>WNFM01121056.1_pt3 | contig 21680 bp, 23 predicted proteins | sample 5400271 | NCBI WGS metagenome assembly WNFM01 (sample SAMN13153352, study PRJNA577476) | soil metagenome | isolation source: 60 cm saprolite on Douglas fir-dominated hillslope | place: USA:California | collected 2013-09-17
CCGCCGACGCCATCGCCGCTTTCATCCTGACGGGCGAGATCGCGGCGTCGATCCGACCCTTCGGCATCGCCCGCTTCACATCGAGAACGGAGGACTGAACCATGCGCATCAATGGCAAGGTCGAGGCGGTCGCACCGGCGACGCTGGTCGCATTGTTGGCGTCGCGCGGCATCGATCCGGCAACGCGCTATCTCGCTATCGCCGTCAACGGCAGCGTCGTTCCGCGCCGGCACTGGCCGAGCATGGCGCTCGGCGAGGCCGACGATGTCGAGATCGTCCGCCCGCGCGAGGGCGGCTGAGATGGCGGCCGCGTCCGACCCGCTGGTCATCGCCGGAGAGAGCTTCGTCAGCCGCCTCTTGATGGGCAGCGCCGGCTATCCCAATCAGCAGCTCATGCTCGATGCGCTGGCGGCGAGCGGCGCCGAGCTCGTGACGATGTCGATCCGGCGGATCAGCCTCGACGGCTATGGCGAGAGCATGATCGACCTCCTCGCCGGCCGCTATCGCCTGCTGCCGAACACCGCCGGCTGCGCGACGGCGCGCGACGCCATCCTGACGGCGCAGCTGGCGCGCGAGGCGCTCGGCACATCATGGATCAAGCTCGAGATTATCGGCGATCGCGAGACCCTGCATCCCGATAGCGAGCAATTGCTGGCGGCGACCGAGACGCTGGCGCGCGACGGCTTCACCGTGCTGCCCTATTGCAACGATGATCCCGTCGCCTGCCGGAAACTGGAGAATGCCGGCGCCGCCGCGGTCATGCCGCTGGGTTCGCCGATCGGCTCCGGCATGGGCATCGGCAATCCCTACAATATCGAGCTGATCTGCCGCCGCAGCGTTGTGCCGGTCATTCTCGACGCCGGCATCGGCACTGCCTCGGATGCGGCGCTGGCGATGGAGCTCGGCTGCGCCGGCGTGCTGCTCAACTCGGCAGTCGCCAAGGCCGAGGATCCGCCGCTGATGGCGCGGGCGATGCGCGAAGCCGTCGCCGCCGGGCGCGACGCCTTTCGCGCCGGCCGCATTCCGCGGCGGCACTATGCCGAGCCGTCGAGCCCGCAGCTCGGGCTGGTCGGGGGGTGAGCCGCCCCGGGAGCAGTCGATCGATTTTCAGTCTCCGCCATGGCGTCGCCGCTACTCGAAGCGCTCGAAGCGGCCGTCGCGGAAGACGAAGAGCGTATCGACGATCGTGTTGGCGGCCTTCTGCACCGTCTGCCGTGCCAGCGCGCGCAGCTGGGCGATGCCGGCCTGGTTGTTCGATCCGGTGACCATCAATATGTCGCGGGCCGGAACTGCGACGACGTAGTCGCCGTCGACCTTGATCGGCCGTCTCTCCCACCAGGACGGGTAGAGCAACAGGCTCGCCTCGTAATTGCCGTCGACCCGGATCCCATAGGCGTAGGGTCCCGTCACGAGCTCGGGCGGCGGGGCAAGCTGCGCGAGATTGTCGCGCGCGAGCAGCGCCAGCGCGTCGCGGTCGAGGCCGAGCTGTGTCACGTCCCCCGGCACCAGAAACCGATAGGTCCTGTCGCGATCCTCGGCATAGGCGACGACGAGCTCTGCATTGAGCAGGTCATGGACGGCAACGGCCTCGTCGCCGAAGCCTTGCTCCTTCATCAGCGCAGCATAGTCGGCAATCCAGTGCTGCGACTTGACGACCGGCACGATGCGCGAGCGGTCGATCGGGAGGCGCTCCGACGACATTCCCGAGAGGGAGGCGGCCGCGTACCTTCGGACGACGCGCTCCAGCTCGCCGGGATCGAGCCGATACTCGATGAAGGCGCTCCCGAGATCGGCGGTCGCAACGCCGCCCTTCTCATCGACGACCTGTACCAGCAGTGGCCGGAGGACGCGGATCTCGCCGCCCGGCCGGGCGGCTTCGATGGCCGCGACGAACGCCTGCGTGAACGCCTCGCGGGAAAGCGGCGCCGCCGCCGCTGCATGGAGGAGTACGACGAGGCCGAGGACCGCCACGATGAAGTACCGCGCCATGCCCCGGGATCGGCGGAACGGTCCGCCGGCGCGGCCAATGATGGCTGGATGGTCCAAATCCGTCCCCCGCTGCAATTATTCGATCGGCACGCAACTATGACGCGCCTAATCTCCGGTCGTCAACTTCCAGTTGTTTCCGTGCTATCCGGGGAAAACTGCGCGGCAGCGCCCAGCCCTGTTTCACGCGATGTCCGTTTTCTCTCGACAGGAGGATACGTATCGGATATATTCTGCTCGCCTATTCCCGCAAGATGGCTCGTATATGGCCGGAAAGATTTCCCAAAATGGACCGCATCAGCAGCGCCGTTCGCGAGTGCGCCAATTCCGGCGTTTCACGAGGAAGAGTGAATTCTCCAATAAGGGGAGCATTGCTCGCGTGACGCTACTGTGCACCTGTTCTTTGCCTGTATTAACAGGCGCGGCGAAAGAAAATTGCGCCGAAACTGCCCGCCAATTCGTCGCCTCGCCCAACCCGAGAAACCTTCCCGCGCTACGACGCTTCCTGCAGCGTCGCCGCCGCGTCGTAAAGATGGCACTCGACATGGCTGCCGTCCTCGACAACGGCGCGCGGCGCCGTGCTGCGGCAGATCGCCATGGCTTGCGGACAGCGCGGATGGAAGGCGCAGCCCGCGGGCGGCTCGAGCGGGTTGGGAAAACTCGCGCCGAGGCCGATATCGGGCAGGCCGAGGCCGGGCTCCGGCGTCAGCACCGAGGCGAGCAGCGCTTTCGTATAGGGATGGCGCGGCGCCGCGAAGAGCGTCGCCGTCTCGGCTTCCTCGACGATGCGGCCGAGATACATGACGGCGACGCGCGTCGCCATGTGCTCGACGACGGCGAGATTGTGGCTGATCAGGAGGTAGGTCAGGCCGAGCTCGGCACGTAAATCCTGCAAGAGGTTGAGGATCTGCGACTGCACCGAGACGTCGAGCGCCGAGGTCGGCTCGTCGCAGATCACCAGCTCGGGCTTCATGATGAGGGCACGGGCGATCGCGACCCGCTGGCGCTGCCCGCCCGAGAGCTGGCTCGGATAAAGATCGTGGAAGCGGCGCGCCAGCCCGACGAGATCCATCATCTCCTCGACGCGGCGCCGCCATTGCGCGGCGTCGCCGACGCCGTGGACGCGCAGCGGCAGGGCGATGATCGCGCCCACCGTCTTGCGCGGATTGAGCGACGAGTAAGGATCCTGGAAGATCGGCTGGATGCGGCGCGCGAGAGCGATGCGGTCGAGCCCGGCGATCGCCTCGCCGTCGAACACTATCTCGCCGCCGCTCGGCTTCTGCAGGCCGAGCAGCATCTTGGCGAGGGTCGATTTGCCGCAACCGGATTCGCCGACGAGGCCCAACACCTCGCCCTTGGCGAGGCGGAGCGAGACGCCGTTGACGGCTTGCAGAGGACGCGCCGCGCGAAACAGCCCGGCGCTCACCATGAAGCGGCAGGCGACGTCGCGCGTTTCCAGCAGCGCTTCGCTCATTGCGCCGCCCTCATTGCGCAGCCTCCAGCGCGTTGCCGGCGCATTGCGCCGGCGTCAGCAGGCAGCGATAGGCGCGCTCGGCGGCGATCTCCTTCAAACCGATATTGGCGCCGGCACAGGCGGCGAAGGCGTGCGGGCAGCGGTTGCGGAAGCCGCAGCCGCGCTGCTTGCCGACGAGGTTCGGGACGAGGCCGGGGATCGAGCCGAGATGCTCGCCGCGCCTGGTCTTGCCGGGCACCGGGATGCAGCGCAGCAGGCCTTGCGTGTAGGGATGCAGCGGCCGGCTGAAGATCTCATCGACGCTGCCGGTCTCGACGATCTGCCCGGCATACATGATGGCGACGCGGGTGGCGACGCGGGCGACGATGCCGAGATCGTGGGTGATCAGGATGACCCCCATGTCGAACTCGCGCTGCAGCGTCGCGAGCAGATGCAGGATCTGCGCCTGGATGGTGACGTCGAGCGCCGTCGTCGGTTCGTCGGCGATGATGAGCTCGGGCCCGCACATCAGCGCCATGGCGATCATGACGCGCTGACGCAGCCCGCCCGAGAGCTGATGCGGATACTGGCGCAGCCGGCTCGCCGCCGCCGGGATGCCGACCTTCTCGAGCAGGAAGACGGCACGCTCGCGCGCCGCGCCGCGCGTGCCGCCGCGATGGCGCAAGAAGACCTCCTCGAGCTGGTCGCCGACCGTGTAGGAGGGGTTGAGCGAGGTCATCGGCTCCTGGAAGATCATCGCCATGCGATCGCCGCGGATATCCTCCATGCGGCGCTGCCCGAGCTTGACGAGATCGGTGCCGGCGAAGGCGAGGCGCGTCGCGCTGCGCCGTGCCCGCTTGGGCAGGAGATCCATGATGGCGAGCGAGGTCAGCGACTTGCCGCAGCCGCTCTCGCCGACGATGCAGAAGGTCTCGCCGCGCGCCACCGAGAAGCTGACGCGGCGGACCGGGTGGAGCATGCCGTGGGCGAGCGGGATCTGGACGTCGAGCCCCTCGACCTCGAGAATGGCGCTCACGCGCGATTCTCCGGCGCCGTGAGATCGCGCAGCCCGTCGCCGAGCAGGTTGATGGCGAGCACCAGGACGAAGAGCGCGATGCCTGGGATGGTGATCACCCAGGGGCTGAAGAACATGTACTCCTTGCCCTCGGCGACCATCAGCCCCCAGGAGGGCAGCGGCGGCTGCACGCCGAGGCCGAGGAAGGAGAGCGCCGCCTCGAGCAGGATCGCCTGCGCCATCTCCAAGGTCGCCACGACGATCAGCGCGTTCATGATGTTGGGCAGGATCTCGCTGAGGACGATGCGCAAGGTCGAGCAGCCGGTGGCGCGCGCCGCCGCGACGTAGTCGAGCGCGCGCACCTGCATCGTCGTCGCGCGCGTGACCACGGCGAAGCGATCCCACAGGAGAAGGCCGAGCACCAGGATGACGACCTGCAGCGAGCCGCCGGCGAGCGCCACCACGGCGAGGGCGACGAGCACCACCGGCATGGCGAGGCGGGTGGTGATGATGAAGGTGACGACCATGTCGACGCGGCCGCCGAAATAGCCGGCGGCGAGGCCGAGGCTGGTGCCGATCAATCCCGAGATGGTCGCCGCCACGGCGCCGATGAGCAGCGAGATGCGCGCGCCGTAGATGAGGCGGCTGAGATAGTCGCGGCCGAGCTGGTCGGTGCCGAGCGGATGCACCCAGCTGCCAGTGTCGAACCAGATTGGGTTGATCAGCCGCTGGCCGAGATTCTGATCGTAGGGATCGTAGGGCGCGAGCACCGGGGCGAGCAGCGCGACGGCGAGGATGGCCAGGATGATCAGCGCGCCGATCAGGAAGCCGGCATGACCGAAGATGCGCCGGCGCAGCAGCGCCCCGGCGGAGGGCTCGAGGATCTGATCGATGCCGGCTAGGCTGCCGATCGTCATCACGCCACCCGGATGCGCGGATCGAGGAAGGCGTTGAGAAGATCGGCGACCAGGGTCAGCACGATATAGATCGCGGCGAGGATGAGGACGATCGCCTGGACGACGGGGAAATCGGCACGGCTGATCGATTCGAGGCCAAGATAGCCGACGCCGTGCAGGGCGAAGACGCTCTCGATGACGATCGAGCCGCCGAGGAAGAAGCCGAACTGCACGGCGGCGACGGCGACCACCGGGATGATGGCATTGCGCAGCGCGTGCTTGAACAGCACGGTCATCGTGCGCAGCCCCTTGGCGCGCGCCGTGCGGATATAGTCCGAGGCGAGCACCTCGATCATCCCGGCGCGGGTCAGCCGCATGAAGGCCGGCATGCCGTAATAGCCCAAGGCGATCGCCGGCATGACGTAATGCTGCCACGTCCCGGTGCCCGAGATGGGCAGCCAGCGCAGCTTGAGGCCGAAGAGGATCATCAGCATCAGGGCGAACCAGAAGCTCGGCAGCGCCTGACCGAAGACCGACAAGGTCAGGGCGAGGCGGTCGATCCAGGAATTCGGCCGGAGCGCCGCGAGGACGCCGAGCGGAATGGCGACGATAAGGGCGAAGAAGAGGGCGCAGATGCCGAGCGTCATGGTCACCGGCAGGCGCGTCGCGATCATCGACCACACCGGCTCCTTGAAGAAGAAGCTGTCGCCGAAATCGCCGCGTATCGCCTTGCCCGCCCAGTCGAGATATTGCACGGCGATCGGCTGGTCGAGCCCATAGGCCTTGCGCACGGCGATGACGTCGGCGGCGGTCGCCGACGGGCCGGCGAGGGCCTGCGCGAGATCGCCCGACAGCCGCAGCAGGGTGAAGCTGATGATCGAGACGGTGACCGCGACGAGCAATGCGACGAAGGTTCGCTTCAGCGTGAAGGCGAGCATCGACCGCTTCGCTTACTTCCAGCCATAAAGGTAATAGCGCGGAATCTCGTCCTTGTACGGCTTGAAGTCGAGATCGCTCGTATAGGCATAGTAGATGCTGTAGGAGTTGAGCGGCAGCATGTACATCTGATCCATGATCCGGGTGATGGCGTTCTTGTAGTCGGCGCTCCGCCGCGCCGCGTCGGTGGTCGCGCCGGCGTCGTTCAGCCAGGCCTGGACCTCCTTGTCCTGGGCGAAATCGTCGGGCGTCCCGGCGAAGAAATTGGGCAGCATCGCCGAGACGTCGTTGATCGAGTAGGAGCCCCAATCGGCGAAGGAGAGCGGCGTCGTCCCGGCATGGTTCTTGTCGCGCATCGCCGGGTATTGCATGAACTGGATATTCGCCTTGACGCCGATCGCGCGCATGTAGCCGGCCAGCGCATCGTCCCACTGGCGCGGTCGGAAGGCGTAGAAATCGGTCTCGAAGCCGTTGGCGTAGCCGGCCTCGCTCAACAGCTGCTTCGCCTTGGCGAGATCGAATTCGTATTGCGGCCCGTCCTGGGAGCAGCCGAACTGGGTGGGGAAGCACGGCGCCTTCAGCACCTGCGCCTCGCTGCCGAAGAAGGTCTTGGCGAATTCCGGCCGGTTGATCGCATGGGCGATGGCGCGACGGACGCGAACGTCCTGCAGCGGCGATTTGCCGGCGCGGCCGGCGGCGTCGAAATAGAGATAGCCGATGCGCATCGTCTCGCCGGCCGCGGTGACGAGGCCGGGTACGGTCTTGACCTTGTCGACCTGATCGGTCGGCACGTACCACATCCAATCGAGCCCGCCGCTCAAGAGTTCGGCGAGCTGCGTCGTCTTCTCCGGGATGGTGCGCTGGACGATCTTGCCGATCCGCGGCTTGCCGCGTGGGCTGCCCTCCCAATAGGCGGCGTTCTTCTCGAAGACGATCTGCTTGCCGGGCTCGACGGAGGTGATCTTGTAGGGGCCGCTGCCGATCGGCTTGCGGCCCATGCCCTGCGGCCCGGCCTCGGCATAATATTTATGGGGATAGATCGGCAGCGGCCCGGCGATGAACTCGAGCGCCGCGGGGAAGGGCGCCTTGAGATTGATGCGCACCTTGTAGGGGTCGAGCTTCTCGGCATTCTTGATCCAGCTGACATTGCTGGTGTTGAGCACCTTGTTGGCGGGATCGGACACGAAGTTGAGCGTATAGACGACGTCGTCGGCGTCGAACGCCTCGCCGTTCTGGAATTTGACGCCCTGGCGCAGCTCGAATTCGAGCGTCAGATCGTCGACCCAGCGCCACGACGTGGCGAGGGCGGGCTTGTAGGCGAAGCTGTCGGGATCGCGCTCGATCAGATTGTCCCACACCAGTCGGGCGATCAGGATGCCTTCGCGATTGGTGTTGAAATAGGCATCGACGTTGTCGACCGGCTGGTCCCAAGCGATGTTGAGCGTGTCGTCCTTCTTGCCGGCTTCGGCCGGCGATCCGCCGACCAGCAGGGCAAGCACGGTTGCCGCTGCGGGGGTGCCAAGGCGTCGGATCATCGCTCGTCCTCCTGGCTGGCTCTGCCGCGCCACTACTTCCAATGCGCGCGGTAGAAGCGCGGCACCTCGTCCGCGTCCGGGGTGAATTCGAGATCGGAGGTGAAGGCGTAATTGGCGACGTAGCTGAAGGTCGGAACCCAATAGACCTCGTCGGCGATGCGCTGCAGCGCCTGCTTGTAGTTGGTCTTGCGCACCTCGGGGTCGACCGAGGTGTCGCCCGTCTCGATCAGCTTCTTCAGCGTCTCGTCGCGGGCGAAATCGTCGGGCGAGAACTTGAAGAAATTGCCGATGATCGCCGAGACATCGTTCACCGAGTTCGAGCCCCAGGTCATGTAGAAGAGCGGCGTCGCGCCGGCCCAGTTCTTGTCGCGCAAGGCGGCGTATTCGAGATAGCTGAGCTTGGCGCGGATGCCGACCGCGCGCAGATAGCCGATGATCGCCTCGGTCCAGGGCCGATCGCGATAGGCATAGATCTCGATGTCGAAGCCCTCGGCGTAGCCCGCCTCGGCGAGCAGCTTCTTGGCCAGGGCGGGGTCGTAGCCGTAGCGCTTGATGCCCTCCTCGGTGCAGCCGAACTGGCTGCGGAAGCAGGCGGCGTTGACGACGTGGCTGTCGCCGCGCACCAGGTTCTTGACCATCGCATCGCGATCGACGGCATGGGCGATCGCCTCGCGCACCTGGCGGTTCTTCATCGGCGTGTCGCCCGAGCGGCCGGCGGCGTCGAAGCCGATATAGCCGATGCGCATCGTCTCCGCCGATTTGACCGTCAGGTTCGGCACCTGGCGGAGCTTCTCGGCCTGGTCGGCCGGCACCTGCCAGATCCAGTCCATCTGCCCGGTCAGGATCTCGGCGATTTGCGTCGGCGTCTCGGGAATCGTGCGCTCGACGATCTTGCCGATGCGCGGCTGGCCTTTCGGGCTGTCCCTCGAATAGGTCTCGTTCTTGACCAGGGTGAACGATTTGCCGGGCTCGGCGGCGGTCACCTTGTAGGGGCCGGTGCCGATCGGCTGCCGGCTCATGCCCTGCGGCCCGACCCTCGCGTAATAGGCGTGCGGATAGATCGGCAGCGGGCCGGCGAGGTATTCGAGCGCCGCCGGGAAGGGCGCTTTGAGGTGGATGCGGACGGCGTAGGGGCCGGTCGTCTCGACCGACTTGATCCACGACACGTTCTCCTGCGTCAGCACCTTGCTGGCGGGGTCGGAGACGAAGTTGAGCGTATAGGCGACGTCCTCGGCGTCGAATTTAGCGCCGTCATGAAAGACGATGCCCTCGCGCAGCTCGAATTCCAGCGTCAGCGGATCGGCCCAGCGGAAGGATTTGGCGAGCAGCGGCTTGTACTCGCCGCTTTGCGGATCGCGGTCGAGCAGCGTGTCCCAGACCAGCCGGGCGAAGACGATGCCCTCGCGCGCCGTATTGAAATATTGATCGTAATTCTCGATCGCCTTCGGCAGGGCGATGTTCAGCGTGTCGTTCGACTTCCCCGCCTGCGCCGGCATGGCGGCGAGGGCGACTGCGGCGATGCCGCCGAGCCAAGCCAGAATCCGCATGATCACTCCCTGGTCGAGCGCCGTGCCGTGTTCGGCATCTGCCCGACCGCGACAGGCTAATGAGCCGGGCGGCCGAGAGTCAATCGGCAGGGGAGCGGCATATCCGAGAGCCGGGTCGCCGGACAGGGCCGCGTCGCCGCGGCGGCAGGCGCCGCCCGACCGTCCCTTCGAACGGTGGAACTGTTGCCGCTCCTCGGCGTAGTCTTTTCCGGCGAGGGGCGGGTCCGCTCGCCCGTCCGGAGAATTGGCTGGGCGGCATGCTTCGTCGAACGGAGTCGGAGCCGGGTCTGATGGTCGGGATAGGCATCCGCCGCGCCAGGGAAGCGGATCTTCCGTCCCTGGTGGCCATCTTCAATCACTATATCGCAAACGGCCACATAACCTTCGATACCGCGCCGACGACAATTGCCGAGCGGCGGCCGTGGTTCGCCTCATACGGAACGGGTCGTCACCGGCTCATCGTCGCGGAGGAGGATGGGTGTGCCTATAGCAGCCGCTATCGGCAACACCCGGCCTTCGATCGGACGGTCGAGACGAGCATCTATCTCGACCCGGCGGAGCAGGGACGCGGAACCGGCACTCGTCTCTATGTGGAATTGTTTAAGCGCCTGGAGACCCAAGACGTGCATTTGGCCGTTGCCGGCGTCGCCCTGCCGAATGACGCTTCGATTGCCCTCCATCGCAAGCTCGGCTTCGAGGAAATTGGCATCTTCAAGGAATACGCGACCAAGCATGGGCAACTCATCAGCTCCATTTGGTTTCAGCGCCGGGTTCGACCCGCCTCGTGAGCCGGCCGTGCCGGCGAGCCAGGCAAATAAAAACCCGCCCGGAAGCGGTGTTCCGGGCGGGTTCGAGAGAGGATGCCGGGCCCTTAGTCGCGGCGCTGGCCGAAGAGCTGCAGCAACATGACGAACAGGTTGAGGAAGTCGAGATAGAGGCGGAGCGCGCCCATGATCGACTTCTTGCTGGCGACCTGCCCGTCATCGGAGGCGACGTACATCTCCTTGATCGACTGCGTGTCCCACGCGGTGAGACCGACGAAGACCAGGACACCGATCACCGAGATGGCGAATTGCAGCGCCGTTGAGCCGATGAACATGTTCACCAGCGAGGCGATGATGATGCCGATCAGCCCCATCATCAGGAACGAGCCGAATTGCGCGAGGTCGCGCTTCGTCGTGTAGCCGTAGAGGCTCATCGCGGCGAAGGTGCCGCCGGTGATGAAGAAGACCCGCGCGATGCTCGCCCCGGTGAAGACCAGGAAGATGCCGGCGAGGGACAGCCCCATCAGCCCGGCATAGACCCAGAAGATGAGCTGGGCGGTGCTCGCGCTCATGCGCTCGATGCCGGCGCTGAGCCAGAAGACGAGGCCGAGCGGCGCCAGCATGACCACCCACATCAGCGGCGTGCCGGCGATCTGGGCATAGACTCCCGAAGCCGCCGCCGCGTAGGCGACGATGCCGGTGAGCGCCAGCCCCGACGCCATATAGTTGTAGATGCGGAGCATGTACTCGCGCAGGCCGACATCGATGTCGACTTGCGGGACGGCGCCACGTACTGCCCAGCGGTTACCCGAATCGTATGCCATGAAGACTCCCCTTGACCCCTATGGGTTAGAGCGTTGCGCTAGATATTGGCATAAGTCAAAGCGTATTCAATATCCCTGCACCCCCGAGTGCTTCCCGTCAGATCGTTCTGCCTGGCGTGCCGGGCTCGCCATCGGGCGCCCCGGCCGGCTTGCGGCGGATGACGATATTGCCGTCCGCGTCGATCGTCGGCAGCTCGTAGCGCGGCATGGTGCGCAGCGCCGTGTCGATCGAGCCCAGCGCCTTCTCCAGCCCCTGGCGGATCAGCTCGCCCGCCTGGCGCATGTCGCTCGCCAGCTTTTCGCGATCGAGGCAGATCGTTTGGTCGCTCGCCGCATGGGCCGCGGGAAGCCCGGCCGCACCGGCGATCAGGGCGGCAAGGATGAGCATGAAGATAATGCGTTGCATCGTCATGACAGCAGCTCACTCGTTGCGCAGCAACGGCGCCGCTTTGGCGCCGAGCGCCTTCCAGGTACCGGCGAAGCCTATCACAAGAGTGAGGATGGTGGCGAGAAGCGCGATGGCGAGCACGGCATCAGGCAGGAAGACCCAATCGGCATGCAACACGCGGGTCAGCACGAGATAGGCGGCGATACTGCCGATCAGCGCCGCGATTGCCGCCGTGACCAGGCCGAGCAGCCCGTATTCGAGCAGGAAGACGCGGCCGAAATCGCCGCGCGTCGCGCCCAGCACCTTGAGCACCACGGCGTCGTAGACGCGTCTGCGATGCCCGGCGGCGACCGCGCCGGCGAGGACCAGCGTGCCGGCGACCAGGGTGATCGCCGCGGTCAGCCGTACCGCCGTGGCGATCTGCCCGAGGATGCGGGCGACGACGTCGAGCGCATCCTTGACGCGGATCGCCGAGACGTTGGGAAAGCGATCGGTGACGGCGCGCTCCAGCGCCTCCTCGGCGTCCGGCGTCGCCCGCGCGGTGGCGATATGGGTCTGCGGCGCGCCTTCCAGCGTTCCCGGCGCGAAGACGATGACGTAGTTGATGCCGAGGCTGGTCCAATCGATCGCCCGCAGGCTGGCGATCTCGGCCGTCACCTCGCGGCCGAGCACGTTGACGGTGAGCGTGTCGCCGAGCGCCAGCCCCATGCCGCGCGCGATCTCGGCATCGAGCGAGACCAGTGGCTTCCCGTGATAATCGGCCGGCCACCATGTCCCGGCGACGATGCGCGAGCCGCGCGGCGGCTTCGCCGCATAGGTCAGGCCACGCTCGCTGGTGACCGCCCATTGCGCATTGGCGGCGACGCTCACCTGCTCGACCGGGACGCCGTTGACGCGGCTGATCCGCCCGCGCAGGCTGGGCACGCGCTCGAAGCCGCTGACCCCCGGCGTGGTTGTCATCAGCGTGTCGAAGGCGGCGACCTGGTCGGGCTGGATGTCGATGAAGAAATAGGACGGCGCCGCCGCCGGCAGCGCCTCGCGCACCTCGCGCAGCAGATTGCCCTCGATCAGCGCGATCGTCACCAGCACGGTGAGGCCGATGCCGAGCGAGAGGACGACGCTGCTGGTCGGCGCGCCTGGCCGCTGCAGATTGGCGAGGGCGAGGCGCAGGCTGGGCTGCCGCACGCGGCCGATCCGCCGCGCCGTCGCGATGACGCCCGCGGCGAGCAGACGGAAGGCGAGCAGCGTCGCCGCGGCACCGCCGACGAACCACAGCGCGATGTGGCGATCGGGCGCGACGCCGACCGCCAGGGCGGCGAGGGCGAGCGCCGTGGCGGCGATCGCGATGAGGATGCGGCGCCGCGGCTTCTGCCGCGCCGGGGCGACGACATCGCGGAACAGCGTCGCCGCCGGCACGTCGCGGGCGCGGCCGAGCGGCCATAGCGAGAACCCGGCGGTGACGAGAAAGCCGAAGGCGGCGGCGACGGCGAGCGGCGCGGGATAGAAGCCGATGCGCGCGGCGACCGGCAGCTGCGTCGCGACCAGCCGGGCGAAGGCGATCGGCGCCAGCCCGCCGATCGCCGAGCCGAGCAGGATGCCGGCGGCGGCGAGCGCCATGATCTGCGCGAAATAAAGGCGGAAGACCAGCCCGGACGGCGCGCCGAGGCATTTCAAGGTGGCGATCGTCGCGGTCTTGCCGGCGAGATAGCCCTGCACCGCATTGCCGATGCCGACGCCGCCGACGAGGAGGGCGGTGAGGCCGACCAGGGTGAGGAACAAGGTGATGCGGTCGAGGAAGCGCTCGATCGCCGGCGTCGCGTTGCTCGGATCGCGGATGCGCCAACCGGCATCGGGGAACGCGGCGTTGATCCCGGCGACGAAATCCTGCGGCGCCGTTCCCGGCTTCAGCCGGAGGCGGTAGGCGTGCGAGATCAGCGCGCCGGGCTGCAGCAAGCCGGTGGCGCCGAGACCGTCCATGCCGACCATGATTCGCGGACCGAAGATCAACGCGTTGCCGCCGAAATCGGGCTCGCGGGTCAGCACGGCGCGGATGACGAACGCGCCGTCGCCGATGCGGATCGTGTCGCCGAGCTTGACGTCGAGGCGCGGCAGGATCGCCGCATCGACCGCGGCGCCCCAGTGCCCGTCGCGCCGGGCGAGGGAATCGGCGAGGCTCTGCTGTGGCGCGAGGTCGACCGCGCCATAGAGCGGATAGGCGCCGTCGACCGCCTTCAATTCGATCAGGCTGCGGCGCGCGCCGTCCTCGCGGCGGGCCATCGCCCGCAGCTGCGCCACCTCGGCGAGATCGCCGCCCTGGCGCAGCGCCGCGAGTTGCGCCTCGCTCGCCGGCCGATTGATGAGATGGAACTCAAGATCGCCGCCGAGCACCACCCGGGCATCGCCCTTGAGCCCGGCATCGACCGCCGCCGAGAGCGAGCCGACCCCGGCGATCGCCGCGACGCCGAGGGCGAGGCAGGCGAGAAAAATGCCGAAGCCGCGCAACCCCCCGCGCATCTCGCGGCGCGCCAGACGGAAGGCGAGAGTCACTTTCCCTCTCCCCTTGCGGGAGAGGGAGGGGCCCATCGCGTCAGCGATGGGAAGGTGAGGGGTATGGCGCCGCTGCGCGGCGAGTCTTGGGTAAGACCCCTCACCCTAACCCTCTCCCGCAAGGGGAGAGGGGATCGCATTGTGCGAGCGGCAGTCATTCCTCACCGCCCGCCACCGCCTCATACCGCGCGCATCGTGACGGCGCCGCTGCCGTCGTCGACCACCCTGCCATCGGCGAGGCGGATGATGCGGTCGCAGCGTTGCGCCAGCCCGGCATCGTGGGTGATGAGCACCAGCGTCGTGCCGTGGCGTGCCTGCAGGGTGAAGAGCAGGTCGATGACGATCCGCCCGGTGGCGGTGTCGAGATTGCCGGTCGGCTCGTCGGCGAGGAGGAGGCGCGGCGTGGTGGCGAAGGCGCGCGCCAAGGCGACGCGCTGTTGCTCGCCGCCCGAAAGCTGCCCGGGATAATGCAGCAGGCGATGGCCGAGCCCGACCGCGGCGAGTCCTTCCTCGGCAAGGGCGAAAGCGTCGCGTCGCCCGGCGAGCTCGAGCGGAATGGCGACATTCTCCAGCGCGTTCATCGTCGGTATGAGATGGAAGGACTGGAAGACGATGCCGACATGGTCGCGTCGGAAGCGTGCCAGCGCATCCTCGTCGAGCCCGGCGAGCTCGGTGCCGGCGACGACGACACGGCCGGCGCTCGGCCGCTCCAGCCCGCCGACGATCATCATCATCGTCGACTTGCCCGAGCCTGACGGGCCGACGACGCTCACCGTCTCGCCTGACGTCACGGCGAGCGAGATGCCGCGCAGGACATTGACGGCACCGGCATCGCTCGCCAGTGTTAGATGGACATCGTCGAGGAGAATCATGCTGTCGGATTTGGGCGTGAGGCTCATGCCAAGATCAATCGGGCCAAGGTCGCTCAGATCGGGGTCCATCGAGAAAGGGTGGAAACCCCTCGCCCGCCGGCACAGATTCCGTCCATATAACCATGCGGCCCGCGTTTTCAACGCGACAAAGACGCGGCGCGCCGTCCTGCTCGGCATATCGATCCTGCTCGGCGCGTCGCTGGCGGCCGCCGCTACGGTGGCGCCGGCGCGCATTCTCGCCTTCGGCGACAGCCTGACGGCTGGCTACGGCGTGCCGCCGGGCGAGGCTTTTCCGGTTCGCCTGCAGGCCCGGCTGACGCAAGACGGCTATCCCGTTCAGATCGCCAATGGCGGGGTCTCGGGCGATACCAGCGCGGGCGGCCTCGCCCGGCTCGACTGGGCGCTCGCCGACAAGCCCGACGCCGTGCTCGTCGAGTTCGGCGCCAACGACATGCTGCGCGGCATCGATCCCAAGGTGACCTACGACAATCTCGACAGGATGATCGGACGGATCGTGCAATCCGGCGCGAAAGTCCTGCTCCTCGGCATGAAGGCGCCGAGCAATTGGGGGCGCGAGTATCAGCAGGAATTCGACGCCATCTTTCCGGCGCTCGCCGAGAAATACCACGTGCCGCTCTATCCCTTCTTCCTCGACGGCGTCGCCACCGATGCAGCGCTCAACCAGCCGGACGGGCTGCACCCCAATCCCAAGGGCGTCGCCCTCATCGTCGAGCGCGTCTCGCCCTATCTCGAACGCCTGCTCGGATCGAGCGCGGCGTCGAGCGGGAGCGGCGGGTGAGCGGCGCCTTCCGCGCCGCGCATGCTGCCGGGGAGCCGTGGAGCGGCCTCGTCAGATCGTGCCTGGCACAGCTCGACCCGTTGCCGGCGGGCGCCAATCTCGGCTTCCTTTACGCCACCGACGCGCTGAGCGACGACCTCGCCAGCATCCTCACCTTCCTGCGCGAGCGCACCCGCATCGCCGACTGGGTCGGCAGCGTCGGGCTCGGCATCTGCGCCAGCGGCATCGAGACCTTCGAAACGCCCGGCCTCGCCATACTGGTCGCCGCCCTGCCGGAGGGCTCGTTCCGCGTCTTCGCCCCGATCGCCGACGATTTCGCGCGCTTCGCGGCGGAGACGTCGCCCTGGCTGACGCAGCACGCGGCGGCGGTCGGCGTCGTGCATGGCGATCCGCGGCAGCCCACTCTGGTCGAGACCTTGGCGATGCTGACGGCGCGCAGCGCCGCCTTCCTCGTCGGCGGGCTGAGCTCGGCGCGCGGCACGCCGCTGCAGATCGCCGGCCGCATCGTCGAGGGCGGCGTATCCGGCGTGCTGCTGGATTCCGAGATCGCCGTCGCCACCGGGCTGACGCAAGGCTGCGCGGCGATCGGCCCCGTGCGCCAGATCAGCGAGGCGGACGGCAACATCATCATGGCGATCGAAGGGCGCCCGGCGCTCGAGGTCTTCAAGGCGGATATCGGCGAGCTGTTGTCGCGCGACCTGCGCCGCGTCGCCGGGCTGATCTTCGTCGGCCTGCCGGTGCCGGGCTCGGATACCGGCGACTATCTCGTGCGCAATCTGATGGCGATCGATGTCGAGCACCAATGGCTGGCCGTCGCGCACGAGGTCGCGGCGGGCGAGCGGGTGCTATTCTGCCGGCGCGACGCGCCGAGTGCGCGCGCCGATCTTGAGCGCATGCTGGCCGGGCTCAAGCGGCGCGTCGGCGAGACGCCCAAGGCCGGGCTCTATTTCAGCTGCGTCGGGCGCGGCCCCAGCCTGTTCGGCGACAATTCCGCCGAGCTCGGCATCGTGCGCTCGGCGCTCGGCGATTTCCCCCTGGTCGGCTTCTTCGGCAATGGCGAGATCTCGAGCGACCGGCTCTACGGCTATACCGCGGTGCTCACCCTCTTCCTCTAACTCTGCCGCTAAGGTCGGCCATGCTTCGCCTGTTCGTCGGCATCGAGCTGCCTCCGGAGCTGCGCTTGCGGCTGTCGCTGCTCTGCGCCGGTCTGCCCGGGGCGCGCTGGGTCGATCCCGGCAATCTGCATCTGACGCTGCGTTTCATCGGCGAGGTCGACGAGGGCATGGCGAGCGACATCGACGCGGCGCTCGCCCGTATCCGCGCCCCGCGCTTCGCCGTGACCCTGGCCGGCGCCGGCTGTTTCGGCGGCGACAGACCGCGCCTGTTGTGGATCGGCGTCGAGAGCAGCGATGCCCTCTTCCAATTGCACGACCGCATCGAGGCGGCGCTGCGGCGCGTCGGGCTGGCGCCGGATACCAGGCGCTACAGCCCGCATGTCACGCTGGCGCGGCTGAAGCAGGTCGCCGTGCCAGAGGTCCAGGAATTCCTCGGCGCGCATGCGCTGTTTCGCGCCGATCCCGTCGCCGTCGACCGCTTCAGCCTGATCGCCAGCTATCCGACGAAGAGCGGCGCGATCTACGAGGATCAGGCCGATTACGCGCTGAATTAATCGGGTGGGCGTGTCAGACCGGCAGAAAGCCGACGGCGACGCCGTAGGTGCTCATGGCGTTCATCGCCAGCCCGGCGGCGACGGCGGACAGCCCCGTCACCATGACGAGAACGATATCGAGCCGGCGCCGGTCGCGCGCCGCCTGCTCGTCCTGCTGAACATGTGTCGTCGGTGCGAACATCGTCTGTCTCCCTCTCGCACGGCCGGAGCCGCCCCCGCGGTAGGCGGCCCCCGCAACTCCTTGTCCCTAGCTGAGCGAACCCGCCTGGTACTCGGCGACGATCGCTGCCGGATTGCTGACTCCGGCCGCCGCCGATACGAGCGCCAGGATGATCACCGCGATCAGGCCGAAACTCGGCAGGCCGCCGCGCTCCGCCACCGGGTAGTTCAAAGTCACGTCCGACATGATAGCCCCCTATTTCTTGACAGTATAGGGAGCTTAAACACGATTACTTAAAGTACTGTAAAAAACTCGATCTATTACAGTCTTTCGTCTGGGATTTATGGCGCATTTTAGGTAAATCCCAGCGGCCGTCTTGCGCCCGTCCGCGGCCAGTATTTAAAATTTTAGCGAAATTGCCGGGATGGCGGATTTCCGCCCCGGCACGCGTCGTCCGGGCTTCTCGCCCGTCGGGCGATCGGCTAAGAGTGCCTGCCGCACGACAATCGAGGGGCCGCTTCGGCATGGCTTGGGATCCCGCGCAGTACCTTCGTTTCGCCGATGAGCGGCTGCGTCCCGGCTTCGAGCTCCTGGCCCGCATCGGCGAGCTGCCGGCGGGTCCGCTCGTCGAGCTCGGCTGCGGCACCGGCGTGCACACGAATGCGCTCGCCGAGCGCTGGCCCGATCGCGCGGTGACCGGCATCGATGCCTCGCCCGAGATGCTGGCGCAGGTCGCCCGCGGCCCGGCGCGGGTGCGCTGGATCGAGGCCGACATCAACGGCTGGCGCGCGGCGCCGCCGGCCGCTCTCGTCTTCACCAACGCGACGCTGCAATGGCTCGACGACCACGCGACGCTGTTGCCCCATCTGATGCGGCAGCTCGTCCCCGGCGGCGTCCTCGCCGTTCAGATGCCGCGCAATTTCGATGCGCCGTCGCATGTGCTGATGCGCGGGACCGCCGCCGAGGCGCCGTGGGCCGACCGGCTGACGCCGCTGCTGCGCGTCGATCCGGTGGCGCCGCCCGAGATCTATTACGATCGCCTGATCGGGCTGGCGCGCGGCGGTCTCGATCTCTGGGAGACCGAGTATCGGCATGTGCTGAGCGGCGCCGCAGGTGCCGAATCGCCCGTCCTCACCTGGGTTCGCGGCACCGCCTTGCGGCCGCTTCTGGCCGCGCTGACGCCGGAAGAGCAGGCCGATTTCACGGCCCGCTATGATGCCGAGCTCAAGCGGGCCTACCGCCCCCGGGCCGACGGCAAGGTGCTGCTTCCCTATCGCCGCCTGTTCCTGGTGGCGCGGGCCTGACCCCCCAACCCTCGCGAGGGAGATGATCGTGGCGCATTGGTTGGTGAAATCCGAGCCGGCGAAATATTCCTGGGCCCAGCTTGTCAAGGATGGGCGGACCCATTGGAACGGCGTGCGCAACTATCAGGCGGCGAATAATCTCAAGGCGATGCGGAACGGCGAGCTCACCTTTTTCTATCATTCGGTAGAAGAGCTGGCGATCGTCGGCATCGCCGAGATCGTGCGCGAATACTATCCCGATCCGAGCGACGCCAGCGGCCGTTTCGGCATGGTCGATATCAAGCCGGTACGTCCCGTCGCGCAGTCGGTCACGCTGCAAGAGATCAAGGCCGAGCCGCGCCTCGCCGAGCTCGGGCTGGTGCGCCAGTCGCGCCTCTCCGTCGTCGCCGTCAACGCGGCGGAATGGCGGCTGCTCTGCAAGATGGCGGGCGTCAAGGCGTGAGCCTGCGCCGGCTCTGCCGCCTCGACGACGTCCCGGAGGGCGGCGGCAAGGGCTTCTGGTTCGGCGAGGATACCGCCCGCTTCGGCGTTTTCCTGATCCGCCAGGGCGATGACATCCATGCCTATGAGAATTCCTGCCCGCATCGCGGGACCCCGCTCGACTGGCGGCCCGACCGCTTCCTCGACCGCGACGGTCGGCACATCCTCTGCGCCACGCACGGCGCGCTGTTCCGCATCGCCGACGGGTTCTGCCTGAGCGGTCCCTGCGTCGGGGCGGGGCTGCGCAAGCTGGCGATCGCGCGGCGCGGCGCCATGCTCTATCTCGACGAGGGGTCCGATGGCGGCGCCACGGTGCCGCCGCACGGTTGATACATTTGGTTACACAGGCTTACAAAAATTTACTTCCTTCGGGTCATCCAACCCCTGATCCTTGTGATCTGGAGGGCTGCGAAACTGCGGGGACCCGCTATCCTTTCGGGTAAGCATCCGCCTTCGCGGCATTTGCCCTGGAGGTTCGCTTGAACATCGAAACGAATGAGTTGACCGCCACTCGGACGGTGCGTGTTTCCGCGCTCGGCAGGTCCGTCGAGCTGGTCCTGGCGCTCATCGATCAGAGCCAGCTGCGCCGCGAATGCCTCAAATTGGCCATGACGCAGCACAATGCCCGCTGGCGCGTCGCCGATTTCGCGACGGCGGACGAGGTCACGGCGGCCAGCGATGGCGGCGCGAGCTTCGACCTCGTGCTGATCGCCGCGGCGACCAGCGAGCATGTCGATCTCAGGGAGATCGAGGCGTTGCGCAAGGCTCTGCCCGAGACGCCGCTGGTGGTGACCGCGGAAACCGACAATCCGCAGCGCACTCGCGCCATCCTCGGCTCCGGCGCGCGCGGCTTCCTGCCGGCATCGCTCAGCCTCAAGGTGATGATGGGCGCGCTCGACCTCGTCCTCGCCGGCGGCATCTACGTGCCCTCGTCGCTGATCGACGCGCTGCCGGTCCGCGCCGCCGCCGCGTCCAGCGGGAATAGCTTCGCCGATGCCTCGAACGAGCTGACGCGGCGCCAGCGCGACGTGCTCGGCCTGATCTCGCAAGGCAAGTCGAACAAGCTGATCGCCGACGCGCTGACCATGTCGGAAAGCACCGTCAAGGCGCATGTCAAGCAGATCATCAAGCGCCTGCGGGTGGCCAACCGGACCCAGGCGGCCCTGCTGGCGACCGGCGTCTTCGCGCGCAGCGCGGCGAGCGATCTGCAGACCCATCCGGCGCGTCTCGCCCTCGGGCGCTGACCGGCACGGCTGAGTCCGTCCTCCTCCCCCGGGGGCGGGCTCAGCCGAAACGGGCGAGAAAGCGGACCACGCTCTTGGTCCGCGCCCCGAACAATTTGGCGAGATAGAAACTGCCGGCGGCGCGCTTGCCGGCCTCGCCGAGCGTCGGATAGGGCGCGATCATCCCGGCCATCGCCTTGATAGCGAGCTTCTGCCCGATGGCGAGAACCCAGGGGTGGATGAGCTCGCCGGCCGCAGGGCCGAGGATGCTGGCGCCGAGGATGCGGCCGCCGCGCCGCGTCACCACCTTGACCAGCCCGTGCGTCGCCCGCTCGGTCTGGGCGCGGTCGTTCTCGTGGAAGGACGAGCGCAGTATCGCGATGTCGTTGCCGTAGCGCGCCCGCGCCGCCGCCTCGGCGAGGCCGACCTGGGCGAGCTCGGGATCGCTATAGGTGACCCAGGGCAGCGCCCGGTAATCGACCCTGGCGGGGATACGGAACAGCGCGTTGCGGATGACGATGCCGGCGTGATAGCCGGCGACATGGGTGAATTGCGGCCCGCCGGCGACGTCGCCGATGGCGAAGACATGCCGGTTGGTGGTGCGCAGCCTGGCATCGATGACGATGCCCTGGCGGCTATGCGCGATGCCCGCCTTGTCGAGATCGAGCGCCGCGATATTGGGCTGACGGCCGGCGGCGACGAGAAGATGCGTGCCGGCGATGCGCTCCTCTCCTGACGGACCGGCCAGAATGACGGCAACACCCTCGGCGGCGGGCTCGATGCGGGCGATCGTCGCCTGCTCGTGAATGGCGATGCCGTCCTCGAGCAGCCGATCGCGCAGCAGCGCCACGAGCTCGGGATCGTCCTTGGCGAGGATCGCGGCCGCTTCCAGCACGGTGACGCGCGCCCCGAGCCGGGCATGGGCCTGCGCCATCTCGATGCCGATCGGCCCGCCGCCGATGATGATGAGATGATCGGGCCGCGCGGTGATGTCGAAGATCGTCTCGTTGGTGAGATAGGGCACCCGATCGAGCCCTTGGATCGGCGGCGCGCTCGCCGTCGAGCCGGTGGCGACGACGAAGCGGCGGGCGCGGATGCGCTGCTCGCCGGCGATGAGCTCGCGCGGCCCGGTGAAGCGCGCGCTGGCATGGATGACGGTGGCGCCCAGCCCCTCGTAGCGCGCCGCCGAATCGTTCGGCGCGATCGCCGCGATGACCGCGTGGACATGGCGCATCACGGCGGGGAAATCGATCTCGGGCTCGCCGCCGGCGACGCCGAAGCG
>WNFM01062383.1_pt2 | contig 21671 bp, 21 predicted proteins | sample 5400271 | NCBI WGS metagenome assembly WNFM01 (sample SAMN13153352, study PRJNA577476) | soil metagenome | isolation source: 60 cm saprolite on Douglas fir-dominated hillslope | place: USA:California | collected 2013-09-17
CAACCGCAAGGAAGGCCGCGCGCTCGGCGAGGTCACCAAATTCCTGGTCTACAACGCCCGCAAGCGGCAGGAAGGCGGCGACGCCGCGGCGCAGTATTTCGAGCGCACCGAATGCGTGGCGGGCGTGCAGGATGCAAGATTCCAGCAGTTGATGCCTGACGTCGTGCACTGGCTCGGCCTGAAGCGGATCGACCGTTTCGTCTCCATGAGCGACATGAAGCACGATGCACTGACCAGCCAGGGCATCGACATCGTCGAACGCGTGCCGATCCCCGACGATCTGGTGCCGGCGGATGCCCAGGTCGAAATCGTTGCGAAGAAAGCCGCCGGCTACTATTCGCCGGATGAACCGACCAAGCGGGATTTTGTCGGCCGCTCGCTCGACAAATATTGAGAGCGGCCGTGTCTGTCGAAAATCCCGAGACGGCGGCGGCGTTGTCGTTGCTGAATGCAGGCGCCGTTCGAGCGCGCGCCCATCGGCTGTTGGCGATCGGCCTCGATGATGGCTTGCCGAATTTTCGCATCCACCTCGATCGCATGGACGCTACCGCCGACCTGGTGGTGGAGACCACGCGCAAGGCCTATCCCACGCTGGCAATACCGTTTCATTCGCGTTGGCGGCATTTCGCGGTGGACGGTGTCGATCGCTGGGCTGCGTTGGCCAACGGGATCGCATGGCCCGATCCGGCGGCGCGGGCGCGTGCCGAATTCGATCTCGCCATGGTCAGCGTCTTTCTCGACGCCGGCGCTGGCCCGTCGTGGCGCTACCGCGATCCCGTCACCGGATCGGCGATCGGCCGTTCGGAAGGATTGGGACTGGCGAGCCTTGCGATGTTCACGGGCGGCGCCTTCTCGTCCGACCCGCAACATCCGCTTCGGGCCGATGCCGAGCGGCTTACGAATTTTTCTGTCGCCGACCTCGAACGCGGCATGCAGGTCTCGGCGGATAATCCGCTGGTCGGACTCGACGGCCGCGTGAATTTGTTGCGCAGTCTCGGCAGGCTGGTGGCCGCAAAGCCGGGCGTGTTCGGGCTCAACGATACGCCGCGGCCCGGCGGGCTGTTCGACCGGCTGGCATCACTGGCCGTTGATCGCAGGCTTCCGGCGCCCACGATATTGTCGGAGTTGCTGAAAGAACTCGGGCCGATCTGGCCGTCGCGCCTGACGCTCGGCGGCATCGCGCTCGGCGATTGCTGGAAGCATCCGATGCTGACGACCGGGGACGCGACCAGCCATCTGATGCCGCTGCACAAGCTCTCGCAATGGCTTTCCTATTCGCTGATCGAACCGTTGCTGCGGGCCGGCATCGAGGTGACCGATATCGACGGGCTGACCGGCCTTGCCGAATATCGCAACGGCGGACTGTTCGTCGATCACGGTGTGCTGACGTTTCGCGACAAGGACGATGCATCGCGGGAGCACGATGTGGCTTCGCCCCTTGTCGTAGAGTGGCGTGCGCTGACGGTGGCGTTGCTCGATCGCGTCGCGGACGGTGTGCGGCGCCGTCTCGGGCTCGATGCCGGCACGCTGCCGCTGGCGAAAATTCTGGAAGGCGGCACCTGGGCCGCGGGCCGGCGGCTGGCGCGCGATCGCCGCACCGACGCATCGCCTCCAATAAAAATCATCAGCGACGGCACGGTGTTCTAAAACAGGGATCTTCGGCCATGGAAGGCGTCACGATCGTTAGCCACCCGCTGGTGCAGCACAAGCTGACCCTGTTGCGCAGCAAGGACACCTCGACCAAGTCGTTTCGCGAACTCCTCAAGGAGATCGGGATGCTGCTGTGCTACGAGGTGACCCGCGATCTGCCGCTCGCCGATGTCGAGATCGAGACCCCGCTGGCGAAGATGAAATCGCCGGAGATAACAGGCAAAAAGCTGGTGTTCGCGCCGGTGCTGCGCGCCGGCGTCACCTTTGCCGACGGCATGCTCGATCTGGTGCCGACCGCGCGCGTCGCCCATATCGGCCTCTATCGCGAGCCGGAAACGTTCACTGCCGTGGAATACTTTTTCAAGGCCCCGAGCGATCTGCACGAGCGTCTGGTGATCGTGGTCTCTCCCGTGCTGGCGACGGCGAACCTGTCCGTCGCGGCGGTCGACCGGCTCAAGGAGCGGGGCGCCAATGACATTCGCGTGGTCAGCCTGATCGCTTCGCCCGAGGGGATCGAGCGCATGCGCGGCATTCACCCGGATGTGCCGGTCTGGCTGGCCGCGATCGACGAGGGTCTCGACAAGGACGCCTTTATCGTGCCGGGCCTCGGCGACGCCGGGGACCGTGCCTACGGCACCAGGTGATTGGCGCGCGGATGACAGGCGCAGATCAGCTATTGTCTTCGGATACGTCCGGCAGTTCGGCAAGTCTCGGAATGAAGCGGACGACCACATTGGCTTCCTTCAGCATCGTGCTGGCGATGACGAAATCCTGGGCCCAATTGGAATTGGGACGGTCGAGTTCGTAGCCTATGACCTCGGAGATCCCCGATTGAATGATCGCCTTGGTGCATTCGACACAGGGAAACCAGGGAACGTAGATCGCGCAGCCCTTCAGCGCGATCCCGATGCGGGCCGCGTTGAAGATGGCGTTCTGCTCGGCGTGGCAGCTCCAGATGTATTTCGCGCCGGTGATGCGGGAGTGACGCTCCTCCACCGCATCGTTGACGCCGCGCGGCAGGCCGTTAAATCCGGTCGAACGTATCTCGTTGTCGGGCCCGACGATGACGGCACCAACACGCCGTCCCTTCTCGATGCTCCATTCCGCCAAGTGGTGGGCCAGAAGCATGAACCGCTCATCCCATTTGCTGTCTCGCAATTCGGCTCACCCTGACGTTATCGTGCGCTGCAGCATCAAATAGGCATGAATAACAGTCAAGACCCCGTTAACGGGAGCCGCGCCGGCGCATACCGGACGTCATCGGCTGTCGTATTCGTCCGGCCCCATTGCCCACAGCCATGGGTCGTGGCCGAAGGCGTAGTTGCGGTTGGTCTGGGCCGGATTGCGGTTGACCATCGGCCGCATGAACATCGGATGGGTCGCGCTGCGCACCTCGTGCTCGACGGTGAACAGGTGCTTGCCGCTGGCGAGATCGACGAGGTCGCGAAACCGGTACTGGTACGGGTTGTCCTCACTGAAGATCAGGTTGCGTTCCGCCAGCCGCCGGTGCGGTCCGGAAAAATTCGTGATGTACATCTGCACATGGTGGCCGTCATATTCGCCCTGTGGCCGGTCGCTCTCGCGGAACCGCAGATGCTGGCCGTGGCCGGTCGTCACGACAGCGACGGTGCCGTCGCCGTTGTGCAGTTCGGCCGGCATTCCCATGATCTCCGGATAGAAGGCGCAGATCGCCGGTGCCGTTCCAACCGGCACCTCGAACTCGACATAGGGAATGCCCAGCGTGATGCGCCCGAAACGATCGGCGTCCGGCTCGTAACAGCGCAGGCGATTGCCCCACGGGCAGGTCGCCTCGACGTAGTCGTTATGCTCGGCGAATGCGAACGCCGTGCCTTCGAGCTTTTTGGCGACGGAAGCCAGCCGGTCGAGCAGCGCCGCGCGGCCTGAGATCACGAGGCCGGTATGGCCGCGCAGCACCTGCGCTTTGCCGCTAGGTAGATGAAACTGGCTCTTGCCGACATTGATCCACATGTTGGTATCGGACACCATCAGATAGGGATCGCGGGTAAGCCCAAGTCCCGTGACGTAAAACAACGTCGCCAGCCGCTGATCGGGGACCTGGACGTTGACGTGCTCGAGATGGATGGCGTTGCCGAGGTCCTCGGCGGCACGATCGAAGGTTTGATGCATGGATGCGGCTCTGGGGTAGGGGTGCAGGCCAGCCATCCTAGGGCAGGGCGGAGGACTATCCAACCATTCAAGAATACCATTTGAACATGGCTGCACTTGCCTTCGCAGCTACCCAGTTCCATACAATCCGACATGACCGAACCGCTCCTTGGGCGCAGTATCAACCGTCTTGAAGACGCGCGCTTCGTGCAGGGGCACGGGCGCTTCATCGCCGATCTGGCGACACCCAACGCGCTTCATGGCGTTGTCGTTCGCTCGCCGCATGCGCATGCGCGCCTCCGCGCCCTTGACGTTGATGCGGCGCGCCGGATGCCCGGCGTCGCAGCCGTGCTCACCGGAGCCGATCTGGCGTCCGACGACATCGGTCCGCTGCCCTGCGCGGTGACCCAGATCCCGATGACCACGCCGCTCGTGGTGCCGCCCTGTCACGCGCTGGCGCGCGAGGTGGTGCGCTATGTCGGCGAACCCGTTGTCTTCGTGATCGCGGAAAGCATCGAAGGCGCACGCGATGCCGCCGAAGCTGTCGTCGTTGACTACGAACCGCTGGCGCCGGTCGTCGCGATCGCGGATGCGGTCATGCCGGGAGCCCCGTTGATCTGGCCGGAGGCGAAGGACAACATCGCGTTCCGGTTCAACCGCGGCGACATCAGTCCGGTGGAAGCCGCGATCGCCGGTGCGGCGCATGTCGTGGAATGCGAACTGGTCAACAACCGGGTGGTCGCAGCGTCGCTGGAAACACGTGGTGCGCTCGGCGAGTTCGACGCTGCGAGTGGCCGCCTGCACTTGACGGCGTCCGCCGCCGGTGCGCACGCGATCCGCGACCTGCTCGCCGACAAGGTTTTCCGCATCCCGCGTGAACAGTTGCGCGTCAGCATTCCCGACGTCGGCGGCGGCTTCGGGATGAAGAACGTGCTCTATCCTGAATGGGTGCTGGTGCTGTGGGCGGCGCGGCGCCTCGGACGTCCGGTCAGTTGGATCGGCGATCGTAGCGAGGATTTCGTGGCCTCCGTGCATGGTCGCGACAGCATCATCCGGGCGCGCCTGGCGCTCGATCGGAACGGCCGCTTCCTCGCGCTCGACACACAAGTCCTCGCCAATCTCGGCGCCTACGTCTCGACGGTGGCGCCTGTGGTGCCGACGATGGCGATGGCAAGCGCGATGGGCGGCGTCTACGCCATCCCGCTGATCGCATTTCAGGCGCAGGGCGTCTTCACCAACACCACGCCGGTCGACGCCTATCGCGGCGCCGGCAAGCCGGAAGCCAACTACCTGATCGAGCGGCTGATCGATATGTCCGCCGCAAAGCTCGGCATCGATGCGCTAAAACTGCGGCGCAAGAACATCATCAGCCGTTTTCCCTATCCCAGTGCGATGGGGCTCACGGTCGAGCAGGGCAGCTTTGCGCACGCGATCGATCATGCGGTCGCCGCGGTGGAAGGATTCAAGGCGCGTCAAAAGAATTCGCGCGCGCGAGGCCGCCTGCGTGGTCTCGGCTACGCCTGCTTCCTCGAAACGGCGCGGGGTCAACCCAACGAAGTGGCGGAAGCTAGTTTTGGCGAAGACGGCCTGATCGATCTGAAGGTCGGTACCCATTCCAATGGCCAGGGTCATGAAACCACGTACGCCCAGATCGCGGCCGACGCGCTTGGCTTGCCGCTCGATCGATTTCGATTTCGGCAGGGCGATACCGACGATCTCGACAGCGGCGGCGGACATGGCGGCGCGCGCTCCATGCACCAGGGCGGCACCGCGCTGTTGATGGCGGCCGAAGGCCTGATCGAGAATGCGCGGCGGCTGGCCGCGCGGTTGCTGCAGACTGGTGTCGATGCCGTTAGTTACGAAGCAGGTCTGTTGCGCGTGGCCGCGACCGGGCAGGAGATCGGCGTCGATGAGGTGGCACGCGTCTCGTATCAGATGGCGAACGACGATATCGCGCCTGGCCTGGCGCACAAGGCGACGCATCTGTGCGACCGCTATACATTTCCCAATGGATGCCATGTCGCCGAAGTCGAGATCGATCCGGCGACCGGTGAGGTGAAGCTTGAGCGTTACGTGATCTTCGACGATTACGGCCGCTTGCTCGATCCGCGCCTGACGCTGGGGCAGGTGCATGGCGGCGTCGTGCAAGGCATCGGGCAGGCGCTGTTCGAGCACGCGTTGTATGACGTGGAGACCGGCCAGATCCTTTCGGGTTCGCTGATGGATTATGCGCTGCCGCGCGCCGACGATATTCCCTCTTTCGAAGGCCGCCTGACGTCAGACTTTCCGAGTAGTGCCACCCGGCTGGGCGTGAAGGGAAGCGGTCAGGCCGGCGCCATCGCCGCACCCGCCACCATCATGAACGCCGTGATGAACGCACTGACGCCGCTGGGTGTGACGCATCTCGACATGCCCGCAACGCCGTCCCGCATCTGGCACGCGATCGAGGCGGCCAAACGGGGACGTGAGAACGGTTGACTCGCTACCCGCAATTAGAGAACGCTTCAGCCAAACGAAAGCAAAGGTAGGTCGATGGGGGGAGTTCTGGAGGGCGTGCGCGTCCTGGATTTCGGGCGCTATATCGCGGGGCCGTACTGCGCGACCTTGCTGGCCGAATTCGGCGCCGAAGTTATCCGCGTGGAAAAGTGTGACGGTAGCGAGGATCGGTTCGTCGCTCCCGTCGGCGAAGGCGGCGAGGGCGCGCTGTTCTTGCAGGTCAACCGCAACAAGAAGTGCATCACGCTCAACCCGATGAAGCCCGAGGGCCAGGAGGTGATGCGCCGGCTGGTCGCGACGGCAGATGTCGTCGTCGCCAATCTGCCGCCGCAGACGCTCCAGGCGATGAAGCTCGACTATGAATCGCTGAAGGCGATCAAACCGGACATTATTCTAACGACGGCAACCGCGTTTGGCGGACCGGGGCCATGGTCCGACCGCGTCGGCTTCGACGGTGTCGGGCAGGTGATGTCGGGCGCGGTGTACATGACCGGCGCGGGCGATCCGCCGTACCGCGCCGCCGTCAATTGGGTCGATTTTGGAACCGCACTGCATTGTGCGTTCGGGACGCTGGCGGCGCTGATCGAGAAGGCGAAGTCCGGGCGCGGCCAGATCGTCGAGGGCGCCCTGCTGGCAACCGCATTGTCCTTCACCAACGCGACGTTGATCGAGCAGGCGGTGATCGCGGCCAACCGCGTGCCGACTGGCAACCTCGGCCAGACCGCGGCGCCGGCCGACATCTACCGTGCCAAGGATGGCTGGGTGCTGTGCCAGGTCACGGGACATCCGCTGTTCATCCGCTGGGCCAAATTGATGGGCGAAGATATCTGGCTGCAGGATCCGCGTTTTGCCGACGATCTCAAGCGCGGCGAGAACGGTCCCGTGATCAGCGAACGGATGGCGCGCTGGTGTGCCGAGCGCACCTCGCAGGAGGCGCTCGATGCGCTCGGCAAGGCGATGATCCCGGCAGGCCCCGTTCTGAGTCCGCAACAGGCGCTGGATCATCCGCACATTCGTGCCGCCGGTTTCATGCAAGACGTCGATTATCCGGGCTTGCCGAAACCCGCGCCGACGGTGCGGGCTGCAGTACGGCTGTCGGAAACGCCCGGCGCGATCGTGACGCGACCGCCGACGCTGGGCGAGCACACCGATCAGGTGTTGGCCGAACTCGGCTATGACGCCGCCGCGATCGCCGCGCTCCGGGAAAACAGGATCGTTTAGAAGGAATACGCATCATGAGTCCGACGTTCAAACGGCCCTATCGGGGCGTCTTCCCGGTTGCTCCGACCATCTTCGGCGAGTCCGGCGAACTCGATCTGGAAGGTCAGCGCCGGTGCATCGATTTCATGATCGATGCGGGCTCCCAAGGACTCTGCATCCTGGCCAATTTCTCCGAGCAATTCGTCCTCACCGATGCCGAGCGGGATCAGGTGATGCAGGCGGTGCTCGATCATGTGGCCGGACGCGTGCCCGTCATCGTCACGACCACGCACTTCGGCTCGCAGATCTGCGCCGAGCGCTCGCGCCGGGCGCAGGATCTGGGCGCCGCGATGGTGATGGTGATGCCGCCCTATCACGGGGCGACGTTCCGGGTCGGCGAGCCCTCGATCTACGAATTCTACAGGCGGGTCTCGGACGCGATTTCGATTCCGATCATGATCCAGGATGCACCGGTGGCCGGCACGCCGTTGTCGGTCGCCTTCCTGGCGCGGATGGCCAAGGAAATCGAGAATGTCAGCTACTTCAAGGTCGAGGTGCCGATGGCGGCGGCCAAGCTGCGCGATCTGATTGCGGCCGGCGGCAGCGCCATTGAAGGTCCCTGGGATGGCGAGGAAGCGATTACGCTGATGGCCGATCTCGAGGCGGGGGCGACAGGCGCGATGACCGGCGGCGGTTATCCCGACGGCATCAGGCAGATCATCGATCCATATTTCGCCGGCCGCCGCAATGAGGCGATGGCAGCGTATGCGCGCTGGTTGCCACTGATCAATTACGAGAACCGGCAATGCGGCCTGCAGGCCTGCAAAGCCCTAATGCAGGAGGGCGGCGTGATCGGATCGGAAATGGTCCGCCATCCCCTGCAGAAACTGCATCCGAAGACGCGCGCTGGCCTGATCGAAATTGCGCGCCAGCTCGATCCGGTAGTGCTGCGCTGGGGCAAGTGACCATCTCGCTTCATGCGCGAGGCGGCTCGCCTCACGCCAGATGGCAGGCCACGAAATGTCCGTCGCTGCCCTGCTTCAGTTCGGGCGCGGTTTCGCGGCAGCGCTGTTCGGCGATCGGGCAGCGGGTGTGGAAGTGGCAGCCCTTCGGCGGGTTCATCGGGCTCGGCACGTCGCCCTGCAGGCGGATCCGCTTGCGCTTCACCTTGGGGTCCGGCACCGGCACCGCCGAGAGCAGCGCCTGCGTGTAGGGATGCTGCGGATCGCGGTAGAGGTCGCTGGCGCTGGCAAGTTCGACGATGCGGCCGAGATACATCACGGCGACGCGGTCGGAGATATGCTCGACCACGGACAGATCGTGCGCCACGAATAGATAAGTCAGGTTCAGTTCGGCCTGCAGGTCTTCCAGCAGATTGATCACCTGCGCCTGGATCGAAACGTCGAGCGCCGAAACCGGCTCGTCGCAGACGATGAACTTGGGCTCGACCGCGAGCGCACGCGCGATCACGATGCGCTGGCGCTGGCCGCCGGAAAATTCGTGCGGATAGCGCCGCATGTGCTCGGGCTTGAGCCCGACCTTGAGCAGCAGGCTCGCGACGCGCTCCTCGCGCTCGCCGGCCGAGGAGGCGAGCTTGTGGATGATGAAGGCCTCGCCGAGGATCGCGCCGACGGTCATGCGCGGATTGAGCGAGGCGAACGGATCCTGGAATACGATCTGGATGTTGCGCCGCATCGCGCGCAGATCGTCGCCGCCGAGGTTCAGCACGTTCTGTCCGTCGAAGATGATCTCGCCTTCGCTGGGTTCGATCAGGCGCATCACGCAGCGGGCGGTGGTGGATTTTCCGCAACCGGATTCGCCGACCAGTCCGAGCGTCTCGCCGCGCTTCACCGCAAACGAGACGCCGTCTACCGCATGAACGCGCGCGACCTCGCGCGAAAGCAGTCCACCCTTGACGGCAAAATGCTTCTTGAGATCGGTGACGCGCAACAGCGGTTCGGTCTCGGGCTTGCTCATCGGAAGCTCGCTCATGGCACAGCTCCGAGATGGCAGGCCATGCGGTGACCGGGCGCGATCTCGCGCAGCAGCGGTTCGACCTCGGTGCAGATGCTCATGGCGTGGCGGCAGCGCGCGGCGAAGCGGCAGCCGGGGGCGGGATTGATCAGGCTCGGCACCGAACCGCCGATCGCCTCCAGCCGGGTCTTGTGGGTGGCGGCGAGGTCGATGCGCGGAATCGAACGGATCAGGCCCTGCGTATAGGGATGGCCCGGGCTTTCGAACAGGCTGTCGACGTCGGCCTCCTCGACGATCTTGCCGGCATACATCACCACGACGCGCTGCGCGGTCTCGGCCACCACGCCCATCGCATGGGTGATCAGCATGACCGCCATGCCGAAGCGTTCCTTCATGTCCTGCAGCAAATCGAGGATTTGCGCCTGGATGGTGACGTCGAGCGCGGTGGTCGGCTCGTCGGCGATGACGAGCTTGGGCTTGCAGGCCAGCGCCATCGCGATCATGACGCGCTGGCGCATACCTCCTGAGAATTGATGCGGATAATCATGCACGCGGCCCGCGGCATTCGGGATCTGGACCAGTTGCAGCATCTCGATGGTGCGGGCGATCGCCTGCCTGCTCGTCACAGCCTCGTGGCGGCGCAGGCTCTCGGCGATCTGCTCGCCGATCGACAGCACCGGGTTGAGCGAAGTCATCGGCTCCTGGAAGATGAAACCGATTTCCTTGGCCCTGACTTCATCGAGCTGCTCGCTGGTGAGCGGCACGAGGTCGCGGCCTTCGAAGATGATTTGCCCCGCCGCGATGCGCCCGGGCGGCATCGCGATCAGCTTGAGGATCGACATCGCGGTGACGGTCTTGCCGCAGCCGGATTCCCCGACCACGCACAGCGTCTCGCCCTTGTTGACCGAGAGATCGACGCCGTCGACGGCCTGAAGGATACCGTCGTCGGTGGCGAAGTGGGTCTTCAATCCCTTGATTTCGAGCAGCGCCACCATTCAGATCACCCGCCGTGCGTCGAGCGCGTCGCGCAATCCGTCGCCGATGAAGTTGATGGCGACGACGGCGATGAAGATCGCCCCGCCCGGGAAGATGGCCCAATGCGCGGCGATGTCGAGATAGTCTTTGGCGTCGTAGAGCAGCCGGCCCCAGGTCGGGGTATCCGGCGGAAAGCCGAGGCCGAGAAACGACAGCGTCGATTCCGCGATGATGGCCGCCGCAACGTCGATGGTGCCCGCAATGATGACCGGGCCAAGCGCGTTGGGCAGGATGTGGCGGACGATCTGCCGCAACGGACTGGCGCCGAGCGCGCGGGCGGCCTCGACGAACTCCTTCTCGCGCAGCGAGAGAAACTGCGCGCGTACCAGCCGGGCGACCGGCATCCAGCGCAGGCCGCCGATCACAAGCACGATCAGAATGAAGATGCCGCCCTCCGGGCCGAACGCGGCCTTGAGCCCGTCGCGGAACAGGTAGATCAAGAGCAGCAGCAGCGGCAATTGCGGCAGCGAGAGAAACAGGTCGGTGAGCCACATCAGCCCATGCCCCAGCGCGCCGCGCGACATGCCGGCTATCGCACCGATCAACGTGCCGACGATCACCGATACCGCCATGGCGGCAAGCCCGACTGCAAGCGAGATGCGGCCGCCGTAGATCATCCGGGCGAGAATGTCCTGGCCGAGATCGTCGGTGCCGAAGGGGTGGGCGAGCGAGGGGCCTTCGAGCCGTGCGGTGAAATCGATTTCGTTGATGGGGATGCGCCAGAGGAACGGGCCGACGATGACAGCCGCAGCCAGCACCAGCAGCAGGAAGGCACTCACCACGGCGAGCTTGTGGCGGCGATAGCGCCGCCAGGTCTCGCGCCAGGGCGAGTAGCCGCGCCGCTCAGCGGAGCGAGATGCGAGGATCAAGCCAGCCATACAGGACATCCGCGATGAGGTTGAAGAGCACGACGAGACAGGCGAAGACGAAGGTCACGGCCATCACGACCGGCGTGTCGTTGGAGAGGATGGAGGAAATCAGCAGTGAGCCGATACCGGGAATACGAAAAATCTGCTCGGTGACGATGGCGCCGCCGAACACGGCCGGGATCTGCAGCGCGATCAGGGTGACAACCGGAATCATGGCATTGCGCATCACATGCTTGACGATCACCGTGGTTTGACCGAGCCCCTTGGCGCGGGCGGTGGTGACGTAGTCGAGCCGGATCACATCCAGCATCGCCGAGCGCACGAAGCGCGTCATCGAAGCCGCCTGGAACAGCCCGAGCACCATCACCGGCATGATCGCCTGACGGATCTGTTCGAGCACCCAGTGGATGCCCGTGCCCTTGATGTCGGTCGTATAGACAAAGGGCAGCCAGTCCAGCTTGACCGAGAATACCAGGATGAACAGTAGTCCGGTGAAGAAGGTCGGCAGCGAGAAGCCGATGAAGGCGAGCGTGTTGGCAATCTGGTCGAAGATCGAATACGGCTTGGTGGCGGCATAGACGCCGACCGGGATCGCAATCGAGAGTGCCAGCAGCTGCGCCGAGCCGATCACATAGAGCGTGGTCGGGAGCCGTTGCAGGATCAGCGTGTCGACGTTCATCCGGCTGACAAAGGAGAAGCCCCAGTCGCCGTGCGCCATCGCCACCAGCCAGTGCAGATAGCGCAGATAGATCGGGTCATCGAGGCCAAAGCTGGCGCGAAGGGCGGCGGCGACTTCAGGCGGTACGTTCGGATTGGTCGCAAGTTCGCCAAAGGGATCGCCGGGCGCCAGCGCCAGCACGGTGTAAAGAACGAGCGAGATGCCGAGCAGGCTCGGCACCGCGATCAGGAGACGACGCAGGACATATTGGCCCATGAGGGAATAGTCCCTTTGCCCTTCGACTCTATCCCGTCGCCTCCCGATACCAGTCCTGCAGGTTATCGAGGTCGTTGGCCCAGCCGCTCATCACCGGGCGCATTGAGTTGGAGATGGCGCCCACCTTGATGCGGTGCATCACGGGAATCATGACGGTGTCTTGCCACATCAGGTCGTTGCACTTGATGTAGAGCGCCGCGCGCTTGATCGGGTCGATTTCGTTTTCCGCCGCATCGACCGCCGCGTCGTAATCCTTGTTGACCCAGCGCGGAAAATTCTGGCCTTGCCACTTGTTCTCCTTGGTGGCGACGTAACGCGAATGATAGCGCCGCATCAGCAGAACCGGATCGGGCTGCGTCATCGGGATCTGGAACATCTCGATGTCGGCGTAGAAGTGCGCATAGGTGTCGGGATTGGCGACGTCGGAGGAGAAGAACACCGAGGCAACGACCGATTTCAGTTCGACGTCGATCCCGGCCTTCTGGCAGGCCTGTTTGACGATGGCCTGGGTCTTCTGACGCGGGCCGTTAGTCGAGGTCTGGTAGAGCAGCTTCAGCTTCTTGCCGTCCTTCTCGCGGATGCCGTCCGCGCCCGGTTTCCATCCAGCCTCGTCCAGAAGCTTGGCGGCTTTCTCGACGCTGAATTCCCACGCGGTGTTCTTCGAGACGAACGGCGCCGGGCCGTTGAGGTAGTTGGCGGTGGTGCGTCCGGCGCGGCCGTAAATCACCTTCTGAACGGCCTCACGGTCGACGAGCAGCGACAGCGCCTTGCGCACCTTAGGATCGGACAGGATCGGATGCTTGGTCTTCATCGAGGAACGTTCGCCGTCTACCTCGGTGTTGGGGTCGGTGAAGTTGACGGCGATGAACTCGATGTCGCCGCCGACCGCGTAGACGGCCTTGCCCTTGCCGCCCTTTTCGAGGCGCAGCAGGACCTCGTCCTCGACCTGCATGTTCCAGGCGTAGTCATATTCGCCGGTCTGAATGATGGCACGCGCGGCCGAGACGGCATCGCCGCCGCCCTTCAGCTCGATCGTGTCGAAGTGCGGACGGTTGGCCATGTGATAGTCGGGGTTGATCTCGCCGCGGATCAGGTCGCCCGGCTTGAACTCGACAAACTTGTAAGCGCCGGTGCCGACCGGTTTCAGATTGTTCGGAGCCTCGCGGGATTTGCCGCCTTTGTACTCCGCAAACAAGTGTTTCGGGATCAGGCAGCCGTAGGCACCGACAAAGGCGTTGGCCCAGAACGGCGTCGGGGTCTTGAACAGGACGCGGACGGTGAGGTCGTCGATTTTCTCGACGGTGGTATCGGTATAGGTGCCCGTGCTCACCGCCGCTGTCGCGGGATCGGTGGCATATTCCCAGTTGAACACCACGTCGTCGGCGGTGAACGGTTTGCCGTCGTGCCATTTGACGCCGGGCTTGAGTTTCCAGGTCACCGACTTGGCGTCGGCGGCGAGACCGCCGTTCTGGATCGAGGGAATTTCGGCGGCGAGAATCGGGTTCAGGTGGCCATCGAGATCCCAGCTAGCCAGCGGCTCGTAGAAGATGCGCGAGGCGTCCTGGTCCTTGGTGCCGGTGGCAAAATGCGGATTGAGCAGGGTCGGTCCCTGCCACCAGAGCAGTTTCAGCGGGCCGCCGCCGCCACGTTTGGTCGGCGGGTAGGTGGCGGGGCTCTGGGCCATGGCGACGCCGCCGATGGCGAGAATTTGGGTGGCCATGGGGGCGGTAAGGCCAAGAGCGATCATGCGCTGAATGAAGCCGCGGCGATCCATACGGCCGTCCTTCACCTCGTCGATCATGGTACGCAATTCGGTATCCAGCATGTTCCCCTCGTGTGGTTTCGCGCCTGACAACGGCGCGCCGCAGGGGTGCGCCGGGTGTGCCTTGTAAGATGGCAATAGATGGCACACCAAATGCCTCGGAGGTCAACGTCTTGAGTGTGACAATCCGGATCGAGCCCAGCAGATTCTGATGATCGCTTGGGCAAAGCGACGCTGCGGCGCACACCGCTTCGGCAATCCGTCGGTATCCCGGGGCCAAACGCGTTCCGGACTGCAAAAAATTTGTTCGCCGGGTTCTCAGACCCAATCAGCCCAGCGACATGTCCAGCGGCGGCGCGACGCTGTCCGGCATCGGGCAGACATAGGGCGTGCGGGCGGTGCGTTTTTTGAGGTCGGCCTTGGCGGCGGCGATCAGGTCCGGCTCGGTCAACGCCTTGATGCCGAGGCCGGCCATCGCCTTCGCGGCTTGCACCATGGCCTTGTGGGCGGCCGGGGTCTTGCCCTGGGCCACCACCTGCCAGGTGTGCAAGGGCGTGCCGATCGCGATCGTCGGGGCATGGACCTGTACGGTTGGCACCACCCAGCTGACGTCGCCGACATCGGTCGAGCCGATCTGCGGATTGCGCTTGGCGTCCATTGGAACCAGGAAATCGGCCAGCGGCCGGTCGGTGGGGTCCATGCCGATCGTGTAATAGACGCTGGCGATGTCCTTGTCGGTCAACGTCGACTGGATCTTTGCGGCGAAATCCTTGTCGGCGTCGTCGAAATGCGGCGGGCCGAGTTCCTGCATGATGCCATGCAGCGCTTCCTCGAGCGGGGTGTTGAACAGGATGTTGGAGACGGCGGAAATGATCCGCATCTCGACTTTGGTCTCGGTCATCAGCGCCGCGCCCTGTGCGACCTTGTGGACGCGCGCCACCAGTTCGTTCATGCCGGGGAGGTCGCGGGCGCGGATCGAATAGCGCACGCGGGCGTGGGCCTGCACCACGTTGGGGGCAATGCCGCCGGTGTCGAGCACGGCATAATGGATGCGGGCGTCGCTCGGCATGTGCTCGCGCATGTAGTTGACGCCGACATTCATCAGTTCCACCGCGTCGAGCGCGCTGCGGCCGAGATGCGGGGAAGCTGCGGCATGCGAGGTGCGGCCGGTAAAGATGAAGTCGGCGCGGGTATTGGCGAGCGACGGCGTCACCACGACTTCCCAGAAGCTCGACGGGTGCCAGGTGATGGCGATGTCGGCGTCTTCGAAAGCGCCGGAGCGCACCATGAACGCCTTCGCGGCACCGCCTTCTTCCGCGGGACAGCCATAATAGCGCACGCGACCCGGCATCTTGTTGGCGGCAAGCCAGTCTTTCACTGCGGTGGCGGCGAGCAAAGCAGCGGAACCGAGCAGATTGTGACCGCAACCATGGCCATGGCCGCCGGCCTCCAGTGGCCGATGTTCCGCCACGCCCGCTTCCTGGCTGAGGCCCGGCAACGCGTCATATTCGCCGAGGAAAGCGATGACCGGGCCGCCTTCGCCCGCTTCGCCCATCAAAGCGGTGGGAATGCCGGCGACGTTCTCGGCGATGCGGAAACCCTGATGGCGCAGCTCGGCCAGATGTTCGGCGGAAGAGCGCGCCTCGGTGTAGCACACCTCTGGCATGCCCCAGACCTTGTTGGCGAGGGCGACGAAACGCGGCTTGATGGTGTCGACGCCACGCCAGATGTCACTGCGGTTATCCATCGTCAGATCCCGATCTTGAACTCGAGGTGAGGATTGCAATTGTTATCAGCTTCGCCGGATTGCGCCTAGCGCCTGGAGGCGGCATCAGCCATGCGGCCGTGTTCAACTCTGGCTGATTTTTTCTACACCCGCGGCCGCAGCGACCGTTGCATCTCCATCGTATAGGTGTAGCGGCCCTCGGGGTGGGTGGTGACCGTGACCTCGAACAGTTCCTCACGCCGGCCGTAATAACGGCGCACCATGGTCAACGCCGGCGATCCCGGCTTGACCTTGAGCGGCTTGGCCAACCGGGCCGGCATGCCGCGCACGAAAACTTCGAGCTGGGCATATTCGATGGTCTCGCCGTACATCTTCGCGATCTGTTCATGCACCGGCGTCCGGCCGTGGTCCTTGCGGTCAACGACGCCGGCAAATTTCCGCAGCACGTAGATTTCGGTCCAGCCGAGAGGGGCTGCAAATTCGTCTGAGCGGCGGACCGCCTCGATCAGGAACCAGTGTTTGCCGGGTTCGCATTTGAGCATTGCCGCGAGCTTGCGGTCGGCGACGATCTCGCTCGAGCGCACCACCTGGCGAAAGGTCTCGTTGGAATAGCGCAGCCATTCCGTCAGCGATTTGACACTGTGGGTGAACAGTACCGGCGGTTCGGCGGCGATGACGACGGAGCCAAGCCCCGCGCGGCGCACGATCAAGCCTTGCTCGGTGATGATGCGCAGCGCCTCGCGCACAGTCTGCCGGCTCGCCGCATAGCGCGCCATCAGTTCGGTCTCGGTCGGCAAGAGGTCGCCGACCGGATATTTGCCGAGCCGGATCGCCTTCTGCAGTTCGGCCGCGATGTCGCGGTAGCGCGTGGTCTTGCGGCCTTCCTTCTTATGGGCCATCGCACCGCACCGGTTGGCCTGACTTCATTGAGGCGAGGGCGGCCTCGAATGCCGCCAGCGTCGCCAGCACGTCCGCTTCCGGGACCGGATACGGCAGCCTGCCTTCGAGCGCATTGGCGAATGCGTCCAGTTCGGCGCGCAGCACGTCGATGGCCGGAAGAGTGTGTCGAGTGGGCTTGCTGCCGGACACCCGCCTGATCAAGGTCGTTTCATCCAGCACTTCGGCAGATCCCTTGGTTCCGAACACGTGCACCCGCCAAAAAAACGGTGTCGCCCGGATCGTCGACAGCGTCCCGGTGACGCCGTTGACAAAATCCATCATCAGCATGGCGGTGTCCAGCGGCGGCGGCCCCGACTCCCGTGAATGCAGTTGCGCCGAGATCTGCCGCACCGGCCCGAGCATGCTGACGAAGGCGTCGAGCACATGAAGGCCGGCGCCGGTCAGCCCGCCGCCCGGCGATTCGGCTTCCGACAGTCGCCAGCCCGCGGTGATGGTTTGCGAATTCTCGTTGCTGTTGTGGCCTTCGATATGCAGGAGCGTGCCCAACTCGCCGCTGGCGACGATATCGCGCAACGCGCGCAGCGAGGGCCAGAAGCGCCGGTTGTGCCCGACCGCCAGAAGGACGCCGGCCTGGCGGCAAGCGTCGAACATCCGCGCGGCGTCGGCGCGATGCAGCGCCAGCGGCTTTTCGCAGAACACCGGTTTGCGCGCGGCGGCGCAGGCGATGACCTGCGCCGGATGCAGCGAGTGCGGCGTCGCCAGCAGGACGGCCTTGATGTTGGGATCGGCAAGGACGGCATCGAGAGTCGGGGAAAGGTCCAGATGGTGCTGGCTGCAGAAGCCGCGCGCGCCATCGACATCGGGTTCGACAGCGCGGATGATCTTCAGCGTGTCGTGACCGCTTGCGGCTTCCACGATATTGCGGCCCCAGCGGCCGAGGCCGACGATGGCGGCTGTTATCATCGGGAAACCCCGGATGATGGCCGCTGCCGGATCGCTTCGATGATCGTGGCGCTGTCGCTGTCCGGTCCTTCGAGCGCGATGGCCGCGCGCAAAAGATCAGCCTGAGCCTCGGTGATAGCGAGATGCAGGCCTCGTTGCCGGGCTTCGTGCAGGATCAACTCGGCGTCCTTCAGGGTTTGCGCGATATGCGATTGCGGCCGAAAATCCCGGCTCAGCATTTTCTCACCCTTGGTATCCATCACGCGCGAATAGGCCGCGGATTGCTGCGCGGCGGCCAGGAACGCCTGCCCATCCAGCCCCAGCCGTTCCGCAAACACAATGCCTTCGGCCAGTGCCGCCCGGTTATTCTGCAGGATCAGATTGATCGCAAGCTTGGTCCGGCTGGCATCGCCGATATTGCCGACGTGGGTCCGGCGTGGGCAGAGCACCGCCAGCAGCGCGTCGAGCGCATCGGCGTCACCCGCAATCAATGCGGTGGCGGTGCCGTCCCTGACCTCGGCGCTGGTGCCCGAGATCGGCGCCTCGATGAAGGTAAAGCCGGCGCTTGCCGCGCGCGCCGCGATCCGCTCGATCTCGCCGGGCGCGCACGTCGTCGTGCAGATCAGGGCCGGGCGGGCGGGGCTCTTTTCTAACTCGCCGAGCAATGCGTCGACCTGGGCGCTGTCATAGACCGCGATGACGATCGTGTGCGATTGGCCGGCGAGATCGCTGGCTGAGGCTGCAATCTTGCCGCTGGTGTTGCTCAACTTGTCGCATCTGTTCGGATCGATGTCGAAGCCGGTCACGGCGATGCCGGCACCGACCAGGCGCTCCGCCAGCGCGGTTCCCATCAGGCCGAGCCCGATGACTCCGACCGGCGTGTCCCGCAGCATCTACTTCGCTTCGATGCCGGCGGCCTTGGCAGCCTCGGTCCACCGCGTGATTTCGCTGTTGACGAAGGCGCCGAACTCGGCCGGCGGCATCGTCGACACGATCATGCCGAGGCTCGCGAGCCGCTCGCGCGTCGCCGGCGCCGACAGGATCTTTTCGCTGGCGGCATAGAGCTTGTCGACAACAGGCGCCGGCGTATTGGCGGGCGCCAGCAGGCCGTACCAGATGGTGGCCTCGAAGCCCGGCATGGCGTCGGCGAGCGGAGGCAGGTCCGGCGTCAACTCGTTTCGCGTCGGCGACGTCACCCCGATGCCGCGCAACATGCCGCCCTGCATCTGCGGGATCGCCACCGAAAAATCGGCAAAGGCGAGATCGATCACGCCGGCGATCACGTCGGTGACGGCCAGCGGCACGCCGCGATACGCCGCCGAGACGATCGATATCCCGCCGCGACTCTGCAGTTGCGCATTTGATATCTGCGACGCGCCGGAGCCATAGCCCGCCGTCATATTCGGATGGGTTTTTGCGTAGGCCATGAATTGCGACAGGTCCTTTGCCGGGAAATTGGGATTGACCAGCAGCACCATCGCTGTCGTGACCGTTCGGATGACGGGCGTAAAATCCTTGGCCGGATCGTAGGGCAGGTTCTTCAGCATCGCGACATTGCTGGCCTGGGTGGTGTTGGTTCCCATCAGCAGCGTGTAGCCGTCGGGCTGGGCGCGCGCGACTTCCTGGGCGCCGATGCTGCCGAGCGCGCCGCTGCGGTTCTCGATCACGACGGTCTGTCCCAGCGCATCCTGCAGGGAACGGTACGATGATCTTGATCTGGCGCGACGGATAATCGTCGGCGGCGTTGGCATGCGGCGTCACGAGGCCAAGCAGGATCGCGGCGGCAACGGTTCCCAAGGACAGTTTCATCGCGTGCTCCCGATATTATCAGCGGGATCTCTCTCGGATCCGTCCAAAACTTTATACGGACAAATGGAGCTGCTGCAAGAACAATGCAATGAAATGAGCTATCCCTGTTCGATCGAACCTGTATATTTGACCGTATAAATAGCTCCCGGGAGGGAAGAACGTGGACACCAGCGAAATGTACGCGCGCGGCTTGCGCCGGCGCAAGGCGATGTTCGGCGACGCCGACGTCGAGAAGCGGATGGCGGCAGCCGGTGAATTCGGCGCGCCGCTGCAGAATATCATCAACGCCTATGTTTATGGCGACGTCTGGGAGCGCTCGGGTCTCTCCGGCGACATTCGCAGCCTGGTGATGCTGGGCATCACCGCCGCCAGCGGCAAGCCCGCCGAATTTCGCGTCCATGCCAAGGGCGCGCTGGCGAACGGATGCACCAGGGAGCAGGTGCAGGATGTGCTGCTGCTGGTAGCGATGTATTGCGGCGTGCCGGCGGCGATCGAGACCAACCGGATTGCGGCCGAGATTTTTGGCGAAGTGCCGGCTTCCGACCCGGCGACCAAAGCCTAGCGATTGCGAATAAAGTTCAGCGCATGTCCATGAAATCTGTTCCGACCATCGACGCCCACCATCACATCTGGCGGCTGAACGATCTGCCCTGGCTTTCCGGACCGCAAGTACCGCGAATCTTCGGGCCGTACCAGCCGATCTGTCGCGACTATCCTATTTCCGAATACCGCAGCGACACTGTCGGCTGCGATATCGTCAAGTCGATCTACATCCAGACCAACTGGCCCGCGGGCAAGAGTTTTGACGAGGCGCGGTGGGTGCAATCGGTGGCCGACGAGACCGGCTGGCCGCACGCCAACGTGGCGCATGCGGATCTCGCTGATCCCGACGCCGCTTCGTTACTGAAGCGCCTGGCTGAGTTGTCGGCGACGCGCGGCATTCGCCAGCAACTGCACTGGCACGAGAATCCGCAATACCGCTTCGCGCCGCGGCCCGATGTCATGAAGGACGCCGATTGGCGCCGCGGACTGGCTCGCCTTTCCGATCACGGCCTGCTGTTCGAGCTGCAGATATTTGCAAGCCAGATGCTTGATGGTGCCGAGCTTGCGCGCGCGTTCCCGGATACGGTGTTCGTGCTCGAGCACGCCGGCATGCTGGAAGACATGTCGCCGGCGGGCTGGCAGCTCTGGCGCGACGGCATGGCGGCATTGGCGCAATGCCGCAACGTCAACGTCAAACTCTCCGGGCTCAGCACCTTCGTTCATGCCTGCCGCGACGATGTGATCGGGCCGATCGTGAAGGAAACCGTTGCCCTGTTCGGCGCGGATCGCTGCTTGTTCGGCAGCAATTTCCCGATCGAGAAACTTTGGACGGACTACGGCACTTTGTATCGGACCTTCCGCGCCGCCATCGCGTATCTTGGCGACGCGGAGCAGGCCGCCATCCTGCACGACACCGCGGCGCGGCTTTATCGGATCTGATCGCTCAATCGTTCGCTTCCGGCGGCAAGAAATTCACTTCGTGCTCGGCCGAGATGCGGACGATTTCGGCGACGTCGGTCAGGTTGTGCAACTGGTTGAATAGCGCTTCCAGCTTCTGCGTCGGCGAAACCCAGAACAACGCCCGCGCCGGCTTGTCCGATTTGTTGAAGTAGCCGTGCGGAATGCCGCGCGGCAGTCGAGCAAGGTCGCCGGCCTTGGCCTGCACCCAGACGCCGTCGAGCTTCAGGTCGAGGATACCCTCCTGCACCAGGATGAATTCGTCCTGGGTCGGATGGATATGGACCGGTACGAACTGGCCGGGATCGCTGTTGGTCTCGAACGCAAAGGTCGAGTCGGTGAGGGCCTTCGGAAAATAGACCTGGCCAAGGATGTTCCAGGTCCTGCCGGAATAGCCGGTGCCGTTCCGCGTAATGCCTTTTTCGAGCGCCGCCATGCTGCTGATCCCTTACCTGTTGAGGGAAGGAGGCTAGCTCCGGCCGGATTTCTGTCAAGCGTACGGGGAGGCAACGGGGCTTCCTTGCAATTGTTTGAAGTTTAAAATATATGCTGAAGCGTTCTTTCGCGGGAAGGCCAACGGATGTCGAAATTTTCGCATTCCTCCCATGCGGTCGTCACCGGTGGTGGGCGGGGCATCGGCCGCGCGGTGGCGGCGGCGCTGACAGAGGCGGGCGTGACGGTCACCATTCTCGGCCGCAATCGCGCCACGCTCGATGAGGCCGTTGCAGCGGGTGCTGCGAAATTCGC
>WNFM01221724.1_pt3 | contig 21664 bp, 20 predicted proteins | sample 5400271 | NCBI WGS metagenome assembly WNFM01 (sample SAMN13153352, study PRJNA577476) | soil metagenome | isolation source: 60 cm saprolite on Douglas fir-dominated hillslope | place: USA:California | collected 2013-09-17
TCCCCCAGGAAATTGAACCCGAGGACGAGCGTCGCGATGGCGACGCCGGGGAAGATCGTCAGGTGTGGCGCGTCGAACAGGTGCGACCGGCCGGCGTCGAGCATCGTCCCCCAGCTGGGCGTAGGCGGCTGGACGCCGAGGCCGAGGAAGCTGAGCGACGCCTCCGCGATAATCGCGCCCGCCATGCCGAGCGTCGCCTGGACGATGACCGAGGGGAACGCGGTCGGCAGCACGTGCCGGACGACGATCCGCGCCGAGCGCGCGCCGAGCGCGCGGGCGGCCTGCACGTATTCCAGCTCGCGCGCCCGCAGCACCTGTCCGCGCACGAGGCGCGCGTACCCCACCCACCCGATCACGCACAGCGCGAGGATGACGTTCGTGAGGCCCGGCCCCAGAACCGCGACGAGCGCGATCGCCAGCAGGATGCCGGGAAACGCCATCAGGATGTCGATCGCCCGGCTGATCAGATCGTCCACGGCGCCGCCGAAATAACCCGCGATCGAGCCGAGGGCCATGCCGAGGAGCGACGAGACCGATACGACCGCCAGGCCCACGAACAGCGAGATGCGTGCGCCCGACACGAGGCGGGACAGGATGTCGCGCCCGAGCTCGTCGAGGCCGAGCGGGTGCGACCGGCTCGGCGGCTCGAGCCGCTGGGCGAGCGTCTGCGCGGACGGATCGTACGGCGTGAGCGACGGCCCGAGCGCGGCGGCGAACACGGCAACCAGCACGATGGCGAAGCCGACGCGCATCATTTCCAGCCGGGGGGCTTCGCCCCGCCGGTCCCCCCTGCACGTGCGCTCGCGGGGACCCCGGAATGCCCCGCTCCGCGCACGTGACTCGCTCGCTGACGCTCGCTCGTTGTCATTCGAAGCGGATCCGGGGATCGAGGAACCCGTAGGTCAGGTCCGTGATGAGATTCATCGCGACATAGGTGACCGAGATGAACAGGATGCAGCCCTGCACGAGCGGATAATCGCGCGTGTTGATCGCCTGGATCAGCAGCCGGCCGACGCCCGGCCATCCGAAGATCGTCTCGGTGATGATGGTGCCCGTCAGCACCGCGCCGAACTGGAGGCCGATGATGGTGACGATCGGGATGAGGCTGTTGCGGAACGCGTGCCGCAGCACGGCGCGCGATTGCGACAGCCCGCGCGCACGCGCCGCCGTGACGTAGAGCTCCCGCAGCTCCTCGATGACCGACGAGCGCGTCATCCGCGCCAGGATCGCGGACAGCGCGGCGCCGAGCGTCACCGCGGGCAGCACGAGGTGCGACGGCGTCCCCGATCCGGAGACCGGCAGCCAACCCAGCCGCACGGCGAACAGGATCGCCAGCAACGGACCGAGCCAGAAGCTCGGCATCGAGATGCCGGCCAGCGCGAGCGTCATCGCGGCGTGATCGAGGAACCGGCCGCGAAAGACGGCGGCGAGAATCCCCAGCGGGATGGCGAAGACGATCGCCACCGCCATGGCGGACGCCGCGAGGATGGCCGTGTCGCCCAGCCGCTTGCGAATCTCCTGCGCGACCGGCGTGCCGAAGCGGAACGACGTGCCGAGATTGCCGCGCGCGACCCCGCTCAGGAACGCGCGGTACTGCGTCAGGAGCGGCTCGTCGAGGCCCAGCGTGCTGCGCAGCCGCGCGATTTCGTCGGGCGAGGCGCTCTCTCCGAGCATCGACTGCGCGGGATCGCCCGGCACCAGGTGGATCAGCGCGAACACGAGGGTCGCGACGCCCAGCAGCACCGGCACGGTCAAGAGCAGTCGCCGCAGGAGGTATCGAGCCACTCCTCAGGATTCTATGCCGAGCCGCTTGAGGATCTTCGCCAGACCCTGCCGGCTGACGCCGAGCTGCGCCGCGGTGGTCGTTTTCCGCCCGCCGGCCCGCGCCAGGGCCGCGCGGACGAACCGGCGCTCGAAGTCCAGCCTCGCCTCGTCGAACCCGACGGTCCGGTGCAGGGCGGCCCCGGCGATCTGCGACGGAAGCAGGGACGCCGGCACGCGCCCGCGCCGCGGGCTGTGCACCGCGAGCGATGCGACGACGTTCTGGAGCTCGCGCACGTTGCCGGGCCAGTCGTACCGCGCGAGCGCGGCGATCACCTCGTCGCCCAGCGTGGCGCGGGTGCCGACGCGTGCCGCGGCCTCCGCCCAGAGGCGCTCCGCGAGCCAGGGCACTTCGTCGGGGCGCTCGCGGAGCGGGGGAATCGGGATCCGAATCACGTCGAGGCGGAACCGGAGGTCCGCGCGGAACCGTCCGGCGCGGACGTCCTCCTCGAGCGATCGGTTGGTCGCCGCGACCACTCGCGCGTCGACCTTCCGCGGCATGTTCTCGCCCACGCGCCGAACCTCCCCTTCCTGCAGCGCTCGAAGCAGCTTCGCCTGCGCGCGCGGCGTGAGCTCGGCCGCTTCGTCCAGAAACAGGGTCCCCTGGTCGGCTTCCTCGAAGAGACCCGGCCGCTCGCTCACGGCGCCGGTAAACGCCCCCTTCACGTGCCCGAAGAGCTCCGCCTCCAGAAGATCGTCGGTCAGCGCGGCGCAGTTCACGGCGCAGAAGCGGCGCGCGCGGCGCGGACCGCGCGCGTGAATGGCGCGAGCGACGAGCTCCTTGCCGCTTCCGCTCTCCCCCTCGATCAGCACGGGATACGGCGCGAGCGCCGCGCGGCGGATGGCGGCGCGGACCCGATCGGCGGCGGCGCCCGGTCCGAGCAGGTCATCCGGGTACCGCTGTGCCGGATCCGACGCGACGGCCGGGGCCGCGCACAACGCCCTGAGCATCGGCGCCGCGGCCGCGGCCGCGACGCGCAGCATATCCCTCGCGCGCGCGGCCGGCGGCCTGGCGCCCGGAACCCAGCGGACCGCGATCGATCCGAGCACGCTGCCGGCGGCCTGCACCGGTTCGGCCGCTTCGGGTGTGAGACCGTCGCGAAACAGGCTGCCGCCGCCGTCCAGCACGACCTGCGTGAGCGCCTCCTCGGCCGGCCACGGCCGGCCCGCCACGGCGGCCGGCTTGCCGAGCCGGGCGGAACGGATCACGGCGGAGGACGCTTCGACCGCCGTCAGCACGTCGGCCGCAATCACTTGCAGCGCCGCCGCCTCGTCCGGCGTGTCGTGGATCGCATCGAGCAGCGCCTGGAACCGGTGGATTAGATCGACCGTGCCATGGGGCGCCGGACCGAGCACGACGGCCCCGGACCGCTCGACGAAGCGCCGCAATTCGTCCTCGTCATTGTTCCCCGGGCCCCCCGGGCCCCCCGGGCCGCCTGGGCCGCAGGGCCGCAGGGCCGCGCGTATCCGCGCCGCGGCGAGCGGCGGCAGCCGTCGCGCCGCAGACAGCAGCCGTCGCCTCGCCACGGATCCGCCGGCGAGGCCGCACGCGATCCCTTCCGCCACGGCGCGCAGCCGAAGCGCGGGCATCCGCGAACGGCGCCCCGCGTCGGCGGCGGCGCGGGCATGACGGCGCGCCTCGTCTGCCTGCCCTAGCGCCGCGTGCACCTGCGCGGCCGCGAGATGGGCCTCGCACAGGGCGGCCGGGTCGGTCGGTGTCGCGTCGCGAGTCGCGCGCTCCGCCGCCTGCGCCCCTCCCGCGAGGTCCCCCTTCAGCCGCAGAATCACCGACGACAATGACGCGTCGTCCGATCCGAGCGCGTCCTCCGCCGCGTCGAAGCGCCCGCGGAGGCAGAGGACCAGGGCGAGGCCGCGACGGGCCGGCCGGCCGGACTCGTCACGGGAGTCCCCGAGCGTCGCGGTGCGAAACGCGGATTCCGCATCGAGGAGGCGGCCCTCTTCCGTCAGCGCGCGTCCGGTACCGACCAGCGCGCGCCTCGCCACGGCGGAGTCCGGCGACCAGCGGCGGGCCTGCTCGAACGCCGGCAGGGCCCTCTCTGGATGTCCACGATCCAGATGAAGGTCGCCCAGCGCGCACGATGCGGTGGCCGCGGCCGACAGAGATCCGCGCGCCGCCAGCGCGGTCGCGCAGCGGGCAAGAAGACGGCCGGCGCGGGCATGCCGTCCGCGCCCGGCAATGGCGAGTGCCGCCGCGACCGCGCGCTCGAGCCGCGCGATGCCCGCACCTGCGGGAGCGTGGACGGAGTCCGGCCGGGGCCGGGCCACGTACTCCGGGGCGGTCTCGTGTAGCCAGGCCGCCCCGCCGCGCGCGACCCGCGACGACGTCAGCGACGCAATCAACGCACCCGGCAGTCCGGCTGCCGACGCCGCGGCGGATCGGACCTCCGCGGCCGACGGGCCGAAGTCGGCGTCCACGAAGATCGCGGCGGTCAGGTCATGGGTCATAAGGGGCTCCAGGCCAATCGCGTCACCGCCGGTCGCGGCCTGACGGCAGAAACGAATCCACAGGTGACGCCGCGCCCCGGCGGCCGCCGCGAGCGTCAGGGCCGCCGGCAGGACGGCCGCCGGCGTCAGCCAGTCGAGCACGCACAGGTGCCGCGGCGGCGCGATGGCCTCCTCCAGCGCGCCGAATCGGCTGTCGATCACGACGAAACCGCCCAGCCGCGCGGCGCGGGCCACTTGCAGACGCGCGGTGCGCAGCCCGGCCCCCTCCTGCGCGGACACGGTGATGGCGGTCACGCCCGGCGGTCCCGGCGCTTCGATGACGGATCGGATCGCGTCCAGCGCGGGTCGCCACTGCAGGAACACGCCGACAGGACGCCAGCTCGCCGCCGCCGTCTCGACCGCCGCCCGTACGTTCCGCGCGGACAAACCGGCGTCCGGCTCCACGTCCGCGGCGCGGAGAAACCGGACGAGATGCAGGGCCGCCCGCCGGGCATGGACGCCCGGCACCTGAAGCGCCGGGAGGCGCGCGTGTGCCTCGAACCACCGGCTGCCGTGCATCCCGTAGTCGACGAGCGGCAGCAGCAGCGGATGGCGCAGGCCCGCCAAGCGATCGCAGACCGCGGCGCGCTCACGGGTGTTCGCCGACGAGGGTTCGAGCGTCAGACGCACGACCTCCGACGTCGCGAGGTCCACGACCTCGCCCTCGTTTTTCATGCGAAAGAACCGATCGGCGATGAGCGGCATGCGCGAGTAACCGCGCCGCGTAGTGCAAGACAAAGACCGTCAAAAACACGGGCAAATCGGCGCACGCGCGCGTGGCGGCACACGAAGCGCGCAGAAACTTCGTATACAATTTCTCTCCAATGCTGCGGTTTCTCACTGCCGGCGAATCGCACGGACGCATGCTGGTCGTGATTCTCGAAGGCCTCCCCGCCGGACTGTCGATCGACGTCGACCTCATCGCGCGTGACCTTCGCCGGCGCCAGGGCGGCTACGGACGGGGCCGCCGCATGGCGATCGAGTCCGACCGCGCCGACATCATCTCGGGTGTCCGCGCGGGTGAAACGCTCGGCGGGCCGGTGGCGATGCTGATCGAGAACCGCGACTGGCCGAACTGGCAGTACACGATGCGCTCGGAGGCGGACTTCGTCGCGCCCGAAGGCGCGGGCGGCGCGCGCCGTGCCGCCGTGACACGTCCGCGGCCCGGGCACGCCGATCTGGCGGGGGGCGCCAAGTACGAGCGCGATGACCTGCGCGACGTCCTCGAGCGCGCGAGCGCTCGCGAGACCGCGGCACGCGTGGCCGCCGGCGCCCTTGCCCGGCAGCTGCTCGCTCACACGGGCCTGCGGATCGCGAGCCATGTCTTCACCCTCGGCGACATCACCGTGCCGGACCGCGAGCGGATCACCTTCGCGCAGGCGGCCGCGCTCGCCGACGATGCGCCGTTGCGGTGTGTGGATCAGGATCTCGAGCGGGCCATGATCGCCGGGATCGATCGTGCCCGTGAGGCGGGCGACACGCTCGGCGGCGCGTTCGAGGTCATCGCCACCGGTGTCCCGGTCGGCCTGGGCAGCTACGTCCAGTGGGATCGCAAGCTCGATGGACGGCTCGCCCAGGCGCTCATGTCGATCCCCGCCATCAAGGCGGTCGGCATCGGCCTGGGCCCCGAAGCCGCGTCGCGCCCGGGCTCGCGGGTCCACGACGAGATCGTGACCGGCGACGCGTCGCGCGCCACGGGGATCGCGCGCCCCACGAACAACGCCGGCGGCCTCGAGGGAGGCGTCACCAACGGCGAGGACCTGCGGGTCTCGGTCTACATGAAGCCCATCTCCACCCTGATGAAGCCGCTCCGCTCCGTCGACCTGACGACCATGACCGAGGCGCCGGCCGCGATCGAGCGCAGCGACGTATGCGCCGTCCCCGCAGCGGCGGTCGTCGGCGAGGCCATGGTGGCGCTCGTCCTCGCGGATGCCCTGCTGGAGCGGTTCGGCGGCGACTCGGTCGCGGCGCTCGAGCGCGCGATGTCGTCCGCGGACGCCGGCATGCGCGCCCGGTTCTCGCGGAAATGACCGCGAACGAGCGCCAGCGCGTGAGCCACGCGCGCGGAGCGGGGATCGCCGGGGTCCCCGCGAGCGCGCGTGTAGGGGGGTCCGGCGGGGCGAAGCCCCCCGGTTAATTGATGCTCCGGCCCATCCTGAGGTACGGCGAGCGGTCGCTGCACGGCACCGCCGCCGACGTCACGGCGTTTGACGAGAGTCTGCAGCGGCTGATCGACGACATGATCGAGACGATGTATGCCGCGCCCGGCGTCGGACTGGCGGCCACCCAGGTCGGCGTCCTGCTCCGCGTGTTCGTCGTCGATCTCTCCGTCGGCCGGAGCGCGAGCGATCTGATCGTGATGGTCAATCCATCGTTCGCGTCGCGCGAGGGGACGCAGCTCGAGGAAGAAGGCTGCCTCAGCGCGCCCGGATTCAACGCGACCGTCCTCCGTCCCCGGCAGGTCGTGGTCACCGGCCTCGACCGTCACGGGAACGAACAGCGAATCGAGGCGACGGATCTGCTGGCCCGCGCCTTCCAGCACGAAATAGATCATCTCGACGGGGTCGTCTTCATCGATCGCCTGCGCGGGATCAAGCGCGAGATGATCGTGCGCAGGATCCAGAAGCTCAAGAAGTCCGGCAAGTGGTAGACGCACCTCGCGCCTCGCCCCTCGCGCCTCAACTGCGAATCGTCTTCTTCGGCACCCCCGAATTCGCGACGCCCTCGCTCGAGGCCTTGATCGGATCCGTGCATCGTGTCGTCGCGGTCGTGTCCCAGCCGGATCGGCCGACAGGGCGCGGCCAGCATCTGCACCCGACGCCGACGAAAGTGGTCGCACAGGCCCGCGGCATTCCGGTCGTCCAGCCCACGAGGATCAAGGAGGAGGCGTTCTTGCAACAGATCCGCGACCTTTCACCGGATCTCGGCGTCGTCGTCGCGTTCGGGCGGATCCTGCCCGATGCGCTGCTGGCGATCCCGCGTCTTGGGATGATCAACGTCCACGCGTCGATGCTTCCCCGATACCGCGGCGCGGCGCCGATTCAGCGCGCGGTGCTCGCGGGCGACACTGAAACAGGCGTCACGATCATGCGGGTGGCCACAGAGCTGGACGCGGGGCCGACGTTCGCGATGGCGGCCGTCCCGATTCCTCCTGACGCCACGAGCGGAGAGATGGAGGGCACACTGGCGCACCTGGGAGCGGACCTGCTCCTCCCTATCGCCGATGCCCTCGCCGAGGGGCGCGCGGTCGAGATCCCGCAAGACGATGCGCGCGCCACGCACGCGGCAAAAATCACGAAGGGCGAGGGCGCGATCGACTGGACCGAGCCCGCGGCCGTGGTGCACAACAAGGTCCGCGGCCTCCAGCCCTGGCCGCTCGCCTCAACCCACCTCGCCGGCGCCCGCCTCGTCCTCCGCCGGACGGCCCCCCTCGCGTCCGGGGCCAGGTCTGCGATTGCGGGCGCGGACGTGCCAGGCACATCTGCGCCCACAGACGCAGACCCGGCCCCGCGGACGGGGACGGTCGTCCGCGCCGAGGGGGACGAGCTGATCGTCGCGTGCGGCGGCGGCACGACGCTGCGCATCCTCGAGATTCAACCCGAGGGCCGCCGGACGATGACCGCCCGCGAGTTCCTGGCGGGCCGCGGCGCGGCCGAAGGCGCCCGCTTCGAGCCGTGATCGCGCCGGCGCGCGTCGCCGCGTACGACACCGTCCTCGCCGTCGCCGCGCGACGCGCCGATCTGCCGGCCGCGCTCGCGCGGGCCCGGGCCAGGCTCCCGGACGAACGCGATCGCGCGCTCGCCGGGGAGATCGCGACCGGCACGCTTCGGTGGCAGGGCGCCTTCGATCACATCATCGAGACCTTCGCGGGACGGCCGTCCGCCCGCCTCGACCCCGAAGTGCTCGCCATCCTGCGCATCAGTCTCTTCCAGCTGCTGCACCTCGACCGGGTCCCCGCCGCCGCGGTCGTCAACGACGCCGTCGAGCTCGCGGGGAAAGCCGGCAAACGCAGCGCGGCCGGATTCGTCAACGCGCTCCTTCGTCGCGCGTCGCGCGAGCGCGCGCACCTCCCGCTCCCGGCCCAGCCTCCGATCGACGTTCTCGCGATCACCCTCTCGCATCCCCGGTGGCTCGCCGGCCGATGGCTGGCGCGGTACGGATTCGACGCGGCTGAAGCATGGGAACGCTTCGACAACGTTCCCGCGCCGCTCACGCTGCGCGCCAACACGCTGCGAACGACGAGAGACGCGCTGGCGCAGGCGCTCGAGGCCGCGGGCGTACGGACCCAGCCGGTCCGGTTCGCCGCGCAGGGGCTTATCGTGACGGCAGGCAACCCGCTGCTGACGCCGCTGGCACACACCGGCGCTTTCTTCGTCCAGGACGAGACGTCCCAGCTCGTCGGCGAGCTCGTCGCGGCGGCGGGCGGAGAACGCATCCTCGACGCGTGCGCGTCGCCTGGCGGGAAGACGACGCAGATGGCGGCGGCGATGGGCGACAGGGGGACGATTGTCGCGGCCGACGTCCGCGGCCGGCGGCTCGACCTGCTGACGCGCACGATCCTCGAGTCTGGCGCCCGGCATGTGCACGTCGTGCAGGCCAACGCGCGCGGCGTGCCGCCGTTCCGTGAAGTCTTCGACGCCGTCCTCGTGGACGCCCCGTGCTCCGGGCTCGGCACGATCCGGCGCGACCCGGACGTCCGCTGGCGGCGGAGTGAAGCCGACCTCGCACCGCTGGCCGAGGCTCAGCGCGAGATGCTCGCGCAGGCCGCCACCGTCGTCCGGCCGGGCGGCCGCCTGGTTTACGCGACGTGCTCGAGCGAGCCCGAGGAAAACGAGGAGGTCGTCCGCGCGTTCCTCGCCGGCCACGCCGGGTTCCGCCGCGCCCGCCCGGCCCTGTTCGACGCGCGCCCCGAGCTGGCCGCCCTGCTCGACGAGGAGGGCGCGCTCAAGACGCTTCCGTTTCGCGACGGCCTCGAGGCGTTCTATGCGACGTGCCTGACAAGGATCACGTAGAGTAGCCCGATGGAAGGATCTGCACGGTGAGTGAGGAGCTTCTCCGAGCCTGGGCGCGGGATCACCAGACGCTCGTCGACGTCGGCATCCCCGCGATCGTTCTTCTCGCGTTCGCGGTGCGCGCAGCCTGGTGGTTTCATAAGACCGATCTTCGCAAAGCGAAGGCCGCGTTACTCCAGCCGCCCCCCACCCATCCGGTCGAGGCCCCTGCACGGCCGCTCGACGCCCGAACCGCGCGGGTCGCCTCGCTCGTCTGTGCCATCCTCGGCGTCGCCGCGCTGGCTCTGGCGGCTGCCTTTTCGTGGAGCGAGTATCAATGGCTGGGGGCGGAGATCGTGCGGGCCCCGTTCATCGACTCGACGACCGCGCACGGCAAAGTGACTTCGCAATACCGAGTGCCATCGACGGCGTCGAGGAAGCCATGCGCCGCGAGCGTGTCGTCGAGGTCCATCCGGGCGATCCGCTTCGCTATCGCGAGTACGAGCGTCCGACCGGCAAGACCGGGCGAGGCTGGCCGCTCATCGAGCTGGTCGCGGCGTTGGGCGGCGCGTTCGGAGGAGTGTTTCTCCTCTTTGCGTTCAAGCTTCGCCGTCCCGGGCCCGCAGGCTGAACAACGCTTCATGGATGCTGTGACGCTCACGCTCGTTCTGACCCTCGCCGCGGCAGCGCCCCATGCCTCATCCCAGCTGGTCGCCGCCTACCGGAGGGCCTGAGCGCCGCTCTTCCTGAGCCGCGCGCTCATCGGCCGGCGATCGTGGCGTTGGCCGCCTGGCACACAGGCGTGCAATCCCCGGCCGAAGCGTGAACCGCCGCGAACTGCGGTAAACTCTTGAATACATGGCGTTATCGACGCGCGTCTGGGGCGCCGGGAAGCGGGTGCTCCTTGGCGGCGCCCTGGTCCTGACCTACCTAATCTTCGCGGCCGCGGCCATGCGGCTCGCCATCAAGACCCGTGATGTGGTCGTGCCGGCGCTGACAGGCAAGAGCGTGCCGCAGGCGGGCGCGGAGCTGGCCCCGGCGGGGCTGAACCTGAAGGTCGAAGAGACCAGGCGCGTGGACGCCTCGGTCCCGGCCGGCACGATCGTCAGCCAGGATCCGCAGCCCGGCGTGCACACGCGGCGCGAGCGGAGCGTCAAAGTGTGGGTCAGCGCGGGACCGCGGGCGATGTCGGTGCCGGCGCTCCTCGGCGAGTCCGAGCGGACCGCGGTGATGCGTGCGCAGCAGGAGGGTCTGCAGCTCGCCTCCGTGGCGGAGATCCGCTCATCCGACTACACCGCCGGGACCGTCGTCGCGCAGAACCCGTCGCCGAAAAAGGCGATGCCCGCGGGAGGACGTATCGCCCTCCTCGTGAACCGGGGCGAGCGCGGGGACACCTACGTGATGCCCGACCTGATCGGCGTGAACGGCGATCGCGCCGCGGACCTGCTGCGATCGCGCGGCTTCAGGGTCTCGGTGGTCGGCGATCACCTGTATCCGGGCGTGCCCGCCGGCATCGTCCTGCGGCAGAGCCCGCAGGGCGGCTTCCAGTTCGGCAGCGGCGATCCGGTGTCGCTCGAGGTGAGCCGCTGATGCGACCGGCCGGCCGCGCGAGCGCGCGTCAGCGCGTGAGCCACGCGAACGGCGCGGGGCATGGGGCCCCCGCGAGTGAGCGTGCAGGGGGGTCCGGCGGGGCGAAGCCCCCCGGCAGGATAAAGATCGCGCCGTCGCTGCTCTCGGCCGACTTCGCGCGGCTGGGCGACGCCGTTAGGCTGGCCGAGCGCGCCGGCGCCGACATGATCCATTTCGACGTCATGGACGGCCACTTCGTGCCCAATATCACGATGGGTCCGCCGGTGCTGAAATCGCTCACGCGAGTGTCGCGATTGCCGATCGACGTCCACCTGATGATCGAGAGCCCCGACCGCTACGTCGGGGCCTTCGTCGAGGCGGGCGCGGCGAGCGTGACGGTCCACTTCGAAGCCGTCGTCCATCTGCACCGTGTCGTGCAGTTCGTCAAGAGCCTCGGCGTGAAAGCGGGCGTGGCGCTCAACCCGGCCACGCCCGTCGCGGCGCTCGAGCAAATTGCCGGGGACGTGGACTACGTGCTCGTGATGACGGTGAACCCCGGCTTCGGCGGTCAGACTTTCATTCCCCGGTCGGAGTCTAAGGTGCGAGCCGTGCGCGATTTGCTGCGTCGCGAGGGCAGTGCCGCGCCGATCGAAGTCGACGGCGGGATCGACGTGCGCACGGCGCCGGGGATTGTGGCCGCGGGGGCCGACATCCTGGTCGCCGGCCACGCCGTCTTCGGATCCGCGGATCCCGAGCGCGCCATCCGCGACCTGCGCGCCGCGGCCGGTTCGGCGGTCGCGTGATCATGCCCTCATCGGTCTCCACGCTGCGGGTTCGCTACGCCGAAACCGATAAAATGGGGGTGGTCTACTACGCGAACTACCTGGTGTGGTTCGAGGTGGCCCGCGCCGACCTGCTGCGGACGCTGGGCTGGAGTTACCGCGAGATGGAAGTGGCCGGCATTTCGCTGCCGGTGATCGAGGCCCACTGCCAGTACCTGCGCCCGGCGCGGTACGACGACGAGATTGACGTGAAAACGGAAGGGCGCCTGCTGTCGCCGGTGCGGATGGAGTTCCAATACCAGGTGGTGCGAAGAACCGATCAGACGATCGCGGCCGAGGGCAAGACCGTGCACGCCGCGCTTGACGCGTCGGGCAAGCCGTGCCGGCTCCCCGCGCGCGTGCGGGAGGCGTTCGCATGAAGGCGCTCGTCACGGGCGTCGCGGGCTTCATCGGGTCGCATCTGGCGGCCGCCCTGCTCGACAAGCGGGCGTCGGTCGTCGGCCTGGACTGCTTCACGGACTACTACCCGCGCGCGCTCAAGGAGCGCAATCTCGACGAGAACAGGCTGCGCGAAGGCTTCAGGTTCGCCGAGACGACGATCCAGGACGCCGACCTCCCGGCGCTGCTCGACGGCGTCACGCACGTGTTTCATCTGGCCGCGCAGGCCGGGGTGCGCAAGAGCTGGGGCCAGGACTTCAAGACCTACACGACCAACAACGTCGAGGCGAGCCAGATCCTCCTCGAAGCGTGCGTGGGGCGCCCGCTGGCGCGGTTCGTCTACGCCTCGAGCTCGTCGGTCTACGGCGATGGGGCGGCGATTCCCATGCGGGAAGACGCGCTGCCGCAACCCGTGTCACCATACGGCGTGACCAAGCTCGCGGCCGAGCAGCTCTGCTACCTCTATCATCTGAACTACGGCGTCCCGACAGCGGCCATGCGGTATTTCACGGTGTACGGGCCCCGGCAGCGCCCCGACATGGCGTTCAACCGCTTCATCCGCGCCGCGCAGCGGGACGAGCCCATCACGCTCTACGGGGACGGCGAGCAGACCCGGGACTTCACGTTCGTGGCCGATGCCGTCGGGGCGACCATCGCGGCGGGCGAGCGCGGCGTCGCCGGACGGGCGTACAACATCGGCGGCGGATCGCGCGTCTCGATGAACGACGTGTTGACAATCATCGAACGGGTGGCCGGGCATCCGCTCAAGGTCAGGCGCGAGGACGCGCAGAAGGGGGACATGCGCGATACCTACGCCGACACGTCGCTCGCTCAGAGAGATCTCGGGTTTGCGCCGAAGGTCTCGCTCGAAGAAGGGATCCGGGCGGAATATCGATGGCTGGCCTCGTCGCCCGCGCTCGTATGAAGACAACTTTCAGACCCACCGCGATCGTGCTGCTGGCGGCGCTGAGCGTGTTCGCGACGGCGTGCGCGTCGGGCGGTCCGAAGAAACCGCCCAGCGGGACGCTCGAGCCCGACAAGTTCCTGTTCGAGCACGGCAAGGAGAACCTCGACAAGAAACGCTGGCTCGTGTCCCGCGAGTACTTCCGCCAGCTGATTGACAGCTATCCGCAGAGCCCCTTCCGCGCCGACGCGAAGCTGGGGCTGGGCGACACGTACCTGGGCGAGCGCACCGGAGAATCCTTCGTGCTCGCGATCAATGAATACCGCGAGTTCCTGAACTTTTATCCGACGCACGAGCGCGCCCACTACGCGCAATTCCAGTTGGCGATGTCGCACTTCAGACAGATGCGCGCGCCGATGCGCGATCAGAGCGAGACGCGGGACGCCATCCGGGAGTTCCAGGTCTACGTCACGAAGTATCCGGATAAGCCGCTCATCGACGAGGCGCGGCAGAAGCTGCGCGACGCGAAGGACCGCCTGGACGACTGGGACTTCGGCGTCGCCGAGCACTACTTCCGCATCAAGTGGTACCCAGGGGCGGTCGGCCGCCTCGTGCCGCTGTTGGCCACGGATCCCCAGTACACCCTCAAGAAGGAGGCGGAAGCGCTCCCCTACTTCGAACGCCTCGTGAAGGAATTCGAGCAGAGCGAGTACCTCGAGAAAGCCAAGATGCGCATTACGGAACTCAAGGCCCTCCCGGCGGCCCCGGGGAAAGGATCGCAGCCGTGACTCTCCTGATCGCCGCCTGGATCTGGTCGATGCCCCAGGCGCCTACCCCGATGCCGTTTCCGAGACCGGACCTGCGCGAGCAGATCTCGTGCGCGCCGCTCGGCCTGCCGGCGCCGCCGCTGGCGGGCCTGCGCGTGCTCGGCGGGTACGTCCACGGCCGGCTGATGTTCGGTCCGGGCGACGGCGTCATCGTCAACGCCGGGACCATCCAGGGCGTGCAGAGGGGGCAGATGTACTTCGTCCGCCGTCCCATCACCGACCCCTTGGTCGTACCTCCCAAGGTGGGCGCGCTCTACGGCGTCCACACGGCCGGATGGGTCACGATTGTCGACGTCAAGGACGCCATGGCCATCGCCACCGTCACCCACGCCTGCGAGGGTCTCCAAATCGGCGACTACCTGGAGCCGTACGTCGAGCCGGTGCTGCCCGAGCCGGCGCTCGGTGGAAAGCCCGACTTCGAGCACCCGGGCCGCATCCTGATGGCGGACTCCCTCCGCCAGATGGGATATCCGGGCCTCGTGATGCTGATGAACCGGGGGACCGAGGACGGCATCCGCGCCGGGCAGACCCTGACGATCTACCGGGAGACGCTCAACGGGCAGGGCCCGATCATCGATCTCGGCCGCGGGACCGTGCTGACCGTGAACCCGCGGAGCGCGCTCATGCGGATCGATTCGTCGCACGAGGCGGTCTACGTCGGCGACCTCCTCGCGATTCATCGCATTACACAGTAGGCTTTGGGCGTTGGGCTTTGGGCTTTGGGCTTTGGGAAGAGCGAGATCCCAAAGCCACCTAAAGCCCAACGCCCAAAGCCCAAAGCCTCCTCTAGAGCCCGCTGCGCGCGAATCGCCGGTAATACTGCACGCCGGAGATCGTGGCCGTGACCATCGCGATCCACAGCGCGATGGTCCCGATCAGGAAGAACTGCCGCAGGTGGTCCTGACCCAGGATGAGGGCCAGGATCGCGATGACTTCCGACAGCATCTTGAGCTTCCCGAGCGGCGACGCGGAAATCACCATGCCCTTGCCGTACGCGATGCTCCGGAGGACCGTCACGGCGAACTCCCGCCCAAGGATCACCGCCACCATCCAGGCGGGCGCGAGGTCCATCTGGACCAGCGACACGAGCGCCGCGGTGATGAGGAGCTTGTCGGCGAGGGGATCCATGAGCTGCCCCAGCGTCGTAATTTGCTTGCGCCGCCTCGCGAGGTAGCCGTCCAGGACGTCGGTGAGCGCGGCGATGCCGAAGATCGCGGCGCCGACCAGCTCCTTCCGGACCCCGAAGATCAGCCGTCCCTCGAATTTCGTGAGCAGCACGACCACCAGCAGCGGCACGAGAAAGATCCTGCCGACGGTCAGCGCGTTCGGAAGGTTCATCCTTGGCGCGATTCTATCAAAAGCATAGAATTGCAGATTGTCATGAAGGCCATCCTGCTCGCCGGAGGAAAGGGCACGCGGCTGCGGCCGTTGACGGTCCACACGCCCAAGCCGATCGTGCCGATCCTGAACCGGCCGTTCCTGCACTACCAGATCGATCTCCTGCGGCAGATCCCGGAGATCGACGAGGTCATCCTCAGTCTCAACTACCAGCCGCGCCGCATCGAGGAGATTTTCGGCGAGGGGGAAGGACTCGGCATCCGCGTCCGGTATGTCGTCGAGCCGATGCCGCTCGGCACCGGCGGCGCCGTCCGCTACGCGGGGGACTCGCTCACCGAATCGGTCGTCGTCTTCAACGGCGACGTCCTGACGCAGGTGGATCTCGCGGCCGTGCTGCGGCTGCACCGCGAGCGCAAGGCGAAGGCGACGATCGTGCTGACGCCGGTGGACAACCCGCGCGCGTACGGCCTGGTCGAAACCGACCGCGCCGGCAACATCCAGCGGTTCCTGGAGAAGCCGGGGGAAGACGAGATCACGTGCAACACGATCAACGCCGGGATCTACGTCCTCGAGCCCGACACGTTCGACCGCATCCCGAAAGACACGGCGTGGTCCATCGAGCGGAGCTTCTTCCCGTCGCTCGTCGAGCGCGGCGAGACGTTTGTCGCGTACGTCGAGGAGGGCTACTGGATCGACATCGGAACCCAGGACAAGTACATGGAGGTCCATCACGACATCATGGACGGCCGGTACTCGGCGCCCCCGTTCAACGGCACGCCATCAGCCTGGATCTCGCCGGACGCGCGCGTGGAAGACGGGGTCGAGGTCACCGGCCCGTGCTTTATCGACGAAGGCTCCGTGGTCAAGAAAGGCGCGCGGATCCTTCCCTATTCCGTCCTCGGCAGGCAGACGCACGTCGAGGAAGGGGCCGTCGTCGAGGGGTCCATCATCTGGCCCAACGGCTGGATCGGGCCCGACGCGTCGATCAAGGGATCGATCCTCGGCCGCAACTGCCACGTCGGCCGCAGCGCAACCATCGAGTCCCCGGCGGTCCTCGGTGACAAGACCGTCATCACCGATTACAGCAAAATCTGATGATCAATAAGAACATCTTCAAGGCCTACGACGTCCGCGGCCTGTATCCACAGGAAGTCAACGAAGAGGGCGCGCGCCTGATCGGCCGCGGCTTCGTGGCGTACCTGGGCGCGAAACGGATCGCCGTCTCGCGCGACATGCGCCTCTCGTCCCCGTCGATGGCCGCCGCGTTCATCGAGGGCGCCCGCCTCCAGGGGGCCGACGTGGTGGACTACGGCATGATGGGCACCGACATGCTCTACTTCGCGGTCGCGCGCGACGGGCATGACGGCGGCGCGCAGATCACGGCGTCGCACAATCCCAAGGAGTACAACGGCATCAAGATGGTCCGGAAGGAGGCGTTTCCCCTGTCCGGCGAATCGGGCATCGGCGACATCCGGGACATGATTGCCGCGAACCAGCTGCCGCCGCCCGCCGCCACGCGTGGGGCCCTCACGACGAAGAACATCGTGGACGACTACGTCAAGCACGTGCTGTCGTTCATCGACCTCTCGATCCTCACGCCGTTCGACGTCGTCCTCGACGCCGGCAGCGGCATCGCCGGCATGGTCGCGCCGCTCATCTTCAGCCACATCCCCACGAAAAAGCTGACCGCGCTGTGCTTCGAGGTGGACGGCACGTTCCCGAATCACGAGGCGAACCCGCTCATCGAAGAGAACCGCCGCGACATCACCGCGCGCGTCATCGCCGAGAAGGCCGACATCGGGATCGCGTGGGACGGGGACGCCGATCGCTGCTTCTTCCTCGACGGCGCCGGGGAGTTCGTCGCGGGCGACTTCATCACGGCGCTGCTGGCGGAGGCGTTCCTCATCAAGAGCCCGGGCGCGAAGATCGTCTACGACGTCCGCGCGAGCTACGCGGTGAAGGACACGGCCGCCCAGTACGGGAGCGAGGCCCTCATGAACCGCGTGGGCCATGCGTTCTTCAAGAAGCGCATGCGTGAAGAGAACGCCATCTTCGGCGGCGAGGTCACCGGGCACTACTATTTCCGAGACAACTTCTACGCCGACAACGGGTTCGTCCCGGCGCTGCTGATCCTCGAGCTGATGTCGCGCAAGGGCAAGACCCTGCACGAGCTTCTGGCCCCCCTCCGCGAGAAATATTTCATCTCCGGGGAGATCAATACAAAGGTCAGCGATATCGCCAAGGCGCAGGCGAAGATCGACGCCCTCGCGGCGAAGTACAAACATGGGAACGTCTACATGATGGACGGCGTCTCGGTCGAGCTCCCCGACTGGCACTTCAACGTCCGAGGGTCGAACACGGAACCGATGCTCCGGCTCAACCTGGAAGCCCTCACGCCTGGGCTGATGGAACAGAAGCGGGACGAGGTCCTGTCCTTCATCAGGAGTTAGCTGGATTCTCGGTCTTGGGTGGAAGCGTCCGCCACGCCGGGTCTTCCAGCGCCGCAGCAACAGCCAGCGTGTGCCGCGGCCATGCTCGCGCATCGCGGGGCCCGGACGGAAGAATTCCTGGCGCCGCGTTTCGTCGAGCGCGCCGAGGCGTGTTGGAGCGCGGGGAACGTGTCGAAGACCACGGCAGATCGCGTCGGATCGGGACGGCCACGGTTCAGACTTTGGTTAAGATCGGCGGCCGATTTACTACTTCGCTTCGGCGCGCAGGTGCAGGACCAACTGCCAGCGTTGCGCCTCGGGCAGGAAGCTAAAGCCCGGCATGCCTGTTCGGGTGTTGCCACTGGAAATCTTCCAGAACAAGGCGCCGTCGCTCTGCCGCTGAACGCGAGCCGTCATCAGGTTCGGGCCTCGGTTGCCCCCTGTCCCGTCTTTGCCGTGACAGACCGCGCATCGCTGGTGGAACACCTTCTTCCCGCCAGCCAGGATCTCCGGTTCGTTCGCCAGGGCACTTCGCCGTGACTCGACAACGGACGGAGCCGCCCAGACTCGGTCCGGTTTCTGCGGCTGCGCCGCCATCGCCGTGATCGTCGTCAGGAAGCCCACAGTCGCGAGGCTGATCGGTCTCACGATTACCTCCCCACCGGGAATTCGTACGCAAACCCGAACCGGACTAGATACCGATCGCTGGTCTCCGTCAGCCCGATGCCCAGGGATGCCTTCACAGCCGTGCGGTTGCCCAAGCGCCAACTGACCGCGGGCGCAAAGTAGTGACGCTGCTCAGACCGCGCAAAGTCCTGCGTCGATCCCAGTCCTCCATACATTTCCGCTCCGACGGTGAAGTTTTCAAGGCAGAAGTGACACGACGTCCCGCGGGCGAGTGTTCCCAAGAGGCGAGATACGCCGACCGCGTACCCGAATTCAACGCCCTCGCTCGCGGAGAGGTTCTTCTCCATGATGAAGTTCTCGGCGATGTTCCATCCACGCACGGCGCTCGACAGGATCAGCTTGCCCTCTAGTTCGTGAGCATGTTCTCCCTTCAGCTCCGCGATCGGTTCAAAATGCACGCCGCCGGCTCCTACGATCTCCTTCTGGATGCGTGTCGCTTCGTTGATGTTTTCATATTCGACATAGAGCACCGGGTTGACCCTATGCTCACTTCTGAGCGGCCGGAAGCGGTTCTCGAACCGCCACCCGGTAAACGCATTTCCGCTGCCCCGCGTCGTCACGCCTTCCAGGTACAACTCCGCAGTCCACCACCCGGTCAGACCGTACTCAATTTCTAGCCACGGTGCCGTATAGGCGCGCTCGCCGCGTTTCGGCAGTCCAGTCGTTGTAGCGACGGCGAGCTCGAGACTGCCGCGTTCCTCGAGGTAGTGGTCGTAGGTGACGAAGTACGGCCGCTCTTGGGCTGAGGCTCTGTCAAATGGCAAGAGGATCAGAAGTGAGAGAGCGAGACACGCGCGAACAGACATGCGACTCCATCGCGGGCGATCCCGCGCTCAAGGAGACCGACGCGATGGTTTGCAGCGGGGGAAGCGACTCGGCTACACTGCGGCAGAACGTTGCGTCGGGCTCGGGCCTACCGTTTGCCGGTGGCGTTCACGCCCGCCAGGTGACATCAACACTTGGCGGGCACTTTCATGTACGCGCACACCGGGGTCCGAATAACTCGGCTGGGAAATCCTATCTATTTGAAATCCGACCTGTCAAGTCGGACTTCAGTCTACGCGCTACGATGGCTGACTTTTTCGCCAGCTCTCCGCCGTCATGTCGCTCAACTTTCGCATCCGCTTTGACCTTACGGCGTATGTCGCGGAAGCGCCGCGTCGCAAACACTCCCGCAAGCCTGACGAAGCGCATGCACTGAAGGCGAATACGAGGGCTCGCTCAAGGCTGCTCGGCTCGGCGCTGGCCTCGGAGTTTGTGACCGACGCCCGCTGTTTGATTCTGAGCGGAAAACCGGGGCGCGGGAAAACGCATCTCGCCGTGGCGATCGGATATCAGGCGATCCAGAATGGCTTCGATGCGCGCTTCGTCACTGCGGCTGAGCTGATTGATGATCTCTCCGCGGCATTTCGCAGTGGACGCCTCGCCGACGCTTTGGCCACCTACATCCATCCCAGCGTGCTGATCGTCGACGAAGTGGGCTATCTCACGTACGGCACGGATGCCGCCAACATGCTCTTTCATGTCGTCAACGATCGACATCGAAAGAAGCGCGCGATGATCTTCACGACGAACAAGGCCGTGACGGCATGGGACCATGTCCTGCACGACGAGGACCTGGCGCACGCCATCGTCGATCGGATCCTCGAGCGCGGCCGAATCCTCACGCTCGATGGGCCATCGCTGCGGACTAAGCACCTCGGACTTGACGACCCGACCTCAATTGAGGCATTACATCAACCGGCCAGAATTTCCGGAATCCAGGCGGGAGAATTTCCGGAACCCACATCTCTCACTCAGTCCAGTTGCGTTTCAATCTTGGTATTAGTGCCATTTTAGGGATGTACTCAAATCGGTGAAGAAATGCGGCAGCCGGCGTCCTCAAGGGATCATTCAACTTCCAGCGCGCTACTCGCACGAATATCCCGTGGACCACGGTCATAAGTGCTTGGTGCGATCCATTCCGCCGGATCTCTGGGCCTCGCGGTCGGAAGAGGACTTTGACTGAGCAGCGAGCGATTCGTATCGTGGTGATTAGGTCTTTTCTTAGAACCCGCGTCAGTCTATTGCCTACAAAACAATTGTGCGGCGTAGGGCGCCGGTTAAGGTATCCTCGCCACCTACTTGGACCGCTGAGAGCGGATTGCTCCGTCAAAGAGGGAAGTAAGCGACCGGCACCTTTAGGTGCCAAGGGGGATTTGTATGCCGCGTTGGATCCCGGCGGTTCTGTTGCTCACGCTCGCGGCCTGCGGAGGTGGCGGTGGCAGCACCGCCCCTACACCGACGCCGGTTGCCGCGCCCGTTCTAAATGGTTCGACGGATCTTGTCTTCATCGGTCAACAGGTTACGTTCTCAGCAACGGGCACTGGCCCGTTCCGATGGGGAGGCGATCAACCCGGCGTGGCGACCATTGACGCCAATACGGGCGTCGTCACCGGCATAGGGACCGGGCGCGTTACCATATGGGCCGACAACGCCGGTGGCCACACAACGCGGCTGCTGCGCGTGCTCCCGTCGTACAACGGCAGTTGGACGGGCAGCTATACCCTCCTCAGTTGCCAGTCAACCGCCGGTTTTGCGAGCGCTGGGTTCTGTGGCAGCTTCTTTCAAGGGCAAATCTTGAGCATTGCGTTCCAGATGACGCAGAGCCGGGACTCGGTCACAGGCGCGTTCGCATTGGGTTCGCTCCAGGGTACGTTGAACTCTGGCGTGGTCAACGAAGATGGATCCCTCCCGCTGAGTGGCACCATCACCAGCGGGACCAGCACCGTGCAGCTCTCTAATCTACGAGCGACGTCCGCTTCGGCAGGAACAATGAAGGGGGCCTTCGATCAGATCTGGTCGTCGACTACGCTCTCAGGCACAGGGCGTCTGGCCTGTGACATCCGCGACCTCACGCGCACCTCCGGTGCGCCCGGGGTATCTTCTCAGAGGGCCCGCGATCCTTACTCTCTGGAGCAGATGTTACGAGCAGTGCTCGACCGGCTCTAGTTTGTTCTCGCTCGGCCGGGTGCTAGCACTCTGTGCCCGGCCGATTCGTACGCCTCGTCCCTCCTACGCATCGGTGCAGATCCACCCTCGACCCCCTTCGGTCTCTTGAACGACGCTCGGGACGCCCTCATCGGCTGGATCCATTGCGATGACGCGCAGGCCGAACTGACCCAGGCGATGGAGCGCGAGGCTCCGCGACATTTTCCAACGGACTGCCTGAAGGACATACGGCGATGAGACTGTTCGCTACGACACAAGGTCAAGATCGTGGGTATATAATGCTCTACGGGGGATCGGCACATCCGCCGAAAATCCCCGACAATGCGGGCTTAGCATAGTGGTAATGTCCTGGCTTCCCAAGCCAGTCAGACGGGTTCGATCC
>WNFM01271996.1_pt2 | contig 21645 bp, 24 predicted proteins | sample 5400271 | NCBI WGS metagenome assembly WNFM01 (sample SAMN13153352, study PRJNA577476) | soil metagenome | isolation source: 60 cm saprolite on Douglas fir-dominated hillslope | place: USA:California | collected 2013-09-17
ACCGGCTTCGAGCCCTCGAGGGCGACCCGCTGCATGTAGAAGCCCAGGCCGCGCAGGCCGCCCAGCTCCTCGCCGCCGCCGGCGCGACCGGGCCCGCCATGGACGAGATGCGGCAGGACGGTGCCTGGCCCCGGCGACTGCTCGGCGATCTTCGCGCTGCCCAGGAAGATGCGGCCGTGGAACGGCGCGAGCCCCAGGACGACCTCCGTCGTGAAGGCCGAGTCCTCGGAATAGACCGATGAGACGAGGCCGCCCTGGCCGCGCGCGACGATCTCCGCCGCATCGGAGGCGGTGCCGGAGTACGGCACGAGAGTCGCCACGGGGCCGAACACCTCCACCGAGTGTACCGTCGGGGCAATGGCGCCTCTCTCGACCTCGACCAGACACGGCGCGACGAAGAAGCCCTTGCCGGCGGGCGCGCCCCGGCCGTCCAGGGGCGCCGCCGAGCCGACCGCCAGCCGGCCGTCGGAAGCCAGGCGCCCGATCCCCTCGCGCACGTCGAGAAGCTGGGCGGCGGTGGCTACCGGCCCCATGCGCACCGCGTCCTCGGCCGGGTTGCCCACGACCACCCCGCGCAGCCGGTCCACGAGGTCGTCGCGCAAGCGCACCGCCACCTCCGCCGGCGCCAGGATGCGGCGGATGGCCGTGCACTTCTGCCCGGCCTTCTGCGTCATGTCGCGGAGCACGTCCTTCACGAAAAACTCCCAGGTCTCGGACCCGGGCGCCGCGTCGGGGCCGAGCACGGCCGCGTTGAGGCTGTCCGCCTCGACGTTCACCCGGACCGAATGGCGGATCACCGCCGGCAGGGCGCGGATCTTCTGGCCGGTGTCGCTCGAGCCGGTGAAGGCCACCACGTCCTGGGGCCCGAGGTGGTCGAGCAGGTCGCCCACGCCGCCCACCAGCAGCGACAGCGCGCCCTCGGGCAGGACCGCCTGCGCGAGCAGGATCTCGACCATCCGGTGGGCGAGGATCGCGGAAGAGGTGGCGGGCTTGGTCAGGACGGGCACTCCCGCGAGCAGCGCCACCGCCGCCTTCTCGAACAGGCCCCAGGCGGGGAAGTTGAAAGCGTTGATGTGCACCGCGACCCCGTGGCGCGGGACCGCGATGTGCTGGCCGTGGAAGCGGGGGCTGCGGCCGAGGGTGATCCCCTCGCCGTCCGCGAGCACCCGCGCGGCGCCGAGGCCCTTGCCGATCTCGGCGTAGGCGGCGAGGGTGAAGGTGGCCCCGTCCACGTCGAACTTGGCGTCGCCGCGCGTGTTGCCTCCGCTCGTGACCGAGAGGTCGAGCAGCTCGTTGCGATGGGCGGTGAGAGCGTCGCCCACCGCCTTGAGCAGGGCCCCGCGCTCGGCGAAGGTCAAGGCCCGGAGGGCGGGCCCGCCGCCGGCTCCGGCCCGGGCCAGCGGCTCCTCGGTGGCCGGGTTCACGAGCGTGTCGAGAGCGCCCGACCCTTCGATCCAACGGCCCCCGACGTGGCTTCGGAGCGTCTGCATGCTACGGCGTCACCCCGACCGAGCTCAGGATGTAGGCGTAGTCGAAGGCGGCCTCGTGCAGCGCGTCGTAGCGTCCCGAGGCGCCGCCGTGGCCCGCCGCCATGTTGGTCTTCAGCAGCAGCGCGTTCGCATCGGTCTTCAGCGTGCGGAGCTTCGCCACGTACTTGGCGGGCTCCCAGTACATGACCTGGCTGTCGTTGAAGGACGTCTTCACGAGCATCGACGGATAGGCCTTCGTCTCGAGGTTCGTGTACGGGCAGTAGGTCTTCATGTACTCGTACTCGTCCTTCTTCTTCGGGTTGCCCCACTCCTCGAACTCGCCGACCGTCAGGGGCAGCGCCTCGTCGAGCATGCTGTTGATCACGTCCACGAAGGGGACCTTGGAGACGACCGCCTTCCACAGGTCGGGCCGCAGGTTCGCGACCGCGCCCATCAGCAGCCCGCCCGCGCTCCCGCCCTCGATCACCAGGCGTTCCGGGGACGTCCAGCGCTCGCCGATCAGGTGCTCGGCGGCGGCGATGAAGTCGGTGAAGGTGTTCCGCTTCTTCAGCATCCGCCCGTCGTCGTGCCACGGCTTGCCCATCTCGCCCCCTCCGCGGATGTGGGCGAGCACAACCGCAAACCCGCGGTCGAGCAGGCTCAGCCGGTTGGAGGAGAACGTGATCGGCAGGGGGAACCCGTAGGAGCCGTAGCCGTAGAGATGGATCGGGGCCTTCCCATCCCGCTTGAAGTCCTTCCGGTAGACGACCGAGAGCGGGACCTTCACCCCGTCGCGGGCGGTCGCGAAGAGCCGCTCCGTCGCGTACCGCGATGCGTCGTAGCCCCCCAGCACCTCGGTCTGCTTGAGCAGGACCGCGGTTTGCCGGTCCAGGTCGTAGTCGAAGACCGAAGCCGGGGTCACGAGGGACTGGTAGCTGTAGCGGAACGTGGTGGTGTCGAACTCGGGGTTGGCCTCGGGGAAGGCGGAGTAGGCCGGCTCCGGAAACGCCATCCGGTGCGACTCGCCCGTGCGCAGGTCGGTCACGCGCATCTGCGGGAGGCCGTCCTCCCGCTCGAAGAGCACGTAGTGGTCCTTGAAGAAATCGCTCCCTTCGAGCATCACCTCCGGCCGGTGGGGGACGACCTCCTGCCAGTGCTCGCGGCCGGGGCGGCCGGTATCGTTCACCCGTATGTAGAACGACTCGCCGTGGTGGTCGATGTCGTACTCCTGGTCGTGGATGCGCGGGGCGATGAGCGTCCACTCGCCTTCGGGGGTGTGGGCCGGCAGGAAAAGCGCCTCCGACGTGGTGTGGCTGCCTATTCCGAGGATCAGGTACTTCTCGCTCCGGGTCCGGCCCACCCCGATGTTGAACCCGAGGTCCTCCTCTTCGAAGACGAGGTCGTGGGCCAATCCGCCCACGCGGTGGCGGTACAGCCGGTAGGGGCGCTTGGTCGACTCCTCCTCGATCGTGTAGAAGAGCGTTTCGTTGTCCGCGGCCCAGGCCACCGAGACGACCTTCTCCGCCACCTTCTCCTTGGTGTCGCCCGTTCGGAGGTCCTTCACGTAGAGGGTGTATTGACGGAAGCCGGTATCGTCGGTCGAGTACGCGAGGAGGCTGGCGTCGTCGCTGACGGCATAGGCGCCGAGGGACATGAACGCCTTCCCCTCGGCCAGGGCGTTCAGGTCGAGGGTCACCTGCTCGGGCGCCTCCAGGCTCCCCTGCTTGCGGCCGTAGATCGCGTACTGCTTGCCCTGCTCGGTGCGCGAGTAGTAGAAGAATCCGGCCTTCCGGTACGGGACCTTCATGTCGGTCTCCTTGATCCGGCCGAGCATCTCCTTGTAGAGGGCATCTTGCAGGACCGCGGTCGGCTTGAGGACGGCCTCCGCGTAGGCGTTCTCGGCCTCGAGGTAGGCGGCCACCTCGGGGTCCGCCTTGTCGCGTAGCCAGAAATAGTCGTCCGCCCGGCGGTCCCCGTGAACCTCCTCGACCCTCGGGATCTTCCGAGCGACCGGAGGGCGGGGATCGGGTGGTTGAGCCTCGGCCCGGGTCTCTGGATTCAGGAGCGGCGTAGTCATAAGCACCAGATGAATCAATGAGTTGAGCGACAGGTCCTCGTGCATCGGAGCGTCCGGTTGGACGTGTGTCGAAGGGCGGGCGCCGGGTTCCGGCCGGGGGAAAGACCCCCGACAACCGAGCCTATGCGCCCTCGGCGGGCACTGTCAATTCGTCGTTGAGCTGGGGGGCGCTAGCGTCGCGCCCCCCAGGCCCCCCCGCCGCTGCGCGGGAGTGAATCCCGCTTCGCGGCGAGGTCTGTAACTTCTTACTGAGGCCCGATACTGAGGTCCGATAGCTCGTGGTAGTGTCGGCGGCTTGGACCTGACCCCGCTCCGTCGCCATCGCGACTTCCGCCTGCTGTACGCCTCCCAGTCCATCTCGTTCCTGGGCAGCATGCTGACCTACGTCGCGTTGCCCTACCAGGTGTACCGGCTGACCCGCTCGCCGCTCGCCGTGGGCCTCCTTGGCCTGGCCGAGCTCGTTCCACTTCTCCTCACCGCCTTCCTTGGGGGAGCTCTCGCCGACGCAGTCGACCGGCGCAAGATGGTTCTCCGGACCGAGATGGCACTGGCCCTGGGCAGCGGACTACTGGCCCTCTATGCGGTCCTCGAGGCGCCGCCGGTCTGGCCCCTCTATCTGGCCGCGGGCGCGATGTCGGCGCTGAACGGCTTGCAGCGCCCGTCCCTCGACGCGCTCACTCCGCGCCTCGTGGACCGCGACGAGATACCGGCCGCGGCCAGGTTATCCATGCTGCGCGGGAGCGTCGGGATGATCGCCGGACCGGCCCTCGCGGGCATCCTGCTCTCGAGCGTCGGCCTCGCCGCCACCTATGCCGCCGACTTCCTGAGCTACGCCCTGTCCCTTCTTGCCTTCCGCCTGATCCGCGCGGTGCCGCCGCCCGAGGGCGCGGAAGCGCCCAGCCTCGCTCGCGTGCGCGAGGGTTTCCGCTACGCGATGAGCCGGCAGGAGCTGGTGGGGACCTACGTGGTGGATTTCGTGGCCATGGTGTTCGGAATGCCCCTCGCCCTGTTTCCGGCCGTCGCCGACGTCCTGGGCGGGACCCGCGTCCTCGGCATGCTGTACGCCGCGCCGGCGGTGGGCGCCCTCGTCGCCAGCCTCACGAGCTCCTGGGCCTCCCGCGTCCATCATCACGGACGGGGGGTCCTCGCTGCCGCCTCCGTGTGGGGGCTGGCCATCGTGGCCTTCGGCTTCTGCAGTGGGCTCGTCCCCTCCCTCGCGTTCCTGGCTCTGGCGGGTTGGGCCGACGCGGTGAGCGGGATGTTCCGCTTGACGATCTGGAACCAGACGATCCCCGACTCCCTGCGCGGGCGTCTGGCCAGCATCGAGCTGGTCAGCTACATGAGCGGGCCGCTGCTCGGCCACGCCGAGGCAGGAGCCGCGGCCGCCCTCGGCGGCGTGCGCTTCTCCGTGGTCTCGGGCGGCGTCCTGTGCGTGGTCGGCGTCCTGGCGTGCGTCTTCGCCCTGCCCCGCTTCGCCGGCTACGACGCCCGGGCGTTTCCGGCGGGCTCGAGCGCGAACACCTCCACCTCCACTCCACTCGCATAGTGGACGAACGGGGGCTGCTCCGGCCGCTGGAGGCTGGCCGCGGCGAGAAGGCTCTCCTCGAGGGCCGTGACGCGCCCGGCCTGGAGCGGGTAGGGCGCGTGGTGTACCCGGCCGCAAAAGGGGCGGCCGCGCGCGAACGCGTACAGGATGTAGCGCTCGACGAGGAAATGCTCGAGCGTGCCGACGGCCGCCGGGAGGACGGGCCCGATCGGCTCGTAGCGCAGAGTGCAGGCGGCCGGCCGGGGAGGCGGCCAGCGCCGATCCGAGACGTAGCGGATCGCCTCTCCGTCCCGCGCGAGCGTCATCCGTGCGAAATGGTACGGGAGCTTCCAGATCGTCCGGGCGACCAACACCGCGATCGGGTTGGCGGCGTCCAGGCTCAGGAACCAGACCCCCGGCTCGCGGCCCTGGTGGTGGACGTAGGTGCGCACGTTCACCTCGTGGAAGCTCGAGAGCCAGGGGAGTGCGGGGAAAAAGCTCGGCCGCACGCCCCGCATCGTGAACGGCACCAGGCCGACGAACGCGTGCCCGTCGAAGGTGTCGATCTCGAGGACGTCGGGCACGAGCGGCCGCAGTGCCGCCACCGGCACCGCCCAATGGAGGAAGCCCAGGTCGGCCCAGGTCATGCGCATGGCGGCGCGCCCGGGCGGGCGCAGGGCGGGGCCCACGCGGTCGATCACGTCAGACCTTGAGGTAGATTCCACGCCGGTCCATCCAGAGCAGGACCAGGTACCAGAAGGCGATCGTGGCCAGGGCGAAGGCGAGGGAGGCGTTGATCGGCGAGGCCCAGGCAACGAAGAAGGCCCGGTAGATGCGCTCCTGCAGCGAGACGGCCGCGCCGCCGGGCCCGGCCCACTTGATCCAGCCATGCCAGGGGGCGTGGTCGAACGGCCAATACACGTTAGCCCCGTCTCCGGGGTTGTTGACCAGGATCATCGCGGCGATGGTCGCCCCGCGGAAGGCGTCGAGGGAGACGAGGCGGTCGGCGTCTGGCTTCATGGGTGCTGCCCTCGCGCATCCTATACCGCGGGCCTCGTGATAACGTCGGCGGCCATGAAGCCGGTGACCGTCTGGGTGCTCGCCTCGCCGCGGGACCCCGGCCTGCACGTGCTCACGCCCGCCCCGCCGGGCGTGACTTTCGTCCTCGGGTCGACCCGCGACGACCTCCTGGGCGCGCCGCCGCCCGACGCCGTCTTCGTCTGCTCCATGCACCGGTCCGCCCTCGAGCCGCTCTGGGACCTCGCGGCGGGCGCCCCCTGGGTGCATTCGCGCTCCGCGGGCCTCGATGCCCTCCTGTTTCCCGCCCTCGTGGACAGCCCGGCCGTCCTGACCAACGCCCGCGGCGTGTACAGTCCGGCCCTGGCCGAGTTCGCGATGGCGGCCGTGCTCTACTTCGCCAAGGGCTTCCCCCGCATGCTCACCAGTCAGGCCGAGGGGAAGTGGGACCCGTTCGACCTGGAGCCGCTGGCCGGGCGAACCATGGGAATCGTCGGCTACGGCGACATCGGCCAGGCGGTGGCGCGCAAGGCCCGCGCCTTCGACATGCGGGTGATCGCGCTGCGCCGCCGTCCCGAGGCCTCGGCCTTCGATCCGCTGGTCGACGAGGTGCTGCCGCTCGAAAAGCGCCTCGACCTGTTCCGCCGCGCGGACGACGTGGTGATCGCCACCCCGCTCACCCCCGAGACGCGCGGCCTGGTCGGCCGCGACGAGATCGCCGCCATGAAGCCGAGCGCCACCCTCACCAACCTCGGACGCGGGGGGGTGATCGACGAGCCGGCGCTCGTTTCGGCGCTCGAGGCGGGTCGGATCAAGGGCGCGGCCCTCGACGTGTTCGCCACCGAGCCCCTTCCCGCCGGGCATCCCTTCTGGAGGCTCCGGAACGTCCTCGTCTCCCCCCATTGCGCGGACAACAAGCCCGGATGGCTGGAGGATTCGATGCTCTTCTTCCTGGAGAACCTCGAGCGGTTCCGGCGCGGCCAGCCGCTCCGGAACGTGGTGGACAAGCGCCGCGGCTACTGAGCTACTTCTTCGGCTTGAGGGCGGCCATCATCTGTTTGGCCGCGCCGCGGTCCATCTTCGCGAAGCCGGCGAACTGCTGGCCGGCGAAAAGCGCCTCCGCCCCGTCGATCGTCACCTCGTCGCCCGTCTGATACGGGCTCGCGTCGCTCATCAGGTAGGCCACGAGGTTCGTGAGCTCCCAGTGCTCCCCGAAGCGCCTCGAGGGGATGCGGGAGAGGGCCTCCTTCTCGAGCTCTGAGCCCGGCATCAGCCGGCTGAAAGCCCCCTCCGTGGGAAAGGGCCCGGGAGCGATCGCGTTCAGGCGGATGCCGTAGGCCGCCCACTCCACCGCCAGGCTCTTCACGAGGGCACGCACCCCGGCCTTGGCGGCGGCGGAAGGGACGACGAAGGCGGAGCCGGTGGCGGCGTAGGTCGTGGTGATCGCGAGCACCTCGCCCTTCGCCTTGCGGGCGATGAGCCGGCGGCCCAGCTCCGTGGTGCAGTGGAACGTGCCGTACAGGACGATCTGCACCACCGAGTTGAAGGCGTTCGCCGAAAGGTCTTCGCTGGCGGCCAGGAAGTTCCCGGCCGCGTTGTTGATGAGCTGGTTCGCGGGACCGAGCTCCTTCTCGACCCCGTCGAAGGCGGCGGCCACCGCCACCGGATCACGCACGTCGCAGGGCACGCCCACAGCGGCTCCCCCCGCATCGCGGATGGCCCTGGCCGTCTCCTGCAGCGGCTCGGGCCGGCGGCCGAGCACGGCCACCTTCGCGCCGAGGCCGGCCATGCGAAGGGCCATCGCCCGGCCGAGGCCGGTGCCGCCGCCGGTGATGATCGTGGTCTTGCCGGCCAGCAGGTCCTTGCGGAACGGATCGAACATGGAAGCCTCCGAGGACGGCAGGGAGCCTAGCACAGCCCTTCGCGCGGACAGCGAGCCTATCAGCCCCCGGCGCGCTTGGACTTGAGGCCGCGGGCCGCCAGGAATGCCTCGACCGCATCGCGGTGATCGCCCTGCAGCTCCACCACGCGGTCCTTGACGGTTCCTCCGGCTCCGCAGGCCGATTTCAAGGCCCGGACGAGGGCGGTGAGCTCGACCGCCGAGCCGGGCAGGCCGGAGACGGAGGTGACCACGCGGTCCGAGGCTCGCCGCTCCAGGCGCAGGCGGATGCCTTGGGGAGAGCGGCCGCCCACGGCGGAGCCGGGGCGCGAGCGGGAGCCCACGCGGGGGCCCCCGGAGCCCTCATTCTTCGTGTTGACCGCCCCCCCGTCCGTCGAGTACACGAGCCGCGCATCGGGGTCTCGGGCCACGTTTCCTCCTCGTTCACCCGTCGAATGGAACATGGTACACTTCGCCCGATCGGGCGCCCGCCCGAGGCAGGAGCTCCAGGAGTCAGTATGGCCAACAGAGGACGCGCTACGTTCGCGAAGCGGCAAAAGGAGATCGCTCGACAGGAGCGCGCCCGGGAGAAGGCCGCCAAGCGTGTCGAGCGGGAAACGACGAAGCCCAAGATCGACCGCGATGCCGTCGATGTCGATCCCGACATCGCGGGCATCGTGCCGGGGCCCCAGCCCCTGCCCTATGACCTCCCCGAGGAGCTGCCGGAGCCGGAGGCCGAGGCGGAGGCGGAAGAGAAGTAGGGCCGAAGCTCACCGCGTCAGTACCTCCACCCCGTTCGGCCCGACGTGCAGCGTGTGCTCCGCCTGGGCCACCGGTCGCCCGCTCGCCTCGACGAGCGGGGCGTAGGAGGCAAGCCGTCCCTGGGCCACCAGCGTGGCCAGAGTCTCTTCGACCCGCGGTTCCTTGAAGGCCCGCAGGTCGCGTCGGGAGAACGGCAGTCCCTGCTTCGCAATGATGGCCGCGAGCACCTCCAGGTCCCCGCCGGCGCCGTTCTCCTGGCCCGGGGGCAGCCGAAAGACCTCGGGGCGACCCTGTTCAATCACGAACCCGAGGCCCTCCGTCGCGAACGGCTCGATGGCCAGGACGGCGCCCACGGCCAGACGATCGCTTCCGCCGTCGGCAATGTTGGGCACCGGGGGCGGGGCATGGACGATCCAGCGGCCGACGTGGTGGCCGCACAGGTTCTTCATCGGCCGCACGCCGTGGCTGCGCAGCGTGGCCTCGATGGCGGCGGAAACGCGCGGGATGGGGACCCCGGGCCCCGCGGTGTCGATCGCGGCCTCGAGGGCGGCGCGCGCGGCGTCGACCAGCCGCTGCGGGGCCGGCCGGCCGCCCACGTTCACCGTGAGCGCGGTGTCCACCACCCAGCCGTCGATGTGCACGCCTATGTCCAGCTTGGCGAGGTCCCCCTCGGCGTAGACAGTGCCGTCCTCCGGCGAAGGGCAGTAGTGGGCGGCGACCTGGTTGCGCGAGGTCTGGGCGGGAAACGCGAGGTCCCCTCCGCGGCGGCGGATCTCGTCCTCGACCGCTTCGCACACCTCCCGCAGGGCCGCCCCCGGCACGATCAGGCGCGCTCCCATCTCACGCGCCGCGGCCGCCACCCGGCCCGCCTCGCGCAGGACAGCGAGGACCTCGTCCGTCAAGCCGCCCTCAGCCGTCCTTCTTCATGAGGGCGATGATCTCGGCGATCTGCGCTTCCGCGGTGGCCGCCCGCAGGAGGCAGGTGCCGGCCCCCCGGTGCCCGCCCCCCCCGAACCTCGACATCAGCTCGCCCACGTTCGTGCCGCTGGTGCGGTTGAAGATCGAGTGGCCCACCGCCGCCGCCACGTGCTCACGGCTCGGGCCCCAGTGGACCCGGAGCGAGATGTTGGCCTGCGGGAAGAGGGTGTAGACGATGAAGCGGTTCCCCACCGGGATCGAGCTCACGGCGCGGAAGTCGGTGAATACCACGTTGCCGTCGAGCCGCGAGCTCGCAACCGTCACCTCGCGGAAGCGGGCGTCCTGCTCGCGGATGCGTTTCACCCGCTCCTGCACCTCGGGGGTGGCGAGGATCTCGGCGATCGGCCGGGTCTTCAGCCACTCCACGAGCTTCAGGAAGTAGTCCTGGTAGGCGCCCAGGCCGGTGCGGGGGTCGAGGGTGTAGCCGAGCAGGATGTAGTCCCGCGGGTCGAGCACGTCCTCCAGGTTGAGCTGGGCGGAGTCGAGCCGGTCGGTCTCCGCGAGCAGACGCTCGAACCCCTGGATCCCCGGGTGCGCCACCAGGTAGTACTCGTAGACCATGCGGGCCGCGCTGGGAGCGAGGCCATAGCGGCCGTCGAACGTCTCCGGCGGGCGCTGGTTGCTCTCCGTGAGCAGGTGGTGGTCGAACCACTTCGCGCACCCCTCGTCGTAGGGGAGGTTCGCCATGATGTCCTCGTCGGTGATGGCCACGCGGCGGTCCGTCACGTCCTGCGGGTGCACGAGCAGGATCTCGTCGATGGCCTCGCAGCTCGTGATGAGGACGGCGCAGGTCAACCCGTCCAGGTCGCCTCGGGTCACAAGTCGCATTCTCGGGCCTCCCGCGCGGAGGCGCCATCGTAACCGGCCGGCCCGAAAAAGGAAACGCCCGGGGCGGGCGGCCCCGGGCGTTCTTCAGGTTCGGTGGTGCGAGTCGCTAGATCTTGCTGACGTTTGCTGCGCGGGGTCCTTTCGGGCTGTCGACGACCTCGAACCGTACCTTGTCGCCCTCGTTGAGGGTACGGAAACCCTCCGCCCGGATCTCCGAATGGTGGACGAAGACGTCAGGCCCACCCTCGCGAGAGAGGAAACCGAAACCCTTCGACTCGTTGAACCACTTCACCGTACCTTCGACCATGAACGTGCGGCCTCCTTAGCCCTTGCCCGGCAGCCAGCTCACCTGCGCGCCCATGAACCAAAGCCGCCCACCGTGGGCGGCCTCTTCCGAACGCCAGAGCAACGGTTACCAGTGCAGAACGGACGCTAGCAAAGCGCCGGCAGCATTGTCAAGATGCTAGGCTCCGCCAGGAGGCTCCATAATGCGCCCCCGCCGCTTTGCCGTCTGCCTGCTGCTTGCCGTCTCCGGCTCGGCCGCCGCCCAGCCACCCCGATCGCCGCGCGCGCGCGACCTCGGCGTTCCGTTCGCATTCGGCGCCCCGGGCCGGGAGAACGCCATCACCGACGTGGCCGGGGTGCTGGTCGGCCACACGACGCTGGTCGAAGGCGATTCCGTCCGAACCGGGGTGACGGCCATCCTGCCCCGCGGCCGCGGCGACGCTGCTCGGACGCCCTGCTTCGGGGCGGTGTTCTCCCTGAACGGCAACGGGGAGATGACGGGGACCCACTGGGTGCGGGAATCCGGAATCGTCGAAGGGCCCATCGTCCTCACGAACACGAACGCGGTGGGGGTCGTCCGCGACGCGATCATCGACTACGCGGCGCGCCGCTGGCCGCCCGAGGGAGACGGCTGGACGGTCTGGTCGCTGCCCATCGTGGCCGAGACCTGGGACGGCACCCTCAACGACATCTACGGCCGCCACGTGAAAGCCGAGCACCTCGGGGCCGCGATCGACACCGCAGCCTCCGGACCGGTGGCCGAAGGCGGCGTGGGTGGGGGCACCGGCATGATCTGCTACGAGTACAAGGGCGGGATCGGGACCGCCTCGCGTGTCCTGGCGGAGGCCTCGGGCGGCCACACGGTCGGAGTGCTCGTCCAGGCCAACCACGGCTTGCGCCACCAGCTTCGGATTGCCGGGCTCCCGGTCGGCCTCGAGCTTCGCGATGGGCTTCGGCGCAAGGAGGAGGCGGGCTCCATCATCATCGTGATCGGGACCGACGCCCCGCTCCTCCCGCACCAGCTCGAGCGGCTCTGCCGCCGGGCCGCCCTCGGCCTCGCCCGCACGGGCAGCGTGGCCGGCAACGGCTCGGGCGACATCTTCATCGCGTTCTCGACGGCCAACGCCGCCATCGGGGAGACCGAGCGCACGGTCTCGCTCAACATGCTGCCGAACGAGCGCATGGGTGCCCTGTTCGAGGCCACGGTCGGGGCCACCGAGGAAGCGATCGTCAACGCGCTCGTGGCCGGCCGCACCACGATCGGCTTTCGCGGCCACACGGTGGTCGGCCTCCCGCTCGAACGGGTGCGCGACATCCTGAAGCGCCACCGCCTGTTGGAGCCGACGCGCTAGAGCGGCCGCGCCGGCGGTCTACTTCGAGGATGACGGAAGGGCAGCGCCCATGACCCAGCCGAGCGCGCCCGCGATCCCGTTCAGGATCGTGTTGGCCACCAGGCCGCCCGCCCGGATCCCCATCGCCTCGGCGAAGCCCACCGCCGCCTTCTGGTTGAGCGCAATCGGGTGGTTGAAATACGAGTCGATGCCGAAGGCATAGGAGGCCGCGGTGGAGAGGAAGACGACCAGCTGTCCCATCAGACCCAGCGTCATCGTGAGGCCCACCACCTGGAGGATCCGGCGCCCGAGCCAGCGCCGGGTGAACGCGCCGTAGAAGAGCGACGCGAAGAGCGTCAGCATGACGATGCTGAGCTTGTCCGTGCCCTTTTCGTACGGGACGTTGTAAAAGCCCAGCACCCAGCGTCCCACGGTCACGATGGCCAACATGACCAGGTACAGCCGGGCCAGCCTCAGGTTCTCAGCCATCGTCATCCTCCGTTAGGTCAGGTCCAACCAAGACCGCTGCCCCCGTCTCGTCTGGCCAGGTCTCGCGCGAAATCCTCGATGTCCTTCCGCAAGGCCGCGGTCAGGGCGGCTCCGGCCGCGGCGATGCGCACCCCGGTGACGCGCTCCGGGGCGCCTTCGGCGCGCAGGGCCTCGGTTGACTCGGCGCGGGTGAGGACGCGCGCATAGTCTTCGAGCGCTACCTCGCCCGGTGAGTCGATCGGATAGCCCCGCTCGAAGCGCAACTCCAAGACGAGCTCCTGCTGAGACGCGGGTTCTCGCGGAGTTCCGGGGGTATTCACGGCATCAATGCCTTCCCGGGCGTCCGGGACGCCGGCTACGGTAGCACGAGAGACCCTCGGGTTTGACGCCCCCTTCCTCGCCGGCTAGAGTGGCCGTTTCCTCGACGACATGCCTGAGGGTCACGGGATTCCCGAGCGCTTCGGCCGGTACCAGGTCCTGGAGGAGCTGGGTTCGGGAGCGATGGGCATCGTCTACCTCTGCGTGGACCCCGCCCTGAACCGCCCGGTGGCCGTCAAGGTGTTGCGGGAGTCCGAGTCGATGGCCCCGGCCGAGCGCGAGCGGTACGAAGAGCGCTTCCGCCGCGAGGCGGAAGCCGCCGGCGGCCTTCACCACCCCGACATCGTCCGCGTCTACGACGTGGGGCCGTCCTGGCTCGTGATGGAGTTCATCGAGGGCCAGCCGCTCTCGGCTTTCCTGCGGAACGCCCGCCTCACGGTCGGCCAGACGTCCGAGCTCGTGGGGCGGGTGGCGGACGCGCTCGACTACGCGCACCGGCACGGCATCGTCCACCGGGACGTGAAGCCCGCGAACATCATGATCACCGAGGATGGCGGCGTCAAAGTGATGGACTTCGGGGTCGCCCGGCTCGAGTCCTCGAACCTGACCGCCCTCGGGACGGTGGTGGGCTCGGTCCGCTACATGGCCCCCGAGCAGATGATGGGGGAGCGCGTGGACGGCCGGGCCGACGTCTTCTCGCTCGGCGCGGTGGCTTACGAGCTGTTCACGGGCCGCCCGCCCTTTCCCGGCAAGACGATCACCGAGGTGGTTTCCCGGGTGGTCCACGGCTCCCACGTGCCGCCCCGCCAGGTGGACGAGCGCCTGCCCGAGGGGCTGAACGCGGTGTTCGCCCGGGTCTTCGCGCCCAGGGCGGTCGACCGCTACGAGAGAGCCAGCGACTTCGCCCGCGACCTGCTCGCGGCCGCCCAGCCGGTGCTCGGTCTCGAGGTGGCGACCGCGTTCACCGAGACCCCGAGCACCGACCCGATGGGCGCCCCGCCGACCACGGTCCAGTCCGCCTCGCAGTCACCCGGCGACACGGCGTTCCTTGGCCATTCCAGCCGCATCCGCGAGGGCGTGCTTCTGCTCGAAAGCGACCCACCGGGGGCGCGCGCCTATGTCGACGAGACGCTGGTCGGGGCCACTCCCGTCGAGTCGGTCGAGGTCGGCTTTGGCCGCCACCTGGTCCGGATGGAGCTGCCCGGCCGCGTGCCCGCGACCGCGGAGCTGGAGGTGACCGCGCTCCGCGCGCTCCAGATGGTTTCGCTCAGCCTGTCGGAGGCGCAATCCCCGGTGGCGATCACGCCCGGCCAGTTCGTGGACTTCGGCCTCGAGGTGGTTCCGCCGCGGAGGACCGCCGGCTCTCCGCCGGCCTATCCCGAGGCGGCCCGCCAGCGCGGACTCAGCGGAGCGTCGGTGGTCGACGTGTGGATCGGGGCGAATGGAGAAGTGGTGGCGGTGGCGGTGGCCGAGTCGGCGGGGGAGCCGCTCGATGCGGCGCTCGTGGGCGCGGTGACCTCCTGGCGCTTCACCCCGGCCACTCTACGCGGGGTTCCCGTCTCGGTTCGGTTGACGGTGCGTCACGAATTCCGGCGCTGAGCGCGCTGCCGCGCGCGGTCGGGGCAGGCTGCGCTCCAATGAGCAGGGCCGCTATTTCCGCTTGGCGTACCAGTCCACTTCCATCTGGGTGTACTGCTTCCACTTGTCCGGCACTTCCTCGACGGGGAAGATCGCCTGGACCGGGCACACCGGCACGCAGGCTCCGCAATCGATGCAGGTCTCGGGGTCGATGTAGAGCTTCGTCGCCGCCTCGAACTCGGCTTCGTCCTTCTTCGGGTGGATGCAGTCGACGGGGCACACTTCGACACAGGCCGTGTCCTTCGTGTTGACGCACGGCTCCGCGATGACGTAGGTCATGAACGGCTCCTCCTTAGGCGCCCCGAGCCCTCCCCCGGGGAGGAGTGAATCCTAGCGCAAGAGCGGAGGGGTTTGTAAAGCGGTCTGAGGCTCACTGCGTGGCCTCGCGGTGAAGGGCGAGGAGCCTCCCCTCATTCGGGTTCACGGCCAGGCCCTTGCGGATGTCCTCCAGCGCCAGGTCACGGTCTCCCGCCTTGAGCGCCGCCTTCGCCCGCTTGACGCAGTCTTCGATGAGGATCGCCGCTTCCGCGTCGCCGGCGAGCGCGCGGGCGTCGGCGTTGTTCGGGTCCCGGGCGAGGATGGCCCTGGCCTCCGCCAGCGCCTGGGCGTAGCTGCCTCTCTCCATGTAGTCATTCGCCCGGTCGAGGCGCGCGTTGGCCGGCGCCGGTCCCGGCGGCAGGGTCTCCGGGGTGAGGCTCGGGGGGGCGCTCGGGCCGGGGGTTGGCGGTGCGGGCCGCAGCGGTGACGAGGGTTCCGAGGGCGAGGTCGATGGGGAGGGGCGCGTCGTCACTCCGGAGGTGGTCGCCGCGGCGGGTACCGGCGATGCCGGAGCGGTCGAGAGGACCGGTTGCGGCGAGGGCAAGGGTCGATGGCCAGGTCTCATCGTCAACCAGACGGCCAGCGCCAGGAGCCCGACCGTGCCCGCGCCGAGCGCACCGGCGATCGCGTGATGCAGCCGGGATGACGTGGGAACGGGCCCCCCCGGCGGGCCGTTGACGGCAAGCGCGGACGGCGTGGTGGGCGCGGAAGCGACGGTCGTTTGAAGCGCGCGGGGCCCCGTCCGGGTCCGCACCATCAGCCCCTGGTCCGACCGCGTCGTCCAGTCGGGCGATCCCCCGAGATCCAGGAGGGCGTCCGTCAGCTCCGACGCCATGGCCGCGGCATCGGGATAGCGGTCGTCCGGGTTCTTCTCGGCCGCCCTCACCAGCACCCGGTTCAGTCGCTCCCAGTGCGGGCCCTTCGGGATGAGGGTCAGGTCCGGCTGCTCGTGGATGATCTTGTACAGCAGGCTGGCGATGGTGTCGCCCGGGTAGGCCTTCTCGCCCGTGACCAGCTCGTAGAGGATGAGCCCCACCGAGAAGAGATCGCTGCGACCGTCCACGGCGCCCGCCATCACCTGCTCGGGGGACATGTAGTGGGGGGTTCCCACCACGAGTCCGGCGGTGGTGGCCGCCCCGCTCCCGAGGCGCGCCACCCCGAAGTCCATGATCTTGGCCGGGCGGTTCCGGGGCAGGAAGATGTTCGAGGGCTTCACGTCGCGGTGCACGATCCCGTTCTCGTGGGCGTGGCCGAGGCCGGCGAGCGTCTGGAGCACGATGGGCAGCGTGACCTTGGGGTCGGGACGGATGCCGTCTTCGATGGCCCGCTGGAGGTCGATCCCCTCGAGCAGCTCGAGGGCCATGTACGGCGAGCCCTCGTGCTCGCCCAGCTCGTAGATGGTGACGATGTTCGGGTGCTGCAGGCGGGCCGCCGCCTTGGCCTCGCGAAGGAAGCGGGCGCGGGCGTCGGCGTCCGCCCCCCCGAGCGCCATGACCTTCAGGGCCACGTCGCGCTCCAGCGAGGCGTCGCGGGCGCGATAGACCGTTCCCATCGCCCCCTGGCCGAGCAGCCCGAGGATCCGGTAGCGCCCGACGTGGGTGGGGGCGGTCACCGCGGCATGATAGCGTGGCCCGATGCGCGCGGTGCTCCAGCGGGTCAAGGAGGCGTCGGTGCGGGTCGAGGGCGCCGCGGTGGGGCGGATCGGCCACGGACTGCTCGTCCTTCTCGGGGTGGGCCGGGGTGACACCGAGGCCGACGCCGAGTACCTGGCCGAGAAGACGCTCAACCTGCGCATCTTCGCCGACGAAGGCGGGCAGATGAATCGCTCCGTGCTCGACGTTCGCGGGGGGATCCTCGTCGTCTCCCAGTTCACCCTCTACGGCGACTCGCGCAGGGGGCGGCGCCCGGGCTACTCGGACGCGGCCGCGCCCGAGGACGCGAACCGGCTCTACGAGCACTTCGTGGCGCGGCTTCGGCCTTCCGGTCTCGCAGTGGAGACCGGCGTCTTCCGGGCCATGATGGAGGTGGCCCTGGTGAACGAGGGTCCGGTGACGCTCCTCCTCGACAGCGGCAAGGCTTTCTGAGCGACCCCGGATGCGAACGACCCGAGGGCCCGGGGGCCTTGACAGGCCCTCCCTGCTTCAATACCCTACTAGCCCTGTAGGGATTATAGATGCGCATCTCCCATCGCGGCCTCTACGCCCTGAAGGCGCTCATCCACCTGGCGGAGTCGTACGACCGGGGCCTGGTGAAGATCCACGAGATCGCGGAGGAGGAGGCCCTCCCGGAGAAGTTCCTGGAGGGCATCCTGGTCACCCTCAAGAACGCCCGGCTGGTGGCGAGCCAGCGGGGGCGCGAGGGGGGCTATCGCCTGCGCCGCCCCCCGAAGGCGATCCTGGTGGGAGAGGCGGTGCGGATCATCGACGGGCCCCTTGCCCCTTTCGGCGACGCGGTGGAGCTGGCCCATCGCGTGAAGACCGAGACCCGGCACGCCGGCCTCTTCGACCTTTTCCTGGAGGTGCGGAACGCCTCCGCCAGGATCCTCGACCACACGAGCCTTTCCGATCTGGTCACCCGCAACCGCCGCATCCTGGCCCGGCGGGCCCGGGCCGGCAAGTGAAAGCGGGGCTGCCATATGTCTCTTAAGTCTATAGTCATAATTATAGAAACGAACCGCGACGACCAGGCCTGGATCCGCTCGGAGGTCCTGGTCCACGAAGGCCGGGTCGTGCAGATCGAAAGACGCGAGGAGGTCCGCTTCGACGAGGCGGGCACGAACCACCATCGGACCGACCGGCCCTCCGGAGGATCCGTTCCGGCGAAAGCCGAGGAGAGGAACGAATGAAAACGGGACCTTTGGCCATGCTGGCCATGGCCGTGTTGACGTTGTCGCCGACCGCCCTGCGAGCGGAGCAGGAGAGCCCCGCCGCCAAGCCGCCGGAGAATCCCACCGCGACGCCGGGCGAGCCGGACACGAAGGCAGGGAACGCGAAGACAGAGCAGAAGGATCCGCCGGTATCGGAGGTTGCTGTCGAGGAAAAGAAGCCCAAGGTCGAGGCGCCGGATTGGCTGACCAGCGTAAGACTGGTGAGTGACCTGAGGATGCGCCTGGATGTTGCCTATGCCCCCGACTCCGACTTCGTAACCAGGTGGCGGATGCGGCCCCGGTTGCGCTTGGGCGCCATTGCCACTCTCAAAGACGATTGGGCGATCGGGTTCCGATTGGCGTCTACACCCACCTTGGGAAAAGACAGTGGTGGCGACCCATTGTCAACCAACCAGACGTTTGAGGACAACGCGAGCCGCAAGCCCGTCGGTGTTGATTGGGCGTTCGCGCGATGGACGCCAATCCACACGCCCAAGGTTACCGGCTCTTTCGCCTTGGGCAAGCTGGAGAACCCGCCGAACTTCACGGAAGACGTTTTCGACGTGGACTACACGCCGGAGGGCTTCGCCGAGCAATTTTCCTATCAGCTCCACCCCAACCACACGGCCAGCGCCTACCTCGGGCAGTATGTGCTCGATGAACTGCAGTTCAGCAGCAAGGACCCTCTCCTGTTCGTAGAGCAGTTGCGTCTGGATTCAAAGTGGAGCAACCACCTCACCACTGCGGTCGCGGTCTCCGGGTTGAGCATCACCAACCCGCGAAGCCTGACCACCGCGAACGTTCCGGACTCCAACCACGGCAACACTCGCGACGCCGCCGGCGTCTTGCTCAACGACTATCGATTGCTCATCGGTGATGGGAGTGTCACCTATAACCTGGACGGCGCGCCGCTCTACAAGGGGCGATTCCCCATCAAGCTGTACGGAGAATACATTCACAACTTCGGCGCCAGCCGCGACAACATCGGCTACGCCTTTGGCCCGTCCTTCGGCAGCGTCGGCCAGAGGAATAGTCAAGCGGGAAGGAGCCAGAGGGGCAACTGGGAGATTTCCTACCGGTACCAGCAATTGCAAGCCGACGCCAACTATGAGGAGCTGACCGCCTCCGACAACGGCGCGTTTTATCGCAATCGACCCGTTGAAGAGCCAGGCTCAGGCTCCTTCCGGCCAACCTTTCTGAACGGCCTGAACATGCGCGGCCATGCGTTTCGGCTGGCCTACGCTCCGGTCGACTCACTCGTGCTGGACGTCCGGGTTTGGCGGAATGAACCGATCAAGGTTGGATCGCCAAGGGACAAGGTGCAAGGAGTCCGCATGCTCACGGACCTTGTCTGGAGATTCTAGATGGCTTGGAGGATGTCATTGATCTCGCCGAAGATGTCGGTCCCCGCCGCCCTGGTCCTGGCCCTCGTCGCTTCCCTCGCCCAGGCCCAGGACGTCACGCTCCTCAACGTCTCCTACGACCCGACCCGTGAGCTGTACCAGGAGTTCAACGCCGCCTTCGCTCGGCAATGGCGGGCCAGGAGCGGCAAGGGCCCGGGCCGTCCTGGATGGCCTGGAGGCCGACGTGCTGACCCTGGCCCTGGCCTATGACATCGACGCGGTGGCGGAGAGCGGCCTGCTCCCGAGGGAATGGCAGAAGCGGCTGCCGAACAACAGCTCGCCCTACACCTCGACCATCGTCTTCCTGGTCCGCAAGGGCAACCCGAAGGGCATCAAGGACTGGGGCGATCTCGTCAAGCCCGGCCTCGCGGTCATCACCCCGAATCCGAAGACGTCGGGCGGCGCGCGGTGGAACTACCTGGCGGCCTGGGCCTACGCCCTGAGGCAACCCGGGGGCAACGAGGCGAAGGCGCGCGAGTTCGTCACCCGGCTCTTCAAGAACGTGCCCGTCCTCGACTCCGGGGCGCGGGGCGCCACCACTACCTTCGTCCAGCGGGGCATCGGCGACGTCCTCCTGGCCTGGTGGGAGAACGAGGCCTTCCTGTCGATCAAGGAGCTGGGGCCGGACAAGGTCGAGATCGTCGTGCCCTCGCTCAGCATCCTGGCCGAGCCTCCGGTGGCGGTGGTCGACAAGGTGGTCGACAAGAAAGGGACGCGGGCGACGGCCCAGGCCTACCTCGATTACCTGTACACACCCGAGGGGCAGGAGATCGCGGCCAGGAACTACTACCGCCCGCGTCTCGAGGCCGTGGCCAGGAAGTACGCGACGACCTTCCCCAGGATCAACCTGGTCACCATCGACGACGTGTTCGGCGGTTGGCAGAAGGCGCAGAAGGCGCACTTCGCCGACGGCGGCGTCTTCGATCTCATCTACCAGCCGAAGTAGCGGACAGGAAGGAGTCGTCCTGGATCTCATCCGCCGGGGACACAGCGTGCTGCCGGGCTTTCGCCTGGCCCTGGGCTTCACGGTGTTCTACCTGGCCCTCGTGGTGCTCTTTCCCCTTTCCACGCTCTTCTGGAAGAGCTCGAGCCTGGGCTGGAGCGCGCTCTGGGCCACGGTCACGGCGCCCCGGGTGGTGGCCTCGTACAAGCTCACCTTCGGAGCCTCGCTCCTGGCCGCCGCCGTCAACGCCCTGTTCGGCATGGTCGTCACCTGGGTCCTCGTCCGCTACCGCTTTCCGGGCCGGCGTCTGATGGACGCCCTCGTGGACTTTCCCTTCGCCCTGCCCACGGCGGTGGCGGGCATCGCCCTCACCACGCTCTACGCGCCGAACGGATGGCTGGGAGCGCCCCTCGAGCGCCTCGGGATCAAGGCCGCCTTCACGCCCCTCGGCATCACCCTGGCCCTCACCTTCATCGGTCTGCCCTTCGTGGTCCGCACCCTGCAGCCCGTGCTCGAGAGCCTCGACCCCGAGGTGGAGGAAGCGGCGGCCAGCCTGGGCGCCAGCCGCTTCCAGACAGTCTTCCGGATCGTCCTGCCCGCCCTCTTGCCTGCCTGGCTCACGGGCTTCGCCCTTGCCTTCGCCCGGGCCCTCGGGGAGTACGGGTCGGTGGTGTTCATCGCGGGCAACATGCCCATGAAGACCGAGATCACGCCGCTCCTGATCATCACCAAGCTCGAGCAGTACGACTACGCGGGGGCCACCGCCATCGCCGCGGTGACCCTCATCGTGTCCTTCGTCCTGCTCCTGGCCCTCAACCGGCTCCAGTCCTGGAGCCTGCGGCTCGGAGCGGCGGAGTAACGTGGCCGTGGCCAGCACCGCCATTCGCGCCCGCCCGACCGCCATCGCGCGCTCCACCACCGAGCCCTTCTTCGTCAAGGCGCTCTTGATCGCGGTGGCCGTGGGCTTTCTCGGCCTCTTCCTGGTCATGCCCCTCGTCGTCGTCTTCGCCCAGGCCCTGGAAAAAGGCTTCGCCGCCTACTTCGCGGCGCTGCGCGAGCCGATGACCCTCGCCGCGCTGAAGCTCACCCTGATCGCGGCCGGGATCGCCGTGCCCCTGAACCTGGTCTTCGGCGTGGCCGCGGCGTGGGCGGTGGCGAAGTTCGACTTCCCGGGCAAGAACGGCCTCACCACCCTCATCGACCTGCCCTTCGGGGTCTCGCCCGTCATCTCGGGCATGGTCTTCGTCCTCCTCTTCGGCCGGCAGGGCCTCCTCGGCCCCTGGACCGAGGCGCACGATCTCAAGATCGTCTTCGCGGTGCCCGGCATCGTCCTCGCCACGATCTTCGTCACCTTCCCCTTCGTGGCGCGTGAGCTGATCCCCCTGATGCAGGCGGGGGGCACCGAGGAGGAAGAGGCGGCGCGCGTCCTCGGCGCCTCGGGATGGCAGATGTTCTGGCGCGTGACCCTCCCCAACATCAAGTGGGGACTGCTCTACGGCGTGATCCTCTGCAACGCCCG
>WNFM01055738.1_pt1 | contig 21639 bp, 29 predicted proteins | sample 5400271 | NCBI WGS metagenome assembly WNFM01 (sample SAMN13153352, study PRJNA577476) | soil metagenome | isolation source: 60 cm saprolite on Douglas fir-dominated hillslope | place: USA:California | collected 2013-09-17
CCCGGTCGTCGTGATCGACGATTTCAGCGGCTCGCTCGAACACATTCTCGAAATTGCGGAAGAGCTCGCACCCTACCCTCGCCATACCAATTACTACCCGGGCCTGCGACGCATCTTCACGGCCGCCGACACGGCCGCGAACGCCTATGTCGAAGAGAGTTGCGAGCGCGCAGCGCAGTTCATCGCCGACGCCTTCGACATCGACGTCTTCGATCTCGTCGAAGCCAGCTTCTCGATGGTGACGCTGAAACCGACGGAGCTGTCTATGCCGCAGCGAGCGCCGCATTTCGACACGACCGACCAGAAGGATCTCGCGTTGCTGCATTACCTTCGCGCGCCGCCCAATACGGGAACGGCTTTTTACCGCCAGCGCGCAACGGGTATCGAGCGAGTGAACGAATTAAATGTCTCAATCTACGTCCCGGTCGCGGAAGTTCAGATACCGCAGCTGCCGTCGGACTCGGGCTACTTCCACGGCTCGGATGAATTTTTCGAGCAGATAGGCGCAGTCGAGGCCGTCCCGGACCGGATGATCATCTTTCAAGGGAGCCTGCTTCATTCGGGGATTATTCCGCCCGACATGCCGTTGACTGGCGACCCGGGTCAGGGCCGGCTGACCGCTAACATCTTCGTTCGCGGCCATTGAAGGAACTGCCAATTCGACGCATCGCCTGCTGACCATCGTCGGAGCAGGTTAGCCGACTAATATCCGCTTTCCACGCAAAGCGGACATTATCGGAATGTCTGCTTTCGACCCATTGCGGATATTAGCTATGAGCCGCATTGTGTGGCCCCTCGGTGTCTTTCCGCAGGGGTGGGGAATGGCTGCTAAGGTTGTTAGGGCGCCGAACAGCGCTGTCCTAGTCGCGGGCGGAAGTGCGCTTCTGTTGCTGGCCTTGCGCGGCGCCGGAATGGCGGTGGCGGATGCGAACCATTACCCGATACCGCTCGTGAGCCGAGTGGTCATGGGTGGCGCACTTGACGCCATTCTCGGAACAGCGCTTCTCTTTGTCGCTCTGCGTAAGAGCCAGTTCGCTGGCGCGACGGCTGTCATCGTCGCAACGTTCCTAACTTTCGGCTTGGCAATGAAAGTACTCGGAGTCCTCGTCTTCGGGTTACCTTTTCATCTCGGTTGGGTCGGTGCATTCGATCTGGCAATTGTAGCAGCAATCGTCGGCCCGTTACTGTTCCCCTGGAATCGAAACGCTAACAGGCGGGTGTTTTTCTGGATGGGCCTGACCTTTGCGACGTTGACGCTCCTTGTCGGATCTCTCGTGGTCCTTGCTAGACTCTAGAACACGTCGGCCAACGTCCACTTTCCACCCATCGCGGACACCGGTCGATATGACGAGGAGGGAGCCAAAGGCCCTCTCCCTGCCCTCTCCCGCTGAGGGGAGAGGGTGAAGAGCAATCACGCGGGGTAAACCCGACGTGACGTCGGACGCGTCATCGCTTCGCAGCTGAGGCTGCTCGCTCGCGCGCCGGCCGCATTTCGCGCTCTCTTCGACATAAGCTCCCGCTTGCCAATGCAAGCGCTCGCTTATGCTCGGGCGCTCAATAATGCGGCGGGAACTGGGCGTGGATGATCGTTCCCGCTGGCAGCTGGCACTGGCCGACGCCGCCGCCGCCCATGCCGGAGCTCGGGCTCATCAGCCGGAAGTCGCAGCGCATGAACCCGCTGGGCCCCTGGAGGTTGGCGAGCACCTGCCCGCTATAGTGGGTGACGGTCTCCATGTCCGGGCCCCACGGGCCCCAGCCGCCCCAGCCGCCGCCCCAGCGCCGGCCACCCCAGCCGCCGCCCCAGCCCCAGCCGGGACCCCACCCATTCCACAGCGGGCCGTAGTCGGCCACGCTTTCCGAGGTGATCTGGAAGAACGGCCCCTGGAACACCTGACCGTTGCTGAGCTGCGCGACCATCGTGCCGCGTGTCCCGCCCGTTTCCGTCCAGGTGAACGTCGCACCAAGCCGGCCGTTGGCGGTCTGACCGGTGCCGACGCCGGTCGTGGTGCAGGCCGCGGCGGCAATCGCCAGCAGAGAGGCGGCAGCGATCCTGATCCGTGAAATAGTCATCGTCGTTACTCCTTGTCGGAGGTTAAACGAAAAACTCCGGTCGCGGCTCCCATCGGGCGCAAGCCGGCGAGATTCGGCTGGCCGGGGGCAAGCTCATGCATTGCTTGCCTTTTCGCGCCTCCTCGGCCATAGGCCCGGCCGCTGGCGTGGGGCTCGTCTCCGCGCCGCTTTGATAATGAACGACAGCCGGAGGGGCTTGCCACTGGGGCAAGTCAGCGATCGGCCAAAAGAGAGAATGAGAAACATGCCGCTCTACGAGCATGTTTTCCTCGCGCGCCAGGACCTTGCACAGGCCCAGGTCGATGCGCTCGCGGAAAACGCCACCAAGATCATCAGCGACAATGGCGGGAAGGTCGTCAAGACCGAGACCTGGGGCTTGCGCTCCCTCGCCTACCGCATCGCCAAGAACCGCAAGGCGCATTATGTCGCGCTCGACCTCGATGCTCCGGCCGCCGCGGTTGCCGAGCTCGAGCGTCAGTCGAACATCAATGAGGACGTGATCCGCTTCCTCACGCTCCGGGTCGATGAGCTCGAGAAGGGCCCGTCGGCGATGATGCGCCGCGGCGACAAGGACCGCGACCGCGGCCCGCGCGATCGTGGCGACCGCGACGACCGCCCGAGCTATCGCGCTCCCCGTGAAGAGGAGGTCGAATAATGGCCCGCGCATTCTTCCGCCGCCGCAAGTCGTGCCCGTTCTCGGGCAAGGACGCGCCGAAGATCGATTACAAGGACGTCCGGCTGCTCCAGGGCTTCGTCTCCGAACGCGGCAAGATCGTGCCGTCGCGGATCACCGCCGTCTCATCGAAGAAGCAGCGTGAGCTCGCGCGCGCCATCAAGCGCGCCCGCCACATCGGCCTGCTTCCCTACCTCGTGAAGTAAGGAGAGCTCGACATGGAAGTGATCCTGCTTGAACGGGTCGAGAAACTCGGCGCCATTGGCGACGTGGTGAAGGTCAAGGACGGCTTTGCCCGCAACTATCTGCTGCCGCGCAAGAAGGCGCTGCGGGCCAACGAAGCCAACCGCAAGGTGTTCGAGACCAACCGCGCGCGGATCGAGGAAGACAATGCCGACCGCCGCTCCGACGCCGAGAAGGCCTCGAAGGGCGTCGACGGCAAGACCGTCCAGCTGATCCGCCAGGCGTCCAACACCGGCCAGCTCTACGGCTCGGTTAGCGCTCGCGACATCGTCGAGGCGCTCGAAACCGTCGGCGCTCATGTGAACAAGAGCCAGGTCGTGCTCGACCGGCCGATCAAGGCGATCGGCCTGCACGAGGTGAAGATCGCCCTTCACCCCGAGGTCGCGGTAACGGTCAAGGTGAATGTCGCGCGGTCCCCCGAGGAGGCGGATCTCCAGGCGCAGGGCGTCGACGTCACCTTGCAGATGTTCGAGCGCGACACCGCCGACTTCACCGAGGAGTTCGAGCCGGGGCTCGAGCCGGGCATTCCGCCGGCCGAGGAAAACCCGGGCACTCCTGAGGAGGCAGAGGTCGGAATCACGGAAGAGGAAGCCTGACAGCTACCCGTCTGCCAATGCGAAAATGAGGGCCGTCGCTCGGAAGAGCGGCGGCCCCCATTGAAAAGTGTTGCGCCGCTTTCGCGCGGGAGCGCGGCGCTCTTTATGCGGCCATTTTCGCCAGCATCGCCGTCTCGCGTTCGACCCATTGGGCGTAGCTTGGCCGCGCGAGGATTCGATCCACATAGGCGACCGTCCGCGGGTAGCGCTCGGGGCAGACTTTCGTCTCGGTATGGCGGAAGTTCGCGAATGGTCCGGCCACGGCGAGATCGGCGAGCGTGAGGCCGTCGCCGACGAGGTAGCCGTCGTCCCCCGGGACGACCTTCTCGAGATAGTCGAGGATCGGCGGCAGTTCGTTAAGCTCCGCCTGCTCCGCCGCCTGCAGGTCGCCTGGACGGCCCATGAAGCGCGGCGCGACGATCCGGTTGAAGAAGATCTTCGCCCCACAGCTGAAGAGCAATGTGTCGGCGAACTCCTCGTACCAGATGGTCTTGCCGCGCAGCTTCGCGTCGGCGGGGATCAGCGCCGGTTGTGGGTGCTTGGCCTCGATGTAATGGATGATCGCGCTCGAATCCGCGAGCGTATAATCGCCGTCGCGCAATGCCGGCATCTTGCGGAACGGGCTTGCTTCGAGAAATTCGTGCGAATGGTTTGGAAAGCCGGTCGGCTGCAGCTCCAGCTCAATCCCCTTTTCGCCGCTGAACGCCAGCACCTTGCGCACGAACGGCGACAGCGATGAACCATAGAGAATCATGCGCGTCGCCTCCGTGATGCGGCGAGCAGCGCACACGAAGGCGCGGCTCGCCCGTTGATTGCACGCAAGCTGTAGGAGACGACGCCATGCGCAGCAACAGCGGCAAGGACGAAGGCCGCAATAACCTTCACGACCCTACGCTCCGCGACCGCGACGTCGGACGCGGCGCTACGGCAGCGCGCCCAAGAAAACCGAAGGCACTCGCCGATCATCGCCAAGGTCAGCAGGACAAGTCGCCGAAGACTCACGGGATGCGGTAGTAATCCGCGACGCGATCCAGCGCGAACCTGAGGACGAGCTTGCCGGCGCGCGCCGGCCATCCGAGCGCCGTTTCGGCATCACGCATACCCTCACCCGCGCAAACGATCCGCCACAGGATGTCGGCCAGACCTGCGCCGGCGGCCGCGATCGCCTGGTCGAACCGGCGTTTGGCATCGAGTTGCGCGCCGTTGAGGTCGGCCCCGGTCGCCGAACCGCCGCGCCCCCGCGTTACCGGCGCCGCGTCCCATGCCATGGTGACCCGTGGTGCGAGCTGCGCTCGCTCCCAGTCGCTGCGAAGCCGCTCCCCGGCCTCGAATTGCCGCCGGGTCACGTGCCCATGCGCAAGCAACCAGCCGAGCGGGGATTCGGTGACGTTCACGGTGACCGTGCGAACCGCCAGCGCCGGCGGCCCGGCAGCGGTCGCCGATTGATCTTGCGCGTATCCCCGCTCCCCGAGCAACCTTACTGGCGTTCGTGCCATCATTCCTCCGACCTTGCCGATTCGCACCTGCTTGCCACAACGGCAAAAGTGTAGGACAGAAGAAAAACCGTCTTGGTTAGTTACGATGGGGCAGCTCGGTCATGATTACACGCATCCGCGAAGTTCGCCGCGCTCGCGGCCTTACGCTTGACGATGTCGCGCGACGCTGCGTTCCGCCGACCACCGCGCAGACTATCGGCAGGCTCGAAACCGGGACTCGGACGGTGTCGATCGGCTGGCTCAACCGCATTGCAAGAGCGCTCGAAGTCGAAGCGCAGGACCTGGTCGACGGCGGCGAAGCGAGTGAGCTCCCGGTCGTCGCGCTGCTGGGTGCCGGCGGCGCGACCGCGCCACGCAAGAGCGCCATCGTGGTCCCTCCCCGGCCCGACGCTGGCCAGATCGCCATTGTCGTTGCCAGTGGCGTGGGAGATTATCGCGCCGGCGACGAAATCTGGTGCGATCGGCTTGAGCCAGGCGAGTCGGCGCGCGCGCTGAACCGCGACGTCCTGGTGCCGCGACCCGCCGGCCGCTTCTTGTTCGGCCGCCTCATCAACCGTGATGAAGAGAAACTGCAAATCCTCCCGCTCGAGGCGGGCGGCCGGCAGCAGATCGTTGCCAATCCCGTCTGGCTCGCAGTGGCATCGAAGCTTGTCCGCAAGCTATAGCGGGCGTTCCGGTAGTGAAGAGGCGATCAGATGGCGACTGACGATGGGGATGCATCGACCTTGGTCGACGCGAAAATTCCGGAACTGCGTGATTGGCGAGGTGCGCTGCTGAAGCGCCTTCGCGCGCTGATCCAGGAAGCGGATCCGGAGGTCATCGAGGAGGTGAAATGGCGCAAGCCGTCGAACCCGTCCGGCGTGCCGGTCTGGTCGGACCACGGGATGATCTGCACCGGGGAAACCTACAAGGACAAGGTCAAGATGACCTTCGCGCGCGGCGCCGCGCTCGGCGACCTGTCGGGCCTGTTCAACTCCAGCCTGGAAGGCGGCACGAGGCGGGCAATCGATTTTCGTGAGAGCGATGTGATTGACGAGGCGGCCTTCAAGGCGCTGATCCGCGCAGCCGTCGAACTCAATCGAGCCCGCTAGGCGGCGCTTGAGGTGGTGGTGGGCGGTGACGGGCTCGAACCGCCGACCCTCTCGGTGTAAACGAGATGCTCTACCAGCTGAGCTAACCGCCCACCGCCGGTCCGTGCCATGCGCGCGCGGGCCCCGCAAGCACCCTCAGATTACCGCCGCTTGACCAACGTCGGCGAAGTAGCGGCGCAGCGCCTGGCTTGTTTCGGGGGCAAGCTCGACGAACACACGGCGGCCGTCGTGCGGATCGGCACGGCGAACGAAAATCCCCTGGCTGACCATCGTCTTCAACCAGCGGAGCGCGGTCGTCGCTGGGACCGAGGCGGCAATGCATAAGCTCGAAACGGGCACGCGAAGCTGCGCGATCTCCGCCTGCAGGAGATCGAGCAGCATATCCCAGGCCGGATCGGCGAACAACTCGTCCCGAAAATAGCGGGCGCGCAGGCGGCGCGCGCGAATCACCGACCGCACGGTCTCGACAGAGAGCCGCGGTACATCGCCGGCCGGCGCCTGTTCGATCTGACGTATCGGCGCGCCTGGCCCGGTCGAAAGGCGCGCCAGAGTCGAGGCGATGCGGCTGACCTCTTCGCTCAGCTGGCGTAGCCGTTCGGCATTATTGTCGCTGGCGACATCGGCCACGTGGAGCGGCAGGCCGCGACGCGAAATGGCAATGGCCAGCGCGGCGGCGCGATCGGCATCATTTGCATCAATGATCAGCTCAACGGCGCTGCTTTCCAGGCGCGCCGCGATGGGATCGACCAAATCTCCAGTCGCCGAGACGACCGCGGCATAGCGTCCGTCGCCGACATCTCGGCTGACCTGCGCCAGGAACTCGTCCATCGCCTGACCGCAGTCGCTATCGATCTCGACCCAAAGCGCCGTGGCCGCAATCTGCTGCTCGATGCGCTCATAGGCTTGTTCGATCGGCAGGCGCGCACCGATGCGCAAGCCCGCCGCGGCGGCTGAACGCTCGGCGCGGGCCATCGCCTGGTCGCTGCTCGCGGCAACGAGCATGGGCGGAGAATCGGAATAGTCGAGGTCGGTCGAGATCGCGTCCATGGGATATCCCTAGGCGAAAAGCGGGACCGAGCGAGACAGTGATAGCGCGCATATCGGACAGAAGTCCCACGAATTCGGCTCCGGAACGGACCAGATTCCGTGGAACCTTCATGAAGTGTCGCTAAGGGATGATCATCCAGCGCCGGGGGGCGAATTTGCGTAGCACACCTGTTGAAATACCGGCCGCGGTTCGGGCGCGATGGCTCGCCGAGCTTGCGAGCGCGCTCGAGCAAGCCGAGCACCTGCTGAAGCGGCTTGCCGTCGGCGGTCGCCACGATCTGATTATGCTCGAGCTGGAGCTGCGAATCGGCGCTGCCAGGCGCGAGCTGGAGTCGCTGCGAACCAGCCGCCCGCCACGCGCCGAGTCCAGTCCAAGATGGATCGACTTCCCTCCATGGGAGCATGCAGACCCAACGGGTGCCTAGAGGCCTTGGGGAAGATCTCCGCCACCGCCAAATGGCTCCAGGTAGCGGTCCAATCGCGGCGGTTTCCAACCGGACGTCGCAACGAACGCCCGGTTCAGGAACGCGGGCTTGCCGTAAACCAGCGGCGATCCATGTGGGCCGTCGACCAGGCCGCCCCCGGCTAACAGCACCGCGTGACCCGCCGCCGTGTCCCATTCGCTTGTCGGTGAGGCGCGGGGATAGATATCGGCTCGCCCCTCGGCGAGGAGGCAAAATTTGAGGGACGAACCGACGGCGACATAGTCGCAGGTGCCGACTGCCTCGTTGAGATAATCGACCGTTGCCTGGTTGAGGTGCGATTTCGAAGCGACCGCGATCATGTGACCGTCACGCTGGCGAGTTTGAATCGTGGTCCGGCCCGACCCCTCATCGACCCAGGCGCCGGAGTGTACCCAGCCGCCGTACAGTCGCCCGATCGCAGGAGCTAACACGACACCGAGCGTCGGGGCGTTCCCTTCGATCAGCCCGATGTTTACCGTGTAATCCGTGCCGCCCCGGACGAACTCTTTGGTTCCATCGAGGGGATCGACGAGGAAATATGTGGCACCGTGCGCGGGAATGCGCCCCGCGGCGACTTGCTCTTCAGCGATAACCGGGACCCCGGGAGCCGCGCGCGCAAGCGCGGCGAGGATGACAAGCTCCGCCGCGTGATCGGCTTCGGTGACGGGCGAAGAATCGCTTTTGGTTTGAACGTCGAAGCCGCGGGCGACGACCGTCCGGATTGCTTCGCCCGCTTCACGCGCCGCCTCGGCGAGATCGTCGAGGAGGCGCGGATAGTCGGTCATTAGCGCGGGGCCATCCGAATCCCGCCATCCAACCGAATGGCCGCCGCGTTCAGGTACGGATTCTCAATGATGAAGCAGACGAGCCGCGCATATTCGTCCGCCTGGCCGAGCCGCTTCGGGAACGGCACCTGCGCGCCCAGGGCATCCTGAACCGCCGCGGGCATCATCGCCACCATCGGCGTCTTGAACACCCCGGGCAGGATCGTGTTGACCCGCACCCCGTCGTTCATCAGGTCGCGGGCAATCGGCAGGGTCATGGCGAGAACGCCGCCCTTGGACGCCGAATAGGCCGCCTGGCCGATCTGGCCGTCCTCGGCCGCTACGCTCGCGGTGTTGACGATCACCCCGCGCTCACCGTCGTCGTCGGTGGGCTCGACATCAACCATTCCCCGTGCCGACTGCGCGATACAACGAAAACAACCGATCAGGTTGATCTCGATGGCCAGCTGGAACTGCTGCATCGGATAGGCTTTCGGGGCTTTCGTCTCCTTGTCGCGCGCAACAGTTTTGGCCGCGTTCGCGACACCGGCACAATTCACCAGGATTCTTTCCTGGCGGTGCGCTTCTCGGGCCTTCGCGAAAGCGGCTGTCACTTTCTCGTCGGACGTCACGTCAACCTCGCAGAAGATGCCGCCGATCTCCCCCGCCACCTGCTCGCCGCGAACCGTGTCGCGGTCGAAAACCGCCACCTTAGCGCCTCGGAGGGCAAGTTCGCGTGCTGTCGCTTCGCCAAGTCCAGACGCCCCGCCGGTCACGACCGCCGCCACTCCGTTGATGTCCATTTCGTCTCCAGTTGCGATTCTGGCCGACGCCTATGCGTCCAACGGCACCTAACACAAGGCCGATGCGCGCAGCCCGCGGGACGTGCGCTTGTGGTTCAGCCCAAATGCAGCTTGGATGCCTCATGAGTGCATCATAGATTGGCAGCGACAACTCGGTTTGGGGGATCCGCGAGTGAATTTGAAGGCCCGCAATCTGGCATTCTTGCGAGCGGCTTGGGTCGCCTCGTTCGCGGCCGTTCCGGCATTCGCCCAATCGGCTTCGACCGCCCCGGCAATGTTGCCGGCAGCGTCAGGCGGCGATGAAGTCGCCGGCTTCTATACCAACTACAAGGTACAACCGATCTGGACGCGCGCTGGAATCGATGACGCGGCCGTGGCGCAGCTCGTGGCGATTTTGCAGAGAAGCGCCTTCGATGGGTTCGCCGAAGGTCCGCGCCTGGCGACTGAGGTCCAGTCCCTGGTTGCGCAGGCTCGCACCGGCGACCCGGCCGCAAGCGCCGCTGCCGAACGGACGCTCTCAACGGCGTGGGTCCGTTACGTCCAGGCGCTCAAGCAGCCGACGCCGCGGATGATTTACGCCTATGACTATTTAAAGCCCCAGGGAGTGCGAGCAGCCCAAATCCTGCTCGCAGCGGGCGCAGCGCCCTCGCTCGAGCGCTACCTCCAGGACACCTCAAACCTCAACCTCCTCTATGCACAATTGCGCGATACCGCTTGGTCTGAGGCACTCGCGACCGGCAACACGACTCCCGATCCGCGACTCTTGGCAAACCTCGATCGCTTGCGATCGATTCCGGCCGGTGGGCGGTTCCTGATCGTCGATTCAGGCTCGCAGATGCTCGATATGTACGAGGACGGTCACCAGATAGATTCGATGAAGGTCGTGGTGGGCAAGACCGAACTGCCGACGCCGCTGATCGCCAGCATCATGCACTACATCACCTACAATCCCTATTGGAACGTGCCCGACCATCTCGTCAGGAAGGTCACCGCGCCCAACGTGCTGAAGTCGGGGGCCGCCTATATGAAGCGACAGGGCTATGAGGTCATGGCCGACTGGACGAGGGAGTCGACCGTGATTCCCTGGCAGCAGATCGACTGGAAATCGGTCGAGGCGGGCCAGACCCACATTCGCGTCCGGCAGCTTCCCGGCCCCGCCAATTCCATGGGCAAGCTGAAATTCCCCTTTCCCAACGGCGAGGACATTTATCTGCATGACTCGCCCGAGCGGGAATATTTTGACCGCGACAAGCGCTTGCTGAGCAACGGCTGCGTTCGGGTTGAAGATGCGCGGCGACTTGGTCACTGGCTGCTCGGGCAAGATCCCGCGGCGCCGGAGAATGGCCCGGAAGTCCAGGTGCAACTGCCGCAGGGCGTGCCGGTCTACCTCACCTACATTACGGCGCAGGTGAGGGACGGGAAAGTCAGCTACCTCGACGATCCCTACGGATGGGATGTCCCGGGGCGCTCACAAATCGCTTCGTCGGACCAGTCATTGCAGGCAACCAGCGCCGCGCAGCGTTAATCGTGACGCCGGTCGCCGGGTCAAGTTTCGATGAGACCGTGCTGCCTAAGCGCAGCAAGTATTTGATTGATCGATCCACGCGCCTCCGCGTCGGCGTTGGTGCCGCCGGTTGGCCCAGCAATAGCTGCGAGCCTGCCCCCGACCACTTGGAGTCCATCCAGGACAACGCTTGCACCACGAACGGTGCCGATCTCCCACGTTCCCGAGCGGTAATTGGCCCACATTCCGCCCGACTTCACATAGGCACTGAGGCCGTCGATCGGGGCAATGAATCTCCACCCCCCGCTGGTGTAGCCAGCGAGAGAATTGTTTTGCCCAGCCCAAATGCCGGTCGGGGCACCGTCCACGATATAGCACGCGCCCAGTGCAGGAGTTGTCGGAGGATCCGACCGAGGGTCTTCTTCAACCGCGGCGGCGACGACCAAATCAAGCGTCTGCAAGGCTTCATTATGAAAAAACTCCTTTTGAGCCTGGCCGGGGCTCAAGAACGGTAGGTTCAGTCGCGCGCTTCCGCTCATCATTTCGCTCCTAGGAAAGTATCAAGTTCAGCCGCGCCGCGCGGGAGGCGGCGACATCGCCGATCTGCTGGACCTCGAGCGTCGCCGCGCCGACCCCGAGTGCGGCAAGGTCAGCTGCAGCGATAGTCAGCAACGATTCCATTGAAGTCAGCTCCAGCGCGCCGCCAACACCGTTTAGCTTCACCCGGTATTGCTCGCTCGCTTCGCCGAGCGGCGCATCGATGCCGTCGAGCCATGCGAAACCGTCGCGGCTGCGTCGCGTCCACCTCAGTAGGAGCTCGCCCGTCCCTTGGCGCTCGGATGAGAGATTCACGGGCGCTAGCGGGCGCAGGCTTTCGCCGAAGAATGGAATGGATGTTGAGGTCGTACCCGCCGCCCCGACGGACAACGTCGCACCGATGCTCCAATTTGGAAGCGCGATCGGTTGCAGTGTGCCGCTTTTCAGCAAGCAGAATAGCTCGTCCGCCGAGTGGCCCGAGCAAGCCCATTCGGATCCACCTCGGCCACGAAGCAGGCGGGAAAGCCTGAACCTTCCCCCTCCAAGCGATAGGGCATCGCCGAACTGGATCAGCTCGCTGCCGAGCAACGCGAAATTTTTCGCCGCGGCAAACCCGGTCAGGGGTGCCGAGAGTCAGGAGGTTGTGAGTGCATCTTGACTTGTACGTATATTTGTACCTATAAACGTACAACTCAGGAGCTGATCATGGACGTCGTCACCTATTCCGAAGCGCGGGCCAACCTCAAGGACGTAATGGATCGCGTTGTCGAGGATAAATCCGAAGTTGTGATCACCAGGCAGAAGGCCGAGGCCGTGGTGATGGTCTCGCTGTCGGAATGGAATTCGATTTCGGAGACAATGCACCTGCTGTCGTCGCCGAAGAATGCCGAGCGCCTGCGGCAGTCAATCGAACAAATGGACGCGGGGAAGGGCACTGAGCGTGATCTCGTTCGCCCGTGAAAGTCAGCTTCTCTGACAATGGTTGGGACGATTACCGGCATTGGATCAATAATGACCGGAAGATTCTCGGCCGGCTGAACGGCATGATCGAGGAATGCCGTAGAAATCCTTTCAAGGGGACTGGCAAGCCGGAGCCCTTAAGGGAGAACCTCAACGGCTGGTGGTCACGTCGAATTACCAGCGAGCATCGCCTTGTCTATCGTGTGCAGGGTTCGGGGAAGGAACAGGTGCTGGAGATCATCCAGTGCCGGTTGCATTACTGACTGGCTGACTCGCCGCCCGGCCGGGCGGCTTTTTCTTTAGGAGCGAGCATGGGATGGCTGACAAGCTGCGACGACGACGCGCTTTGCACCATCATCCCGCCATTGTTCGCCTCGGCCACGACTTGGCTCGTATTCCATCGCCCCGCGGCCGCCGCGACGCGGTTCGCCCAGCCCTCGGGCGACGAGACCCGCACCGTTGCATCCTCGAGGACGTAGAGCGCTCCGTCGCGCAATCCGGCGACCACGATCCCGCACGCGTCCCCGCCCCGCTCCTGTCCGGAGCTTGTCGAAGGGCCGGCCGGGGGATCGACCCCGACCACGATCCGATCAAACTCCCCTCTCCCTTGGGAGAGGGGTTGGGGGTGGGGTGGAACACGGCTCCGCTCGATCAACTCCCTCGGCCACAAACTTCCCTCAACGTCATGGAGCAGCACGCCGTCGAGCTCCTGCGCGCCTACGCGCCCCCCGTTAAGCACCTTAGTAAGGACTTAACGGTCTCATCGCCGGGCAATCTGGGACAGCTGGCCTATTCGTACCTTGAAGCGCTTGTGGATGAGGCCGAACAACGCCCGTAAGACATCGCACGAAATACGGACTCAAGTACGTATGACAGGTCCTCACCATACTTGTGTTCCTGCAGTGCCTCCAATCCTGCTTTCACCATACGCTCAGTGACTTCGATTTCGCCGACGCTTGAGTCGTATCCGTGATCGTTGGCCCCGTGCACGATTAGGTGTCTCCCGAAACGAAAATCGGGCCGAACTCCCGAGGGAGCGGCCCGATCGCAATTCTTCACTGTGCCTAACGTGTACCGAATCAGCGCGACGATGTCAAGTTGTTTTTTCCCATTTGGTTATTTTCTTTGCGCTACACTCTCCAAACAGCTCATGCTACAGCAGCGTCGCGCGGGGGCGCGAAAGGAGATCATCCATGTCCCTGTCCCCCCTGGCGACCGCGCCCCGCCTGGCCATCGCCGCTTTTCTCTCACTCGCTGTTGCCGCCTCAGCTAGTGCCCAACCCGCGCCTCCGTCGGTCACCATCATCGTCCGCAGCTTCAGCTTCGCACCCCAGCCCATCCAGCTTTCGTCAACCAGTCGGGCAGCAGCCATGACTTTATGGCCGGCGCCTTCTTCGCCGCCGCGACGATCACCGCCGGCGCCGCGCCCGGCGGCATGATCGAGCTCAGGGGCCATGAGACCAGGAGCATCACATTGGTCCCGCGCGCCGGCGTCTATCCGGCGCACTGCAGCCATTTCATGCATTCGATGTTCGGAATGCACGACACGATTGTGGTCAATTGAAATCTCGGCCGTCACCGCCCAAACAGTAAGCTTGCGCGGCGCAGCGCAATGGCCATGCCGGGGGGTAGCCGATGGGAAGATCGATCGCAGCTGCGCTTGCACTGACGATGCTCGCGCCGGCGCCCGCAACCGCCGGTCAATACCTCTACGTGTGGGGGATGGAGACGCGGGATCCCTCCACCGCGATGCCTCCCGCGTCCACAATGGGCCGGGATTTCATCGCAATATTCGATGTGCGGCGCGGGTCTGCCCATTTCGGTAAGCTGATCGCCATGCTCCCCGTCGGAACGGCTGCGCGCATGGCGCACCACACGAATTATGACATGCCCAAGGACGGCCGTCTGTTTGCCAGCGACTATATGTCGGGCCAGGGATACGTCCTCGATTTGCGCAAACCCGCCAAACCGAAGCTGACGGCGAGCTTCGGCGATGCCGGGCCCTATACTCATCCACATAGTTTCGACCGCCTGCCCAACGGCGACACCCTCGCGACATATCAATTCAAGGGGGAGCCGGATGTCGCGGCCGGCGCTTTGGTTGAGCTTGATCCAACCGGTAAGGTCGTGCGCGCAAGCGATGCATCGGACGGCGCCGTCGATCCGTTCATCCGCCCCTACAGTGTGCTCGGCCACCGACAAGTCGTAGCACGTCGTCCAGCTGTGGCGGTTGAGCGACCTCACGTTGCTGAAAACCGTTACGCTCGAGCGGCCGCCCCATTTCGCCGACGCCGTTGCAAGGAATCCGGCAGAGCCTCGCATCCTGGAGGACGGCAAAACCGTTTTGATGGTGACAGCCGGCTGCGGGCTATACCGGCTCACCGGTCTCGATGGCGCAAGTCCCGCAGCGACAATGGTGTATGATTTCGGCTTTCGAGCGTGCGGTGTGCCGACCGTGGTTGGCCACTATTGGATTCAAACCTTGACCAGCGGGCGGCAGCTCATCAGCCTCGACGTCGCAGACCCTTCGCACCCCAGGGAGGTCAGCCGTCTCGTTCTCAAAGGCGACGCGCTACCGCACTGGATAGCGCGTGAACCGAGGGGCAACAGAATCGTGATCACCGGCTTCGGTTCGCTCGCTACACATGCCCTGTTCGCCGAAGTGAATCTTAAGTCGGGAGCATTGACGTTGCAGCCGCGGCAGATCGATTTCGATCGGCAGTGGCCGGATCATTGGAACGGCCCAGCCGTGCCGCACGCGGCCACCTTCAGCAACTGACTTTGATCGTCAAACTATCCGCTTGCCTCAGACGACGTGCTCGCTGTGGCCGTAGACGATGATCGACATATAGCCCTCGCGCGGGCCTGAGCCGGCGCGGGCACCGCGGACGCTCGCTTCGAAATGCTCGGCGGCAAGGTCATCGCAGCCATATTGCGGAGTCACCGATCCCGAGGTTGCCACCACTGCGCAATTCTTGACCGCGCCCTTGGCGTCGATCGCAACCTCCATCAACCGGCCGCCGAGCAAGGTCTCGCCGGGCTGCAGCTGCTCGATATCGGGCTTGGCACCGGGGCTGAAGCGGCGCTCGAACGTCAGGCGGGTGAACTGGTCCTTGGCGCCTTCGCTCTTGGCGGTCGCGGCCTCGCTGGCGTCGACCGTGCACTCCTTGCCGCCGTTGGGCTGCAGACTCGATTCGTAGCGGCAGGACCGGGCCTGGCCGTCGTCCGCGACGAGGACGGTGATCCGTTCCCACCAGGCGGCGGTCGAATTGAGGGCTGCGTGGGAATGGGCGGAGGCGGAAGCGAGGGCAAGCGCTGCAATTGCACGGAACACCGGTCAACTCCATTCGTGTCCCGCTCCGGCGGCCCGATTGCCGCCGCCGTCCAGCGAGGGCCAGGGATGACCACGACCATCGCCACCTGACCCGTCAAACGCGCGAGTCCCGTTTCGTGTCCTTTGCCGCAACGAAGGTGCGCGCCGTCGCCGCTCGCGGATGCGGCGGTCCGCGCGGATGCGGCGGTCCGCGCGAATTCAGCGCCGCGCGATCAGCCGCGCGATGGCCCGCTGGTGCTCGATCTCGTCGCCGCAGAGGTCCTCGAGGCGACTGAGCAGCGCAAGCAGCTCGACCTGTCTTAAATTCTCGATGCCGATGAACTCGTTGCGCGCCTCTCCAACTCGGATCAGCTCGTCGAGCTTGGCCTGGATGGCGGAACCGTCGCGGTTCTGGGCGTTCTGGATCAGGAAGACCATCAGGAAAGTGACGATGGTCGTGCCCGTGTTGATGACCAGCTGCCAGGTGTTCGAATAGTCGAAGATTGGCCCGGTCACGACCCAGATGACGACGATCAGCATTGCGATCACGAAGGCGAGCGGCTGTCCGCTCCATCGCGTGACCTTGCTCGCGGCTCGCTCGAAGAATGCGTCCATTGCTGAACCCCTTTCGGGATCAGCATAACAGCAGTGCGTCCACGGTCCCACAGTTTCGAAAAGGGGCGACCGTCCACGGTTCGCCCGATGGACGGCCCCAAAAGAAATGGGGGCCGGCATTGCTGCCAGCCCCCACTGCGCCGAGCGAAGGATCTGCCGGTATTCGTAACTTGGTCCTCTGAAAACCCGAAGGCCCCAATGAACCCGCTCTCGATCCTGGCTCACCAGCTCAGGCGTCGCTTCTCATCTTGCCGCTCCCTCTTGCGAGGAGCCCGACCGTTCTACTGGACTGCGCCTCCCGAAGGTTCGCTGGTCTTTCGTCCCGTCCGGCCTGCCGATGGAACCTCCGATCCAAAGATCGAATGCTCCGGCGAAAACCGCCCGATGTTCCGCGGCCCTTCTTGGGGAAACCACTCTTGCGTCCCGCTTTGCTCACCAAAGTTCCGAAGAACCCCGGGAACCGCGTCGCGCGAGAGGCAATTTCCTCTTCCGGCGCCTCTACCCAGCTGGCCACGGTCAGAACCCGAAAGCTCTTTCCACTGCCTGCCGGCGGAGATCGGACCTTTGGTCACCCGCCGCACCCGCCTGCCGTTGCCGGCTCTTGGATGAGGCCGGAACCGCCGTCCCGATCACATCAGCACCATGCACATCGCTTCCGAGTCGCGGAAGCAAAATTTTCGGTAATAAGCCTGTGGATAACGGGGATATCGGGAGCAACCGTAGGAACTTTGTCAAATTCGCGAATTTGAGAAGTGCCGGCTCATCGCCCGTCCCCGTCTCGGTTGCCGTTCCGTTCCTCTCCGCTTACCTCGATCATTGTGCCCGAATCCCCTGTCCGCGCCCCCGAGCCTGCCTATCTGGCCGGTCTGAACCCGCCGCAACGTGACGCGGTCCTGACCACCGAAGGACCGGTGCTGGTCCTCGCCGGCGCCGGCACCGGCAAAACCGCGGCACTGACAGCGCGCCTTGCTCACCTCATTGCCACCAGACGGGCCTGGCCGAGCCAGATTCTCGCCGTCACCTTCACCAACAAGGCCGCGCGCCAGATGCGCGAACGCGTCGGCGCGCTCTCGGGCGGCGCACTCGAAGGCATGCCGTGGCTGGGGACGTTCCATTCGGTCGCCGCGCGGATGCTGCGCAGTCATGCCGAACTCGTCGGACTCCAATCGAACTTCACCATTCTCGACACGGACGATCAGCTCCGCGTCCTCAAACAGTTGATCCAGGCGGTCAATCTTGATGAGAAACGTTGGCCGGCGCGACAACTCGCCGCCCTCATCGACCGATGGAAGAACCGCGGTTGGACTCCTCGGCAAGTCGACGCCGGCGAGTCCGAAGCTTTCGCCGCCGGCCGCGGTGCGGACCTCTATTCGCAATATCAGGAGCGGCTGAAAGCACTTAACGCCTGCGACTTCGGCGACCTGCTGCTCCACATGCTGGTGATCTTCCGCACTCACGCGGATGTGCTCGAAGGCTATCGCGAGCGGTTCCGCTACATCCTCGTCGACGAATATCAGGACACCAACCAGGGCCAGTACGAATGGCTCAAGCTCCTCGCGGAGCCGCGCCGCAACCTTTGCTGCGTCGGCGATGACGACCAGTCGATTTACTCCTGGCGCGGGGCTGAGGTGGCCAACATCCTCCGCTTTGAAAAGGACTTCCCCGGCGCTGCAATCATCCGCCTCGAGCAGAACTATCGCTCGACCTCGCATATCTTGTCCGCCGCCGACGGACTGATCGCGCATAACGCCGGGCGGCTCGGCAAAAGCCTTTGGACCGACGCCGGCGACGGCGAGAAGGTCCGTGTTATCGGCGTTTGGGACGGTCCCGAGGAGGCACGGCGAGTAGGCGAGGAAGCCGAGTCCCGCATTCGCTCGGGCGGGAGCCTTGACGACGTCGCAATCCTAGTTCGCGCCCAGTTCCAAACGCGCGAGTTCGAAGAGCGATTCATCGCCGTGGGACTGCCCTACCAGATCATCGGCGGCTTCCGCTTCTACGAGCGAGCGGAGATCCGTGACGCGATCGCTTACCTACGGCTGGTGGTGCAGCCAGCCGACGACCTCGCGTTCGAGCGCATCGTCAACCAGCCGAAGCGCGGGCTGGGTGACAAGGCCGTTGCGACCGTCCATCGCCACGCCCGTGCCACCCAACAGCCGCTGCTCCTCGCCTCGGCCAATCTTCTCGACAGCGACGAGCTTACACCCCAGGCGCGCCGCAGCCTCGGCAATTTCGTCGGCGACATCGGGCGCTGGCGCCAGATGGCGAGTGAGCTCCCGCACTCTGAGCTCGCCCGGATCCTGCTCGATGAGAGCGGCTACACCGCGATGCTCCAGGCCGACCGCTCCGCTGAGAGCGCCGGCCGCCTCGAAAACCTCTCAGAGCTTACGCGCGCGATGGAAGAATATGAATCTCTTGGCGCCTTCCTGGAGCACGTCAGTTTGGTCATGGACAATGACGATGCACGACAGGGCGAGCGCATCACAATCATGACGATGCATGCCGCGAAGGGCTTGGAGTTCGACACCGTTTACCTTCCGGGCTGGGAGGAGGGCGTGTTCCCCTCGCAGCGCTCACTCGACGAGGGAGGGCTGGCCAGCCTCGAGGAGGAGCGCCGCCTGGCCTATGTCGCGATCACCCGCGCGCGCCGGCGCTGCACGATCCTCCACGCCGCCAACCGCCGCATTTATGGACAATGGACCAGCAGTATCCCGAGCCGCTTCATCGCCGAGCTTCCAAAGGCGCATGTCGACGCGGAAACGACCATGACGGGCGGCGAAAGCCTGTGGCGTGCGCAATGGTCGGAGCGAGCCGATCCGTTTGCGCATCTTGGACCTGCCCAGACGATGCGCGCCAGCACACGCGGTCCCGGTTGGCAGCGCGCCAGCCGCGACGGCCGCTTCAACCCTGAGCCGCAACGCGTGATCGAAGCCCGGGCGTCGGCGGTCAGCCTCGGCAACCGGGGTCGGAGCGACCTGGCGCTCGGCCAGCGCGTGTTCCACGGCAAGTTCGGCTATGGCACGATCGCGGCGATCGAGGGCAACAAGCTCGAAATCGATTTCGAGCATGCCGGCCGCAAGAAGGTGCTCGATAGCTTTGTCAGCGCCGACTGATTCTCATTGCGTGTTCTTGCGGACGGTACCGCGCACCCACGGGATGATTGACGTCCAGCTCAACTCGTCAAGCAATTCGACGCCGATCAGATCCCCTCTGCTCCAGATGACCTCGCCCGACGGAACGCTGAGACCCTCGACAAATATCGACACATATGCGCCGACTGTGGGCATCTCCCTGCCTTCGAGCTGCAATCCGCCGCTCGAGATGTTGCGCAGCATGGCGGGACAGAAGTTCTCGCCGCATTTGACGTGGGCGAGACAGCGCACCTCGAGGCGCGGCATCGTGCGGCGCTCAGGGGTCTGGCTGACGAGCTTGCGATTCAACAGCGCGATCACGTCGATCGAGTCGTCGAACCTGACCCCGAGTTCACGGCCGTCGGTCCACGCGATCTTTCCGGCCGGCCTTTGCCCCGTGGCCAATTCAACCATCACGCGTTCGCCGAGCGCGGGAGCGAGATCGCTGGTGAGGGTCGCGCCTAGCGCCGAGATCTTGCGGATTTCGCACTGATGCCGGACACCGGAATGGTAAATCACGGACTCGTCGAAGGGGCCACGGCTGATTGCCCCCGACGCATCGTCGGGCCACGGGAGGCGGTCGCCAACGACGACGGTAGTGACTGAAGTTGCGTCAGTCATTCAAGAGGTTCCGGCCGGTTCGCCCTACCTTCGCCTCTGAGAACTAAGAAGTCGCTAACGAAGCGACAGCGAGCAACGACCCGCGGCTAGGCGCCGGGATGAAACGACCGGCTCGGTACGTTCTCGAATTATGTCTGTTGGGAACCCGACTCGGAGCCGATGCATTTCCGCAGAAAAGTCAAGGACAAATTTCAGGTGTGAAATGAAGAAGCTAGCCATCGCGGTTGCGCTGACAGGATCGTGCGTATTTGCGAATATCCTCGCGTCTACCCCGGCCCGGGCGCTTGAAACCTACGAGGCCCAAATGGCAGCAAGCGATGCCGCCTCGCAGGCGCGGATCGACATGGCCGAGGCCTTCGGGCCGAGGGAACTCAGGCCGGGGCAGTATGTCTGGCGGGACGTTCTCGAAGCTGCGGGTTCGGAGCGGGTCGTCATCAGCCTGTCGGACCAACTCGCTTACCTCTACCGCGGTGACGCGCTTGTTGCCGCGGCGGCGATTTCGACCGGCATCGAAGGACGCGACACGCCGACCGGAATCTTCTCCGTGCTCGACAAGAAGCCATTCTATCGGTCGAAGAAGTACGACAACGCGCCGATGCCGTGGATGCAGCGCATCGATCAGTACGGGATTGCGCTGCACGGCGGTTACAATCCTGGATATCCGGCCTCGCACGGTTGCATCCGCCTCCCGGTCGCTTTCGCGAAGAAGCTCTATTCGGTCACCGGCGTCGGAACGCCGGTCTATATCGGGGCCTAGTATCAAAAAGGCATTGGCCACGGCCGTTTTGAACTCGGGAGGCGGTCCCGCGTTGTGCAGTTCAAGTGGGCCGGCAAGAGCCTCAAACGAAAGCGAGTTCTGACCCGTGAGCGCTCGAATGATGGCCGGCGTCGCCTGTGCGGCGTTGCTTCCCCTTTCTCTGCCCTGTCAAGCTGCGGCGACGGCCCAGATGCCCATTGCCGTGTCCTCCAGCGCCGAGGCAGTGGGAGCCTTCTACGCATCCCGGGGCGGTGCGCCCCTTTGGCTCAAGAGCGGCCCCGACAGTTCGGCGGCGCGGGAGCTCATCGGCGTTCTCCAGCGCGCTGCGCTCGACGGAATGCCCGCCGGTCCCGATCTCGCGCAGCAGGCAGGGGCGCTGCTTGGGCGGGCAGAAAGCGGGGATCCGGCCGCACTGGCCGCCGCCGATCGGCTGCTGTCGGCTGCGTGGATCGAATATGTCGAGGCGCTGCAGACGCCGCCTGCCGGGATGATCTACGCCGACCAGTGGGTCACTCCGCGGCGTGATAGCGCGGCAACGATCCTCGCCCGGGCAGCTGCAGCGCCGTCGCTTGCTGCTTATGTCCATAGCGTCTCCCAAGTGAACCCGATCTACGCCGAGCTGCGCGATGCCGCATGGTCGGCGGCGCAGGCAAACGGCGGCCAGCTCGATCCGCGCGTGCTCGCCAGCCTCGACAGAGCCCGCGACGTTCCGCCAAGCGGTCGCTACGTGATGGTCGATACCGCCGGCGCACGGCTCTACATGGTCGACAACGGCCGGATCGTGGACTCGATGAAGGTGATCGTCGGCAGGAACGATCCTTCGACCCAGACGCCGATGCTGGCGAGCACCATCTACTATGCGACGCTCAACCCCTACTGGCACGTCTCGGCGGACATGGTCCGAGGCCTGATCGCACCCAATGTCCTCAACTTGGGCTTGAGCTATCTCAAGACCCG
>WNFM01037004.1_pt1 | contig 21628 bp, 27 predicted proteins | sample 5400271 | NCBI WGS metagenome assembly WNFM01 (sample SAMN13153352, study PRJNA577476) | soil metagenome | isolation source: 60 cm saprolite on Douglas fir-dominated hillslope | place: USA:California | collected 2013-09-17
TGGGATTTCCCCCTTACTGGTTGATGGAGTACGGCTTGGTCGAATGAGCAAGAACGGTGCCATCGTCATCACCATCCCGCCCGTAACCCATTCATCCAACGGGATTAATTTCGTTGTGCCTCGGCCATCAAAGTTGTAGCGTACTCCACCTGCAGCTTTGTGCTGTTCCGGTTCAACAAAAAGGCCGGTTCCCGTCGTCCGAGAAGCCGGCCCCGAATGCTGTGAATTCCGATGGTCGGGGCGAGAAGATTCGAACTTCCGACCCCCTGCACCCCATGCAGGTGCGCTACCAGGCTGCGCTACGCCCCGACCGAACCGCGAATTATACCGGCAGCAGGCGGTCACGACGAGCGCAGGAGGTGCCGAATTTCCTCCAATTCCTGACGGATCTCGGCCGGCTCCAACGTATTTTCGGGCGGCACCGTGACCACGGTTGCCCGCGGCTCGTTGGCTTCCGACTCCAGCCGATGCCGCGCGCCGTTGATCGTGAATCCCTGTTCGTAGAGGAGGTCGCGGATTCGGCGTATCAGCAGGACCTCGTGATGCTGGTAGTAGCGCCGGTTGCCGCGACGCTTGACGGGCTTCAACTGGGCGAATTCCTGCTCCCAATACCGCAGCACGTGCGGCTTGACCGCACACAGGTCGCTCACCTCGCCGATCGTGAAATAACGCTTGGCGGGGATCGGCGGGAGATCGGAGTTAACTCGGCTGGGATCCGGCATGGTTCGCGGCTTCGACCATGGCCTTCAATTTCTGGCTTGCATGAAATGTCACTACTCGGCGCGCGGTGATTGGAATTTCTTCGCCGGTTTTTGGATTGCGGCCGGGGCGTTGCGGCTTCTCGCGCAACTGGAAGTTGCCGAAGCCAGAAAGCTTGACTGATTCGCCTGCTTCGAGCGCGATGCGCACTTCCTCGAAAAAGCGCTCGACCATGTCTTTCGCTTCGCGCTTGTTGAGTCCCAATTGTTCGAAGAGCAGGTCGGCGAGTTCGGCTTTGGTGAGCGTCATTGGCTACTCATTTATCAACTTCGAAGGTAGGGCTATTGCGAATGGAATGCGGAGTCGGTGACCGAACGCTGATGCGAATCCTGTAGGACAAAAAGCTAAGCGCGAAGCGTCGCGCCGAACTTTTCGCGTGCAACGGCCAGCAAATCGGCCTCCGTGGCGGCGATCTCGGCGTCCGTCAAAGTGCGGGAAGTATCCTGCATAAGCACAAGAATCGCAAGGCTTTTCTTACCTTCCGTCAGCCCGTGTCCCCGATAAACGTCAAAGAGGCGCAGCGTGTCGACATGTGCCGGCTTGGCGCGCGCAAGGGCGTCGAGCAACGCCTGGACGGGCACGCCTTCGTCGACGACCAGCGCCAGGTCCCTCCGGACGATCGGGAGCCGGGACACGGGCCGGCCGGCCGGCATAGGCAGGACGGCCAGCAGGTCGGCGGCAAGTTCGAAGACGACGGGAGCCTTGGGCAAGGCGAAATGCCGCATCAGGCGCGGGTGCAACTCGCCCAGCCAGCCGGCAGCAATGCCGTCGATGGCGACGGCTGCCGATCGGCCCGGATGCAGCGCCGGATGTTCCGCCGCCTCGGTCGTGACGCGCCTCGGCGCCGCGAGCGCCTCGAGATCGCCCTTGATGTCGTAGAAGTCGATGCCGCGCGGGGCAAGCCCCCACTGCTCGGGCGCGGCGTCACCGTAGGCCAAACCGCCCAGGCGCATCGGCTGCGCATATCCCGCCGCCGCATGGTGGAACGTGCGGCCGAGCTCGAAGATGCGTATCCGCGATTCCTTGCGGTGGAGGTTCGTTTGCAGCGTCTCGATGAGGCCCGGCAGCAGCGACGTGCGCATGACGTCGAACTGGCTGGCGATGGGATTCAGCACGCGCACCGGCTTGGCGGCAGCCGAGATGGCCGCTTCCACGCCGGAATCGACAAAACTGAACGTCGCGATCTCCTGCCAGTCGAGGTCAGCCAGCGCGTGCTTGAGCGCGCTCGGCGAACGCCGCGCCTCCGGGTCGGGCAGCATGTGCTGGACGTGCGCCGCTGGAGCCGCGGGAATCGCGTCGTATCCATGCAGCCGCGCGACTTCCTCGATGAAATCTTCCTCGATGGCAAGATCGAAGCGGAAGGAGGGCGGGGTGACGACGAAGTCGGAGCCGTCGCGCGTGAACGCGAAATCGAGCCGCGTGAAAACGGCGGCAATCGCGTCGGCGGACAAGGTCACGCCGAGAATCTTCGCCACGCGCGTGGTCCGCACGCGAACGGTATCGCGGCGGGGCAGGTCGTCGTCCGCGAGCGCATCGGTCAACGGGCCCGCGTGGCCGCCGCAGATCTCCAGCATCAATTGCGTCGCGCGCTCGACGGCGCGCGCGCAGCCTGCGAAGTCCACGCCGCGCTCGAAGCGGTAACCGGCGTCGCTCGCAAAACCTAAGCGTCGCATCTTTCCCTGAATGACGGCGGGATTCCAGAACGCGCCCTCGAGATAAACGCGCGTCGTATCGTCGGCAATGCCCGAATGCTCCCCGCCCATGATGCCCGCGAGGCCCAGCGGCTTCTTTTCGTCGGCGACGAGCAGCAATCCGGGCTCCAGGTCGAGCACCTGGCCGTTGAGCAGCGCCAGCTTTTCGCCGTCGCGCGCAAACCGCACGACAACGGCGCCGTCGAGAAGACGGTCGTCGTAGGCATGCAGCGGCTGGCCCAGTTCGAGCATCACGTAATTGGTGATGTCAACGATCGCCGAGATCGACCGGAGGCCGGAACGTTCTAGACGCTGCTTCATCCACGAAGGCGTTGCGGCCTTGGGATCGATGCCATCGATGAGGCGCGCGACGAACCGCGGACACGCCTGCTCATCCACGACGCGCACCGCGCGCGATCCCTTGAACGTGACGGGCGTAGATTTGGCGTCGGGCAGGCGAAAGGGCGCGCCCGTGATCGCCGAAACTTCGCGCGCGATGCCCACGAGCGACAGGCAGTCGGCGCGGTTGGGCGTGAGTTTCAGCGTGATCAGCGTATCGTCGAGGGAAAGCGCGTCGCGCAGCGGAGTCCCCGGCGCGAGTGAGGAATCGAGCACCAGCAGGCCGCTCGCGTCATCGTCGATCCCCAGTTCCTTCGCTGAGCACAGCATGCCTTGCGATTCGACACCTCGCACCGCCGCGCGCTTGATCACGAGGCCGTTCGGCAGCGTGGCGCCTTCCAGCGCACACGGCACGGTCAATCCTGCGGCTGCATTGGGCGCACCGCAGACGATCTGCAATTTCTTGCCGCCGCCAGCGTCGACCGTGCACACCGTGAGTCGATCGGCATCCGGGTGCGGCGCGACTGTGGCGATCCTGGCCACGACAACGTGCGAGAAGGGGGGCGCCGCGGGGGCTGTTTCCTCGACCTCCACGCCCGACATCGTCAGCTTGTCGCACAGCGCCTCGGTCGAAAGGGGCGGATTGCACAGCGCGCGCAGCCAGAGTTCGGAGAATTTCATGGTCCCGGACGCCTACGCGAATTGCCTAAGAAAGCGAAGATCATTTTCGTAGAAGAGGCGCAAGTCGTTCACGCCGTAGCGAAGCATCGCGAGCCGATCGGGACCCATTCCGAACGCGAAGCCCTGATATTCCTCGGGATCGATGCCCACTGCGCGCAACACATTGGGGTGAACCTGACCCGCGCCGACGATCTCCAGCCAGTCCGCGTCGCCGAAGGCCATGTCGATTTCTGCCGACGGTTCGGTGAACGGAAAAAACGACGGCCGGAAGCGGATCCGCATGTCGTCGCGCTCGAAGAAGTTGCGCAGGAATTCCGTGAGCGTGCCCTTGAGGTCGGCGAACGTCACGTTGCGGTCGATCCACAAGCCCTCGACCTGGTGGAACATCGGCGAGTGCGTCGCATCGCTGTCCACGCGATAGACGCGGCCGGGCGCGATGATCTTGATTGGCGGCTTGTGCGTTTCCATGTAACGCACCTGGATCGGCGACGTGTGCGTGCGCAGCACCATCCCGCCTTCGACGTAGAACGTATCCTGCATCGAGCGCGCAGGATGATTTTCCGGTGTGTTGAGCGCCGTGAAGTTGTGGAAGTCGTCCTCGATCTCGGGCCCGTCCGCAACGGTGAAGCCGAGCGAATGGAACAGCATTTCAACGCGCTCGAGCGCGCGCGTCGTCGGATGCAGGCCGCCGCGGCCGCGGCCGCGGCCGGGCAATGTCACGTCGAGCGCGTCGGAGGCCAGTTGTTGCGACAGCTTCGCTTCGGCAAGCGCCATGCGTCGCGCGTCGAGCGCGGCCTCGAGCGCCTGTTTTGCGTCATTGATTGCCGCACCCGCGGCCGGCCGCTCGGTCACCGGCAATTTGCTTAAGGCTTTCAGCAATTCCGTAAGCGCGCCGGCCTTGCCCAGGAACTTTGCCTTGGCGTTTTCCAGCGCAGCGGGATCGACGCACCGCTCGAATTCCGCGCGGGCCCGGGCGACGATGTCGGCGAGGTCGTTCATCGGCTTCCGTTATTCTTCGCTTATTTTTCGTTGTGACACATTCAAAAAAAAAGGGAGGCGGGTCGCGCCTCCCTTTGTTTCGCGGATTCGATCAGGCCAGAGAGGCTTTGGCCTGCTCCGCAATTTTGGTAAAGGCCGCCTTGTCATGAACTGCAAGGTCAGCAAGAACCTTGCGGTCGATGTCGATCGACGCCTTCTTGAGACCGTTCATGAACGCACTGTACGTCATGCCGACTTCGCGCACGGCGGCATTGATCCGAGCGATCCACAGCGCGCGGAATTCGCGCTTCTTCTGCCGGCGGTCGCGATATTGATATTGGCCGGCTTTCATCACGGCTTCCTTGGCGATCCGGAACACGCTGCTCCGGCGACCGCGGAAACCCTTGGCCTGCGTCAATACCTTCTTGTGACGCGCGCGGGCGGTGACACCACGTTTGACTCTGGGCATGGTCCGCTCCTTACGCGTACGGCATCATGGCCTTGACCGAGTCCATGTTGGTGCTATGGACGCCGGTGCTGCCACGAAGCTGACGTTTGTTCTTGGTCGACTTCTTGGTGAGGATGTGGCGCTTGAACGCCTGCGAGCGCTTGACCGAGCCACTCCCGCGAACGCGGAAGCGCTTCTTGGCGCCCGACTTGGTCTTCATTTTCGGCATGATCTCAGTTTCCTTCCGACTTTCTATTTGCTGCCCTCGGCGGTGCTCTCCGCGGGTTGCGGGGGAGAGGCTTTGGCGGGTTTGTCCGCACCGGCTTCAGGCTTGGTTTCGGGATGCTTGGTTGTTGCCTCAGTTGCCACCTCAGTTGCCACCTCAGTTGCCACCTTAGTTGCCACTTTCGTTGGCGCCTTCGTTGCCACCACCTTCGTCACCACTAAGGCCTTCTTCGGGGCCAGCAGCATCACCATTTGCCGGCCCTCCAGCCTCGGCCACGACTCGACGACACTATGCGGTTCGAGATCGTTCCGAATGCGTTCCAAAAGTCGCACACCAAATTCCTGGTGCGCCATTTCGCGCCCGCGAAAGCGTAGCGTGATTTTGGCTTTGTCGCCCTCACCCAGAAACCGGATGAGATTCCGTAGCTTGATCTGGTAATCGCCTTCATCAGTCCCCGGCCGGAATTTGACTTCCTTGACCTGGATCTGCTTCAGCTTGAGCTTGGCTTCGTGCTGCTTCTTCGCTTCCCGGTATTTGAATTTGCCGTAATCCATGATCCGGCAAACCGGGGGCTTGGCCGTCGGGGCGATCTCGACCAAATCGAGTTCCGCCGTTTCGGCCCTTGCCCGTGCATCGGCAAGGGAAACTATTCCGAGCTGCTCACCGTCTTCACCAACCAAGCGGATTTCGGGAGAGGTGATGTCCGCGTTGATCCGCTGCTGCTGCTTGTCGAGGGCTATCGTGGATTCTCCAATGACGACAAAAAACGGCCATGCCCCAAGGTGCGCGTCCGGCCCGAATTGGCCGGATAATTCCGGCGAATCAGGGCGTTAGTGACGCGCCGCGGCCTCATTCCTGAGGCGCTCGAGCAAGGCATCCAGGGCAAAAGCCCCAAGGTCCTCGCCGCCGCGGGTACGCACGGCCACCGTTTCGGCTTGCATTTCCTTATCGCCGACGATCAGCTGGTAAGGCAATTTTTGCAAGCTATGTTCCCGAATTTTATAGGTAATTTTCTCATTACGCAAATCGGCCGACGCCCGGAATCCGGCGGCCTTCAGCGCCCCGACGACCCGTTCCGCATAGGCGGCCGCCCGGTCCGTGATGTTGAGCACGACCGCCTGCTGCGGGGCCAGCCATAGCGGCAGCGCGCCCGCATAGTGTTCGATCAGGATGCCGATGAACCGTTCCAGCGAGCCCACGATTGCCCGGTGCAACATCACCGGGACCTGGCGTGTGTCGTCGGCCGCGACGTATTCGGCGCCGAGGCGCTCGGGCATCTGGAAGTCGACCTGCATGGTGCCGCAGGTCCAGGTGCGTCCGAGCGAATCCTTGAAGTTGTAGTCGATTTTCGGGCCGTAGAACGCGCCATCGCCGGGAAGCTCGGTCCACGTTACATCGCACGCTCTGAGCGCCGCACGTAGCGCACTTTCGGCCCGGTCCCACGTCTCGTCTGACCCGATCCGCTTCTCGGGGCGCAGCGCCAGCCGGATCGAGATGTCCTCGAACCCGAAGTCCTTGTAGACCGACAACGCGAGGCGATTGAATGCGGTGACCTCGGCCTCGATCTGCTCGGGCGTGCAGAAGATGTGGCCGTCGTCCTGGACGAATGCACGCACCCGCATGATGCCGTGCAGCGCGCCGGAGGCCTCGTTGCGATGGCAGAAGCCGAATTCGCCGTAGCGCAGCGGCAACTCGCGATAGCTGCGCAGATCCGAGTTGAAGATCTGTACGTGCCCGGGGCAGTTCATCGGCTTGATCGCGAAGTCGCGCTTCTCCGACTCCGTCGTGAACATGTTCTCCTTGTAATTCTCCCAGTGGCCCGAGCGCTCCCACAGGCTCCGGTCGAGGATCATCGGGCCGCGCACTTCCTGGTAGCCGTTGTCCCGATAGACGCCGCGCATGTACTGCTCGACCTGTTGCCACAGCGCCCAGCCCTTCGGATGCCAGAACACCATCCCCGGCGCCTCGTCCTGCAGGTGAAAGAGGTCGAGCGTGCGCCCCAACTTGCGGTGATCGCGCTTCTCCGCTTCCTCGATGCGCGTGATGTACGCCTCGAGGTCCTCCTTCTTCGTCCACGCCGTTCCGTAGATCCGCTGCAGCATCTCGTTGCGCGAGTCGCCGCGCCAGTACGCGCCGGCGACCTTCATCAGCTTGAACACCTTGAGCTTGCCCGTCGACGGTACGTGCGGGCCGCGGCACAGGTCGGTGAATTTTCCTTCCGCGTAAAGTGAGATCGGCTCGTTCGACGGGATCGACGCGATGATCTCTGCCTTGTAATGCTCACCCAGGGATTCAAAATATTTGACGGCGTCGTCGCGCGGCATTTCCGTGCGGACGACCGGCTCGTCCCGTTTGGCGAGTTCGGCCATGCGCGCTTCGATGGCAGCCAAGTCTTCCGGCGTGAACGGGCGCTTGTACGAAAAATCGTAGTAGAAGCCGTCCTCGATGACGGGGCCGATCGTCACCTGCGCATCGGGGAAGAGTTCCTTGACCGCGTAGGCGAGAAGATGCGCGGTCGAATGCCGGATGACTTCGAGGCCTTCCGGGTCCTTGTCCGTGACGATGGCGAGCGACGCATCGTGGTCGATCACGTACGACGTGTCGACGATCTTGCCGTCGACCCTGCCGGCGAGCGCGGCCTTGGCGAGGCCGGGGCCGATCGACGCAGCAACCGCAGCGACCGAAACGGGGGCGTCGAATTGACGGACGGAGCCGTCGGGGAGTTTGATGGCAGGCATTTTTTTAAGATCCCAAAAAACAAAAAGTGCGGACGGGCCGCACTTTTCACTGGGTCAGACAACGACGAACAGGCGTGCGCGCTCGCTTCCGGGTTAACGGGTCTCCCTGCGCGTCAGCGGTGTCATAACCATGATGTCCGATCCTGCATGAGCTGCTTTAAGGTAATTGGTAGGCGCGATTGGACTCGAACCAACGACCCCCACCATGTCAAGGTGGTGCTCTAACCAGCTGAGCTACGCGCCTGGATGCCTTGAATTGTATCGTCTTTTCCGGTGCGGCGCCATCACTCAATGGCCGACGACCAGATACAAGAGGCCGATCAGTATCGGCTGATGGACCATGTAGGTGACGAGGCTGTGCCGGCCGAGCCACGCCATCCAGCGGGGCCACCGGGCGGCGAACGCGATGGGCCGGAAATTCGCGCGCACGAGTGCGTGGCCCGTGGCCACACCGATCAACAGGACGCCGACCCACGGAAAGAGCGGGACATAGTCTTCGGTGCGCGGCTTGGCTGTCATGAAACCGAGCCAGCCGAGCGTCCGGCCGTCGAACAGCGGATGTGTAAACAGGTTTCCCGCGGCAATCACGCCGACGCCAATAGCGAGGGCCACGATGGGACGGCCAACCAGCGGTTGCGCAACGATCAGCGATACGGCGATCGCGTGCAGCACGCCGAACCAGATCCACGAGGCGGGAAACAGCGCGTAACTCGCGACGCTGACGGCGATGGCGCACGCGCCGATGATCGCCACGTGCCGCCAGAAGTTCGCGCGCGGTGCGCCCCCGCGGTTCGCAAGCACGAGGCTCACGCCCGCGATCAGCAGAAACGACGAAAGAATGACCGTGCGCGCGTTGAGCCATAGTGGATCGCGGTAGAAATCCCATTTCGTCACGCCGAAGTACTGGAGGTCGAAGCAAAAATGGTAGGCGACCATGGCAAGGATCGCCAGTCCTCGCAACGCATCGAGCGCGGCAAGACGGACGAGCGCCCTTGGCGGCGGGGACGAGGAAGCGCCGCGATGTCTGCGGCGGGCACGTTGCCGATTCACGTCAGCGATTGGAACGCCATTGCACGCGCACGGCGCCGCTTGCATCGGGCGTTCCCAGTGCAGCTAATGCGCGTGTTGCCTCCGGCGGTGCCGAAGGCAGCGGAACCAACGTTGCATTGACATCGAAACCCATGTTGCTCAACGCGATTTCGCCATCGATGCGCACGTCGCCTCCGCGGTTCTCGATGCGACCTTCGAGCCGCTCGCCGCGCGCGGCAAAATTCACGGAGACCGTGCCGAGCGCCACCGTCCCGACATTGCCCGCCACACGCGCACTGCTCCATCGCGCCATCGCGGCGCCATCGCCTTCGCGGCCGTTCCATCGCAAGTGCGGCGTGTCGAACGCAATGTAGCCGCCGAAGGCAAGCGTATTGCCGGCCGCGAGCATTCCGTTCAACGCGGCGGCGGGTAACGTGAGAGCGACTCCCTCGAGAGTCAGCGCGTCATCGCGCCACGCGATACCTCCCCGCGGAACATCGCCGCCTTCGGAAGCTTGCAGCGTGATCGACACGCCGCCGCGAAGGGCCGCAATGGGATCGAGCTTCCATTGCACCGGAAGCGACCATATGCGCGGGTCCCCGGTGAGCTTTCCGCGGCCGTTCCAGACGGTCCCGGCGGTGTCCGTCAGCCGCAGGCTCCCATGCGTCGCCGCGGCAAGGCGCCCATCGAGCAGCGCAGCGGGTGCCAATGTCGCCACGGCGGACAGCAGCAGCAATGCGACCGCAAGCGCCACGACGAACGTTTTCATGTTCCGCTCTAACGGGCGAGCGTGAGTTCGGCGCGCACCGTTCCCGGATCGACGCGCGCGGTCAGCGTGGCTTCCACGGCGCGCAGGCCATCGGCTTTCGCCAGAGCATCGAGCGCGCCAACCAATGCATCGAAGCCGATTGCGCCGAACGTGACGTAGGCGCGGTTATCCTTGACCTCCAACGATGTTACCGCCGGCTTCAGTGATCGCTCGGCCAGAACGCGTTCGATCGGGAGGCGCGGATCGCCGTCCGACGCAGCGGCCGTCCGTTGCAGTCCCGCCATTTCCGCGGCTTGCGCGCGCGCTACCGCCAACGCAGCGCGGTCACGCAATCCTTCGTCGCGTGCGCGTTCGGTGTCTTCCTGCATCGGTTGCCAGACAAGGCCCCAGCCTGCGGCGAGCAGAACAATGGCGACTGCGGAAACAGAAAATCTGCGCTCGCGCGACGACAGGCCGTCCCACGCACGCAGCCAGGCGGGTGGCACCGGAATGCGTTGCAGGAGCCTCATCGCCGTCATTGCGCACCGACTCCGAGAGATACTCGAATGCGCGTGCCCGCGGCGTTGACGGCCGTCAGTGACGTCAGCCCAGCACTCGCGAGCTGACTTTCCAATCCGGACGCCACGTTCTCCGATTTGGCGAGATCGAACGTCCAGTGACCATCGGCATACGTGGCTGTCTTGAGCACGCCAGTCGGTAATGCGGCGAGCGCAGGCGCGGCGCGGGCCAGCAGTGGCAATGCGTCCGTTGGCGCGGCGAGCCCTGCGCGATGGCGCGCTTCCGCGTAGCGCCTGGCGATTTCCGTGGCGGGATCCGTCGTGCTGGCAACGCCCATTTCACGCGCAATCGAGGCCAGCGCCGATTTGGCGCGCCAGTCGTCGAAACGAACGTAGGCCCAATCACCGACCGACGCCGCAATGTGCAGCATGATCGCCGATACGGCCACAGCCGCGGCCACGCGGAAGAGACGGGATGACCGGCGCGTAACGTCCGGTGTAGTGCGCGCGAATTCACCCTGGCACAGGTCCGTGGCGGACAGCAACGCCGCTTTGCCGGCCGCGTCCCATCGCCACGCGTCAACTTTCACGAAAGACACGCCGCCGGGTTGTGCGGCCTCAGTTGTCGCTTTGTCCGCAGCGAACGCGAGTTCCACATCCACGGGGCCGCTGCCCGTGCGCAGTGCGTGATCGAGGGCAAGCTTAAGTTCCGCCGGGACACCGCGCTCTTCTCCGGTCGCAAAGGCGGAGCCATCGGGCTTGCGCACAAAGCCACCACCCCCGCCCGATGCGCACCACCGCCAATGCCGCGGCGCCGGACGCGGTGCGAGCGCGGGCTCGGCGAGGACGCGATCGAAGTTCGCCGCAACCTGCGCAACGAGCTCGCGGTTAGCAACGATGGCCTCGACCGTTCCGTCGGAACGCTGCGACGACACGGCAATGTGCTGTTCCTCCGCCGGCCCGGCCAGTTGATCCTCGAGCGCGAAGGCGGCTGCCGACGCCACGCGATCCGCGGGCATCGGCGGCAAACGCAGGCCGACGATGCGCACGCACGACGCCGCGAGCACCGCCTCGCTGTGTTCGGCGTCGGGCCACGCGTCCGGCGCACTTTTGCCCGACCGCACGACGTTCTCGTCGGCATCGAACAAGGCCCACACATCCGCGCGACCCGGATCGGGCGCGGCGTTGAGCAGTACACGCAAAGTGGACATCGGCGATCGGTTAGGGCACGCGAGTCGCCGTAGTTTACGCGGCCGTGCGCGCCGCCTTCACTCCAGCGTCTGCCAGACCACGACGGGCCACTCGCGCCCGTCGCGCCGGAGCAGCGCGCGCGCCTGCGCCAGCGTCTCGCCTTGCCGGGCGCGGACGCTGACCAGGAAATAACTGCTGCCCACGCCGAGTGTCGTTTCGTCGGGGATGCTGGCGCCGCTGGGAAGTCGCGCTCGAAAGTCGGCGACGGTGGCGAATGGCTTGCGTGCGCGTTCGGCGACGAGCGTGGCCAGCCCATCGGCAGACAAGCCCACAAGCGCGGCCGCCAGGACTTCGGGTCGCGCGGTGTTGACGTTGAGCACGGTCGCCGCGGGGAGCGCGACGGTGAAGGGCATCATTTGCGTTACGTCGCGTGCGTTGACGCCGCGCGCGGCGGCCAACTCCGCGACGCGCACCGGTCGCAAGCCCGGCGGCAACGGTTGCACGGCTGGTTGCGTGCCGATCGTCGATGCGCTCTCGCCCGCAACCGCCGGCAACAGCGTGGCCGCGATCGACTCCAGCGTGCGCGGCGCAATGCCACGGTTGGCGAAAAGTCGCGCGAGCCGCGCACGCTCCTCTTTGCCCAGCGCGTTGTCGGTCGCGAGGTTGTTGACGTTGAATCTGCCCTGCGCATCCTCGATCCCGCCTTCGATCGACCCATTTTCCAGCGGTGTGCGCGGTAACGGAAACGCCCATGGCTCAGCCAGGTGATCGATCGTGCTGTTGCGCGCATCGTCCTGCATGATCTGTCGCGACCATTGCACGCCGGCCAGCGCCAGTGCTTGCGCCTGGACCTGGTCGCGGCGGTTCGCGACTTCGGACAGCCAGCGCTGCTGTTCCGCGGCGACGGCGATGGCGACGACGGCCGCGAGCGCCGCGATCAGCATCGCCAGCACGAGCGCGGCGCCACGCGAGTTTTTGGTCAGCGCAGGACGAACCATCGGTCGATCGACTCGCCGCTGTCCAACTTGAGGCTCACGCGCACCGCGCGCGGGAGATCCGCTTCGCCTTGCAACGGCCAGTTGTCGCGCCACGCGCCGGCGCGGCTTAAATACGCAACGCTAAATCCGGCCACGCCATCGGCCAGTGTATAGACGGCAGGGCGAGCCTCCGCAGTGTTGTCCAGTTGCGGCCAGTACGCGATTTCCACCGCGTGGCCACGCAAACGATAACCGATCCTTTGTCCGGCGATTCCCGGATCATCGGCGAATTCCGCGCCGGCGCGTGTGAACACGAGCGCCGCGTTGCCCGCGTTGTCGGCCGGCAGCGCAAGCCACGCGGGCTCGATCTGTGAACCCGCGCGCGCGCTGCGAGGAACGGCTTGCCGGATATCCGCTTCGAAGCGCGTGAACAATGCTTCGAGCGTGCGCCAGCGTTGCGCTTCGGCGGAGAGTTGCGCTTCGCCATCAGTCAGTGCGGCAGTCGCGCGGTAGGCGAGGACAGCGATTACCCCGAAAATGGCGAGCGCCAACAGGACCTCGATGAGCGTAAAACCGGCGCGGCGCCTTGGGATCATTGCGGCTGCGAATTACCGATGAAGCCCACGAGATGCGCAACGTGGTAATCCGGCCGGTCCGGTTCCATGACGTCGATCTCGATTTTGCGAAACGCGGGATTGGGCGTGGTCGTAACCGTTTCACGCCACAGGAATGGCGCCCCGGCCTGCGTGGCGTTGCCCTTGTAAGTGCCCAGAGCCGGCCACGGCGTGGCCACTTGAGCGGAAGCGAGCCGGTTTTGCGCGACCCATAGGGCGAGCGTGCGTGCCTTGAGCGCGGTGGCGCTGTCCGTCGACTGCGCGAGCGCGCGCATCCCGGCCGAAAGCGCGACTGCAATGATGGCGAGCGCCACCAGGATCTCGACCAGAGTGAATCCGCGGGACCGGATCATGGCGCAGCGGTATCGATCTGCATCGTGACGCGGTTCAGCGGATCTGCGGCGAGAACGATGCGTGCGGTCCTGCCGGTCAGCACGAACGCGAAAGGTTCGTTGTGGCCGGAGGCGCGCAACGGCACGATCGCGTCCGCGGGCAATGGACGTCCCGCATACGAAAGAGGGCTGACCGCCATGCCGGAGGGCACCGCATGCGCGGCGAGCACATCGTCCTCCGAAAAGGGAAGCCAGCGGTTGGTGTCGGCGGGACGCCGCCAGAATCGCCAGCCGTTTCCGTCGGCGGAGACGCCGAGCGTTTCGGCGCGCCATTGCGCTCGCGCGCTCGCGTGTTCGAGTGCGCTGCCGAATCGCCGGGCCTCGCGTGCCGCAGAGGCGCCGTCGTTGCCATCGTAGGCAATGACCGCAATGCCCGCCGCGATTGCGATGATCGCGACAACGACGAGGATTTCGATCAGCGTGAATCCGCGGAAGGCGCGGGTCCGTGGCGGCATCGCGGCGAGGGTGGCAACTACAGTGGCAACTACAGGTCCCACGATCCGATGTCGACGTCCTTGCCCGTGCCGCCGGGCTGTCCGTCCGCGCCGAAGCTGAACACGTCGATTTCGCCTCGCAACCCCGGATTGATGTATTGATACGGGTGCTGCCAGGGATCCTTGGGCAACCGTTCCAGATAGCCGCCCGGCTTCCAGTTCGCAGGCACCGGAGGCGTTTCCGGCTTGGCGACCAGCGCATTCAGTCCCTGCTCGCCGGTCGGATAGCGCTGATTATCGAGGCGATAAAGCTTCAGCGCCTGCATAATCGTCGCGATGTCGCTTTTCGCGGCGATGATGCGCGCGTCGTCGGGCCGCTCGAGGACTTTGGGGACGATGAGCGCCGCGAGCACGCCGAGGATCACGATCACGACCATGATCTCGATCAGCGTGAAGCCGGCGCCGGGTTGCCGCGCGCGAGTTATTCGGGTGAGGTGCATGCGGCGATTATAATGCGCCGCTTTCGTGCCGCTTGTAATGCGATCCGTTTCCGGACAGCTGCACCACTGTTCCTTTCCCAGTGACCCTGAAAAGCGCCGCCCGCACCATCGCCATCGCGATCCTGATCTTGATGATCGGGATGGCGGGCCTTGTTGCGTGGTTGTTCACGCGGCCCGTGACGCTGCTCCAAACGCCGTTCGAATTCGAAGTCAGGCCGGGAATGTCGTTGTCGGCGGTCGCCCACGAATTGCAGGGCGCCAATGTCCTGGCACAGGCGTGGCCGATGATCGCGCTTGCCCGTCTTCAGGGCGTGGACCGCGCCATCAAGGCCGGCAGCTATGAGATCGACTCGGCCATCACGTTGCGCGAATTGCTGGCGCGGCTGACGCAAGGCGATGTGACGCAGGCGTCCTTCACCATCATCGAGGGCATGACCTTTGCGGACGTGAAGCGCGCGTTGCGCGCCCAGGGCCAGGTCAGGAACACGGTCCTCGACCTTTCCGATAGCGAATTGATGACGAGACTGGGCGCGCCGGGCCAGGGCGCTGAGGGCCGATTCTTTCCCGATACCTATTTTTTCTCGTCAGGCAGCTCTGATTTGGCCTTGCTTCGACGGGCCCACCGCGCAATGAACGCGCGCCTGGCCGCGGCCTGGGACAAGCGCGCGCCCGACTTGCCGCTCTCCACACCCGACGAAGCGCTGATCCTTGCCTCGATCGTGGAAAAGGAAACGGGGCGCCCCGCAGATCGGCCGCTGATCGCTTCCGTTTTCAGCAACCGGCTTCGGCACGGCCTGCGCCTGCAAACCGATCCGACCGTGATCTACGGCATGGGTGACAAGTTCGACGGCAATCTGCGCCGTCGTGATCTCGAGGCCGATACGCCGTGGAACACCTATACGCGGGACGGATTGCCACCCACGCCGATCGCGCTGCCTTCGCAAGCGTCGCTCGATGCCGTCATGCAGCCTCCAGCAACCGAGTATCTCTATTTCGTGTCGCGCGGCGATGGTTCGTCGCAGTTCTCGACGAATCTGCCTGACCACAACCGCGCCGTGGCAAAATTCCAGAAAGGCCCGCGCTGATGCGCCGATCGCCACCAAAACAGGAACAGGCATCTCACCCGTGACGACGCGCGGCCGCTTCATCTCGCTCGAAGGCATCGACGGCGCGGGCAAGAGCACGCACGCGGCCTGGCTCAAGGACGCGATCGCCGCGTCGGGCCGGACGGTGGTCACGACGCGCGAGCCCGGCGGCACACCGCTGGGCGAGGCGTTGCGCAAGCTGCTGCTCGAACATCCGATGACGCACGATACGGAAGCGTTGCTCATGTTCGCGGCGCGGCGAGAGCACGTCGAACAGGTGATCGCGCCCGCGCTCGCACGCGGCGACTGGGTGTTGAGCGACCGTTTCACCGACGCCACGTTCGCGTATCAGGGGGGTGGGCATGGCGTGGGGAAGGAACGCATTGCCGACCTCGAGCGCTTCATCCCGGAGAACTGCCGTCCCGACCTCACGATCCTTTTCGACGTGCCCCTCGCGGTCTCCCGGGAACGCCTCGACCGCGCGCATGCCGAGGGGCGCGACCTCGACAAGTTCGAGCGCGAGGAGCGGGCCTTCTTCGAACGCGTGCGCAACGTGTATCTGGAGCGCGCGTCATTCGATCCGGCGCGCTTTCGCGTCGTGAATTCGGCGCGCCCGCTGGCGGACGTCCGCGCCGACTTGACGCAGCTCCTCGCCGCATTCTGTTCGTCATGACCGACGACGGCGAATTTGCGGGACGCTGGCAGGACCTGCTGCCGTGGCAATTCGAATTCGCGCGCGAGGCACTCGCCGCGCGGGCGACGTGGCCGCATGCGTTGCTGCTCGACGGCGCGCGCGGCATGGGCAAGCGCACGCTGGCGCGAAACTTTGCGCGCTCGCTCTTGTGCGAGAACCCGGCGCCCGACGGACTGGCGTGCGGGACATGCGCGAGTTGCCACTACGTCGCGGTGGGCCAGCATCCGGACCTGCAGATGGTGGAACCCTTCGTGATCGACGAGGAGGGGGACGTCAAGGCGCAGGACGCCATCCCCGTTCCCCGTATCCGCACGCTGATCGAGTGGGTGCAACTGACCAGTCACCGGGGCCGCGCCAAGGTCGCGGTGATCGTCCCGGCCGAAGCCATGAATCTCGCGGCCGCGAACGCACTGCTGAAAACGCTCGAGGAGCCGCCACCATCGACTTTTCTCATGCTGGTCGCGCATCAGCCTGGGCGTGTGCCGCCAACGCTGCGCAGCCGATGCCGGCGCATGCCCGTGCCGAGTCCCGCCAACGCGGTCGCGGAAGCATGGCTCGAACAACAGGGCGTGGCGTCGCCTCGCGTGGCGCTGGCGCAGGCGGGTGGCGCGCCGCTCACGGCGCTCGCCATGGCCGATGCGGCGTGGCAGGCCGAGCGCACGGCGTGGATGCAGGCGCTCTCAAGACCGGAGGCGCTGTCGCCGGTGGCGCTCGCGGCAAGGATCGAGGCGGCACCCAAGGACCAGCGGCGCGAGCGGTTGGGACTCGCCATCGATTGGCTGCTGACGTGGACCGCGGATCTTTGCCGTGTGGAAGCAGGGGCTGTTCCTGTTCGCAACGTCGATTTTTCGAACGCGCTGGACCGGCTGGCCACGGCGGTGGCGCCGGTCCTCCTGTTTCGCTATCATCGGACACTGCTGCGGCAACGCGCCCTTGTTGCGCATCCGTTGCAAGCCCGCCTCGTTGCCGAGGCGTTGCTCGTCGGTTATCGCGAATTGTTTCATTAGGAAACGACCCAGCATGGCGGATCGCAAGGCACCTCCAGCTCCACCTGCCGCAGGCGTTGCGCGTCCGGGCGTGCTCTCGCTCAACATTCGCGAAAAGGCCGCGCTGTATGCGGCTTACATGCCGTTCCTGAAAGGCGGCGGCATTTTCATTCCGACGTCGCGGCAATACGCGCTCGGCGAGGAAGTCTTCATGCTGCTTTCGCTGATGGACGATCCCAATCGCCTGGCGGTCCAGGGCAAGGTCGTCTGGATCACTCCCGAAGGCGTGCAGGGCAACCGCACGCAGGGGATCGGCGTGCAGTTCACGCAGGACGATACGGGCGCCGCGGCCCGCGCCACGATCGAACGGGTGCTGGGCGAAACCCTGGCATCCACGCGGCCCACGCACACGATGTAGTGCTCGTCCGTAGTGTTCGTCGACTCGCATTGCCATCTCGATTTTCCCGAGCTCGCGGCCGAATTGCCGCAGTTGCTGGCCGCCATGCGCGAGCACGACGTCACGCACGCGCTGTGCATCGGCGTGGACCTGCCGGCATGGCCCGGCGTGCTGGCGATCGCGCAGGGCCACGCGAACCTGTACGCAACAGTGGGCGTCCACCCGGATTACACCGACACGCCTGAGCCGTCGGTTGCCGACCTCGTAGCCCTGGCGCAGGCGGACAAGGTCGTCGCGATCGGCGAGACGGGCCTCGACTATTACCGGCTGGAAGGCGATCTCGAGTGGCAGCGCGAGCGCTTTCGAACGCACATCCGTGCAGCGAGGGAGACTAAAAAGCCGCTCGTGATCCACACGCGCTCGGCCGCGGCCGACACGATCGCCATCATGCGCGAGGAACGCGCGGGCGACGCGGGCGGGGTCATGCATTGCTTCACCGAAACGTGGGACGTTGCGAAGGCCGCCCTCGATCTCGGATTCCACATTTCGTTTTCGGGCATCGTCACGTTCAAGAATGCGCGCGAACTGCAGGACGTCGCGCGCCGCGTTCCGCTCGATCGGATGCTGATCGAAACCGACAGCCCGTATCTTGCTCCGGTGCCTTTCCGCGGCAAGCGCAACCAGCCGGCGTGGGTGCGCTACGTCGGCGAGGCCGTCGCGCGGCTGCGCGACGTGCCGGTGGACGCGATAGCCAAAGCCACCTCCGATAACTTTTTTCGCCTGTTCAGGGTCGCTCGCGATGCCGATACGCACACGCATTGATCGTCATCTTCGGCTGGTCCGAAGGCTAACAGCACTCGCGTCCGTCGTCGCGTTCGTGCAGGCCGGTGCGTCCCCGCTGGACGAGGACTTCCTCATCGCCGTGGCCAACGACCGCGTGGCGGAGGTCCGGGGCTTCCTTGCGCGCGGCGCGGATCCCAATGCGGTTGACGCCATCGGCGACCCTGCGCTGGTCGTCGCTGCGCGAGCGGGGAACGTCAATACGGCGGAAGCCTTGCTCGCCGCACGCGCGAACGTCAACGGCCACAACCGGTTCGGCGACACAGCGATCATGGTCGCGGCGCTCTCGGGAAATCTTCCCATTGTGCGCATGCTGCGTGCACGCGGCGCCAGTGTCGAGAATGCCGGCTGGACGCCGCTCGTCTACGCCGCCACCGGCGGCCACGATGCGGTCGTCGGTTATCTGCTTGCCGAGGGCGCCAGCATCAATGCGGCGTCACCGAATGGCACGACCGCGCTGATGATGGCCGTGCGCGAGGGCAAGGGCGCCACCGTGGAATTGCTGATTGCCAAGGGCGCGGATGTCAATCACCGCAACCAGAACGGCGCGTCCGCGCTGGACTGGGCGCTGCGGGGGAACGAGAAGAAGATGGCCGAACAATTGCGCCGCGCGGGCGCGAGGGGCTGACGGCGAAAACCGTCAATGCATGTCGGCGGTCGAGGCGGGCATCGGTGCCGAGTTTGCGTGGCTTGCCTCGGCCGGAGGTGTTGGTGTCGGAGAGACGAGAGGCACCGCCGCGGCTGCGAGCGCGGAAGGAACGAGCGATGGCAGCACGCCCACCAGCCGCCGCGCGCCATTGAAATGCTTTTGCCAATAGCTTTCGGACAGCCGCGAAATCTCGACCTCGCTTCCGGTCGACGGCGCATGGATGAAGCGGTTGTCTCCAAGATAGATGCCGACGTGCGAAAACGGGAAGCGGCGCGTATCGAAAAACACGAGATCGCCCGGTGCCAAATCCGCGCTGGCGACCTTGTTGCCGAGGCGGCTCAACTCCTTCGACGTACGTGGCAGCGTGACGCCGGTGACTTGCTGGAAGACGTAGCGCACGAGGCCGCTGCAGTCGACGCCGCCCTCCGGCGTCTCACCGCCAAAGCGATAGTCGACGCCGATGAGACCCAGCGCGTAGATCGCGACGTCCTGCGCGCCGTTCCACGCGGTGGTCACGGCGGCTTTCGCGGACCGCGCCAGGACGTTTTCCGCGGGCGCGGCTTGCGCGATGGCAGACGGCGCCAGCGAAAAGATCGCCAACCCAAATGCGGCCAATACGGTGCCGAGCACGGGGCGCGAGGGACGCGCGGAAGGGGTCACTGAACGGGCAAACATCCGTCCATTGTCGCGGAATTTGCTGTTCGGAGCAAAACCTCATTTGTTTCGCCCCGCCGCGGCTCACCTGGAATGTTGTTTCCTCGCCTTGGCCCGGCCGGTGGCGCGCGTGCGCCGAACCTGTTTCGGGTCGGCAACGAGCGGGCGTGTCAGGTCCACGCGATCACCTTCAGCCAACGGCGTTTCGCGATGGACGCGTTGCCCGAATAACGCCGCTTCGATCTGTACCGGATCGAGCGAAAAGCGCGTCATGAACCCCGATCGGGCAATCGCGTCACCGACCGTCGCGCCCGCTTGCACCGTCACCTCGATGTGCGCCTCGACGCCGGGCGCGGCATAGGCTACGCAAACGGTAAAATGCGACGGCGTCACGAAGGCCTCGGATAAACCGCTTCAGCGCGGCGAACAAACGCGTCGATGAACGTATTGGCCACATGATTGAATACCGGACCGACGACGGTCTCCAACAAATGGGTGGCGAATTCGTAGGCGAGTTCGAATTCGACCTTGCAGGCGTCTTCGGCGAGTGCCTGAAAGCGCCATTCGCCGTGCAGGTGACGGAACGGTCCGTCCTTCAACGTGATTACGATCGACTCGGGCACGCGGTTGACGTTGTCGGTCGTGAAATGGGCCTTGACGCCGTGAAAGTCGATGTCGATGCGCGCCGTCTTGCCGTCGGCTCGCGTTGCGATCGCCCGCGCGCCGCCGCACCAGGGAAGAAACTTGGGATAGTCGTCCACGCGATCGACCAGCTCGAACATGCGCGCGGCGCTGTACGGGACCAGGACGGATTTCAGGACGCGGTGCATCGATTGCTAGAATGACGGCGGCAAGAAAAAGGACGTGAAGGCATGAGCATCGTCGAAAACCGGAAGGCCTTCCACGATTATTTCATCGAGGAGCGCATCGAGGCCGGGTTGTCTCTCAGCGGATGGGAAGTCAAAGCCATTCGCGCGGGACGTGCCCACATCAAGGAAGCCTACGTCGTCGTCAAGAATGGCGAGCTGATCCTGATCGGCGCTCACATTACTCCGTTGACTACGGCATCGACGCACGTCCACGCCGACCCGACGCGTACGCGCAAGCTCCTGCTTCATCGCGACGAGATCAACCGCCTCGTCGGCAAGGTCGAGCGCGCGGGCTATACGCTGGCGCCGCTCGACCTGCATTACAGGAACGGCCGCGTCAAGGTCGAAATCGGGCTCGCCAAGGGCAAGAAGCAAGATGACAAGCGCGATTCGATCAAGGAACGCGAATGGGCCCGCGAGCAACAGCGGCTGATGCGCAATCGGCCCGGCAGCGCGCGGACGTAGCTCATTTCCTAACGCTCATGTTGTCCGTCGGCCAGCACCGCCTCCGCCGCGGCGACCCCGCTGCGCACGGCGGCCTCCAGCGTTGCGGGATAGTCCGCGTTCATGTAATCGCCCGCGACATAGACGCCGGCCGCGAGCTGCACGCGGTCGGGCCGCATCCGCCGCGGCGTGCATGCGTAGGTGGCGCGCCGCTCGGCAATGACCTGCGACCACGCGCACGCCTCGCGCGCCGGCTGCAGGCGCCGCAGTTGGGCGTCGATCGATCGGGCGAGAACGTCGTGTCCAAGATGTTCATGGGGGCCGCTCGCGCTTAAGATCACCGCGAGCAACTGGCGCAGCGGCGGCCGGTCGGGGTCGGGTTGCGCCTTGACCAAAATGTCGGGCCGGTCGACGACCCACTGACCCGGCGCGTCGTCGAGGCGCGCGATCATCGCCGGCAATGCAATCGCAGTGGCGTACCCCATCCACACGGTGACGATCGGCTCGTAGGCGAGCGCTGAAAGTTGGTCCAGCATCGACTGAAGCTCAGGATTTTCTGCCAGCGCTTCGGAGGCAAACGCGCTGGCAAGCTGGTGCGGACCCACGGCGACGACGACCGCGCGCGCGGTTTCCGTCGTTTGGCCAACGGACAGCGTCGCTTCATTATCCACGGCGTGCACGATGCGCGCCGATGTGGCAGTCCGCACTGCGCCGCCATGGGCCTCGACAAAGCGCGCAGCACTTTCG
>WNFM01146563.1_pt1 | contig 21628 bp, 16 predicted proteins | sample 5400271 | NCBI WGS metagenome assembly WNFM01 (sample SAMN13153352, study PRJNA577476) | soil metagenome | isolation source: 60 cm saprolite on Douglas fir-dominated hillslope | place: USA:California | collected 2013-09-17
AGTCAGAGAAACCACGATGTTGTCATGCTTATCAAGAAAAATGATCTCGTAGGGATCGCCAGGCTGACCTTTGATACGCTGAATACCCGAACGTGCCGTGAGGGGTTGTGCTTGCACATGCGAGAGAGGCATCATCTCATCCTTCCTTCGTCTACATAGCCACCACATCATCTGCATTTAGTCTGAAACACAAAAGGAATGTTGTAAACAGGGGGACAAAAAAGTACTACTAGAGGGAACGAGACACTGGATCTCTTTCCTCCTGAACTCGCATTAACTTAGTCCAGCTCGGTATGATCCAGATGGGCGAGGGCAAAGGGGCGTTCTCCGTGACGAGGAGTCGTCTGATCTAACCAGGAAAACGCTTGAGAGGCGTAGGCGGCACGTGTGCCACGGCGCTTGGCCTCGACTTCATTGGTGGTGAAACGAGCACGAGCCCGGTAAAAGGTTGGTTGGCTGACTGGAGGAAGTCCGAGCTTCTCACACTGTTCTCGATACAAACGGTAAACGGCTGCCGCGCTTTTGCCTTGAGGAGCGGCGTAGTGCGCTTGCAACGCTGCTTCCAGTACCTGGAGTGAGGCCGGCTCGATGCGCTGATTTCGATTCCCACGTGCGGCCACCCGATCTAGTAATCCCAGATACCCACATGTATGCGTTTCTTGAGCCTCCTGGTATGCCTTCCACCAGCGTTGGACAGAACGCTTTGGCGCAGTGGTCGTTTCTCCCCGTGCGTAGGCAAGCATGTGGATCATGCGTTGATTTGCCGCCCGTTGGGCCTTGGAACCTGCTTTGGCCAGAATCTGACGCACCTCTGGGGTCATGTGAGAGGGATCTGCCTCCCCAACGGTCCACAAGGAACCCTCCTGCTTCAAGTGTTCAAACTCCGCTCGTGGCAGGGCCAGGATCTCACCGACTTCGGGACGTAGCTGGACGACCTCTTCTCCCCATTCCTCGATTTGCCAGAGCCTTCCATCCCAGGCCAGAAGGGCGTCAGTGAGGGGAGATGGAAGGGGCACCGCCTCGCTTTGGGAAGCGTTGGGAACCTGGGTCGCCTCGGCATAGAGCGCAACAGACTCATGGCGCATCAGCAAGGTGGCCGAGAGATCGGTAAAAACTCGACGAGTCCCAAGTAAGGTCCAAACGACATCGACGGAGAGATCGGGATACGCCGCCAACAATTCATGGAGAAGGATACCAGGATGAGCTTGAAGATGGGCGAGGACCAGCGCTTCTTGCGCTTCGTTCGGAGGAACCTCATGCGCCCAGAAATCCTGCAAAAACTTCAGATTTTGAATCTCAAGAGGCCGAAACTCAGCAGAAGAGCGGAAGTGATAGGTCAATCCAAGTTGCTCAGCATACCTCTCTCCTGGAGGACAACGCCACTGTCCATTCGCCGCAGATTGATAGCGAGCGGGCTGAGCTTCAGCCAGGGAAGCAAGCGTATGCTCTTGCTTCCATTCTTCCCAGCTGCCGACTCGCGGCGTAGCACAAAGAAGTCTGGGGTGTGCCACTGGGTCGTCCTGCGGCCTGATTTGGCACGATAGCTGAGAGGAATACGAGAGGACTGCTCGTAATATTCCAACACATCATCATCTCTTTCCAGCGTGTAGAGCGCCCAGAATTCCACCCGATCACTTTCAAATTGGATAGACACGCCCATTAGATAGTAAACTCCTTTGCAATATGTAGTCACTGCATAGTGTCTTCCCGCCATTTTTCCCATATACTGGTAGTTACTAGAAAACTGTTGTGTGGAAAGGTGGAAAGTGCTCTCTATGACTCCTGCATATTGGTTCGCAACTCGACCGAAACAGGTTGAACATCAGCATCCGTATCTCGTTTTTGACTGTCAGGATCGTCTCCATTTGCCAGCCAGCCAGCGGCTCTCCCCGAAGACTGTTCAGACGTATCTTCACGCGATCTTACCCTGGTTTACCTGGCTAGAAACTGATGCGTGGCAAGTTCGCGCTGGTATGACCTGGAATGCACCGACGCTCCAAGTGCAGCTAGCGGTGGAAGATTACTTGGTCAGCAAACTGCAATGTAAAGTGCAGCCACACCGACAAGGATGGAAGTTTGTGGTCATTACCGCAGGAACGCACAGTACGCTGCGCGTTTTTCTTGCCGCTTTGAAGCTATTCTATCAGATCATGGCACTGCGCGGCACCTATGTCTTTTTCAATCCGCTCGTAGAACCAATCTCGGCTACTGTTGCTGCAGTTGAGGCCCGACTTGGCAACAATGAACACAAAGATGCCATCCCAAGGATGCCCGAGCAGAGCGGTGTGGTTGAACCTGAGAAGAGACCTCGGCATCGCTTGTCCGATAGCTACTTCAAGCTGGAGCACGAAGTCTGGAAACCACAGATCGTCGATGATCCGAACCTCCCAGGATTGATTCTTGAGGGAGGGAAGCAACTCCCACTCAAGCAGACCCGTCAGCGTGATGAGGTCGTAACCTGGCTCCTTTTCGATACCGGCGCGAGGGTCTCCGAAGTGACAGGATTAACGCTTGGTGATTGGGCCGCTCGTGGAACCCATCGAAAAGCCAATGCCTTCAACAAAGGGAGCTTCGGGAAGCGCACAAAAGTGCTCACATTTGCCGATGACACGGTCATCCTGCTTAAACGCTACTTTGATGAGGAACGTCTTCGCTTCGATCCTCGTGGCTACCGGCTTGAGGACTACTTACTTCTGGCGAAAAGCAAGCAGATCGATCTCCAGATGGTTCCGTTGTTTCTCACCACCCAGCAGACCCAGCTTACCCCGAAGGAGTATCGAGAACACTACTGGAATCCGGCATGCCAGGCTGCTGGAATTGAGGCTGATGTCCACCAAGCGCGTCATTGGCTGGTTACGCGATCAGTCCGAGATATCTATGAGACTGCTGCCAATGACGCGGAGATCAAGCAGCGACTGCGCGGTCTGGTTGAGTATATGCAATGGCGCAGTGAAGAGACGTTGGCTGCCTATGAGCACTACTTCGACCAACAACGCCACGACGATACACGTGAGGCATTCCACCAGCGTATGCATGAGGAGGTGGAGCGTTATCTGAAAGCGCGTCGGACAGGAAAACAACAGGCACCGACCGCTCGCAAAGATCGGAGCAAACAGACGAAGGTATCTCATGCAAAAGTGATGCTACAGCCCAATACTCCTGATCTGGCATTTCTCTACAGTCTGGCGGGAGAGCAGTAACATGTCATGGAAGAAATATGAACAGCTGGCAAACTACCCCTGGGAAATCCTCACCGGAAGAATCGCTCCAGAGGTGCTCTCTGCACCGAAAACGGGCGGCGATCTCTCCGGTGGATGGTTACCTGTGCATGAACGGATCGTGCGCTATCTTCTTCGCCATGTAGTTGGGCAACCTTGGAAAGACCATTTGACACTCATCGCAGCGGTGCTCTCTGCACGAAATCGTGACGTGAGTACCGTCGAGTTAATCGTGCAATCGCTTCAAGTCCGCTTCTCTCGTCTTCTGCCAGCACTGGGACTCAAAGCAATGGATGAGTGGAATGCCGATCTTCATATCCCCAAATATCTCAAGGGAGAAGTTCTCCCCGAGGAGAGTTCCCATATGCGCTTCTCTTTTCTGCGCCATTACAGCAGCGCGACAAAGCAAGTGTGGTACTGGTTCAACACCTTGCCAGAAGCAGAGCAGCATATCTATCGACCATATATCCTTCCAGTGGTCAATCCCTTTACGACTGAAGGACTCGACAGGCGAAAAGAGGTACAACAGCAGCAACAGCAGACCCGGAAAACGGAAACGGAAGCCGTTGTCCCACAATTTACCACGTTACGTGCCGAAGCCCATTTCCGCTTTAATCGACTTTTCCACCTCCGTCAAGCGTATCAGCAGGCACTTGCACAGGTCCTTTCAGATCATTCCAACCTCCCTCTCGACTTTCGTTACGAAGAAGGCGATCCGCCCGCTGAGCGCCTGTATTTCCGTTTGTGGGATCGAACCAGTTTTGTCCTGGCTCCAGAACGAGCAAACAGATACAGTAGGACCGTGCGAAATCAAGCCAAGAGAGGAGTGTTTGCCTATGAGCAGGACCGCAATGGGATCTTCTTAGAATTTGTCAAGGCCGAACGAATCATCGACGGAGCGCCAGAGGAAGGATTGTGGTTTACAGACCTTCTGAAGCTCCATCTGCTGAGTAACTGTCCCTCTCGTGGAGAGCAGTCCGTGGTCGCAGAACGACAGGCATGGTTACAGCAATGGGGCTATCGCGAGGAACCGACTTCGGCACCCACCTCTCCCTTTCGCTCGAACGTGGCCGGGATACTTCGCTGGAAAGGGAATCGTGACGCGACCTTTCTCTCAGACGCCCAAGACCATACTGATGGGGTCATTATCCCGATTGAACCCTTGTACGCCGCTGCCACTTTTGGGTTGTTGTCCCTTGATCTGCTGACGACGACCGGGATGCGCGCGAATGAATTACTTCAGCTGAACCTTTCATCGGATTGTCTTGTTCAGCTCGTCGATGATCCCCCACCAGGAGCGAAAGACCAATCTCCACGCATCCGTTACGTGCTGCGCCTCCTGCCAAAAGGGGAACGGACGGAGACGCGCCACAATTATGGCATTGGCAAGGAATCGGTCCATCTGATCGAGAAAACCGCGCACATGCTCTGCGAACATTATCAATTGCAGCCAGGAGAAACGCTTCCACGCGTCCCGTTTGATCCCGCGCATCAACGAAGCCATCGTTTTCCCTCTGCGCCCTATCTCTTTCAATACACGGGGAAACATCTTGATGACCATACCATCACGGCATGCATGCGCTTCCTCTTGCACGGTCTGGTCTTTCAGACAAGCACAGGGAAACCCGTTGTGCTCAAAGCGCATTTACTGCGCCACGCTTTTGCAACTTTCGCTGTCCAGATTGAGGGGGTTCCTATCGATCTCGTAGCGGAGTGGCTGAAGCAGAAGAACGTCGAAACGACGCATTACTACAGCAAGAAAACACCTCAAATGATTGCGGAAGAACAGGCTTCTTTTCTTGCTCGATTGTCCACGAAAATCCATATCCGTGAGGCGATCTTGCGTTCTCCAGAGGAGATCCAGAAATACGCAGAGGAGGCCCGCAAGCGCATTGGGATGCTGGTTCCCGTGGCTGGCGGAGAGTGCATGCTCGATGCCTATTGTCCAAATCAGTTTGACTGTATTCATTGCCCTATGAAGGCACCAGAACCGGAAAAGCGCTATCAAGTCGAAGAAAAACAGTGTTGGGCCAAGGAGCGCCTGGTCTACTATGAGCAAGAAGGGCTGATTTTAGAAGCCGAGAAGATGAAACAGCTGCTGCGGGCTTGCGAATTAGAGCTTCGCGAGATCGATCAGATCATCGCCTATCGAAAGGACGAGCGTCATGTTATCCAGATTCAACCAAGGCCCAGACGACCATCATGAAGCACATCCCTGGCTAGAGGAAAAAGTCTATGCAAAGCTTCGCCAGCGAACCGTTGATCTGGTGACTCAGAGCGTCGATACGCTCCTCAAGGACAAGCAACGCGTCTCCTTGGCGACGGTCGCTGCGAAGTCCAAAGAACTAGACCCAGATCACCGAGGCGTCTCCGAGAGCGCGATCCTCGACAACCAGGAAGCCAGGGCGTACTACGAGCAGTACCGAAGCTGGCGAGGTTCATCGAGAAAGCGAGCCAAACCACTGGTCGTGGCCTCACCAGCGCAGCCTTCAGCAGTCAAGCCTGGCCGGGATGAGCAGCGGGTGCGCCAGCGCTATCTGCGTATGAGCAAAGAAGCACTGGTTGAGCGCCTGATCACCGCCGAGAGGACCCTGGCCGAGCAGCGGGAACGGTGGCTTTCGCAGCAGGATGAGGCACTCACCTGGCGGCTGCGAGCGGGAGCTGCTGAAACACAGCTTGCTGATCTCCGCAGCAAAGGGGAAACTGAGGAGAAACTAAGCGAAAAGGCTGCTAAATATGACAGGAGATGACAAGAAGACAGTGGTACCTTGGCTGGGCAGGGAAAACTTCTTGGGATAGCCATGTGGAAGCGTCGAACCAGTATTCTTGCTTGTATGATAGAAATGAGTGATGCGTGCAATCGAGCCATCACCTGACACAGATACTTCTGAGGAGAAGCACAATGAACAATGACCAGCATGATTTCGAGCAATTTATGAAGCAGCGCGACAAGGTTGCGCTCGCCTACGTGAGCGGCGACGCCGCCCCACTCGGCGAAATCGTCGCTCACCACTCCCCAGCGACCTTCTTCGGACCAGCGGGAGGCTATCGCCAGGGTGCTGAGGTCGTTTGGTCTCAATACCAACGTGACGCCACAAGTTTCGAGAGCGGTGCCCAGGGGCAGCTTGAGATCCTGCACATGGCGGCGAGCAACGGTCTGGCCTACTGGGTCGGTTTCCAACGCGCCACGGCTCACCTGCGTGGTAGACCAGAGGCCGTTTCTTTCAATCTGCGCGTGACCGAACTCTTCCGTCGCGAAGGCAACACCTGGAAACTTCTTCACCGCCATGCCGATCCGCTGATCTCCGAACCCGAAGCAAAGCCGCAATAGCCTCTGGTCGCAACCAGGTATGTGGCAGGGCTTCCTTCCTGGATCCGTCAGAAGGTATCGGAGAGGGTACAAACTCCTATTTTGTAGAGGCGCATAGCTGTCTGTGCGCTTCTACTCTAGCTCAACGTACTATGGTTAAAATTTGGGGCTGGGATAGCGTCAGGTGATATTCCCGGAACGCCCGCTCACGTGGCGAATCGGGCGAGATGAACGCATGGACGCGATGAGCGCTTCCGTTTCAGGACTCAACTGAAGATGCTGGCTCCAGGTATGAAATGCCTCGGATGTCATTTTCATGACCATGTTCTCTTGCGTCGTGCTGGAATCGCGTATTTCTTGCTCTCTCAAGGACAAGTATACCTGAGATTCGCCAGAAATACGACCACTTTTAAGCATTTCTTGGCGTCTTTCTCAGATATCGTGGCAAAGATGTCAGAGAATCTTAGTAACGAGGGAAGTGGAGAGCAACAAAAGAACAAGAAATGATGCCGCGCCAAATTATCTGAGAAAGCTCATCCTCTAAACGCGCTTAGCTGCGTGGCACGTTTTCTGAGAAGCCATCAATTTTACCTGATAAATGACAAACTGGGAGGGAGTGTGGGGAGATAAGCGGCTGCTGCAACTGCCGCGATGACGGTAGTGCTTGAGCGTGGCCTGCTGTGGCTGGGGGAGTGAGTTGATCAGTATCTAATCTACTACGTCTGGCTAACCATATCCTCGGTGAACCAGATCCAGCCCCTGGCATCAACCATGACGCCGACGCCTATGCTATGGAGGGTGGTACTGGTCAGGTGGATGCGATGCCAGCCTGAAGGAGGCTCGTTAATCATGCTTTCCTGTACATTGTACACGCCGCCCCAGGCTGTTGGATATGGTCCAGCCTCGGCAATATTTTCGCCACAGTCGGTGAAGCCTGCAAAACCTTCGTTGGCAATGCGAGTGCACTGATCCAGCCCATCCGGGCAAGTATGGCTGAAGCCGCAGTGGATCATGTTCCAACTGTGCAGGCGTGCTCCTCCAGCAAGGGTGTTATTCCAGATAAATGGGTAGAGACCTCGTACAGCCCGATCATGATTAATCAAGGCGAAAAGCTGCTGGGTCAATTGTATCTCTTCAGCAGAGAGGGGTGGAGGCGGACCCCAAGGGGCAGAACCTGAACCTGAGCCAGGAAAATTTGAGGGTGTATTGCCGGACGTTGTGCGTACTTTGGTAGGTGTGGGCGTAACTATCTGGCTGGGAATCGATATCTGGGGAGTTGGGGCTGGCTTTACTGGTACGTGCACTGCATCGCCAATGATGGGTTGGGATGGTGCTAGCTGCTGAGCATTTGGTTGAGTACCACAAGCACTGAGTAGAAGTGCCAAAAATAGTCCAAACACATAACAAAATATTTTACGCACGAAACCCAAAACCTCCTATATTAACGCACTACGAATTTTATACTATTATACACCATGACAAAGTATAACACACAAAAGAGCCATGTATGCAAAATGTTCTATATAGATGGTACTTTTGGAAATGAGGATGTAAGTGCTATAGCGTTAGCTTGCTCTGTGTTACAATCCGCCAAAGGTATTCAATAGCGACAGGTCATGACAATAGCGCTCATGTCATCTGGCTTGGCACGGATGGTGACGTCACGTTCTTGATGGGAACGCTGAACAGAGCGTTCGACCAGGAGGCGGGCTGCAGAAGTACGGGTACTTGTGCGCAAAATTTCTTCAATTTCTTCATCGATTAAATTGTCGTGAATGCCATCAGTACAGAGAAGAATGCGATCGCCAGGAAAAACGGTAACTTGATCACTGTGGATAGTGGGGGGCAGCGGGCCGCCAAGGGCCTGGGTGATACCTCCACGCAGGCGGAAGTAACTATATTCTATATCGGATAACTGGTGGGCGTGCATGGCTTGATCAATACGCAAGGCATCAGTGTCGTTGACGACCTCGTTTTCTACCAACTTAGCCAACAAACCATCGTCATTGGTCAGACGTTTGAGCGCTTCGTTGTTTCGTAAGAGGTAGACGCGGCTGTCACCGACATGGGCATAGACCATGGTATAACCTCTTGTATCTCTCTCGCGGCAGAACACAGCCATAGCGACAGTGGTGGCGAGGTCGCTGGTCCCAGCTCGCCTGGCTCCATCTGTGCGTACTCGCTCGTCGGCTTCACTAATGATTTGTTCGAGAATCTTACACAGGTCGGTTTTGCCACAATCTTCGAGTAAACTGTGTACTTTGCGCCCTTTTTGCATTTGTAGAAGTGTGTGTTTCCAGGATTGGCGTGTAGACTGAGCTGCTGTTAGTGAAGCAATTTCTCCTGCAGCACTGCCACCTACACCATCGAAAACTGCGGCCAACCCACTATTTTCTTCTATAATGAAGCTGTCCTCGTTACGAGTAGGATGGCGTTCACACGCCACTGTGTGACGCGCAAAAACGAACGGCTTTGCTTCAGATGCGCTGCCTGTTATGTTTATATGATTATGTCGGCTAATTCTTTGTTGCGACATCTTCGTGGAATGCTCCTTGCAAGGTCTACTTCTATACGCTATATTGTCCAGGTTGCGTAAGTCTCAAGACCTCATGGGATGTGTATTGTGTGCAAGTATAGCAGATAAAGAGGTCAAATGAAAAGGGATTAGCGTCATCAACAAAAAAAGCCAGCCTTTGTGAAATGTTACCCCAGCTGTGATTTTAACTACGAAGGACCTTCGAAGGAAATTCTATAAGCACCCGCTAATTTTGAGGAAATTCTCAAAGAGTATACGCGTGTGCTCGCGATAGATAGGGTAACGTTTAGGCACATCACGTTCGATCTCTTCAAGGACAGCGGGGCCAGAGGCACGGATGATCTCTTTCTTATAGTCTGGATCACCAAACCAGATATCTAACATCTCTGGTGTGACTTCGATATGATATTGCAAGCCATAGGCTCGCTTGCCAATGCGGAAGGCCTGATTGGGCGTATCTGCGCTGGTGGCCAGGCGTAGCGCGCCAGGGGGAAGAACAAAGATATCTTCATGCCAATGAATGACTTGTTGATAACCTGGCAGACTAGTAAAGAGGGGATCGGCTTTGCCTTCAGGAGTGAGTTGTACTTCAAAAAAACCTATCTCTGTTGTGTGATGGCGAGTGACGGGAGCGCCCATGGCACTGGCTAACAATTGACCACCCAGGCAAATACCAAGATAGGGAATATCCTGCGTAACGACCTGGCACAGCAGGACTTTCTGCTGTTCTAAATAGGGAAAAGGATCGTTGGCATGTTGTGGGCCGCCTAAGGCAAAGATGGCATCATAGCCAGCCGGATCAGGCAGCGCAGCCTCATCGGCCTTGATAATATCGCAGGCAATATCGTACTCTTGTAAAATTTCACCCAGGTAGCCCGGTGTATCATCCCAATAATTTTGGATAGCCAGTACTCGCTTCATCCGTGCGTGTCCTTTCTTCGGTCGAGCTATGTATCGAGGCAGCATATATTATGCATAATGGTACCTTACGAACGCGCCACCAGACAAGTGGACGGTGTGTCTATGAAGGTTACAGCAATCAGAGTAATTTGTACATTGTCGGCGACAGCTATTTAGTGCCTGTACAGGTGATTTCCACACTCCAAGATTGATCGGCTTCAAGCAGGACTGGCCAGAGCAAGGCCAGACAGCTTCCCTGGTGATTGCGCTCAAAGCCGGCCTCCGAACCTGTTACAGTGTCGATGGAGAAACGCCAAAGGGTGGTTGGTATGCTTAAGGAGAAGCCCATATCCTGCTGTATCCACGTGTTGCCGATGTGAAAATTCTGTACTTGCGAAACTTCACCGGTACTATCAAAGTGGCTGTTAGCACGTTTCTGGCCTGGAATGCGATAGTAGGCCTGATCATTACCACCGCCGCCTAAGAGGTGGATATTCCATTCAGAGGCAAAGCGTGTTTGCAGACGGGCTTGACCGTGATTATGCACGGTATAACTAATAACCAGTTTCTCTTCACCAACAGGCATCAAAAGAGTCTTTGTCAGGTGTACAGGTAAGGGACCCAGCGCTCCTGCGCGCTTCACCTGGCCCAGGCGGGTCATGGTAATCGTGATACCATTGGTGTCCTGCTTTACCTGAATGTCATACGGAAGTTCGATAAAGTTGCCCTGCTCTTCATAATGTACCTGGGCAAAGCTTTCCAGGTTGACGCTGGGAGCAAAGAAGTGATCGATTAAACTATAGCGGCGGTAGCTGTCAATGACCAGTAACTGGTCGAGGTTGGGCTCTTTGGTGCGCATGGCAGTATGGGGTGAGGCTGGCTGGCTATGGTCATGGGTCGACGCGCCGGCATCTTGATATGCTACTTCGCGCCGGCGGCGTTCCTGCTCATGTTGGCGCAGGGTCTGATGATAGCTTTCTTCGTGGCGTGTCATCACAGAGAGCATATTATGCATACTGCGACGCATATCCCACTCAAAGAGAGTACCGCCGCGCTGCGGATCAATGTAGAGGTTTTGCTGGTCACTTTCAACTATCAATTCATCCTGGCTGTCCCTATCGAAATCGGTAAAGGTGTAGCGCTGCCAGTGGGCCATGCCGGATTGTGCCTGGTCAGCGGCATTTTCAGCTTTGATGAGGTGATGATAAATAGCTGAGCGTACGTGTCCCAGATAGATACCGCCGAAGAGGCCATGCCAGTAGGTATCGTTAGCCTGGGCTTTCCATAGCTGGACCAGGCCTGTCTCTGGTGTAGCATCGACTTTATATACGGCATCATGTACTCGCAGCATCTTTTTGTGCTGATTATTGATCTCGTGATAGCGAACCAGGAAATTGCGCCAGAAGCCGCCACGCATAAATTGAAGGATATCCTCGCGCTTTTCATCCTCCAACTGGTGTAAGAGTTTGCCAAAAATATATGATTTGCGTGGTGGGAGAGCCCACTCGGTCATTTCTATGTACGAAGAGGTGGGAAGATAGATGCGTCCGAGGGCTGGATAGTTACGCGCATATTCTCCCAGGGGTATTGTGTGTAACCAATCACTGTTTAGCTCGAGGGCGGTGAAGAATTCGTCGATCCAACCTGAATGTCCATCAGAACCCCAGCAATATGGCCCTGTTTCTGGCCAACTGCCGAACTTCTCACCATCATCGCCCATGGCGACGATGCGTTTTCCGTCACGGGTTGCCAGGAAGCGCAGTTGTTCAATAGTTTCGCTGACGGGACGCCAGGGGATGGTATAGCGCAGCCCTTTGCTGGTAGCAAATACTTTTAGAATGCTGCTTTGATCTTCTGTGGCATAATAGCCGTAGAGGTCGTGATCTTCTAGACCAACATTTTTGAAATGCACATCGTCGAGAATGGTCCATTCGATAGCGGCTTCGCGCAGGAGTCGAGGTAAGCCGGGTTCCCACACGCGTTCAGCAAGCCACATACCACTGGCTTGAGTACCAAAGTCACGTTGTATGCGTGAAGTTAAACGTTGAATTTGTGCGACTTTATCATTATCAGGAATTGAGGGCAGGATGGGTTCGTAGTCGCCGCCACTCACTATCTCAATCTGATTGCGCCGAGCCAAGACGGCAATACGCTCTAAAAACTCTGGATGGGCCTCTTCTATCCAATCAAGCAGTGAGCCTGTATAGTGAAGCGAGAGGCGTACTTCAGGGTGTCGTTCCAGAGCCTGGATCATGGGCAAATAAGATTCTTCATAGGCTTGCTGAAAGACCCAGGGAAAATTGCCAACTGGCTGGTGATTGTGGAGCAATAAGCCCAGGTGGATGCTGCTGGTCTGGTTGGTTGTCATTCTTCTCACCTAATAAAAGTGTAGCGGAGCATATGCTGCGCCCCTCTATTTCACTATAGCTTATAGTCAGGGTGGGGTCAAGCGCAGCACTTATGAAGCGCATCAAATCGTAACATTCCATCTCCAGGCTTGTCTTTCGGGCAAACATATGTTATTATCCGTCTATCTTGTTTTCGGAGGTATCATTCATCATGTTATTAACCACAGCTAAGGTGTTGCTAAACTCTAAGTGAGCTGTATCGACAACTGAAAAGGTCGTTCTCATGCGGGTCATCGCTATGATTTCGCTTTTATACGTGCGACCATACTCTTTCTTAGATAGGCTACAGATAGGTACTCCTCTCTTCTGTAGACTTCTTTTTCGCTCTTCATAACCAGCCCACTTAGCCTCGTAGGGCTACTTTTGCTTGCCTGCTCATCGCACGCAGCAGCACATTGCCTCCCGTTCAGCATCACCGCTCTCCACCACACATAGCCATACCTCATCGTGGGCTATCCTCTGTTCCTATCGAGCAGAGAATATGCTGCACACTCATACGATGTGTACTCATGTTCCGCAAAATGCACCTGCAACGCTCTTGAGCGAAAGGAAGAAAATAGATTTATGTACGTTCAGTTGAGACGCTCTTGGCGCTTCCTGACCACTTACCTCTTTCAGGCACTGAATCGCTACTGGCGGCTGTTGGCCCACTATCTGCGGCCCCAGTGGCCGCGGATGGGCCTGCTGGCTGTGATCCTGTGCGGCACCATCTGTGTGCAGGTGGTCACACCGCTGGTGGCGAGCCACTTCATCGACCAGGCCACCTCCGGCGGGGATCTGCGCGATCTGATCGTCCTGGCGCTGCTGACCATGGGCCTGGCCCTGGCGGGACAGGGCCTGGCTGTCGCCGAAACCTACGTGGCCGAAAATGTGAGCTGGGCGGCCACCAACGCGCTGCGCGCCGACCTTGTCGCCCACCTGCTACGGCTGGATGCCACGTTTCACACGGCCCATACGCCGGGCGAGTTGATCGAGCGGGTGGACGGTGACGTTGCCACCCTGGCTCGCTTCTTCTCACGGTTTGTGGTCTATGTGCTCGGCAACGGCGTCTTGCTGGTGGGTGTGCTCGGGCTGCTCTATCACGTGGACTGGCGGGTAGGCCTGGGGATGAGCGCCTTTGTCGTGCTGGCCTTGACCGCCATGCTGCGCATCCGCGCCGTTGCCACACCCTCCTGGGCCGCGGAGCGCCAGGCCAGCGCCGATTTCTTTGGCTTCCTGGGCGAATACCTGGTCGGCCTGGAGGATATCCGGTCCAGCGCGGCTGGCACGTTTGTGCTGCGCCGCTGCGCCGAGGTAATGCGGTCGTGGCTGGCCATGACGCGCAAGGCGCAGATGTGGGGCTACAGCATGAGCGCCACCAGCCAGGGGCTGTTTGCGCTCGGCACGGCGGTCGCTTTTGCCTTGAGTGCCATGCTGTTCAAGGCCGGCACGCTGACCATCGGCACGGTCTATCTGATCTTTCAGTGTACCGAGATGCTGCGCCAGCCGACCGAGCAGATCCGCAACGAAGTGCAGGACCTGCAGCAGGCGGACGCCAGCATGGCTCGTGTCGAGGCGCTCCTGGGTACCGTGCCGCGTGTGGCCGATGGCCCCGGCGTCGCGCTGCCGCCAGGCCCGCTGGCGGTGGAGCTGGACGGCGTCTCCTTTGGCTATGCGCAGGACGCCCCGGTCCTGCGCGACGTCAGCGTGTCACTTTCGCCGGGCCGTGTGCTGGGTGTGGTGGGACGCACAGGTAGCGGAAAGACAACGCTGACGCGGCTCCTCCTGCGCTTCTACGATCCACTGGCGGGCGTCGTGCGCCTGGGGGGCGCGGACCTGCGGGCGGTTCGCCTCGCGGAGGTGCGCGCACGCGTCGGTCTGGTCTCCCAGGAGGTACACCTTTTCCATGCCAGCGTACGCGACAACCTGACCCTCTTCGACGACGGCGTGCCGGATGAGCGGATTAGCGCTGTACTGGACACCCTGGGTCTGGTCAGTTGGCTACGGGAACTGCCGCGTGGGCTGGACAGCCCGCTCCTGGCTGGCGGTGCCGGGCTCTCCGCCGGACAGGCACAGGTGCTGGCCTGTGCACGCATCTTGCTGCGCGACCCCGACCTGGTGATCCTGGACGAGCCATCCTCGCGCCTGGACCCGGCCACGGATCGGCTGGTGCATACGGCGCTGGGTCGGCTGCTCGCAGGCCGTACCGGCATCATCGTGGCGCACCGGCTGGCCACGCTCGCCTACGCCGACGACATTCTTGTCCTGGAGGACGGGCAGGTGCGCGAGTACGGACCACGGCTTGCCCTCGCTGCCGACCCCACTTCACGCTTTGCCGAGTTGCTGCGAGTCGAAACTTCGGAGGTCAGCCTATGAAGCCGCTCCCAACCTGGCGCTACCTGGTGAAAATGGCCCGCTACAAGCCCTGGCTCTACCTGCTCCATGCGGTGTTGTGGGGCGCGTTCAACATGTCGTCGCTCCTGGCGGGGCTGATCGCCCGCGCCTTCTTCGATACGCTCACCGGACAGGCACACCTGCCCGTGGACACGACGGGACTGATCGTGCTGCTGGTGGTGCTCGCGGTGAGCCGTGTGGCCGTGTGGCTCACCGCTGGCTTTGTGGAAATCATCTTGCGGTTCACGATGAGCGGGCTGCTGCGCCGCAACCTGCTGCGGCACGTCCTGAACCGGCCGGGCGCTCATGCTCTGCCCTACTCCATAGGCGAGACCATCAGCCGCTTTCGCGACGATGCCTATCAGGCTGAGGACAGCCTGGATTGGACCGACGAGATTGTGGGCCAAGGCCTGTTTGCCGTGGGGGCATTTCTGGTGCTCCTGCATATCGACGCCCGCATGACCCTGGTCACCATCCTGCCCCTCGTGGTCGTGGCGGCAGTAGCGCGGCGGGCGAGCACTGCGCTGGGCCGCTACCGTGCAGCCAGCAGCCAGGCCACCAGCCAGGTCACCGGAGCCATCGGCGATATCCTGGCGGCGGTGCAGACGGTGCAGGCCGCCGGTGCCGAAGAGCGAACCGTGGCGCGCTTCCGACGGCTGAACGAGCAGCGCCGTACAGCTATGCTGGCTGATCGTCTGGCGACGCAGGCTCTGGACGCCATCACGGCTAACACGGTGAGCGTGGGCACGGGTCTGATCATGCTGCTGGCCGCCGGCAGCCTGCGCGGCGGCAGCCTGACGGTGGGCGACTTTGCCCTGTTTGTCTCGTACCTGGGCTTCATCGCCGACTTTACCGCCATGCTCGGCAAGCACCTGGCCCACTACCGGCAGACTGGCGTTGCTTTCGCACGCATGAGCGACTTGTTGGGTGGTGCTCCGCCAGCTGCGCTGGTGGAACCCACCCCGCTGCACCTGCGCGGACCCCTGCCCACCGTGCCACCTCCAGCGCGCAGCGCGACCGATCGGTTGATCCTCGTGGAGGCGCGGGGGCTGACCTATCGCCACCCGCAGTCGGGGCGCGGTATCGCCGCGGTGGACCTGCGCCTGCCGCGTGGCACCCTGACGGTGGTGACGGGGCGCGTCGGCGCGGGCAAGACAACGCTCCTGCAGGTCCTCCTGGGCTTGCTGCCCCGGGAGGCGGGCGAGATCCGCTGGAACGGCCACGTCGTGGACGACGCGGCTTCCTTTCTTGTGCCGCCCCGCGCGGCGTACACGGCACAGGTGCCGCGCCTGTTCAGCGAGACGCTCAAGCAGAACATCCTCCTGGGGCTACCCGACGACCCTGCGGCCCTGGCCGCCGCCGTGCGGGGCGCCGTCCTAGAGCACGACGTGCAGACGCTGGAGGCAGGGTTGGAGACGCCAGTGGGCACCCGCGGCGTCAAGCTCTCAGGTGGCCAGGTGCAGCGCACAGCGGCGGCGCGCATGTTGGTGCGCGCCGCCGAGTTGCTGGTGATCGACGACCTGTCCAGCGCGCTGGACGTCGAGACCGAACGTGCCCTCTGGGAACGCATCTTTGAGCGTGAAGATGCGACCTGCTTGGTCGTCACGCACCGACGCGCCGCCCTGCAACGTGCCGATCACATCATCGTTCTCAAGGATGGCAGGATCGACGCGGAAGGGACGCTGGACGAGTTGCTAGCGACCAATGAAGAGATGGGGAGGTTGTGGCGGGGAGATTATGGGAATGGGCATGAATAAATTTTGATGATCTCATGGAGAACAGAAGGCTATAAGGAGGAATGTGACTTCTGCTGGAGAAAGGCCGTCAAATCGAACGGGAGGACACGAAAAGGTGCACACAGGACCTATATACACGGTCACGAAACTGGTATATTCTAATTAGGCACAGGAAATATTAATGCTCATTGGAGGAGCAGGGTTGGGTATGGCAACAATAAAATTATTGCTGGTTGATGATCATGGGCCTCTGCGCAAGGCATTGCGTGAAGGTTTGGAAGCTACGGGAGTTGTACAGGTTGTTGACGAGGCGGCTACTGGGCGAGAGGCAGTGGCGCGCGCGCTCGAACTCGATATGGATGTTATTTTAATGGATGTGCAGCTACAAGATCCGCAGGCAGGGCGCAACGCACTGAGTGGAGTGGGAGCGGCGATAGCTATTCGTCGTGAGCGTCCCCGCATGCCTGTCGTCTTTTATTCTATCCAGGATGACGATGAATACTACCGTGAGTTCCGTGCTGCGGGTATCTTGACTCATTATGCTTATGTGCGCAAGAGCAATTACCTCTTGCCCAGTATGCTGATACCGCTCTTACGTGATGCTATTAATGGGCGTAGCCTGGTTGATCCTGAGATAGAGGATAGGGTGCAGGAGGTGCGCGAGTTGGATGCTCAGTCACCGCGTGCTCTCCTTGAACCGAACGAAGTGCGTGTGGCTGAACTGGTTGCGCAAGGTATGACCAACGAGCAGATAGCGGCGCGACTTAACCTGCACGATAAGCGAGCCGTTAGTCGTACCAATGGACGTATTTATGCTGCCTGGGGCTTAAGCGAAACAGCGGTGGATGATAAAGTTGCGCGTGCCCGGGCAACTCTGATCTATACCATGAACCGTATGATTATCTGGGATGAGGACGGAGCAGCGCTTATCCAGGATCGCAAGGGTGAATGGATTCCCCTGTATAAAGAGGAATAACATGCCGCTGCAGACTTTCCTGGAACCTGAGCATTTTCTACAAACGCTTGTTCTGGCACTCTCTACATTTAACCTCGTCACCTTTCTCTGGCTGGCACTGACGGTCTGGCTGAATGGCGACCGGCGTGCCTGGATTACGCGCCTGGGTGTAGTTGGACTCAGTTTTTCAGCATTATTCTTTTTTATTCATGCCTTATTGATGTCCAGCCCTCTCAACACGCCTGGTGGGATTGTTTCCTTAGACTTCTTATGGCGTCTGATCTGGCTACCCGCTATCAGTGTCCCGTATATCTGGTTTGCCATTGGCTTATACTATGCTGCTCTCATCAAAAAACATTGGCGGAGGCGACGTCCCATGCTACTCGTCAGTAGTGGCATACTGGGTATGATTATCCTGCTCCTGCTGATTATCTATCGCTCAACGTTCACCTTTGTAGGCACTCTTCGCTTGCTGGCTTATGGAGATCTTTATGAGGATACTCGCGCGAGCCTGCTTTCAGTGTCTGTACTGGTGCCGATTCTCTTTTTATGTTATGTGACCTTCTGCGCAATTGGGCCATGGTTTACCTTGGGACGAGTCAACCGTGTTGTACGTGCTTGCTGGAGGGTACTGAGTAAGCGCCAACCAGCGGCCCAATTAGCAGTTTCCGGAAGTACATCTAACGGAGAAAAACCACTGACACTGCGATGGGCACTCTCCAATGCTTTCTGGGATGATCCAGCCGACCCGGCCTTGCTTGAGGAGCCGGTGCTTTCCTGGCACCTTGCGCGCCCTGGCTTATTTTTTGCGGCCATCTTAATGGTTGGCCTCACAACCACGCTTGGTATCCTGGGTATCGGGTCGATTGTTGACGCGTTTGGTTTGCGGCCACATGCAGACACACCAATGCCTGTATCCCAGCCCATGAGCAGCATTCCGTTAAGCTTGCTTGCCCTCGATACGTTTGCAGCCGGTGCTGTAGCGCTGATTATTTTACTGGTCGGCTATTCGATTGTACGCCATGGTGTTCTTATTGAACGACCCCTGGCACGGCGCGGTTTCTTTGAGCAGTGGCGTGGCATTGTGATTGTGGCTACAACAGTGGCTATCTTTATTGCCCTGCTTGTGACTTTTACACACAGCAGCCTGGGTGGTCTTTTGCTGATCACTGCGCTGGCAACTGGCGTCTACGCGCTATTTACGTGGAATAGCTATACCGCTCATGATCGCTATATTGCCTTGCTAGGGCCGTTTATGCGCAGCACCAATCTGCGTCACTGGTTGAATACTGACCTGGAGAAGACTGAACAAGGCCTGGAAGATCTCTTTTTCCATTTGTGCCAGGATGTTCTTATCGTCCAATGGGCGCGTTTGACGGTGGTAGCTGGACCTATACGGCGTAGTTTTAGTTATCGCTGGCCGGCGGATGTGAAAGAGGAAGATCTCTATGCTGCCGCCAATATTGTTGTAAGTAAGGGGCGCGAAGATGTTAGAAGTAGGGGTGATCGTGCGCCTGTACGAGTACGGCTAAGCGTCAATGGATTGCCGATGATCTGCTGGATGTTGCCGATTTATGATGAGTTGGGGTTGGTCGCTATGCTCTATCTGGGACCGCGCCAGGATGGAGGGGCCTTTACTGATGAAGACATGGATCTTGCTCATGCCTGCGGTCAGCGCATTCTCGATACCCTGGGTGATCATGAAGCGATGCAAGCAGTTGCTGCGCTGCTACGCCGTCGGATTGTAGATGTCAAGCTCCTGGGGGCGCAACATCGTCGTATTCTGCACGATGATATTCTGCCGCAAATGCACCTGGCTTTATTGCGCCTGGAGACGCTGCGAGCATCTACTGAAATGGCCCACGCTACGGCTCCTATACCTAAGCTAGAGATAGATAGCGCCACCGCGCAGCAGATGTTAAATGAGGTCGTGGATTTAATCAGTGATGCTCATCGCCGTTTGGCAACGATGATGCGAGCAACTGCTCCCAGCGCTCCTCATCGCCTGGAACGCGATGGTTTAATGCATGCTATTCATAGCATGTTGGAACAAGATTTTCAGCATGCCTTTGACGAGGTTGAGTGGTGTGTAAGCGAAGAGACTGCTTGCTGTATTGATGAAGTTACCCCGCCAGCCATTGCTGAGCTTATCTTTGCCGCTGTACAAGAAGCACTACGCAATGCTGCTCGCCACGCACGTGGCTCAGACGTCCATCGCCGTTTGCGGATGGTGCTCAAGGCATCTAGTGATCGCCTTGATCCGCACCTGGAAGTGATAGTGGCCGATGATGGTGTTGGCATTATTTCTGCCAGCAGTTCGACGACAGGTACTGGTGGTGGTTTGCTCACACACAGTGCTTTGCTGGCTATTGCAGGCGGTAGCTTAACTATTAAGAGCGCTCCAGGAGAAGGAGTTACAGTGCGTATTTTTTTGCCTCCTGAGTCGTTGCGTTAAGAGGGGGAGGAAGGGAGGAAGGGAGGAAGGTGAAGGTGCGCCTCGGTTTTCATGGGTAGGCTCACATTTTTAAATGTGTTCAGGCTCTCTAGGCTTTCCTGTTGATGTTGGCTATACTGTTGATAGAATGGATGCAGAGAATGTTACTTGCTTTGGGCCTGCATAGCGTCTTTGTGGTGAGGACATAGATGTACAGAGCATTTAGGCGTAGATTTTCTGGTATTGCATTTTTGATATACATTGCAAAGAGGAGGGCCACATGATACTTATTACTGGCGCGGGAGGCTATATTGGACGACATCTTGTCCAACGCTTAGTTGCCCAGGGAGAACGGCCACGCTGCCTGGTACGAAATATCCAGCGGGCAGAGATGATACTACCTGCCGATAAGGTTGAGCTTGTGCAGGGCGATACAACTCAGCCTGCAAGCCTGATGGCAGCGGTACGTGGTATCGATACCATTGTGCATGCAGCTTTTATTACGGCTGATCGTAAAGAATCCGTGGGCAATCACTACGAGGAGACGAATGTACGGGGTACTGCTAACCTGATTAAAGCGGCCCAGGAGGGGGGAGTCAAACGGATAATTGAAATGAGCGGACTGGGCACCAGGCCAGATAAGCCTGGGAGTTATATGCAAGGTCGCTACCTTGCCGAGAAGATGCTCAAGGAGAGTAGTTTGGATTGGACAATCGTTCAGCCCTCGGTTTTATTCGGTAAGGATGCACCTTTTATTAAGGGTCTGGCGGACCTTATTCGTTTTGCTCCCGTGGTGCCGCTGATTGGTGGTGGCAAGATGATGTTTCAACCAATCTATGTGGAGGACGTGGTAACGGTGGTGATGAAAATATTGGAAGATCCCACAGGCACAAATAGACGCACCTATACTATTGGTGGTCCAGCTTACTATTCGTTTACAGAGATCATCGATGAACTGCTGCGAGCAATGCATAAAACGCGTATAAAAGCTATAGCACCTACAGCTATGGTGGGAGTGGGTGCCGCGATGATGGAGGCTGTCTTGCGCAAACCTCCTTTAACGAAAGCTGCTATGACTCTTTTTAGTTTTGATAATACGACAGATTTGAACAGCGTCGAACGCGATTTCGGCTTTACGCCGATGTCTTTTACCAGGTACCTGCAAGAGCATGGAGTTTAAAGTCAATCTAAATGTTGCTGTGATATAATTGAGGAGCGTGAACGTCTTTACAATAGAGATGCATGCCCTTCATTTTTTATGTAGTTTGCACTCTACCTTCTTTGGCTTGTGCATGGCAGGATGTAGGAAATGACATGGCGCCTGTTTTGTTGTGCTTATTAGGACGGAGGTATCTGTTTGACCGCATTACCATCTCCAGATGATATGCCGCGGAAGGCCAGTAACGACTTCCGCGTGATTGGCGATACATTGCTACGCATTTCGCGCGTACTGCATGAGCACTCACATAAATTAGAGATAGCAGTCGAAGGAAAGTATGCTAACGAAAGCAGCGATCCGCGCATTCGTTTGCTTATTGATACTCTGCACGTGAGCCGCATGGCCGATCTGGAACTGGGACGCCTCAATCAATCTATGCAGCGCATCTTACATGTGTTGCCTGAAAAAGTAAATAGCCTGGCGCAGGAAGGAACAACCCCGTCTGTATCTGCCCCTTTTGAGCGCGAGCGAGCAGCCCTTACGTCAAGCATTAGTACACTTAAACGCGAGCGTAACGAGCTCGAGACACTTTACGATAT
>WNFM01220525.1_pt1 | contig 21628 bp, 20 predicted proteins | sample 5400271 | NCBI WGS metagenome assembly WNFM01 (sample SAMN13153352, study PRJNA577476) | soil metagenome | isolation source: 60 cm saprolite on Douglas fir-dominated hillslope | place: USA:California | collected 2013-09-17
GCCCTCTCGCTCGATGGGGCGATACTGAGGGGGCTCAAACGTCGTTTTCCCCAGCTCGACGGCAAGCCGGCATTCAGCCTCGCGGCATTGCCCCGCGTCGCGATCATAGGCGCGGGGTTCGGCGGCATTGCCTGCGCCAGGGCGCTGCGCCATACGCCGGTACAGGTGACATTGCTCGATCGCCACAACTATCACCTCTTTCAGCCTCTTCTTTACCAAGTTGCTACTGCGGCGTTGTCGCCAGGAGACATCGCGGTGCCGATCCGCTCGATGTTTCGCGACCAGTTCAACGCGCGCGTCGTGCTCGGCAATGTCACCGACATCGAGGTTCGGCGGCAGGAAATCGTGACCGACGGCCTGACGGTCCCTTATGACTATCTCGTCGTGGCGACCGGAGCGGCACACAGCTATTTCGGCAAGGATAGGTGGGCTCGCTATGCGCCCGGACTCAAACATGTGGAGGACGCGACCGCCATCAGGCGTCGGATGCTCGAGGCTTTCGAGCGCGCGGAGATCGCCGCGAGCGAAGCCGAGCGCCAGCGGCTGCTGAACTTTGTCATCGTCGGCGCGGGTCCGACCGGTGTCGAACTCGCGGGAGCCATGGCCGAGTTGGCGCGGTTCGGTATGGGACGGGATTTCCGCAACATCGACCCGTCGGCGGCCAATATCCTCCTGGTGCAGGCTCAACCGCGCATTCTACCGCAGTTTCCCGAAGAGCTGTCGCGGCGCGCGCAGCAGTCGCTCGAGCGCATCGGCGTCAAGGTTCTCGTGAACAGCACGGTTCAGGATATCGACGCCGAGGGCGTGATCGTCAACGGCGAAAGAATTTATTCCAGGTCGGTTTTTTGGGCGGCCGGCGTGAGGGCGTCGCCGGCCGCGAAATGGCTCAAAGCCGACTCCGACAGTGCCGGCCGAGTCAAGGTTGACAGCAACCTTTCTGTCTCGAAGCTTCAAAACGTATTCGTCATCGGCGACGCCGCCGCATCGAACGCATGGCGTGGCACGCCGGTGCCTGGTCTCGCGCCGGCAGCCAAGCAAGGGGGCACCCACGTCGCCAAAGTGATCACCGCCCGCGTTCTCGGAAGGCCGGACCCCGGTCCCTTCGTCTACCATCATCTCGGCAGCCTGGCGACGATCGGACGCAAGTCGGCTGTCGCTCACTTTGGCTGGGTCAGGATAAGCGGAGCGTTCGCATGGTGGTTGTGGGGTGTGGCTCACTTGGCGTTCTTGGTCGGTGCTCGCAACCGCTTGGCCGTGACCCTCAACTGGGCGTGGTCCTATTTTACCTTCCGCGCGAGCACTCGCCTCATCACGGGAGGGGATGACCAGATAGAAGCGTAGCGCCGAGCCAAGGCTCTTCCCGCCAAGGACCGCCGCTCGATGGCTCCGTCGTTATCCTTCTGCTGCGAAGAAAGGAATGGAAGGCTTACGGTGCAGTGGTTGACGGGCACTGAGTCACGACGCGGCCTGCCAAGGGAGGGTGAACTGAAACGTGGCCCCCTGTGGTACGTTCGCCTCAGCCCAGATCCGTCCCCCGTGCGCTTCGATGATCGAACGGCAGATCGATAGTCCCATGCCCATGCCACTGGATTTGGTCGTGTAGAATGCGTCGAAGAGGTGCTCAAGGCTCGCCGGATCCAGTCCCGGACCCGAATCCCGCACCGCGACGAGCGCGCCGTTCGACGCATTTATTTCAGTGCTGACCCATAGCTCTCGCGCCCCCCTGCTCACGCCGCTCATCGCTTCGATGGCGTTGACGATCAGATTGAGGATCACTTGTTGCAATTGGACGCGATCGCCTTGAATCAGCGGCAAGCCCTGCGCGAACTGGGTCTGCAGCGAAACGCCATTACTCGACAGCTCGCTGCGCGTCAGGGCGACGACGTCGATGATCGCGTCGTTGATGTCGAACCGATCTGTCCGCGCAGGCACCTTCTTGATGAGGGCGCGAATCCGGTCAAGGACATCGCCGGCACGAATGCCGTTCTTGACGATACGACCGAGGGCCTGCCGGGTCTCCTCCAGGTCCGGTGGTCGGGCGTCAAGCCAGCGCAAAGCAGCTTGGGCGTTGGTGACTGTCGCGGCAATCGGCTGGTTGACTTCATGGGCGATCGAGGCCGTCAGCTGCCCCATGGTCGCGACGCGATTGACGTGCGCGAGCTCCCTCTGCGCCTCGCGCAGGGCTTCCGAGGCCAGCACATGCTCGGTGAGGTCGCGGCTGATCGCGAGCACGGCCTCCACCCGCTCCGAGGCCGGCCGCAGAGGCGAGTAGGTCACCGCCAGGTAGCGCCGGCCAAGAGAAAGGGTGAACCAACCTGCGTAACTGACGTCCTCTCCCGCGAAGCACCGCTCGTAATACGCCTTGGCCGTCTGCTCAAAGCCCTCCATTCCCAGCAAGTCGGCCACGTGCTTCCCGACGAACGTCTCCGCCGGCATACCCCATCTTCGCTCGAAGGCCGGGTTCACCCGTTGAAACCGGTAATCTGGTCCGACGATGGATATGCGATCGGGTGAGCTCTCGAACACCTGCCGGGTCAGGTATTCCGCCCGTTTGCGCTCGGTGACGTCCTCGCACACGATCAAGGCGACTGGGGAGTGCTTGATCAGCATGGCTCTGGCGGTTTCGCGGACCCAGAGCATCGTGCCGTCCTTGCGCAGCTTGCGGAATTCCCAGCTCATCGTCCGGCCGAGCTGTTCGAAGCAGATGGCGACATTCCTCTGGACGGCGTCCCGATCGGCTTCATGAAAAACATTCAGCACGGAACGACCGACCAATTCGTCGACGGTGTAGCCGAGTTGCTCGGCGCCAAAGGGGTTCACGGATACGATGGTACCGGCTGCATCGAGCATGAAGTACATGGTCGGGTTGTTCTCGAAGACGGCTCGCCATCGCTCCTCGCTCTCGCGCAGCGCTTCTTCGGCCCGCTTGCGCTCGGTCAAGTCGAGCACGAAGGCGACGTTCTCCTCCCGCCTTCCCTCCAAGGCCGCCGCGCCGACGAGGACCGGCACGCGGCTGCCGTCTTTCCGGAAATACTCCTTCTCAAAGACTTGGCGTCTTGCGGTCGCCCTCAGGTCGGCCACCGCCTGTTCGCCGGCGGCGCGCCATTCGGCGGGCGTCATGTCCGTCCAGCGCATCAGACCCGAGACGAGGTCTTCGCGGCCATATCCCACCATGTCGAGAAAGGCGTCGTTGGCGTCGATGATCCGGCCGTCAAGATGCGAGATGACGATCCCGATGATGTTGGAGTCGAACAGGCGTCGGATCTTCGCCTCGCGCTCTTCGAGATCGCTGTGGAGCTGGACGTTCTCCTCGGTCGCTTTCCGCCGCCGTCTCGCTTCGAGCCGTGCGAGCGCCAACGCCGCCCCTCCGAAGACGGTGACAATGACGACGGCCGCGGCGATGAGCCACGTCTTGCTTTGTTCGAGTGCGTCGGCGCGCTTCTCCCCATCCACAAGCAGGAACCGCTCGTGGTCCACCATCTGGTCGATTTGCGATCGGATCTCGTCCATGTTGCGGATTGTCGCCAGCGCCGCATCCAGCCCGGACGTGCGGGCCGTCTTGACGATGTCGTCCATCTCGCGCAGCTTTGCTGCAACGGTCAGCGCCAGATGTGCGGCACGAAGGCTCTGCAATGGATCGTCCGCTACGAGAGTCTGGAGCGCCTCGTTCTCCCGTCGCACGCTTTCGTCAGAGACGCCGTAGGGCTTGAGGTAACTCGGGTCGAGGGTCAGCAGATACCCGCGCCTTTCGGCCTCCAGGTCGGCGATGTTCCCCCGCAGCCGATCGAGCGTATCGATCACCTGGCGGCTATGCTCGACCGAGAGACTTAGTGCTTGCCGCTCGTGCCAATATCGGAGGCCGAGAAATCCGGTCGCGGCAAGCAGCGTCAGAAGCACCGCGACCCCGAGGATCAGCGGACGAGCAAACCACCGCGAAGACAGGCGTGGAGCGGGGAGTGACATTGGCCTTGGCTCTTCGATGCTCGCGTGACCGGCACGTCTTGTGGTGCGGACGCCAGGGCACTGATAGAATAATAGGATACATGGACAAGTCCGAATAGGTGAGACGGGGAACCCGACATCCTCAAGCGCGCAGGTTGCACCGGCTTCGGAGTCCGTCGGTCGTCCCGCGAGGGCTAGAATGTCACGGTACGTGCCCGCTCCGCCGTGTTGTGAATGACAGCCATAAGCAGGAGCGCGGACATGGCGCCGGGGGAAAAGTCGCTGAACGGTCGAGTGCCGGCTAGCCGGCGCAGCTTCGTCAAGGGATTGGGCGCTGCCGGAGCAGCCTTGTCGGGCATGGCGATGCTGCCGCGATGGAGCTTCGCGGACGCCGCCGCCGCGATCCATGCCAATGCTGCGATCGATTGGAAACAATTCTCGGGCCAGACGATCACGCTCGCGGGCGCGATCCATCCCTGGTCGAACGCGATCACCCCGCTCTTGCCGCAGTTCACCGAGCTCACCGGTATCGGCGTCGTCACCGACTTCCAATTGGAAACCGCCTTCCTGGGGGCCCTGCCGATCAAGCTCGCCGGCGGCAGCAGGACGCCCGACGTCTTCATGTTCCTGACCTATGGCCAGGGCATCTCGGCGGGATGGCTCGAGCCGCTCAACGCATATTATTCCGACACGTCGCTGACCGATCTCGCTTGGTATCACGAGAGCGACCTCATCAAGACCGCCAGAGGCTTTCCGGTATGGTCGGACGGCGAACGCTACGCCTTCCCGATTACCTCCGAGGCAATGACCTTGTTCATCAACAGCGATGCCCTGGCAGCCAAGAACCTGCCGGTTCCCCAGACTTTCGACGAGCTGCTTGCCACCGCCAAGGCGGTCAAGACCAACGAGATGTCGGGGATCGCCATGCGGGCCCAGGCCGGCGGCAATTCGTCCCCGGCGGCCATGAGCTTCGTGTTCTCTTATGGCGGGGCCATCGTCAAGGACAACAAGGCCGCTTTCGCAAGCCCCGAGGCGATCGCGGCCGTCGCGATGTACGGACAGCTGCTCAGCCAAGCCGGGCCTGTCGGCGTCGGCAGCTATGAATGGTACGACGTGTTGAACGACTTCCTTCAGGGCAGGACGGCAATGGCGATCGACAGCAGCGTCCTTGCCACGGACATTTCCAATCCAGCAAGGAGCCGCGTCGCCAAGCAGGCTGGTTTTGCCGCCTTCCCCCATGTCGGCGGTCGCGCCGCCGTCCCATTTATGTCGCACTGGCAGGCGTGCATCAATGCCAAGTCGCGGAATAAGAAGGCGGGTTTCTTGTTCCTGCTGTGGGCGACAAGCAAGGCGATCTCGCTGCAGACCGCGGCGACGGGGCTGGCGACGACACGCGTTTCGGCTTGGTCGAGCGAGGGCTTCAAGAAGGCGTTCGGCCCGCAAGCCGCCGCCGCGGCGCTGACCAACTTGCAAAATGCCGATGTCGACCGCGCCAAGGCGATCCTTTTCCATCCGCAATCGAGACCCATCCAGGACGCCTTCATGATCGGCGTCAATGAAGTGGTCTCCGGAGCGAAATCGGCTAAGAGTGCGATGACTGCCGCGGCCGAGAAGGCCAATGCGGCGATCCGCGGATAGCGGAGCCCGTCCCGGGTGGTACGCGCATTATGGCCCGTGCAGCAGAGTGAAAGTACATACTTCTCCCATAGCCGGTACTGTCTGACGCACCACGGCCTAGAGCGCCAATTTGCGTCAGCGGGCGTCGTTCAGCCGCCAGTCGTAGCGGTCGTCCGCAATGCCGGCGACGCCGTCGAGCAACCGGCTCAGCGGCGGGTCGGCGTACCTCTTCAGATGTTCGATGACACCGGTGTCGCTGCCGCCGAAATCATCCGCGTACCAGCGATAAATCGATGACACCGTCAGCTTGCCGCCATTGACCGACGCACCGCGCGGATGGTTGACGTAGGCTCGCGCCGCGGCATCCAACATCGCGTCGAGCCGCTCCGCTTCGTAGGCGGTGCGAGCAAGGTTCGGGCAGCCGAGCGAGGCGCAATTGAGGGCATAATGCACGCGCGGATCGTGCCAGAGGGGCCTGAGGATGCGGTGCTCGATGTCGTTCAGGCTTAGCGCCTGGCCCTCCACGGACAGGAGCTTGCGGTCCCAAGGGCCGCGGGTGAAGAGCCCCGGCGAAATCGAGATGTCGCGGATGCTGTCGACGGGGTAGTGGGCGAGCACGGTGTCGACCGTCAGCGCATTGTAGAGGTTGATCCAGTAGGCCATCTGCTGCGGTCGGGCGTAACGCCGAATGGGCAGCGCCGCCAGGCGGTCCAGATCCTGGTGGAGGGCCTGTCGGTCAGCCGGCGTAACGGCTCCGTACGCGACGCGATTTATGCCGTCAGGACTCGACTCGACGTAACGAGCGACAAAGAGGTTCCAGAAACCGAAGTCGATCATCCTGGTCGAGGCAGGATCGCTTTCCGCCCAGAACGGCCAGGGATCGGCGCTCGGGGCAGCCGACGCCTCGACCGAGATTGCGAGAAAGACGAGCATCGAGCAAAGCAGGCGGCGCATGAGGGGCCTCCACCAGGTCAGTCCCGTCGCGCCGAGGAGCGCCGCTCGGCATTCGCTGCTTGCGCGACCGGCGTCACGCGCCGGTGCCGGGCTGGCGGTTGATCGTCCAGTCATAGGGGAAGAAACGGATCTCGTAGTCCTCGGGCAGCTGGCCGTCGCGCCAGCGCGCGACGTAATCGACGAGGCTCGGCGCCTTGCGTAGGAAGTCCTCGCTATAGAAGCTCAGAATTTCGCTCAACCAAATCTCGCGCCGCGCCGGATCGACCATGAGGTTGCGGGGCTCGGCGAAGAAGGCGCGCGCCGCCGCGTCGAACTGGCGGTCGAGACTCGCGCCGTCGAACGGCGCTTGCGGCAGCCGCGGGCAGGAGACCGACATGCAGTTCAGCGCAAAATGGACGCGTTCGTCGCCTATCGGCCGGATCTTGTCGTTTTCCAGGTCGTAAAGCGAGATGGCCTCGCCGCCGACGACGACACGCTTCAGCCAAAAGAACCGAACCCGGCCGAAGAAGTCGAGCCGTTCCGGAATGCCCGAGTCGAGGACATTGTACATCGAGAGCGCATTGTAGGCGTTGACGAGATAGGCCAGGCGGCGTTTTGGATCAGCGATGCTGTCGGGCGGCGTGACGGCGATGTAGGCGACGTAGCTATCGAGGTCGACGCGGTGGGTGGCCAAGCCAGCGAAATCGACGCGACCGCGCTCGTCGACATAGGTTGCGAGAACCCGCGCCCAGGCATCGTCGGGATTGTCTACAGGTCTCGGGGTAGAAGGCACCGGCAGCGTCGAGCAGGCCGCGACAAGGAACAGCAGAATCGCGGCGACTGCCTGCTGGCGCGATACGCCGCGTCTCACGGCGGCCGCCGCGCCAGGCGAGAGCGGCCCTTCGCGGCAACCTTGCGGCGTTTGGCCGGCGCGTCGCTGAAGCCCGATAGAGGCTCCCAGCGCCGCCTTGCGCCGGTTTCGAGCTCCAGCGGCTCGAGGATGAAGCTGTCGCGGCGCGCATTGTGCAGGCACATCGAAACCGGTCCCTGCGCGGTCATGGCCATGAAGACGCAAGCTTCGACGCGATCGCGTTCGAGAGCGCACGCGTCCATGAAATTGTGAATAAGGAAGCTCAGCTTGTGCACCCGGCCGCGGCCGCGCATGAGGTCCCGACGCATCCCCCACAGCTTGCGCGCTGCCCAGCTGGAGCCGCGGCGCCACAGCCATGGCTGCATCGCGGCCCAGCGGGCGAAGGCGGCAATCGCGCGCCCCGGCCGGCGTCGATCATCGACGAGACCGGTCGATGCGTCGAGCACATCGGCGACCAGCGATTGGTCGTCTAGTAGGTCATGCACCCGGCCGCCCGCGACGAGCCCGGCGGCGTAGCGGTTGCACCGCGCGTGGCCGACCGGCGTATCGAAATTGAGGCGAGTGCCCGCACCCTCCTCGATCTGCCGCGCCACCGCGTCGGGCGTGATCAGCGCGGGCCGCGCCCCGGCGACGCCGCGACCGGTGTCGGCCTGCAGCTGGAACGACGCAAGACGCACGGCGTCGGCATGCTCGACAAAGAACCGCACCAGAGCGGGGAGTTGGGCGAAGTTACCGCGGTGTACCGTCGTATTGAACATGACGGCGATGCCGAGCCCTCGCGCGCGCCCGATATATTCCCGGCGCAGTGCGTTGAGCGCTTGCTCGTCCGCGTAGCCCTTGCGCTGCTGCGTGTCGTCGACATGGAAGGCGACGTCGACGAGCCCTGCGGCGGCAAGCTCGGCCAGGAGCGGCCGCGTCGCCTTGATGCCATTGGTCATCAGCGTCGGCCGCATGCCGAGCCCGGCAATCCGCTGAACGATCGCGACCAGCTCGTCGCGCCGGCGCAACGTGGGATCGCCGCCGGTCACCTGGACATCGCAATTGCGGCCATAGAATGAGTGGATCAGATCGATGCGGCGAAAGACCTCTGCCAGCGGCAGGTCGAGCACCGCTTCCGACGTCTCCGAAAGATAGCAGAGGGTGCAGTCGAGATTGCAGCGCTGGGTGATCTCGAGGGCAACGCAGCCGGCGGCGAAGCGCCGTCCCATGGGCTGCCCCTTGCGCCATTGCCCGGTCGCCTCCATGCGACGGCGCGCGCGGGCAAGAGCGGTTCTGGCCGTATCGGGCGCATCCGGCCGCCACGCGGCGATCTCGTCTCGACTCATGTAATCCATGGTGCCTCCGCTTAGGATGCAGCCTTTGGCGCGCTTCCCGTGCCACCCACAAGGTAGTTAGCCGTGGTGCCCGACTCCGGTAACAACCTCACACGGCGTCGCACAACGCTGCGAGCGCCGCGACGCGAGCACGGCACGTCAATACCTCCAGCGCCTCGCGCCGCGGCGGCGGGCAGGACGGCACAGGGTTCGTTTGCCGCCCTCCCTAGGGCGCTGTCGGCACGCGCGGATCGATGGCCAGCCCTTCCGCCTGCCGGCGCTTCAGCGCCCGCAGCCAGCCATGCAGCGCCTCGCAATCGAGGCCGTGCATCATCAGGCGGTAGCCGGACTGGAGCGTCGAGAGCGGCACCAGCGGATGGCCGTTCTTCATGAAGGCGAGGTGATAGTCGGTGCCGAGGATCTTGGCGATGCAGATGGCGACGACCTCGTCGAGCTGCAGCGAATTCGCCGCGCGGATGAAATCGGAACGCGGCAGGAAGAGCGCATAGAGCGGCGTGTAGGCCTCGACCGCGGTTTGCGCATCGATCTTGTTCAGCCATCCTTGGGGCAGCGGCTCCAATGGGAAAGGCTCGTCGGAGATCATCGAGAAGTCCGGCCGCTCGACCGGCGCCAGGTCGCGGCCCTGGGCGCGCAGGCCGGCGTTCAATTGAATGATGAAATTGAAGATGTTGAGGTCGTGCTGCAGGAACATGTTGTCGCGCAGATCGGCCAGGCGTGTCGGCCGCAGCGGCCAGCTGTCAATCGCGACCGAGCCCGCATTGGCCTTGATGAACGCCAGGATCTCGGTGCCGATGCTGAAGTGGCGCAGGATCAAGGTATTGGCTGCGGGCGAGGCAAAGGTCTTCAGACCCCAATATATCAAGCCATGCAGCGCGCGGTTGAGATTGGGCCGGTGCGGCGAGACCACGCGCAGCAGCTTCACCATCAGGAAGAACGCCATGATGAAGGGCCGGGCGACCGGAAATATCCAGCGCCGCGAAAAGGAGCGGTTGCCGAGCAGCAAGGCCCGCTTGGCGCCATCGTCGATGGGCAGGCTCTGATCGAGGTAGAGCGCCAGCCACGGATCCGGGTCGCGCGGATCGAAGCGCGCGGCATCGAAGACATCGGCGCTCGCCCTCACGCCACGATCTCCTCGATCTGCATGGCGTAGAGGCGGGCCGTCACCTTGGCGCAGGTGACGATACGCCTGGCCGTCGCCTCGTCCGGCAGCACGAGGCGGAGCATGGCCTCGAAATCGCCGATATGGCTGGCGTCGTTCTCGCCGTGATAGAGCAGGAAGCGTACCGCATCGGCGCCGATATTGAGCCGCTCGCGAATCTGCCGGCCCCATTCGGCGGCCTTGATCGAGCCGAGGCCTTCGATGATGAACATGCCGCCCAGCAGGCCGAACGGATTGGGACGCGACGCCTCGTGGAACATCCAGGCCGACAGCGCCTCCGATCCGACGTTCTTCTCGGCGGCGCGGATCACCTCGATGGCGCCGCCGCTGGCGACATAGTCGGCTTCGAGCAGGCGAAAGTCGCGATGCTCGGTCACCGCATGCTTCATCAGCCGCGAGCGCAGCTCGAGATGGTCCTCGTCGATGTTCGACGCGGCGCGCGACATCCACAGGGCCCCGTCCTTGACCTGCTGGCGCAGATTGGCGAGGAAGGCCCGGTAGTCCTCGAGCGCGAGCCGGCCGCGCGTCAGCTTGCGGATGAGCGGCGTCGCCGCGAGGCGGCCCTCGAAATCGGTCCAGACGACGGCCAGCTTGCGCAGCACGTCGGCGACGGCGGTATCCCCGGCCGGCGAGCGGGCGGTGCTTGTCATTGGACGACCGCGAACTTCATGAATCCGACGGCGGCGCGGCCGCTTTCCGGCACGATGCAGAGAACCTTGTCGCCCGGCTGCGCGCGGCCGCTCTTCAGCAGCGCGTCGAGCATCAGCCAGATCGAGGCGGAGCCGACATTGCCGGTGCTCGGCAGCGTGGTGAACCACCTTTCTTCCGGGATCATCGCGCCGCTGCTCGTCAGCAGGCCGACGATCTCCTGGCGCAGCGAGCGCGCGGAGTAATGGCACAGGAACCAGTCGATTTCCGCCGGCACGATGCGCCCGACATCCACCTTCTCCAGGTAGATGCCGATCCAGGCACGGATGATCTCCTTCAGCAGGGTGAAATCCTGCAGCAGCGCCACCGCGCCCGCCGCGTGCGCGGCGTGCGGGCCGGCCTGGCTCCAGCCTTGCCTCATGTCGCCGCGCTGGCGCAGCGACGCGCCGGCCCACATGCAGGGATCGAAGCGGCCGGCAAGCGACGCCAGATCGATCCACTCCACAAGCAGGCTCGGGCCGTCGCGGCGGGGAGCAGGCTCCATCACCACCGCTCCGGCGCCGTCGGACAAGGTCCAGCGCAGGAAGTCGGCCTCGAGCGCCAAGCGGCCCTTGGCGTCGACCAGCGCCGTGCCTTCGTAGAAGCTCGGTCGAAACCAGCGCGAGGAGAACTCGCTCGCCACCGCCGCGGCGCAATCGGCCTCGCGGCAGCGGACAGCAAGCCACGCCGCCTTCGCCGCCATGACCGAGGACGCGCAGACCGACTGAAAGCTCGCGAGTTCGAGCGGCCCGCCGCCCAATTCGCCATGCACCGCGCTCGCATGGCCGGGCACGAGATAGTCGCCTTGCGTGGTCGCCGTGGCGAGGAACTGGAGATCACCGCGGCCGAGCCCGGCATCCTCGAGCGACGCGCGCACCGCATCGGCGCTCATGGAGGCGTTGGAATGGAGCGCCTCGCCGGACGGGCCCAGCGCGTAGTGCCGCGTCTCGATCCCGTTCCACTGCAATGCCTTGCGGCCGACGCCCGACGCCCGCCATCGGCTCGCCCGGGAGGAAGATGCCCGTTCCCGTGATGAAGGCGTCGCGGAGCTCGGTCATTCCCCTGCAATCCCGCCGGTCGAGCGCGTTTCGGGTCGCAGAAAGGATCGTCCAGCCGGGATTGAGATTATCTTAAGGATGTCGGAAAAGCGCCATCACGACCCCAGCGGCGATCCTCCAAGATGGCGGCGGAGCGACGCCAGCTCTGTAAGGTCTGAGTTACTCCGACCCCAATTCCTTTCCGCGCACATTGCCGACACATCCAACCATATGGAAGGCATTCATCATGAAAGCAAACCAGCTCTTGCTCGCCGCGATACTCGCCAGCGCAATCGGGGCTCCGATCGAGACCGTGGCCGGGGACAAAAGCGTGGTGTCGCAGATGACGCCCGCGTTGCGCGCCTGAAACGCCGAGAGCCGCTCCCCTCTTGATCCAGTCAATGCTGGCGGCCAAGCGGAGCACGCCCAAGAAAGAGGCGGCGGTCTTTTCGTAGGGATAGCGACCGCACGCGCGTCCGGGGGCGCTCGCTCCGCGTCTTACGGATTTCTTTCTCGCTCTACGCAACTAGCGGGCGGCCTCGTCGTTATCCAATACCGATCTGAAAACCTGCGGATGGCATCCGGTGTTCGGCTCTGCCGCCCTCGATGTGTCGCCACGTATCGGACACGTGCACGTCACTGTGGACGCCGCGCCATGGCATTGGGCCGACGCCAGCGGCGAGCCGCTGATTATCCAAGGCCTCCCTCCGGTTCATCCTGAAAAAGCGCGGCCCGCGGGCGTCGACGGTGGGCTCGTCGTCGTGAGTGAAACCATTCACCTACGGCCAAGCTCGCATTTCCACCAAGGAGAATGATTCATGTCCGCAATATCGTTATCGCCCACCCGGCGCAGCTTTCTTGCCACCTCAGCAGCCGCGGGTGCCTTCAGCCTGCTTCCCGCGCATCTGGCCGCAGCGGCCGCAGCGGGCGACGCACGTCCCAGCCAACCATCGAACCAAGGAGATTCACCGATGGGTACGACCGACGACAACGCGATCCGCCCCTTCCGCATCAAGGTTCCGGAAGAGGCACTCGTCGACCTCCACCGACGCATCGCGGCGACACGGTGGCCCGACCGGGAGACTGTCACTGATCAATCCCAGGGCGTCCAGCTGGCGAAGATCCAGCCGCTCGTACGCTACTGGGGGACGGAGTACGACTGGCGGAAGGCGGAGGCGAAGCTGAATACCTTGCCGCAGTTTGTGACTGAGATCGACGGGCTCGACATTCAGTTCGTGCACGTCCGCTCTCGTCATCCGAACGCCCTGCCGCTGATCATGACCCATGGCTGGCCGGGCTCAATCTTCGAACTCCTGCAGGTCATTGGCCCGCTCACCGACCCCACGGCCTATGGGGGACGCGCGGACGATGCTTTCGATCTCGTTCTGCCTTCGATGCCCGGCTATGGCTTCTCGGGCAAACCGCAGGGCACGGGCTGGGGTCCCGACCACATCGCTCGCGCATGGGCTGTGCTGATGGGGCGCCTGGGATACAAACGCTATGTCTCTCAAGGCGGCGATTGGGGCTCGGTCATCTCGGACGTGATGGCGCGTCAGGCACCGCCGGGACTGCTTGGCATCCACGTCAATATGCCCGCGACCGTGCCAACGGACGTCGCGAAGGCTCTCACCTGTGGCGAACCGGCGCCGTCCGGACTGTCGGCCGAGGAGAAGGCCGCGTTCGATCAACTGGATGCCTTATACAAGAAAGGCTCTGGTTATGCCGCCATGATGGTAACGCGCCCGCAAACCCTGGGCTACAGCCTGGCGGATTCGCCTGCCGGGCTCGCTGCGTGGTTCTATGACAAGTTCGCCGCGTGGACGTATACCGGCGGCGAGCCCGAGCGGGAACTCACGCGCGATGAGATGCTCGACGACATCACGCTCTACTGGGTCACAAACACCGGGACCTCTTCCGCGCGCCTCTACTGGGAGAACAACGCCAACAACTTCAACGCGGTGGATATCTCCATTCCTGCCGCCGTGACAGTCTTTCCCGGCGAGATCTACCGTGCGCCACGAAGCTGGGCCGAGCGTAGTTATTGCAAGCTCATCTATTTCAACGAGGTCGACAAGGGCGGTCACTTCGCGGCGTGGGAACAGCCGGAACTCTTCGCTACCGAAATCCGCGCGGCGTTCAGGTCACTGCGCTAATTGGAGCCAGGTGGGAATACGCGCACAAGGTGTGCCCGTATTTCTTGAACTCGTTGGTTGAGGAAGTTTCCGAAATCGGCGAGCCGGTCATTCAGTGGAGCACAAACTGCCTGTTGGAGGATTTCACATGCGATCTGACATCGTTCCGGGGGCTATCTTCCCCGACTATGAGCTTTCCGACCACACCGCGAAACGCCGGAAGCTCTCCGAACTGCAAGGACAACATCCCATGGTTCTCGTCCTCAGCCGCGGAGGCTTCTGCCCCAAGGACCGCCGGCAGGCTGAAGGGCTTGTTGAACTCCATCGTGAGCTCGAGGTTGCCTATTGCCGGCTTGTCACGATTAGCACCGACAATATCATTCAGACGAACGAATATCGCAGCGGAGTCGGTGCCCACTGGCCTTTCCTCTCCGACGCGAGGCGTATCGTCCAAAAAGATCTCGACATCGCCGAATACACTGATCCTGTCAACAATCCCATGATCCCCCACGTGATTGTCCTCGAGCCCGGTCTCGTCATTTATAAGATCTACAACGGCTACTGGTTCTTCGGCCGGCCCACTCTGGAAGATCTCCGCCATGACCTGCGTGCCGTTACCAAGAAATGCCGGCCAGACTGGGACATCACAACGCCCGAACTCAAAGCGGCGTGGCAGCAAGGCCGCAAGGAACTCTTCTATCCGTACGGCAAAACGTACGTCCAAACTCTCGGTGAACAGGATTAGGAGCGGTATGTCATCAGCTACACGCTGCGTCGCGATCGCCCGGGTTGATCGTGCGCGAAGCTTTTTGTCACATAAAACTGCTCTTCGTTCTCGCGGCTGACCCAACTCGAAGGCGTTCATCATGAAAGCAAACCAGCTCTTGCTCGCCGCGATACTCGCCGGCGCATTCGGGGCACCGATCGAGACCTTGGCCAAGGACAAACGCGTAGTGCAGCAGATGACGGCGGCAGCGGTTCGATTACCCATTGAAGGTGAGTTGCCTTCTCTCGGCAGCGCGACCGGGTGGCTCAATTCGCCGCCATTGACGGCGGCGGGCCTGCGCGGAAAAGTCGTCCTCATCGACTTCTGGACCTACTCCTGCGTCAATTGGCTGCGCTCGCTTCCCTATGTCCGCGCGTGGGCCGAGAAATACAAGGACCAGGGATTGGTGGTGATCGGCGTGCACGCGCCTGAGTTCGCATTTGAGAAAAACGTCGATAACGTTCGCCGAGCCGCGAAGGAGGTGAGGGTCGATTATCCGATCGCGATCGATAGCGACCATGCGATATGGCGCGCTTTCGACAATCAATATTGGCCGGCCCTCTATTTCGTCGATGCGCAGGGGCGTATTCGACATCATCAATTCGGCGAGGGCGAATACGAACAGTCGGAAAAGATCATTCAACAATTGCTGGCCGAGGCCGGAAGCAGCGGCATCGGCCATGAACTGGTTTCGGTCGATGCGCGTGGTGTTGAAGCTGCCGCCGATTGGGGCAGCTTGAAGTCTCCGGAAAACTATGTCGGCTATGAGCGCACCGAGAACTTTGCGTCTCCCGGCGGTGCAGTATTGGACAAGCCTCGCGTCTATGCTGCCCCCGCGCGGTTGAGACTCAATCATTGGGCCCTTTCGGGTGATTGGACGGTGGAGAAACAGGCCACCGTGCTGAACAAGGCCAACGGACGGATCGCGTACCGCTTTCATGCCCGCGATCTTCATCTCGTCATGGGACCGGCGGCGCGAGGAACTTCCGTGCGATTTCGCGTGCTCATCGATGGACAGCCGCCGGGCGCTGCCCACGGAATTGACGTTGACGACCAAGGCAACGGCACGGTTGCCGAACCGCGGCTGTATCAGCTGATCCGACAACCGAAGCCCGTCGCCGATCGACAGTTCGAGATCGAGTTTCTCGATTCGGGCGTGGAGGCTTTTGCGTTCACGTTCGGCTGATCCACGGCAAAGGCTATTCACCCGATCACCGCGCCCTGGCAGGCCTCGATCGGGTCGAACCCAGTCACCTTCATCGATGCCACCATAAATGCGGTAAGCGTATCATCGAACCAAGGAGACTCACGATGGGTACGATCAAAATGTCCGAAGAGATCAACCATCATCGCCGCCGCTTTTTCGGCGCCGCGGCCATGACTATTGCCACCGCCCAGCTCGGCATGACCGGTTTTGCGGACGCACAACCCAGCAAGACAAAACAGGCGGATCTGCCCGCGATCAAGCCGGGGACGAACACCTCGTTCGCCTCGCTGAAGCAGATCGATGCCGGCGTCCTCAATGTCGGCTACGCTGAAGCTGGCCCCGCCGATGGCCCTGTGGTCATCCTTCTGCACGGCTGGCCCTACGACATTCACAGCTATGTCGATGTTGCCCCTTTGCTGGCGTCGGCGGGCTACAGGGTGATCGTCCCCTATCTGCGCGGCTATGGCACGACGCGCTTTCTTTCAAGTGAAACGTTCCGGAATGGCCAGCAAACGGCCGTCGCGCTCGATGTCATCGCTTTGATGGATGCGCTCAAGATCGAGAAGGCAATCCTCGCCGGGTATGATTGGGGAGCGCGGACGGCCGACATCGTCGCGGCGCTCTGGCCGCAGCGCTGCAAAGCCCTCGTCTCCGTGAGCGGTTATCTGATTACCAATCGTGAAGCGAACAAACGGCCGATGCCGCCACAAGTCGAATGGGGATGGTGGTATCAGTACTACTTTGCCACCGAAAACGGCCGGGCCGGCTACGACGCATACCGGCACGACTTCGCGAAGCTCATCTGGAAGACAGCCTCGCCGAAATGGGACTTCGATGACGCGACGTTCGATCGCACCGCCGTGTCCTTCAACAACCCGGATCATGTCAGCATCGTGATCCATAATTACCGCTGGCGCATCAGCCTGGCTGAAGGCGAGCCGCAATACGACGATCTCGAACAGCAACTGGACGCAATGCCCGTGATCGCGGTGCCGACGATCACCATCGCCAGCGATTTCGATGGCGCGGCCTCGGACGGAACATCCTATGCCAAGCAATTCTCGGGCAAATATTCGCACCGAATCCTCAAGGGCATCGGTCACAATGTGCCTCAAGAAGCCCCTCGGGCCTTCGCCGCCGCTGTCGTCGAAGTCGACGGTTATTGAAAGAGCCCGATTCGATCAGAACGGACACGATATAGACTGCGCGCCTAGAGCGGCCGGGCAGGGCGCCACAAGGGACGAGGGAGAAAAGAAATGATCACCGCGGACCTCAGCGGCAAGGCGGCGCTGGTCACCGGCGGCGCGTCGGGTATCGGGCTCGCCACGGTCGAGCTTTTCCTCGCCTGCGGCGCCACCGTGGCCGTGAACCACCTGCCCGACGATGCCCGCGCCCGGACCGAGCTCGAGCGCCTGCACGCGGCGGGCCACGCGGTCCTCGTCGCGCCCGGCGACGTGTCGCGGCCGGGCGAGGCGGAGGAGATGGTGCGCGCGGCGGTCGACGGGCTCGGCCGGCTCGACATCCTCGTCAACAATGCGGGGACGCCGGGAACCACGGCGCCGATCGCCTTCGCCGATCTCGACGCCATGACCGAGAAATTTTGGCAGACGATCCTCGCGACCAATCTGCTGGGGCCCTTCCGCTGCAGCCATGCCGCCGCGCCGGCGCTGAAGCGCTCGCACGGCGCCATCGTCAATACCGCGTCGGTGGCGGGGCTGGGACGCGTCGGCAGCAGCATCGCCTATGGCGCGAGCAAGGCGGGCCTCGTCAGCCTGACGCGCTCGCTCGCGGTCGCGCTGGCGCCCGATGTGCGCGTCAATGCCGTGGCGCCGGGCTTCGTCGATTCGCCATGGACCAAGGCCTGGCCCGACGAGCGCAAGCAGGGCTATGTCGGAGCATCGCTGACGAAGCGCGCCTGCACCCCGGCCGACATCGCGGAAGCGATCCTCTTCCTCGCCGCCGCCGGCGCCATGATCACCGGCCACACCTTGCCGGTCGATGGCGGGCTCATCTAGGGGCTGGAACGGAGCGGAGCTTTGACGTCATGACCGGTATTGCGCAACCTGCGAACCCGCGAACGCGCCGGCTTTCCTGCCGGGCGCGAGCAGCACAGGTCGGGCCGCTTAGGGAGAAGAGTCATGAGCCGTGTAATCGCGATCGCCATCATCCTGTCGGCCTTCTGCCTGTCGGCAGAGGCGCAGACTGTCACGGTGACGGTGTTGAATGAGGCCGGAGCGCAGATCGTGCTCAAAGCCGCGGCGGAGAGCGCCCGGCAGAAGAGCGCGCCGTCGGCGATTGCGGTGGTCGATCCGGCGGGGGACCTGCTGGCTTTTCAGCGGATGGACGGTGTCCGCCCGGACAGTGTCGATCTCGCCATCCAGAAGGCGCGGACCGCGGCGCGCCTGCGGCGGCCGACGGCGGAGATCGAGGACAACATCAACCAGGGTCGCACGGCATTCGTCACGGCCGGCATCGCGGCTCTGCGCGGGGGTGTGCCGGTCTTGCTGGACGGCCAGGTCGTGGGTGCCGTGGGCGTGGCCGGGTTGAGCAAGGAGACCGACACGGCAATCTCCGAGACGGCGGCGATGTCGTTGGCCGTGCCGACAAAGACACCTCGGCAGAACTAGGGCGAATTCCGATCAGGTAGATCACTCCACTCTCGTCGTTCCCGCGCCCTTCGACAGGCTCAGGAGCGGGGACCCAGGGGCCATCGCACGTCGCTCGCCCTGGGTTCCCGCTTACGCGGAACGACGGTGAAACAATCATGCTCAGGGCTGCCAGAACCACTTTCCTGTCTCCTGCCAAACGCGCGCGCGATCGATGCCGATATCGCGCAGCATGTGCTCGTCGAGCTGCGCCAGCAAGCGGCGGCCGCGAGCGCGCGCTCGCCACTCGACGACGCACCCGCGCAGGCAATCGTAGAGGCTGCGCCGGCGTGCCGGTGGCGACGTACGGGCCGCCGGTACGTCCGGCGCCGCGCTAGAGTGGTCGGTGCTTTCCATGGCATCCTCCGTGCAGCCGGGCGGAGGAAGGCCGTAAAAGAGAAGGGCCCCGTCCGTCACCGGCGGGGCCCTGATGATCTCTTCAGCGCCGAGCGATCAGCGCAGACGAGAACGCAAAGACCCCTCGGCGAAGGTCTTTCGCGCCTGCCAAAGAATGTTGGCGATGGTCTGCGGATTGCTCATGCCGTAACGCTAACCGCGCGAGTCATCGCTGTCAACGACACTCTAGGGGTGGTTCGCCCACCGCAAGCCGCCCCCCATCAAGACGCGCGGCGCCGCGCGCGAAGGCGAGGGTGAAATCGTCGTGAGCGCGTGGATCGTAGCGCTGGTCTTGTCTACCGCCTTCTTCCACGCGGGCTGGAACGCCGTGTTGCGGCACAGCAGCGATCGGTTATTCACCACCGCGATGATCGCTTTCGGCGGCGCCATGGTCGCGGCGTCATTTCTTCCGTTCCTGCCGTGGCCGGGCCGGGCGAGCGTCCCCTTCATGCTCGCCTCTTTCGTCCTGCACACGGTCTATCGCGTCTTGCTGATCTTCGCCTACCGGTGGGGCGATCTCGGCACCGTCTATCCCATCTCCCGAGGCGCGGCGCCGCTTCTCGTTACCGCCGCCGCCGCGCTTTTCGCGGGCGAACATCTGAGCGCACCGGCCCTTTGCGCGGTCGCCCTCATCTCGCTCGGCATCATCGCCCTGTCGCAAAGCCATCTGGCGACGGCGCCGCCCCGCGCGCTGGTCATCGCCGTCGTTACCGGTGTCGTTATCGCCAGCTATTCGGTCGTCGACGGCATGGGGGCGCGCCTCGCCGGGAACGCCTTCTCCTATGCGTTCTGGCTCGAGGCAGCGGAATCATTGCCCTGGCCGTTCATTCTGCTCGCCAGGCGCGGCACGCTGCGCGGCGCGAGGTCGGCACCGGGCGACGGCTGGCGCGCGATCTGCGCCGGCATCGTGTCGATCCTCGCCTATGCGCTCGTCGTCTGGGCAATGACGCGGGGCGCCCTGGGCATCGTCGCGGCGCTGCGCGAGACCAGCGTCGTCTTCGCCGCGCTCATCGGCTGGCTCTTCCTCGGTGAACGTCTCACTTGGCGCCGGTTCCTCACCTGCGCCGGCATCGCCGTGGGCATTATCATGCTCGCCATCCTGCGCTAGAGGCGGAGCAGCAAGACTGTCAGGGCAGAACGGCCGGCGCGGCAAGGCCGCTCTTATGCTTGGTCGCGCGCCTCCAGCTTCCCGATGATGCGCCTCACCTCGGTCAGGCTGGCCTGGTACAACTCGGCGACTTGCTCGGGCGTCATCCCGTAGGTCGCCAAGGTCCGGATGCGGGGATATTCGGATGTTGGAATGGCAGCTGCCCGCTCCGTCGCGGCCGCGCCTTGCGTTTTGCTCGGTGCGGCAGCCGCTGTTTCGGGCCCGGGGCGGGGTTCCGGCTCCGCCTTGGCACTCGTCAAGATGCGCGGCTTGCGCTGCGACGGTTGCTCGCCTGCCGCCGCATCGGTGGTCGGCGATGCACGCTGGATGGGCGCGGCTGGCGCCTTCGGCTTGAAGAGAGCTTCGGCGGCATGGCGGGCGCTGCTCGCTTGTTGGCTGTCGCCGGGAGCATCGCCGATCGGCCTACCGGCAGACGCGCTCCAAGAGCGTTCGTCGGGCACGTTCATTCTCTCCGGGGTTCGCTGGCAAACAATGGGAAAGTACATCGGTAACATGGGCGGCGATAGCCCATTGAGCAAGTCGGTTGACGTTATTTGGCGGCCAAGTGGAACGGTTGACGCTGCCGCCCAAGAGGCCGGCGCTATCAGCGACGGAATTCGTGATGGCGGAAGCCGCGTCCGCCGCCAAACACGAACGTGCCGCCGATCGCAACGCGCGGCCCCCAATAGGGGTCGTAGGCCCAGTAGGGATAGCCCGGCGGATAGGCGGGGTTCGCCGGCACGACATAGACCTGGGGCGGCTGGCCCGGCGCTTCCTGGCTGATCTTCCACGAACCGTCGGGCTGCTGGCACGCCCAGCCGTAAGCCGGCTGCGGCTGCCCGCCGATCATGATTTGTGCGTTGTATTCGCGACAGTTTTGCGGCGGCGGCGGGTTCGCCATCGCCACCGGCTGCGGCGGCGGCGGTTGGACCACACAAGCGGTGCATGACAGCGCCGCGCCGACGATCAGCCTTCTCGCGCGGTGTGACGGCATGCGAACCTTCCTGTCACCCATGATAGGCGTGCGACCGGGCGGTCATCCCCTGGATCAGCCCGCTGAAGCCGCGGGCCGGCCGTCGGCCCGAGGGGCGCTCCCGCCCGGGCCGACGCAGCGCAAGCGCGTTGCCTGCCGCATGCCGCGCTCACGCGCGCCTGGAAGGGCGGCGAAAAATTCGGCCAGCTAAACTTTCTCAATTGGACATTCCCGATCTCCCGCCAATATGTGGCTTGTGCACCGTATCCGATCCTTCGCGCGAAGGAGCCTCCCTGTGGCCAAGCATGCAAGCAGCCTGAAGCAGGCCGGTGAGATCAAGCGCGCGGACGCGGCCAGGGGCCGCTCCGATTTCGAATGCGTGTCGCTTCTGTTGCAGCCGGCGGCGCGCTCCCCGCGTATGGGAGACAAGCGCGTCCCCTGCGGCACAGACGACATGCGAGAAACAGGAAAGGAACCACGGCCATGAAGGAAAGCGACGTTCGTGAACGAGCCTTCGCGATGCCCCTGACCAGCCCGGCCTATCCGCCTGGACCGTACCGCTTCGTCGATCGCGAGTTTCTCATCATCACCTACCGCTCCGACCCGGAGAAGCTGCGTGCCGTCGTACCCGAGCCGCTGCAGCTCGAGGAGCCGCTCGTGCGCTACGAATTCATTCGCATGCCGGATTCGACGGGCTTCGGCGACTACACCGAGACCGGACAGGTCATTCCGGTCTCCTTCAAGGGCCGCAAGGGCGGCTACTGCCATTGCATGTTTCTCAA
>WNFM01308115.1_pt1 | contig 21625 bp, 12 predicted proteins | sample 5400271 | NCBI WGS metagenome assembly WNFM01 (sample SAMN13153352, study PRJNA577476) | soil metagenome | isolation source: 60 cm saprolite on Douglas fir-dominated hillslope | place: USA:California | collected 2013-09-17
GCGCTGGGTACAAGGCATTCCTTCAACCGTATCGCCGACAGCACGGAGAATCTCCTCTCGGTCAGGCGTCTTGATCAGGTACTTGCTTTGGATGAGGGGAAACAAACTGTTACCGTAGGCGCGGGTATGCGGTACGGGGAGTTGAGTCAGCATCTTTACAGCAAGGGTTTTGCACTTCACAACCTGGCGTCCTTACCTCACATTTCCGTTGCCGGTGCCTGCGCCACCGCTACGCATGGCTCGGGTGTTAAAAATGGGAATCTGTCGACGGCCGTTTCTGCGATAGAGTTCGTCAGCGCCAATGGTAAGGTGCATATTCTTTCCCGCGAAAAAGACGGCGAGCGGTTTCAGGGTGCCGTCGTTGGTTTGGGTAGCCTTGGCATTGTAACCAATGTCACGCTTGACATTCAGCCCACCTTTGATGTGAGGCAAGACGTATACCAAAACTTACCCCTTCAACAACTCAAAGACCATTTTGACGAGATCGTTTCCAGCGGGTATAGTGTCAGTCTTTTCACCGACTGGCAAAACAAGAACATCAGCCAGGTCTGGATAAAAAGCCGCGTGGGAAAGGAGCGCTCGCACGAGGCAGCGCCCCGGTTTTTTGAAGCAACGCTTGCCACCCGGAACCTCCACCCTATTGTTGAACTATCCGCCGAAAATTGCACGGAGCAAATGGGGGTCCCTGGCCCCTGGCACGAGCGGCTGCCGCATTTCAAGCTGAACTTCACTCCAAGCAGCGGAGCGGAGTTACAGTCCGAATATTTTGTCCCCCGTCAGATGGCAGTTGAAGCCATCCTCGCTGTTGAAGGCTTACGTGACTACATCAAGCCAAACCTGTTGATTACGGAAATACGAACCATCGCGGCCGATGACCTTTGGATGAGTCCTTGTTACAAACAGGACAGCGTGTCCATCCACTTTACGTTAAAACCGGACTGGCCATCTGTGAAGAAATTGTTGCCGATGATCGAAGAGAAGCTGAAGCCTTTCCACGCCCGCCCGCATTGGGCAAAGTTGTTTACGATGTCTCCTTCCCATTTGAAACCCCTTTACGAAAAGCTGCCCGATTTTCTGAACCTGCTGAAAGAGTTCGATCCGGATGGAAAATTCCGGAATGAATTTATGGACGATATTACCTCACCCACCGCCTACGCTGGGACAGCTTCCGCGGGCAGGCCGGCCCGTCTCCGAGGCGGAGAGGGGGGAAGTTAGATGCGATTAATAAGGATGAAAAAAAATTGTCCCAATGTTCACCTCATTCGTTCCTTAACCTTAGCGAGAAAATTCTGCGTAAATCTGCGAGAACTCCCCTCTCCGCCTCGGAGAGGGGGCAGGGGGTGAGGTTTCTAACGTGGCCCGTAGCGTGGAGCAGGCTTACCATATTCCAGCGCCCCCAGATCGGGAGCCTTTCCAGCATAGTTATCATTAACATTTGGTAGAATACATCCTGCATCAATTGCCTTGCCGGAGGGCTTCAGCTGGAAATCATAGCCTTTAACCGGATAGACATGACCTCGCTTTTTGGGATCCGGCATCGGTACATTTTCAAAAACAGCATCATCGAGCTCTATACCATGCAACTCGAAACCTGTCCTCGTCCTAAAATCTTTCAGATTCGCAAATTCAAGTACAGGAAGTTCTTTTTCGTCTGCCTGATTGAGTGAATCACGTGGTGGATAACTCCAACGGTACCGGGTTTGGGTCCCGCTTTTTTTTCTGTAGCCATTGTAGTCCAGTGTGGAATAGTTTGTGAATGTCGTGCCGCTCAGCGATGGACGATTCGAATCCGGCCCTAAGAAAAGATTGTTCCTGAAATGGCCGTTGGAGAAAGCATTGATACTGGCTTCCGCTACAAAGGTATTTTGATACGTGAAAATACCGGCCGGCCGTATCATGTATTTCAATGCCGTGCCGGTAATGTTGTAGCAAATATTCCTTATAAAATAAACAGGTCCTCCAAAAACTGGTTGTGCACTTAAGCCCGAATGGTAAGCATTAAAGCCTCTGTTTTCGAACACCCGGATATTGTGCACTCCCCCATCCGACTCGATGAAATCATCGGCCACATTAAAAATGTCGTTGCGATAAAAGTCAATGGAAACACACTCCTTTCCCTTTTCCGGCAATCCGTGTGTATCGACACAAATGCCATCGTGAAAATAAGCAATGGAATTGTGACAAACTACATGGCTCTGCCCATACACTTTTATAGCATAATAGGAAGTCAACGGAGTGGGATGCTCAAGACCGTACCATCCCGTCAGCGTGTCAGGAGCATGACGTCCCCGTATAACGTTATCGGCAATATAGAAATCTTTGGAATCCGCACTATAGGTTACCACGGCGATACCGACGTCCTCAATTTTACAGTTCCTGACCGTTAACCCACTGGAGCCCATTACCCTTTTCAGTCCGGCATAAAATGCAATATCCGTATTTCTGATCGTCAGTCCTTCGAAATAATGATAGTCTCCTGCCATCACATCGAAGAGGCGATACGAGCCATCGCCGTCAAAAATCACTTCGCCATCTCCCGCAGCCTTGATGACTATGGGTTTCTCCGGCGTTCCTTTTTGCGTGAGTACATAAGCGCCGTGAAAGTCAAGCGCCAGGGAGTCGGCATACCGAAGGCGATGACCTTTATACAAACCGGCGTGGATCAATATGATGTCACCGGCCTTTACCCTTGGGTCGGGCACATTCCACCAATCACCGGTGTCGCCTTCGCCATAGTATGCTTCATTTAGTCCCGTAAAAGCCGGCGTTTCCTTTGGTCCTTTATATCCCGGTGGATAAACATGATATACCCTACCCTGATCATAGGGTTTAGGCTCACGCTTGGTTTGAACAACAATTTCCTGGCCGGCCTGTCCTTCGATGCCATCAGGATCTGACAATTGAAATTTGCACTCGTAGAGCGTACCCGGCTCCAGATTAAAAAGACTGCCTGCAAACATGTGAGGCACAGTGTAAACCCATCGCTGATCGTGACCATAGACTTTTTCGCCACCTATCCTCAACAAGGGCAACCCTTTTTGCCATTCCGCCTCGCCCTTTTTCCGATAGGCGACCGACACACTGGCATTTCGGTTTTCATCCCCGTAGATTGTCCATTCAAATCCTGCGCAGATCAGGGTGGGCGGCTCGACAATGAATTCTCCTGCCTTTGTTTTGTTTCTTATCGTTGCCGGAGACGAGGGATCTCCGGGCATCCAGGAAAAGGAAAGGCTCGCGATACTGATAAAAAAGATAGACTTTGTAATTTTCATAACATGCCTGTGGTCTCAGGTAAGGGCGCATACTTATCCATGCTATCCCTGCGTGGAAGGCGAAGTTAAATTAAAAAGTCTATAGTCCCGAGTTGAAGCTGTACTTAACTCCAGACTATGGATCAGGGACTAGAGAATCCTTACTCTGTTCGGAGCGACTCAACCGGGTTCGCCCTGACCACTTTTCCGAGCTTAAAACTCAGCGGAATAATGGCCATCAAAAGCGTGGCCACAGATGAAATGATGATGATATCAAACCCCATATCGATCCGATAAGCAAAATTAGTGAGCCATTGGACCGCTCCAAGCCACCCTAATGTTCCCCCCACGACCGAAGCCAGGCCCAGGATGATAAAGATGTCTTTCGCCAACAGGGCGAGCAAATTCAGAAAAGGAGCTCCTAATACCTTTCTAATGCCAAGTTCTTTGGTTCTTTCTTTAATCGAAAATGACATGACTCCCGCAATTCCCAGACAGGAAATTACCATAGCCATCAACGAAAAGTAATTTAGACCTTCTGCGAGTTGCTGATCTTTCCTGTAAAGTTGACTCAATTGGTCATCCAGGAACGAGTACTTTAAAGCCGAGTTATTCGACAATTTGGCCCAGGTGTTCTCCATGTAACGGATTGTTCCGGGAATATCACTGTTGTTTATTTTCAGCGACAGGTAGTTAAAATTGTCGTTCCCTGTAAAACCAATTCCCAATGGAGTGATGGGCTTATGCAAGGATTCAAAATGAAAATCCCTTGCCACCCCCACCACGGTACCCAGTCTCTTGTCAAACCCAAACCGAGTTCCTACCGGAGCCTTGAAATCGAGGTTTTTTACCGCTGCCTGGTTGAGGACATAAACATTACCCCGTTCGCCTGGCAGGGCTGCAGAGAAATCTTTTCCCTGAACAATTTCAATTCCATACAATCCAAGAAAATCCTCGTCCACATTCAATCTGTAAAAGAAGGGATTATCCCCTTCCGCCTGGCCTTCCCATGTGGGAATATTGGACCATCCGATCTTAGTCGGAATACCCGTTGATCCCGCAACCTTAATAATATTGGCGTTTTTAAGGAGTTCCTGCTTGAGTGTTTCCGTCCTGTTCTTCCAGACACCGTCCACGTCTTTATACCAAATCCCATCCAGGTTCATGTACAAGATGAGGTTCTTTTCATACCCGAGGTTTTTATTACTGGCATAGTTTAATTGTCTGTACACCGTAATCGTGCCGACCAATAAAAGGATGGAAACAGAAAACTGGATAACGATGACCCCTTTACGAAGGACCATTGCTCGTTTGGAAAACTTTTCCATTCCTCCTTTTATCCCGTTGCTAATCCGGAGTCCGGATAAATAAAATGCCGGATAAGCCCCTGCGATCAGGGCCATGAGGAAGACAACGCCAAAACCCGTAATCAGCAGTTTGTAGTTTAACAGCGATCCGAAATCGAGTTCCTCGTCAATAAAATTATCAAACAAAGGCAACACAAGCCAGACCAGCAACAGGGAGGCCAGGTAAGAAATAAACACGAGCAAAAAGGATTCGCTCAGAAACTGCGCGATCAACTGGGTTCGGGTAGCCCCGGAGACTTTCCTGATCCCGATATTTTTCGTCCGCGCTCTGTAATGAGCGATGTAAAGATTCATATAGTTGAATCCCGCGATGAATAATATAAAGAATCCTACCGAAATAAAAATAAATAGTGTCCCCTTGTCCCCTGTACCCTTGATCTGACGGTTGAAATGAATGTCCGCCAGCGGCTGAAGATGAAAAGACCACTTTTTGCCATTGAACCCATCGATGTCATATTTTTTCAACTTCGCATCCAGTTTTTGAATATTGGAATTTTCATGAAGCACGAGATACGTCCGGTATCCATTATTCAGCCAATTGTTGCTTACCAAACTTTCTCCGTTCATCGCTTCCAGCGTTTGAAATGATACCAGGAAGTTAAATTTCAGATGTGAGTTCTCCGGTATTTCCTTCAACACACCCGTTACGTTGAACACGGTCCCGTTGTTCATTGCCATCACCTTCCCGACTGGATCGCTTTCCCCGAAATACTTTACAGCCGTTTTTTGGGAAATGATGATAGAATAAAGATGCGAGAGTGCATCTTTTTTATTTCCCGACCGCAGGGGAAAGGTAAATACATCCAGGAATTCAGGATCAACGACCAGAATATCTTCGTCACTATATTGGTCATTGTGTTTAAAAGAGAAGTTTCGCTCGGTGGTGCGGCTAACCCGTTCAATTTCCGGCAATTCATTTTCCCAGGTGGGCTTCAGGATGTAAGGCGAAACGATCCACCAATCCGAACTGCTTCCCACCACCTGGTTGCCCGGCTGCTTCATCACCACCCGGTAAATGTTACGCTCGTTCTCATGAAACTTATCAAAGCCGAGCTCGAAGTTCACGTAGAGGATAATCAACAGGCAACTTGAAATACCGAGCATGAGCCCGATTACATTTAAGGCAGTGAATCCACGATGCCTCTTAATCAGCTTCACTGCGGTTCTAAGGTAGTATTTGAGCATGGGGGTATTTTAGGATAAAAGACCGGAGGAGGCCAAAAGGGTTGCTTCTGAGCACCTCCATTAATACCGGATTGACCAGGAAAGGGTACACCTTAATTGTATCTCACCTTTTGTAGTATAAACCAGGACAAGATTATTTGATTTTTCAAGGCTAAAACGAAGGGGTCGAGGGGGCCAGGCCTTTTTGAGATTTTCTGTGCGCTATAGGATGGTCTGCCACACGACAGGAAAATTACCCAACCCGTGTTCATAGTTTGTATTGGCTTTATTATTTGTTACATTAGAATTATTTGAATTTTTCTTCCGGCTTTTAGTTTAAAATGCGAAGCGTATTGACAGGGGGCAATGGGGTTGACTTTGTGCGGAAAGACAGAAAATTGTTAATCAAAGAAAGAAAAGTGAGCATACTAATTTTCCACCCATGACTGATCCTTCAAAATCCAACGACGCACAAAAGGGATTGGGTATTTCAAAGATACTCTGGGTAGAAGATCTGGAAGATGATGTCATGCTGGGGGAACGGGAATTAAAGAAGGTGGGCATGCGATTCACCAGCCGGCGGGTGGAGACGCGGGAAGATTTTATCAATGCGGTTCAAACCTTCAAACCGGACGTCATCCTATCGGATCACAGTCTTCCCCAATTTGATTCGGCCGAAGCATTCAAGATCTACAAGGCCCTGGAGCTGACTATTCCGTTTATCTTAGTTACCGGTACGGTGTCCGAAGAATTTGCCGTCAGCTCATTAAAGTTGGGCATCGACGATTACGTCCTTAAATCCAATCTTTCCCTCCTGTCATCGGCTATTGTGAACGCATTAAATCAGCGTCGGATTGAGAATGCAAGAACGGAGAGAGAAAAAGAAATAAAAAGGCAAAATCAAAAGCTGGTGGAAGACATCCAGCAACGCACACAGGATGTCATTAATGAACAAAACTTTACCGATTCCGTCATCAACGGAATGCCGGGGCTGTTCTACGTCATGAGTGGTAATCGGTTAATCCGATGGAACAAGAACCTCGAGGTAGTTTCCGGTTACCTCCAGGAGGAGATTGGAAAATTAACAATTCTGGACCTGGTTGCCGGCAAAGACAAGGAATTTGCAAGCCGGCAGATTGAGACAACAATGGAAACCGGCAGTTCCAGGTTTGAGGTAGTCGTTGTCACCAAGACAGGGAAGCTCATCCCGCACTACTTTACAGGACTCCTTGCTCAAATTGGAGTTACAAAACTTTTTGTTGGAACGGGTGTGGATATATCCGATCTCAAGAATACGCAGGAAACGTTACGACTCCACGATGAGCGAATGGAGTTGGCGTTCTCCACTTCCGGCAGTTCCTGGTGGGATTGGGACATTCTATCCGGAAAAATTGATTCTCATCCTAACCGCTATCTTACCTTGGGTTATTCCCGGGAGGAAATAACGCCTCATGCCGATGGGTGGATGAGTTTACTCCATCCGTCGGATCGGGGAAGGGTGATTGCCACGATCATGGATTGCCTTTCCGGTAAAACGTTGATTTACGACACAGAATGCCGGTACGTTTCCAAGCAAGGAGAATGGAAATGGTTTCACATGTTGGGAAAGATCGTCACTACGGATGATCAGGGACAGCCCCTTCGAATGATTGGCACCGCAGATAACATTACCAAGACAAAATTGATTGAACAGGAAATTGTCGAAGCCAAATATGCTGCAGAATCGGCCAATCGCAGCAAAAGCCAGTTTCTGGCAAATATGTCGCACGAGATACGAACTCCGCTCAATGCTGTGATCGGGCTGAGTCACCTCGCCATGAAGACGGAGTTAACACCCAAGCAACAGGACTATTTAAAAAAAATTCATTCCTCAAGCGAATCGCTTCTGGGGATCATCAATGAAATACTGGATTTCTCAAAGATCGAAGCAGGAAAACTAACTCTCGAAGAAGTCACCTTTGATCTTGAGGAAGTACTTCAGAAACTGGCTGACGTTATTACCTACAAGGCCTATGCAAAGGGATTGGAAATTGCATTTGGAATTGGGAGCGATGTATTTACCCATTTAATAGGCGACCCGGTCCGGCTTGAACAGATTCTAAGCAACCTGTGCACCAATGCCATCAAGTTTACGGACAACGGGGAAGTAGTTGTATTGGCCAAGGTCGTCGAGGAATCCGACCATGACGTCAAACTGCAATTCGAAGTGCGCGATACCGGGATCGGGATGGACAAGAAGCAACTTAGCAAGTTGTTTACGCCTTTCACTCAGGCGGATGATTCCATATCACGGAAATACGGTGGTACCGGCTTAGGGCTCTCGATAATGAAACGGCTGGTAGAGCTAATGGAGGGTACGGTTTGGGTAGAAAGCAAATCCGGTGAGGGGAGCGCGTTCTATTTCACCACCCGCTTCCGGAAGCAAAAACTGCAGCGCAAAATTCCGGTTCCTGCTATTGATCTGCGCAATATGGGCGTGTTGGTCGTGGATGACAACCAATCGACTTTGAAAATAGTGAAAGCGGCGCTCGAATCATTCTCTTTTCAGGTGATCACCTGTAATTCCGGGATCGAGGCGATCCACTACTTAAAAAACAATAACCAGATTTTGCCGGTTAAGTTGGTGTTGATGGACTGGAAAATGCCTGGGATGGATGGGTTGAGGACTGCCGAAATTATCCGGCAAGATGAACAATTCGCCGACATCAAGATTATCATGATGTCCAACGGGTACGCCAACGAAGACCTTTATCTAAAAACGGATGAGTTGAAACTGTCTGGCATAGTGATCAAGCCCATAGGATATTCCATGCTGTATGATACGATCATGAGTGCGATTGACACGGGGGTCACGCAGAAGAAGAAAGGCACCGAAACGCTTCCGGCGGATGTCGCTCATGAAGCCACCCACGGTCACCTCCTTCTCGTGGAAGACAATGAAATTAATCAACAAGTAGCTAGTGAATTGCTGGAAGGATTTGGGTATTCTCTTGAAATTGTCGGCAATGGTCTTGAGGCGGTGAATAAAGTAAAGGAATCGGGCAACCCTTCCCGGTTTGATCTCATCTTGATGGATCTGCAAATGCCGGTCATGGGAGGATACAGCGCGACCTTGGAAATCCGCAAACTTGAGGAATACAAGACTCTCCCAATCGTTGCTATGACTGCGGATGCAATGGGGGGTGTCCGTGAAAAATGCCTTGAGGTCGGAATGATGGATTTTATCACTAAACCCATTAATCCCAACAAACTGTCGGACGTCTTGCAACGATGGCTTACGCCGGCAAAAAAAATGGCCTTGCCTCACATTGTTCCGTCACCGGGCCGGAAAGGGCGTAATAGGATACTTATTCCGAAACTTTCCGGTATTGATGTGAAGGATGGGCTAAGCCATGTCAATGGGAACTCCCGGCTCTATATTGATTTGCTTATCAAATTCATGGATAACCACGAACATTTCATCGTGGACCTGAAAAAGGCATTAGTCGAAGAAGACACGGCACAAGGCGGAAGGATGATCCATACCCTGAAAGGCATGTCCGCCAACCTGGGTATGATAGGGTTGCATGAAGCATCCATCAAAGTGGAGGAGGAGTTCAGAAGCCAAAATGTGAACAAAACGGATGAGATCCTCGTGCCTTTGTCCATTGAAATGGAATCCGTGCTGAGATCGTTGCGCGATAACCTTGTGAGAAAGTCGGAATCCATGGAACTGGTTCCTCTGGATACGGTAAAGCCATTGCTCAATGAACTTCACGCGTTGCTGAAAGCCCAGGACCTCGAGGCGATGAGCATATTGAAGAAAATCGGTAAGGTAAGAGGTCATGAAAAAGAAATGAAGCAGCTTGAAATAGCCATCAAGAAGTATGATTTTGATTCGGCCGTTCAAATTTTAGAAGGTATGGGAGTTGATCATCAAACTATATGAAATCCGAAACCATCCTCATCGTCGATGATACTCCCGAGAACGTCGATATCCTGAATGAATTATTATCCGATTTCAGACGGAAAGTCGCAACAAACGGCAAGAAGTCCCTGCAGATAGCAGGTTCCGATGATCCTCCTGATCTCATCCTGCTGGATATTGATATGCCGGAAATGGACGGCTTCGAAGTTTGCAGAAGGTTGAAAAGTGACCCACACACGCAAAACATTCCTGTCATCTTTCTAACCGCACAAACCGACAAAAAAACCACGGTAGAAGGTTTTAAGCTGGGGGCCTGTGATTTTATGACCAAGCCCTTTTATCCGGAAGAACTCATGGTAAGGGTGAAAACGCAATTGGACCTTACCGAAGCCCGGCGAAAACTGGAAGCTACTATCCAGCAAATGGAAATCAGCAACACGCTCCTGAAACAATCAGGGGAAGAAATGAGCCGGCAAAAAAAAATTATTGAAGAGGAAAAAAGGAAGGCGGATAGCCTGTTGCTGAACGTTCTGCCGGAGCCGGTAGCCATGGAACTGAAGGAACACGGACACGTTACCCCTCGCCACTTCCCGATCGCGACCGTACTTTTTGCAGACCTGGTGGGATTTTCCAGAATAAGCAAAGGCCTTAGTCCGAAAGAGTTAGTCGATGAGCTGAACTATCTATTTGTGGGATTTGACCTTATCCTTGAAAGAAATGACCTGGAAAAGATCAAAACCATCGGGGATGGATACATGGCCGCGGGGGGACTTCCGATTCCCAACAATTCCAATCCGGTTGATGCTGTTAAAGCAGGTCTGGAGATGATTCAATTCGTAAAGCGGATCAAAGTGGCGAATGAAAAATCGGGCAAACCGGCGTGGGAGGTCAGGGTTGGCATTCATACCGGTGAACTGGTAGCAGGCATTATCGGCAAGAACAAGTTTGTCTACGATATATGGGGCTCCACGGTAAATGCTGCAAGCCGCATGGAATCGGCAGGAGAACTGGGGAGGGTTAACATCTCGGGAATCACCTATCAACTGGTGAAGGACAAATTCAATTGTACGTATCGGGGGAATATCGATGTGAAGAACATGGGGAAGATGGATTTATATTTTTGCAATGAAGATGCACATAAATAGATCAAGACATAAACTTAAACTTATCCGTATGAACGACCGATTTTCAAGAACATGGATGGCTGGCGTCCTCATTGCTTTTTCCTGTTCCACTGCCACGGCCCAGCGAACCGATTCTTTAGTGGGTGAGTCGATCAATGTGTCAAAAGCAATCAATACCACGGTGGAAGCTCAATCATTGAATTCCAAGGTGAATTCGCCTTATTTCGAATCCGGGCCCACACTCACCAAGGATGGGAAACGTTTATACTTCAGTCGCCATGGCCATCCTGAAAATACCGGCGGCATCGAAGATCAGGATATCTGGTTCTCTGAATTTGACGATGCCACTCAATCCTGGACGGAGGCCATCAACATCGGCAGTCCGCTTAATAACCTCGGTCCCAACTTCATTTGCGGTGTAGGGTGGAGAGGGGACACGGTCTTGCTGGGCAATGTCTACAACAAAAAAGGGAAAGTGAAGGCGGGTGTCTCCCTTTCAATCAAAACGGGTGACCTGTGGTCCTTTCCCGTACCGGTTTATGTAAGCCATGACTATAATCTTTCTGAAAATGTCGCGTACGATCTTTCGCCGGACCGGAACTCCCTTATCATCGCTGAGCAAAAAGTAGATTCACAAGGTAAGCTGGACTTATATGTTGCTTTCAGGGATCCGAACGCTAAGAATCCCTACTCCGGAACAGAAAGCATCAACTTAGGGCCGACCATCAATACATTTGGTAACGAGACGTCTCCATTTCTTGCGTACGATGGCAAAACGTTATATTTTTCGTCGGATGGTTACAATGGCTACGGTGGTCTTGATATTTATGTTTCAAAACGGCTTGACCGGACGTGGACAAACTGGTCCAAGCCGGAGAACCTGGGACCTGGAATCAATACGCCGTATGATGATGCTTATTTTGGCTTTACTCCCAACAACCGCTATGCCTTTTATGCCCGGGGTATTTCGCCAAGCAATTCGGACATCTACCAGATCGACATGACTTATTTGTTCAAGACCAATCCTGTTCCATCAGACCAGCTTAACGAAAGTGATGCCATCCATGTCGGTCAGACCACGGTCGTGAAACAGGTGTTTGCTACTAACAGTAAGGAGATCAACCAGGGAGTTATTGCCGATCTTGATCGGGTTGCCCGTTATATGCAAATCCATAAAGACATGATTATTTTAATCAGTGCTCATTCCAATGTACATTCATCGAGAAATGAAAGTCATCAATTGTCCATCGAGAGAGCGAATAAGGTGATGGATTATCTCGTGAAAAATGGCATCGACAAGAGCCGCCTGAGCTGTCATGGTTTTGGTCAGGATGTCGTGGCCAACCAAACCAGTACGACGTCATCCTCGTCGAAGGAATTGGATACCGCTTCATCGGTTGAGTTCAGGTTCGTTGGCACGGGTAAATAAGATGACGATCATTTTGAATAAATCGAAAACACCCCGGGTTAAAAACTTAATTTGAACAACGTGCTTTTCAGTCCCAGCGTAACAAACCCTTCCTCAGAGACCTGGGGCTTAGTCCGGGCTCACCCGATCTTTCACGGAATCCATGACGAAGCGGTCAGGGAGGCCCTTCCCTTTTTCAGGTTTGTAACGCTTCGTCCCAATGAAACTTTTATTGAAGAGGGGCACAGTGCCTCCACGGACCTTTACCTGATTCTGGCGGGCGACCTCACTGTGATGAAGAAGGCCCGCCACAGCGAGGACCACATTGTTTCGAGGGAAATGGATGAACAATTTACGATCGCCCAATTGACGACCGGAGATGCCATCGGGGAATTGCGTTTCATAAAAGGAAAACCCAGATCAGCCTCGATAAAAAGTGTAACAACCTCGGTCCTGCTCGGCCTCAACCCCAATGACCTGCTGAAACTGGAAGCGGAGTTTCCAAAAACCTCCGGTCTGATGATGAAAAACGTGCTCGGTTATGTTGCCGATCGGCTGAGCAAAACCAGCGATAATGAGGTTAAGGTATTGAAGGCTGAACTTCAGAACTCCATTCTGATGTCAAAGGCTAATCTATTTTTTTCTTACGTCATTGGCCTGCTGTGCATTTACAACCTGACCATCCATACGATTACTACTTTGTCGATGGATGCGAACAGGGCCTCCGTTATCAGCGCCATGATCATCGTTATCTTCGCCGGTGTGTTGTTTCTTATGATCAGGCAAAGCAAACTGCCGCTTCCTATTTTTGGTTTGACGACAAAAAACTGGAAGCCTGCGGTGAGCGAGTCCCTGTTGTGGACAACGGCCCTAATTGCCGTATTGATAATTATTAAATGGACGCTTATTCATCAGGTACCAAAGTATCAACATTTATCGCTGTTTGATTTTGATCTTCATGGTAAAAAATATTTAGCATTTAATTTCATTCTGTACGGACTTCATTCTCCCATCCAGGAATTTATTGCCCGGGGTGTCCTTCAGGGAAGCCTTCAGCATTTTTTTACCGGCAGGAACGTCACCTTGCGAGCCATTGTTGTTTCCAATGCCCTGTTTTCGGCCACGCACGTTCACCTGTTGAATGGTCTGCTGGGAGTCATTGTGTTTATTCCCGGTTTATTCTGGGGTTGGCTCTATTCCCGTCATCAGAACCTCATCGGAGTGAGCCTTTCGCATATCCTGATTGGATGGAGTACATTGTTTTTCCTGAATATTGAGAGCTTATTTTGAGCCGTGAATCGTTTTTAGTAAATGAGGTGGACAAACTGAAAAGGCGATGGAAAGTGCAAGCAAAAGAAAGGTAACATTCCTGATGATCAGGGGCAGCAAGGGCGCTGCATTGGCAGCAGCATTGGCCACACTGATTGTGCTTAATGCTATGGTGTCTGCCCTGCCGCTAAACCTTCTTGATTTTTTTGGAACCGACACCATCAATCGCAACAACCTTATTAGTTATGCTCCGGAAGTATGGCTTTCCCTTTTGGCCTTGGTTTTCGGAACGTTGATCATTGTTATTTCAATTGCTTCGGAAAGCACGCCTAAGCTGATCGATCTCTTTGTGGGAGACTATAAAAGCCGGCTTTTCATCTGGCTTATTTCCCTTTCGGGTTTAGAGAATATTATTCTCCAACTCATCCATACACAGCAAACCGTCTTCTTTGACAATCTGATCTTTCTGAACAACTACGTATTGCTTCCCGCCTTTGTTATCCTGTCAATTCCCTACATATTCTATATTCTTAAATACACCAAAAGCTCTAATGTCATTGACAAGATATTTGATGAGAATCGAAAGACCATCAGGAGAGTGAGAAAGATCAGGGATTCTGAAATACAGATCAGTGAAAACCAACACAATTTATTCGAAACGATCAATCAACTCCATGACATTCTTCAATACGTACGCTTCAAGGAACCCAAGGCCGACATCATCCATAAATTCGGAAAATCGCTGAGGTTTTATCTCACCCGGAAGAAATCGTTTCCGCACGGCTACTTCGGACTGGGCGGCGAGATAAGAAAGGATATTTCCTTTCGAACGCTTGCTGCTAAATTCCCCCAGGTTGAAGCAGAGCAGACTTTTTATGAGCAAAAGGTACTGCGTATAATAGGGACGTCTTACCTCTTATTGATGCAAGACGGGCATTTTGACCTCGCCTCCATGTGCGGGAGTGAACTGCTGGAAACCGGGAAAACAGCCGCTGAACTGTCTGACAAGCACGCTGTAAGTGCCGTTATTCTCCATTTTAATACCCTGTTGCGGTACGGCATTAATCATGGGCTTAAGACCAAGGAAATCAGAAATGTCCACAATACCATTTTTCATTATAGCCAACTGATTGACTTCCTGATAAAAAGGAATGAGGTGGAGAGGATCGTCGAGTGCTGCAACTACTTCGCTTTTTATGGCAAGGAGGTTCGCAGGCTTACCCACTCCGAGGCCTCCTTCATATTCCTTATTGACGCCTTTGCAACGGAATTAAAAAAGATTCTCATCACGCTGCATGACAACCGGTTTGACCGGGAACTACAATTGATGGTCTTAAAAATATTCAATGAACTCAACTCCCATCAGGAGAACGGCACGGCCGACCATCGCCTTGCCAACAACGGTTCCCGGCTGATCCAAATCAGCCTATGTCTTTATTACATCTACAAAATGGAGGAGGAATTCAACGAAATCATCATTCAAACTATGATCAGCGATTTCAGCGGCATGGACGAGTATGCGGCCAGGCGGGTCATTATGCAGGATTGTGACAGGATAAAGGAAGAGCGCGAAGAGTTTTGGGAAGATACCGATCAGGGGAATAGCAATATCTTCTATACCCCACACAAGAATGAACTATCCAAATTCAGTTCCTACTTTCTCTTTAAACTCCAAAACAGTACATTGTAAGCAGCTTGTTTCAGTATAGAGATTCATTTCCTAGAACTTCTCCTCAATCCCCAATCCAAACAACGCAAAATCGTACTTCACGGGGTCAAGGGGATCAAGCTTTTTGAGGTTCGCTGTGAGCTCCAGCGCTGTCTGCCAATTCATTAGTTTGCCGCGGATCAGGTCTAACTTCCGCGCGACCCGCTCCACATGAACATCGCAGGGGCAAACCAACTGGGCAGGGGAAATCCTTTTCCATAAACCAAAATCCACACCCTGGTTGTCCTGGCGCACCATCCAGCGCAAGTACATGTTCATCCGCTTGCACGCTGATTTGCGCTCAGGGCTGGCAATGTGCTTCGTGGTCCGGTCTGAATGATTCATCGAAAAAAACCTTTTGTGAAAATTAATTAACCCGGGTTCAATATTAATGGAACCGTCCGGAGGTAAGAAAGCATCCTCCAGGGAATCGTTTTCTTTGTAATACCGGCTAAGGAATTGCATAAAGTACACCGCGTCGGCACCATTAAATGTCCGGTGTGCGAACTTTTCAAAGCGCCTCAAATCCTTTGCTGCCTGAAGAAGCAAGAAATCATGCGGCGTATTCTCCATCAACGCCATCAACTCCTTGGTTTTGCTAATGATTGTTGCACGCTGCCCCCAGGCCAGGACCGCAGCGAAAAGCCCTGCAATTTCAATGTCCTGTTTCTTCTTGTATTGATGTGGAATACAAATAGGATCGCTTTTGATAAAGTCCGGGCGATTGAATTGCCCGACTTTGGAGTCGAGGAATTCTTTCAGATCGATAACAGCAACTGTGGAAACTTTATTCAATGTGTGTGGTTAAATACAAAGGCCTGCGCCGGCCCCCTGCAACGGGCAGACTGCAACCGATTTGAATCCTATTTATAATACGTAACCTCCACCCTAAATTTAGGATCAATGGCTCCAAGTCTATCATACGCCGATTTCGAAATTTTCACAACAAGCTTGTCGTTCACACCCGTATCCGGTATCGGACCTACTACGCGCACAAATACTTCACGGTTATTCATTTCATTGCGAACTTTGATGATGGCCCCTACTTTGGCGGTTCGATGCAGTGCCAGGTATTTACGGTTCCCCTCCGTTCCTTCAATCAATTCTGCCAACCCTCCTTCCTTTACTTCGTCTGACCCGCGTACATTCTCGGAAATCCGCATGGTGTTGTCCGGCTTCACTTCTTCCTTTATTACGGCAGGCTCCTTTACTTCCTCCAGCTTTGCTTCCTTTTGATTCAACGGTGTGATGACCACCGGGGGATTGACAACCGGAGTGGTGTTGTTCGTCGACGGCAGGATCACCAGCAACTGCCCTACTTTCAGGTCGTTCCCAATGATTCCGTTCCAATCTTTTATTTCCTGAACGGTCACGCTATACTTTTTTGAGATCGAGAATAAGGTTTCTTTTTCCTCCACCCTGTGCGGACCCGTTGCCGCCTTCACTTCCTGGGGCTTGACCACCTCCTTTGCTCCGGCGGGTTTTTTGACGATCAGCTCCTGACCCAGCGAAAGGCCGTAGTCCTTTAAATTATTCCATGCTTTGAGGTCATCAATCGAAACATTGTAGAGCCGGGAAATGGAGAACAGGGTCTCCTTGGCTGCCACTTTGTGTGTACCGCCGGCCGTCTGCACTTTTGGCTTGGGTAGGTAGGGAATCTTCAGCAATTGACCGACCTCCAATCCCGAGGCCGCTTTGGGATTAAACTCCAGAATGGCAGTGATAGGCGTTCCATAACGCCGCGACACTCCATACAGCGTCTCGTGTTCACCCACCTGATGGATAATGAATACTTTACCGTTGATGGTCTCCGTTCGGAGCGAATCTGCCGGATGGGACCACGATAGGACAGTTAAAAAAATGAGGTTGACCATAGCTTAAACAATGCGAAAAGTTACCAAATCCTTCTTACATCTTTGAACATCTTTGCGCCTAATCCCAAAGAAATTAATAGATCACTGTTTCTGCAAAAGAACTGCTATTTTTATAAAAAAAAGAAGGATTATGAGGATCGGAAAGTTCCTTGCCGTGGCGTTGCTCACCTTGGCCTTCGGTACGGTTTACGCGCAAACCAAAACAAAAGTGATGGTGATGGAAATCCGGTCTGAAATTGACCCGCGCATGAAACGCTATGTGGAGCTGGCGCTCGGGCACGCCGAAAAGACCAAGGCCGATTATGTTATCGTGGATATGGACACCTATGGAGGCGTCCTCACCGATGCTAAAGAAATTGTGGACCTGATCATGGGCTTTAAAAAGCCGGTTTGGGTATTCATTAATTCCGACGCGGCCTCCGCAGGGGCACTGATCTCTATCGCCTGTGACAGTATTTACATGGCCCCCGGAGCAAGCATTGGCGCTGCCACGGTCGTCGAGGGAGGAGGGGGACAAGCCGCACCGGACAAGTATCAGTCTTACATGCGCTCGATCATGCGGTCAACGGCAGAAGAAAACGGGCGGAATCCCCGGATTGCGGAAGGAATGGTGGACGAAAAAATTGTTATCGATAGCGTCAAGCAGGCAGGAAAGGTTATTACGTTTACGACCTCCGAGGCCATTGCCCACCACTACTGTGAGGCCAAGGTCCAGTCAATCGAAGATATCTTGCGGCGAAACAAAATTGAACACTACGAAATCGAGCGGTTCCACCTGGGGGCGGTGGACAAGGTCATTGCCTTATTTCTAAATCCTTTCATCAGCGGAATCCTGATCCTGATCATCCTCGGAGGAATTTATTTTGAACTGCAAACCCCGGGGGCGGTATTTCCTATCCTGGCCTCGCTCGTCGCGCTGGTTCTCTACCTCGTCCCCTATTACCTTAATGGACTGGCCGAATACTGGGAGATCATCGCCCTGTTGGCGGGCATCCTTCTTCTCATCGCAGAAATATTCATCATTCCCGGCTTCGGCGTAGCGGGTATTGCCGGGATCACCCTGACGGTGGGTTCCATGATCCTGATCATGGTCAACAACGACTTTTTTAATTTCGAATTTGTTCCCTTAGGCGACATCGTCGTGTCGGCCTTCGCCGTGCTGGGGGGGTTGTCCGGGGGCGCCTTGCTGCTCTTCTTTGGCGGAGCGAAATTGACCCAAACAAAAGCGTTCAAAAGGATAGCGCTGACCGAAACACAGGAGACGTCCCAAGGCTATTCCGTCAATCCATCTGAACATGCGATGGTTGGAAAAAAAGGAACGGCCTATACCGTTTTACGACCCAGCGGTAAAGTGATGATTGATAACAAAATCTACGATGCTTTTACCCGCGGGGATTATGTTGAGCGAGGGCAGGTGATTGAGGTGATTTCTTCGGAGGGAACAACCCTCAGAGTTAAAAGGATCGCAGATTAAACGGATTAATGGATCACACTGATTACCACTTAGGTGCCCGTATCACTTCACTTGATTTAACAGATGCCACTATTGAAATAATTCAACATTAATCCGTTTAATCTGTGATCCGCATTTTAGCTATAATCCCCGCCCGGTTAGCATCGACTCGATTTCCCGCGAAGCCGCTAGCGGATATCGCCGGCAAATCGATGATCCGGCGCGTATACGAGCAAGCAAAAAAATCATCCAGGCTGACCGACGTTATTGTCGCCACGGATCATCAATCCATTTACGATCACGTCGTCGCTTTTGGCGGAGCAGCCTGCATGACCTCGGAGAATCACGCGAGTGGTACCGATCGTTGTTATGAAGCCCTCACAAAGCAACCTGAACCAGTTGACTACGTCATCAACGTACAGGGGGATGAACCGTTTATTGCGCCGGAACAGATCGATTTACTCGCCTCCCTGTTGGATGGAAAAGTCGAATTGGCCACGTTGATAAAATCCATTCAGGACGAGGAACAGCTTTTTAACCCGAACCTCGTACGGGTGGTGGTCAACAAACACAACGAGGCAATTTACTTTACCCGGTCTACCATACCCTATCTCCGGAATGTCCCCCAAAAAGAATGGTTCACAAAACATACCTACTTCAAACACATTGGCATGTATGCCTACCGGGCAGACGTACTCAAAAAAATTACCCGGCTTGAAATTTCATCCCTGGAAAAAGCAGAATCCCTGGAACAATTGCGCTGGATTGAAAATGGATTTAAGATCAAGGTAGCCGTGACAAACCTGGAAACTATTAGCATCGATACCCCGGAAGATATAGCAAAGGCCCTCGCTTTCCTGAAGACTAATTGATCTTCCTGAGATGCAATTTATCAATTGCGAACTTCTCGATCTCACGTTGAACGGTCTTCACGTCCTTTGAGGTCAAATACGAACCCAATACGTGCGCCCCGGCATTAGGGACCGGTACCGCCAGCTTAAGGGAATCGGGTGTACCGAGTTCCTTGTTCATCTCCAGGATCGCACTCACTTTAACAGTCGGATCTTGTTCCAGTTCATTTTTAAAATAGTAGAGCGTCAAGGAAGGCTGCGTCACTTTGCGAAACGTCTCGCTGTTCATTTTATTGTCAAGCAGCTCCTGTAACTGGGTGAGCGACTCAACGCGGTATTTGCTATTCCAATACGGTATTCTGGCAGGTTCATATTGAACTATTTGGTAATCCGATCCGATTACCTTTCTCGCAATCTGCAACCCCCAGGGAGTGCTAAGCAACCATGCGCTCGAATTAGTAAGAGCGATGTTGGGTGACAAATTAATAAGTGCAAACACATCGTCCGGATAGTCGGCAGCCAACACCAGTGCGATGGTTCCCCCCGTCGAAGTACTAATAATGATCACCTTATCACCAATCGCTTTTCCAATGGTCAACGCCTCTTTGGAAGTTTCCCAAAAACGGTCAACCGTGAAATTCAAAAGCTCCTCGGTGGTATCTATTCCATGATCGGCCAAACGGGACAAATACAAATTGCAGCCAAATTCCTTCGCAAATTGCAAATGGACCGGATCCCCTTCTTTCTGGCTAGCGGAAAAGCCATGCAGGTAAATAACGCTGTACGGAGTCCTTTTTTTAGAACTGTCGGCCCAGACGATCCTGGCTTCGTTGTCGGGCTTCACTTTATGGCGGCTTTCATTCGCGGCAATGTACCGTTCTAGTGCAAGCGGTTCATGCGGTACCACCGGCAAGGTCTGATCCCACACCGGCTTGTCGGGCTCCGGTCCTAAAAAATAGATTCCCAACACCAACAGAATTGGAAAACTGATGAAGATAAATCGTTTTGACATCCTGGTAAAGATAGCAATTAAATACAGGATCGCAGAGTAAACGCCTGCCTGCCGAAGCGCCTCGCGCAGGCAGGGATTAACGGATGTCGCAGATTATTTAGTGTATTTAAAGGAAACGTTTTTGGCCACGACTAAAATAACCAATAAAATTGCACATATCCTTATTCTTAGTGCCTTTGTGCCTTCGTGGCAAAAAAGAACCACGTACCAAATAAAAACACCAGGCGTAGACCCGGTGTTTTCCAGTTTAAAAAACTTACGATCAGGCGCAGTAAAAAATAGTTCCCTGCAGTTTTAAACTTTCACCTGCTCCATCCCGACGTGTCGGAGAAGCAGGCCTGATCAAAAAGAAGGCATTCCGGTACCGGAAAAAAATATTTACCACCAACAACCACTACGAATGGAGTAAACACCGGTCGTACCGGAAATGCCATGCCTTGTGAGGTCAATCCACATTATCATGTAAGAACTTATTATTCCCCAAAAGATTATTATCATCATTCAAATTATACCTCGAAATAAAGGGCTCAGAGGAATGAGGAACATTATCCATTTTTACCCCGCGGCGCAAGTAGGCCGGAAGGGTCCACTTCTCGTTGAATTCCTCTTTCGTCATCTCCGGTTTTTTGTAGCTTTTCAGTTTTTCCCTCCGCGCTTTGGCTTGCTGCTCGAGACGTTCTTTCGTTTTTCTCAATTCCATCAAGCCTTCTTCGTTGACGATTTGGTCTGCCGAAATCTCTTTCCCGATTCCAAAATCGTCTTCATCGCTTAGAAACAAACTGTCTTCACCGTCATCCCCCGGCGGATCGTTTTCCTGAGGGGGTTTGACTTCCTCTTTTTCAAATAAGGTGAACGTGTGAGACCGTTCTTCTTTTTTTGGAGGTTCCTCCTCCTTTCGTTTAGCTACCGGCTTCGCTGCAACCGGTTTATCTTCGGGTTTAAGAACAGGTTTGTCTCCTGGCTTGGTCAGTACAGGCTTGTCCTTATCCTTCTTTGGCTCATCCCCTTCCCTGATCTTTAATTCGATTTCCTGGCCCCCTTGATTGACTGAATTATCCCCCGATCCGAACAACGGAATTTGAGTACGATCAAGATCGTGGACCTTCTTCTCTTCGATCTTCCTGACCAACAACCCCTCGTGGGTGAACCCGGTGGCAATGACCGTCACGCGAATGCGATCGCCAATGGTGGGATCAACACCGTGACCAAAGATCACTTCTGCTTCATCCCCCGCCTG
>WNFM01340779.1_pt2 | contig 21615 bp, 18 predicted proteins | sample 5400271 | NCBI WGS metagenome assembly WNFM01 (sample SAMN13153352, study PRJNA577476) | soil metagenome | isolation source: 60 cm saprolite on Douglas fir-dominated hillslope | place: USA:California | collected 2013-09-17
CCGCCGAATCCGACCGCATAGGCGAGGAATCCCCAGTCGTAGCCGCCCTGATGCAGCGCAAGCGCCGTGAGCGGGATGTTGTCGAACACCGCCGAGAGGAAACCGAGGCCGAAGGCGGTCTCCCACGACGCGGCGGGGAGCTTCTCGACCGGCATCATCGCGGCGGTCGTCACCAGCGCCAGGAGGAACATCGTGCCCTTGAAGGTCGCGGGCAGGAGCGTCCAGTCGGGCTTGCGCAACGGCGCCGAGGCGAGGATCGCCACCCACACCGCCGCGCCGATCACCGGAAAGACGTCCAGCACCTGCGGGAACTCGAGGTTGGCGACCACATTGGCTACGATCGCGACCACCAGGATGAAGGCGACGATGCCGACCCGCGCCCAGTCGACCCGCACGCCCGCGGGCGGATCCTTCATGATCGGCGAGTACGCCTGCTGCTGGCGCGCGGCGATCACGCCGAAGATCGCGAGGGCCGCGCCCGCGCCGACGAATCCCTCGAGGACGTCGAGCGGATCGACGCCGGCTATCCACATCATCGTCGTCGTCGTATCGCCCACGACGCTGCCCGAGCCGCCGCCGTTGGACGCCGCGACGATCGCGGCGAGGTAGCCGACATGCACCTTCTTGCGGAACACCGCGGAGGCCATCGTGCCGCCGATCAGCGCGGCGGCGATGTTGTCGAGGAAGGACGAGAGCACGAAGACCATCACCAGCAGCAGGAAGCCGCCCTTCCAATCGTCGGGGAGGATCTTCGGCAGCACCACCGGCACGTTGGAATCCTCGAAGTGCTTCGAGAGCAGCGCGAAGCCCATGAGGAGCCCGAAGAGGTTGGCGAGGATCACCCACTCGTGCGCGAGCAGGCCCATCAGGCCGGACAACCCCGGGCCCTGCGCGAATCCCGAAAAGAAAAGCTTGTAGACGGTCACCGCGAGGAGACCGGTGACCGCGACCTCGAGCGTGTGGCGCTGCAGGAAGGCGATGCCGAGGAGGACGAGCGCGAACAGGATGAAGTCGACCGGGACCGGCCCCAGCATCACGGGTTGGTAGGAAGGCATGGCGGCGATTCTAGTAGGATTCGCCTCGGGGGAAACGAAACATGCCGGTGATCACCTGCATCGAGGACCTGCGCCAGCTCGCGCAGAAGCGCGTGCCGCGCATGTTCTACGACTACGCCGACTGCGGCTCGTGGACTGAAGGCACCTACCGCGCCAACGAGCGCGACTTCGACGCGATCCGGTTGCGCCAGCGCGTGGCCCTCGACGTCGAGAAGCGCAACCTCGCGACCACTATGGCGGGCATCGACGTGGCGATGCCGGTGGCGCTGGCCCCCGTGGGGCTCGTCGGCATGCAGCACGCCGACGGCGAGATCCTCTGCGCGCGCGCCGCCGAGAAGTTCGGCGTGCCCTTCACGCTCTCGACCATGAGCATCTGCTCGATCGAGGACGTCGCCGCCAACACCACGAAGCCCTTCTGGTTCCAGCTCTACGTGATTCGCGATCGCGATTTCGTCGGGCGCCTGATCGACCGCGCCAAGGCGGCGCGCTGCTCCGCCCTCATGCTCACGCTCGACCTGCAGATCCTCGCGCAGCGGCACAAGGACCTCAAGAACGGCATGTCGGCGCCGCCCAAGCCGACGCTCGCCAACCTCCTGAACCTCATGACCAAGCCGCGCTGGGGCCTGGGCATGCTCGGCACGAGCCGCCGCGCCTTCGGCAATATCGTCGGCCACGCCAAGGGAGTGGCCGACATGACGTCGCTCTCGGCCTGGACGACCGAGCAGTTCGACCCGCGCCTGAGCTGGTCCGACGTCGAATGGGTCAAGAAGCGCTGGGGCGGCAAGCTCATCCTCAAGGGGATCATGGACGTCGAGGACGCGCGCCTCGCCGCTGATTCCGGGGCTGACGCATTGATCGTCTCCAACCATGGCGGCCGGCAGCTCGACGGCGCGCCTTCCTCGATCCGCGCGCTCGCGCCGATCGTGGACGCGGTGGGCTCGCGCATCGAGGTGTGGATGGACGGCGGCATCTACACGGGCCAGAGCCTTCTCAAGGCCGTGGCGCTCGGCGCCAAAGGCGTCCTCATCGGGCGCGCGTTCGTCTACGGCGTCGGCGCGCTCGGCGAAGCGGGCGTCACGCAATGCCTCGAGATCCTGCGCAAGGAGCTCGATCTGTCGATGGCGCTCTGCGGGCATACCGACATCCGCAAGGTCGGCCGCGACATCCTCATCGGGCCCGACTGGAAATAACAGGCGCTTAGACGGTAGCGGTGCGCGCAGGACGGGCGCGGAAGCCTATCCTGAGGAGACCTACCCGCCGGGGAAGAAGGAGAGAGCCATGCAATCCCGGAAGATCCTGATACTCGGAGCGTCCTACGGGTCGCTCCTGGGCGTGAAGCTGGCCCTGGCAGGGCACGAGGTGAGGCTCGTGTGCCTGCCCCAGGAAGCGAGCCTCATCAACTCCGAGGGCGCCGTCGTGCGCATGCCGGTGAAGGGCCGCGAGGGCCTGGTCGAGGTGAACTCGCGCGCGCTTCCCGGAAAGCTTTCCGCCGTCGGCGCCGACGTCGATCCGCGCGGCTTCGATCTCATCGCGCTCGCGATGCAGGAGCCGCAGTACCGCTCGAGCGGCGTGCGCGAGCTTGCGGAAGCGGCCGGCAAGTCGCGCGTGCCGTGCATGTCGATCATGAACATGCCGCCGCTCACCTATCTCGCGCGCATTCCCGGCCTCGATCCGGCGCGCTGCGCGGAGAGCTACACCGATCCGACGGTGTGGAGCTCGTTCGATCCGAAAATGATGACGCTCTGCAGTCCCGATCCGCAGGCGTTCCGGCCGCCCGACCAGGGCGTGAACGTGCTGCAGGTGAGGCTGCCGACCAACTTCAAGGCCGCACGCTTCGAGTCCGACAAGGACACGCAGATGCTGCGCGAGCTCGCGGCCGGCATCGAGGCCGCGCGCTTCGAGTCGAACGGCGAGAAGATCGAGCTGCCGGTGAAGCTCAAGGTGCACGATTCCGTCTTCGTGCCGCTCGCCAAGTGGGCGATGCTGCTCACCGGCAACTACCGCTGCGTGCAGGCGGACAAGGTGATCCCGATCAAGGACGCGGTGCACTCCGATGTCGCCGCCTCGAAGCGCGTGTACGCGTGGGTCGTGGACTTGTGCGTGTCGCTGGGCGCGAGCCCCGACGACATGGTGCCTTTCGAGAAATACGCCAACGCCGCGCTCTCGCTCGGCACGCCCTCCTCGGCCGCGCGCGCGCTCGCCGCGGGCGCGCCGTACATCGAGCGTGTCGATCGGCTCGTGCAAGCCGTCGGGCTGCAGCGCGACCAGCGCTCGGCCGACGTCGACGCGACGGTCGCGCTCGTGGACGCGTGGCTGGTGCGTAACCGGCGCAAGGGCTGAAGCCGGTGCTGCCCCTCCTGCCCACCACGATTGCCGGCAGCCTGCCCAAGCCCAAGTGGCTCGCGGAGCCCGAGAAGCTCTGGGCGCCGTGGAAGCTCGAGGGAGACGCACTCGCCGAAGGCAAGAACGACGCCGTTCGCCTGGTGCTCGCGATGCAGGAGAAAGCCGGCATCGACATCGTCTCCGACGGCGAGCAGACGCGCCGGCACTTCGTCAACGGCTACATGGAGAAGCTCGAGGGCATCGACTTCAAGAACCTGAAGAAGGTGCGCATCCGCAATCGCTACGACGCGGACGTGCCGCGAGTGGTGTCCGCGGTCTCGCGCCCGGCGCCGGTGCACTCGGACGACGTGAAGTTCCTGCGCTCGGCTACGGAGAAGAAGATCAAGTTCACGCTGCCGGGACCGATGACGATGGTGGATACGCTCGCCGACGAGCATTACGGCAGCCGCGAGAAGCTCGCGATGGCCTTCGCCGCGATCCTCAACCAGGAGGCGCGCGAGCTGGCGGCGCTGGGCGTGGACGTGATCCAGTTCGACGAGCCCGCCTTCAACGTGTATTTCGACGAGGTGCGCGATTGGGGCGTGGCGGCGCTCGAGAAGGCGCGCGCCGGCGTCTCCTGCAAGACCGCGGTGCACATCTGCTATGGCTACGGGATCGAAGCCAACATCGTCTGGAAGAAGACGCTCGGCAACGAGTGGCGCCAGTACGAGCAGACCTTCCCGCTCCTCGCGAAATCGTCCATCGACCAGGTGTCGCTCGAATGCGCCAACTCGCGCGTTCCCATCGACTTGATCGCGCTCCTCGAGGGCAAGGACGTGCTGGTGGGATGCATCGACGTCGCCAGCACGCGTGTCGAAACGCCCGAGGACGTCGCGCGCGTGATTCGTGAGGCGTTGAAGCATGTGCCGCGCGAGCGACTCTACCCCTGCACCAACTGCGGCATGGTGCCGCTCGCACGGGACGTCGCGGCGGGCAAGCTCCAGGCGCTCGGCGCCGGGACGGCGCTGGTGCGCGCGGAGCTCGCCTGATTCCGAGCCTGCCCTAGAACGTCATGTCGAGGCGCGCGGTGAAGTAGCGCCACGTATCGCGCTCCGGCCGCCACGCCGTGATCGTCACCGACGCGGGCTGCGCTGCGGAGCCCCTGTAGGAGGGCGTCTGGCCGAAGCCGTTGATCACGTACTGCTTGTCGAGCGCGTTGTTCACCAGGAAGCTCAGCTTGAATCGATCCTTCCTGTCGCGGATGCCGAAGCCGAGATCGACGATGGTGTACGCCGGCGCGAGGTAATCCGGATCCTGGATGATGTTGGCGGTCATCGAGCTCTGGTACTTGACGTTGCCGTTGACGAAGGCGTCGAAGGGAAGGCTGGGGAGGCGCAGGTCGTATATCGCGCCGACCACCACCTTGCGCTTCGGCGCGTTGAACATCGGCGCCCCGGCCAGGTCCTGGACTCCAGCCGTGTCGCCGGGGAATGCGGGGAAGCATTTGTCGTTTTTCCCCGCGAGCGAGCCATTCGCGGCGAAGATCGTGGTGCCGACGCGCACGTTGTTGGGGTCTGTATAGCAGGCTGCGGCTTTCCACTCGCGGATGGTGGCGTCGGTATAGGCGAAGCTCGCGTTCAGGTGGAAGTCACGTGTCACGAGCGCGCTGGTCTCGAGCTCGAAACCGCGAGTGCGCACCCTCGGCAGGCTCGACAGCTTGCTGATGGTGCCGGCTCCTTCGCCGAGGCTCACCGTCATTGCCTGCTGGTAGTCCTTGAAGTCGGTGTTGAAGACCGTGGCGCTGAACGACATTCGATTGTTGAACAGGTTGGCCTTGAACCCGACTTCCGTCGCCAAGGCTCTTTCGGGCGCAACCGGCGTCGACGTGTTCGTGCTGAGTCCGCTCAGGAGGTCGTACGCCACGCCTTTGTGGCCGGTCGCTACCGCCGCATAGCCCATCCACTGCGCGTTGAATTGACGCTGCAGGCTCAGCTTGCCCGTGGTGGTTCGCTCGACGTTGTCGGTGACCGAGAAGACATTGGCGGCCGCGGCACCGGGGACGAAGGTTTCCGGCGTGACCTGGGTGAAGAAATTGCGCGCGAAGTGGTATCCCGACGTCTCCCAATTGGTCCTGAGCCCGCCGAGGACGGTGTAACTCGGGAAGAATTCCCAGGTCGCCTGGCCGAAGAGCGCCTTGTTGGTATGGGAGACGTCGGCCTGGTACACAACCGGACCGCCCACCGAAGCGCTGGAACAAGGGGTTGGCGCGCGGCAGTCTCCGCGGTTGAACCAGCGAAACGTCTCATCCTTCGCCAGCCAGATCCCGACCAGGTAGCGAAAATCGCCGGCATCCGGGGAGACCAGCCTGAATTCCTGCGTCTTGGTGCGGATGTCGTACGTGCCGCGCTGCGGATTGCCGACGGTCACCGGAATAGTGAGGATCGAATTGGCGGTGACCGGGGCGCCGCCCGGCACGACCAGTACCGGAACGTCGCCGAAATCGCGGTCGAAGTAGTCGGTCGCGCGGTACTTGTCGTAGGAGGTGATCGACATCAGGACCGCGTCGTTGGGCAGCGTATAGGTGGCCCTGACGCCGACGCCCTTGTCGATGGACTCCAGTCCGCCGCGATAGTCTCGCCGGATGTCGCGATTCCATTGGGTCGGCGTGATTCCCGCCAGCCCTAGCGTGGCCGGAATGGCATTGAGCGACGTAGCGGTTGCCGGAAAGGTGGCGGGGCTGTTCGCGGGAATCAGGAAGACGGGAATCGACGTGCCATTGGGACCCAGGCTGTTACTTCCCGCGAGTCCCGCCTGCTCTCTCGCCCCGGTGGCCGGATTGAGGATCACGAACTTGTTCAGGGCATTCGCGCTGCGCGTATTGGCCGAATCGTTGTAGTAAGGCGTGACGTCCAGGTCGAGCGCGCGGATGGGATGCCACGCCAGCTTGGCCATGACGGTCTTGCCGCCCGAGCCATTGACCTTCGCGCCGGTGGTCAGGTTGTTGAGGTTGCCGGGGAAGTCCGACTTGCTTGCCGCGACGCGCACGCCGAAGGTCTCCGAGAGCTCGCCGCTGGCCGAGGCCGCAACGCGCCACTCGTGGTCGCTCGTCTTGAGGTAGGTGAGGCGCCCCTGCATCGGGCCGGAGATCGGCTTGGTCACGATGATGACCCCGCCGGCGATGGCGGACCTGCCGAAGAGCGTGCTTTGCGGGCCCTTGAGGACCTCGATCCTGAAGATGTCGGCGAGGTCCCTGAACGCCTGGAACTGGTTCGCGACGGGGATGTCGTCGATGATGACGATCACGTCGCCCTCGACGCCGATGCTCGTGGTCTGCGTGCCCACGCCGCGCATGGTGATGGCGTTGTTGGCGCTGGTGGTGCCCGCGTTGACCGAAAGCGCGGGCGTGAGCGCCACGATGCCTTCCAGCTCGCGGACGTTATTGCGCTCGATCGTCTCTTCGGTGATCACCGAAATCGCCATCGGGACGCTCTCGAGCTTTTCCACGCGCTTGTTGGCCGTGACCACGATGGATTCGAGCCGGTCCTTCTCCACTCCGGGGGCGGGCGCCTGCTGTGCCAGTGCCGGCGAGCCAATGCTGGACAGCGCGAGCAACACGGATGCGGCGATGGGGGTCGGCGTGAAACTGGTTCGTTGGATGGGGTGCACTTCCCTCTCCTCTTCGAAGTGTTCGTTGTCGTATTCGGTCGTCATGACCGGCCGTATCTCATCACCCATTTCACGGTGATGGGCTCGACCAGCTTGAATGGCCCCTCGCTGCAGGTAACGTGGATGCGCATCGCGCCGGTCGGCGATTTGTAGTCGTCGCTGCCGCCGGTTGTTTCCGCCTTGCAGCTGCGCAGGCCCTCGACCTCGAATGCGGTTACCGCGCCGCTGCCGAAGCGAACCGACGTGCCTGCGAGCGTGACGTCGTCGGAGAAGGATGCGAACTCGAGCGTGAGCCTCTCGACATCGAGCGGGCTCGGCGCGGTGTAGGTGTCGGTGCGCGTGATGACGCCCGGCGCGAAGAGGTACTCGCTCGCGAGCCGGATGCGAGGATCTTTCTGCGGTGCGTCCTTGCCCAGCCGGTTCAATTCGTCCTGCCGGTAGGCGACGCGCTGCAAGCCGCCCTTCGAGGTCGCGGAGATGTCCTTGATGAAAGCCGTTCCCATCAGCTCGGTGCCGTCGGCGAGCCTGAACTTGGGTATCAGCTGGGGGTGGCGGTAGCCGCTATCCGCCACGCCGGCCACGATGTCATTGGCGAACGGCAGCGGGTAGTAAGGGCTGTTGGCGTGCTGGCCGGCGCCCCCGTTCACCAGCAGCAGGCTGAAAACACGTTCGCCGTCGCGGACGATCGCCAGCGCCCGGTCGTACTCACCGCGCGAGAACCACGTCATCCGGAACTGTGGCTGGGTCCTTTCGAGCCAGGCCTGGAGGTCGGTGGCAGGAGGCTCGCCGCCGAAGCCCGCCCGTTTCCACTGGGCGGTCGTGGAAAGCAGCTGATGGAGCAGCGAGAAGTTCTCGCCCAGGATGCGATGCTTCCCGCGGTAGGCGTCGGTGCGCCGCCCCTGCCCCCACAGGTCGACCGAATGGATCGCGGGGTTGAACCAGAAGTCGGCGTAGCGCGCGACGACGCGGGCGCAATAGGCATACGCGTAGCGCATCTCCTCCGCGCTCAGCACATCCAGGTAAGCGGCGACCGAAAGGATTTCGAGGATCGCAGTGTCGCCGTATGCGCCGATGCTGCGCCCGAAGCTGAAGCCTTCGCCGCGCGTGTTGCCGATGGCGAGCGCGATGTCGGCCGACTTGCGCAGCAGCGCCTTCAACTCGGGCGTGACGGCAAGCCCCGTCTCGATGTAGCGCTGGCAGACTTCGGCGATGAGCAGGATGCTGTAGCGATCGAAACGGCCCTCGCCGTCCGTCTCGTCGGAGAAACCGTACTTCCCCGAGTAGGCCTCGTAGTGGCGCATCATCTTGTCGATCAGCCGGCGGCTGCCGCTGTCGTCTTCCCACCCGAGCAGCATGCGCAGGCGCGCGACGCTGAAGGCCACGCCGTAGTAGTTGGTCGGCAGGTTGATGAGCTTGTAGTCGGGCAGACTCACGAAGCGGCGCCAATCGAGCTGCGCCTTCAGCTTCGCCAGCGTCGGCGCGCTCACCGCCTCGTCGAGCAAGCCGTTCGACTTCAGCCTGTACAGGGCCAGCAGGTAGTAATAGACGCCCCAGGTCTCGTTATCCATGCCGACCGTGAGATCGGCAATCTCCCGGTATCCCTGCAGGTAGCGTGCGAAACGCGCATCGTCCCGGGGCGTGGCGAGCAACAGATGGCTGAGGCCGACGGCGATCTTCCCGGGCAGGAACTTGTCCCTGCCGTCGAAGACGGCCACGCCGTCCATGGTCGCTGCCGCCTTGTCGGCGCGGATCTTCTCGAAGAAGTAGTCGAGCTGCGGATACAACCGCTCGCGCACGACATCGTTCATGCGTGCTTCGGCAGGCCGGGCACTCGACGCCGATTCGGCGGCGCGGCTGGGCGACGCGGCCATGCAAGAGGCCGCGGCGAGCGCCGCGCAAAGCAGCAGGCGATGGTGCCCGTTCAAATTGGATCGCCTCCCCCGGCGAGCGTTTGAGGTAAACGTTTTCCTAATCTAACGAGGCAGCGAGCTAATGTCAACAGCCGGCGGGGTGGCCGGTGCGCTCGGGGGCGAGAAAAACGTTTACCGCGGAGAGAAATGCCAGCTAGCGTTCGCGAGTGGAATCACGCATCACGAGGCGTGGTTCGACCTTCCTGTGGCCCTTGGCGGAGGTGTCGCCTTCGATGAGGCGCAACAGCAGGCGCATGCCTTCCTCGCCGAGAAACTCGCTCTGCGTGTCGACGGTGGTGAGCGCCGGGCTGGTGAAGCGCCCGAAGGCGATGTTGTCGATCCCGACCACGGAGATGTCGGCGGGGACGGAGACGCCGAACGAGCGGGCGGCGCCGAGGAAGCCGATGGCCACCATGTCGTTGTAGCAGACCACGGCGTCGAACTTGTCCTTGCGCAGCACGATCGCCGGGCACACGCGCTCGCCCTCGGCCACCGTGGGCGCGCGCACTTCGAAGCGCGTGAACTTGAGGCGGTGTGCCGCCAGGCATTCGGTGAGCCCGCGCGTGCGCTCCATGTCGGGCCGCGCCGGGGCGAACCCCACGTACGCGATCTTCCGCGTCGATGCCGATGCTGGGGCGGTTTCCCGGCGCAGGACGCCCCGAGAACACCACCGGCTTGCCGTAAGCCAGCACGCGGCCGAGTTGGTCCTCGGGCATGCGGGTGCTCACTATCAACCCATCCACGCGCCGGCTCAAGGCCTCCAGGAGCTCATCCTCGCGCGCCTGGCTTTCTTCGGTATCGACGAACAGGAGGTTGTAGCCGTGCTCGAGCGCCACTCGGTTGGCGCCCTTCACGAGGCTGGTGAAGTGCGGGTTGCCGATATCGAGGATCACCACCCCTACCGACCCGGTCTTGCCGGTGATCATGCTGCGGGCGAGCGGGTTGGACTGGTAGGCGAGCTCGTCGACTGCCGCGCGGATCTTGCGCTCGACGCCGGGCGTGAACCGCTGCGTCGAATTCATGTACTTCGACACGGTGGCGATCGAAACGCCGGCGCGCGCCGCGACGTCGCGGATGGTGGGCTTCTTTTTCATTCGCTTGACAAGTCTAACCTGCCGCCAGCACACTCGGGGGAAAACGTTTTCCACGAGTTTCCCCCAAGGATCATGAGCGCGCAACCAGAATATCGCCGCCTCCTCCTCACCGGCGCCGCGGGCGGCCTGGGCAAGGTGCTGCGCGAGCGGCTGAAGCCGTTCGCCCGGACGCTGCGCGTTTCCGACCGCGAGGACCTGGGCGAGGCGGGACCGGGCGAGGAGGTGATGCTCTGCGACCTCGCCGACAAGCCGGCCGTCCACCGCCTGGTCGAAGGCGTCGACGCCATCGCGCATTTCGGCGGCATTTCCACCGAGGCGCACTTCGACGCCATCCTGCAATCGAACATCGTCGGCGTCTTCAACCTCTACGAGGCCGCTCGCCGGCACGGCGTGAGGCGCGTGGTCTTCGCGAGCTCCAACCACGCGACCGGCTTCTACAAGCAGACGCAGAGGATCGACGTCGATGCGCCGATGCGCCCCGACGGCCTGTATGGCGTGAGCAAGTGCTTCGGTGAAAACCTGTCGCGCCTGTACTTCGATCGCCACGGGATCGACACGGTGTGCCTGCGCATCGGGTCGTCCTTCCCCCAGGTGCAGGACCGACGCATGCTTTCCACTTACCTTAGCTATGACGACCTGGTAGAGCTCGTGCGATGCTCGCTGTTCGCCCCGGAAGTCGGCCACACCGTGATCTTCGGAGTTTCCGGCAACGCCTCGTCGTGGTGGGACAACCGCAAGGCGGCGCACTTGGGCTTCAAGGCGAGGGACACCTCGGAATCGCAGCGCGCGCGCGTCGAGGCGACGAATCCCCCGCTCGATCGCTCCGATCCCGCGTCCATCTACCAGGGCGGGCGCTTCGTCTCCCTAGGGCCGTTCGACGATTGAAGGCCACGAACATCGAGCCGGTCACCGCGCCCGTCCACGCCGTGGGCGAATCGCCCGTCTGGCGCGCCGCGGAAGGCGCGCTGTATTGGGTCGACATTCCGGCCAAGCGGCTGCATTGCCTCGAGGTCGGCAGCGGCAGGGCCCGGGCCTGGAGCGCGCCGGAAATGCTCGCCTGCATCGCGTTCGAGAACGACGGCTGCGTGGTGGCGGGGCTCGAAAGCGGCATCTTCTCGCTTGCGCCCGCGCCCGATGGCACGATGGCGGCAATACGCTGGGCCGCGCCGAGCTTTCCCATGAAGAACATGCGCTTCAACGACGGACGCTGCGACCGCCAGGGCCGCTTCTGGGCGGGCACCATGAACATGGACATGGGGGCCGCGCATCCGGTGGGCGAGCTCTATCGCTACGACGCGAGCGAAGGCCTCGCCGGCCCCTTCGTGGAGGGGCTCCTGGTGCAGAACGGCCTCGCGTTCTCGCCTTCGGGCGATCGCATGTACCTCTCGGACTCCCACCCCAAGAGCCGGCAGGTCTGGGTATTCGACTACGACCGCGATTCGGGAACGCCGGGCGAACGGCGCGTTTTCGTCGACATGAATCACTACGAAGGACGGCCCGACGGCGCCGCGGTCGACGTGGACGGCTGCTACTGGACCTGCGCGAACGACGCCGGGCGCCTTCTCCGATTCACGCCCGAAGGCGTCCTCGACAGGAACATCGCGCTGCCGGTGAAGAAGCCGAGCATGTGCGCCTTCGGCGGGGCGGGGCTCGATACGCTGTACGTGACCACGATCCGGCCGCGGGACGAGGCGGCGCTCGCATTCCAGCCGCTCGCGGGCGCGGTGCTCGCGCTGCGTCCGGGGACGCAGGGGCTGCCGGAGCCGGAGTTCGCGGCACGCGCCCGGATTCTCAACTAGAAAACGACTCGAGGAGATAGCCATGCCAGACATTCGACGCGGGTTCCTTCGCTGCTCCATCGCCGCCGCCGCCTTGCTCGCCGCGACCGCATTCGCCCGGGACTTCCGCTCGGCGGACGTGCATCCGACCGACTATCCAACGGTGATGGCGGTCAACTACATGGGCAAGCTGCTCTCGGAGCGCACGCAGGGCCGCATGGGGATCCACGTGTACCCCGCCGGAGTGCTCGGCACCGAGAAGGACACGATCGAGCAGCTGCGCATCGGGGGCCTGGACATGATGCGCATCAACTCCGCGGCGCTGAACAGCATCGCTCCCGAGACCATCGTCACGGTGATGCCGTTCCTCTTCCGTTCGACCGATCACATGCACACGGTGCTCGACGGCCCCATCGGTGACGAGATCCTCGCCTCCATGGAGTCCCAGGGCATCGTGGGGCTCGCCTTCTACGATAGCGGCGCGCGCTCGTTCTACACGGCCAAGAAGCCGGTCCGCACGCTCGCCGACATGAAAGGGCTCAAGGTGCGCGTGCAGCAGTCGGATCTGTTTGTGGCCCTCATCGAGGCGCTCCACGCGAATCCCACGCCGATGCCCTACGGCGAGGTGTACACGGCGCTGAAGACCGGGATCGTGGACGCAGCGGAGAACAACTGGCCGTCCTACGAATCGTCGCGCCACTTCGAGTCGGCCCGGTTCTACACGCTGAGCGAGCACTCGATGGCGCCGGAAGTCCTCGCGTTCTCCAAGATCGTCTGGGACAAGCTCTCGAAGGAGGACCAGGCGCTGATCCGAAGGGCCGCCAAGGACTCGGTCCCCTACATGCGCAAGCTGTGGGACGAGCGCGAGATGAAATCGCGCAAGGTCGTCGAAGCCGCCGGCTCGCAGGTGATCACCATCGCGAACAAGCAAGAGTTCATCGACGCGATGAAGCCGGTGTACGCGAAGTTCGCCGATACGCCGCGGCTGAAGGACCTTGTCAAGCGCATCCAGGACACGAAGTAATGCGGCTCCTGACCCGGGTGAACGCACGCATCGCACGCGCGTGCATGTATTTCTCGGTGGCCGGGCTCCTGGTGATCGTCGCGATCGTCCCCTTCCAGGTGTTCGGCCGCTACGTGATGAACGACAGCCCCACCTGGACCGAGAACCTCGCGCTGGTGCTGATCCTCTACGTAACGCTCATCGGCGCGGCCGTCGGCGTGCGCGACGCGGGCCACATCGGCATGGAATCACTGCTGGTGCTGGCGCCCGAGGCCGTCCGCAACAAGCTAGAGATCGTGATCCACGTCCTCGTAGCCATCTTCGGCGGATACATGGTCTACAACGGCTGGGTGCTGGGCACGTCGGTCTGGCCGTACAAGCTGCCCAACATCAATCTTTCTGAAGGCGTGCGCTACGTTCCGCTGGCGATCTCGGGCGCGCTCATCATCCTCTTCTGCATCGAGCACGTGATCGCGGCGATACGCGGCGAGGAAGTGGTGCCGGCGTGGCACTGACGATCCTTGCGGTTTCCTTCACCCTCCTGCTGCTGCTGGGCGTCCCCGTGGCGTTCGCGATCGGGCTCTCGTCGGTGTGCACGATCCTCTATGAGGGCCTGCCGGTCGCGGTGCTCTTCCAGCAGATGATGTCCGGGATGAATATCTTCTCGTTCCTCGCGATCCCGTTCTTCATCTTCAGCGGCGAGCTGATGCTCCACGGCGGCATCGCCGACAAGATCGTCGCGCTCGCGAGGAACCTGGTCGGCCACGTGCGCGGCGGCCTGGGCATGGCGAACGTGCTCGCGTGCACGCTCTTCGGCGGCGTCTCGGGCTCGCCCGTCGCCGATGTCTCGGCCATGGGCGCGGTGATGATCCCGATGATGAAGCGCGAGGGCTACGACACCGACTACGCCGTGAACGTGACCACGCACGCATCGCTCGTCGGCGCGTTGATGCCCACCAGCCACAACATGATCATCTACTCGCTCGCAGCCGGCGGGCAGGTGTCCATCAGCGCGCTCATCGCGGCGGGCGTGCTGCCCGCGGTGGTGCTGTGCCTGTGCATGCTGGTCGCCGCCTACCTGGTGGCGGTGAAACGCGGCTACCCCTCGGGCGTCTTTCCCGGATGGAGCACGATCTGGCGCTCGCTCGCCGCGGCCCTCCCGGGCCTCCTGGTGGTCGTCATCATTCTCGCGGGGATCCTCACGGGCGTCTTCACGGCGACCGAATCCGCGTCGGTGGCGGTCGTGTACTCGATCACGCTCACGTTTTTCATCTACCGCACGATGACCAGGGAGAACTTCCTGAAGGCGGCGGCGCGGGCGGTGAAGACCACGGGTATCGTGCTGCTGCTGATCGGCGTCTCGGCGATGTTCCAGTACCTCATGGCGCTCTACTCGGTCGCGGAGCTGGCCGGCGGCTGGCTCTCGGCGGTCTCCTCGAACCCGTGGACGATCTTCTTCCTGATCAACCTCATCCTCTTCATCCTCGGCACCTTCATGGACATGGCGGCCACCATCCTCATCTGCACGCCGATTTTCCTGCCGATCGCGATGAAATTCGGCATGGACCCGGTGCAGTTCGGCATGGTGATGCTGATCAACTGCGCGCTGGGCCTCAACACGCCACCGGTGGGGACGACGCAGTTCGTCGGCTGCGCGATCGGCGGCATCTCGGTGGGCGAGGTGATGCGCACCATCCTGCCGTTCTACGCGGCGCTGCTCGCCGCGCTCTTTCTCGTCACCTACGTGCCGGCGTTTTCGATGTGGCTCCCGCACATGCTCTCGGTGCGTTGATGAGCGCGGGCCCGGGCGTTCACTCCATGTACCCGGCAACACCGGTGGAGTCGTAGAAGGCGATCGCGCCGTCGGCGAAGTAGTGGCTCACGATCGAGCGGCGCGAGAGCGACTGGTCGATGCGCACGCTCCCGCCGTGCATCAGGTTCTCGTGCCAGATGAGGACGGTGCCGCGCTTCGGGCGGTAGGTCATCTTCTCGAAGCGCCCCTCGGCGAGCATCTCGCGCCAGCGCGCGGCGACGGTGTCGCCGAACTCGTTCCAGTCGTCGTTGGTCACCTTGGCGCAGCCGCTGCCGTCCATGTAGACGCGCGGCAGGCGGTGGCTGCCCTTGTAGACCTCGAGCTCGCCCGAATCGGGCTGCACGTCCTCGAGCGCGATCCAGACGCCGCACATGTAGCCGGCGGGAAAGGGCGTGAGGTGGATGGTGTCCTGGTGAGCGCCCTGCTGGCTGCCGAAGATGTAGATGAGCGTCTGGCAGGCGCGCGGCGGCACGCCGAAGATGAGCTCGAGGTAGCGCATCACCGCCGGGTGCCGCCAGAGCGCGCGCACGCCCGGGTACTGGCGATGCAGGTGATGAATCCGCTGGCTCGTGCCGTATTCGTAGCCCTCGATCTTCTTCTCGATGGCGTCGTCGAGCTCGCGCTCTATGGTCGCGAGCAGCGGCTCCTCCACCGGCACGGGCAGGATCGCATAGCCGTCCTCGACGAACTGCCGCAGCGCGCCCGCCTCCTCGGTGGTGACGGTTCCCGCATCGCGCATCGCGGCCAGGTGCGATAGCGCGTCGGGCCGGTCGAACCACGCGGACAGCGACGGCTCGGCGATGTCGTAGGCCGAGCTGTCGACGAAACCTTCCAGCACCATCGGCGTGCCGTGCTCGCGCAGGCTCGCGCGCACCCGATCCGCGATCGCGCCAGCGTTCGAGACGTTCAGCACGAAGGCTTCACTCCACACCGCCTTGCCCGCCTGTGTAACGCTCGCCTCGAGGCGGTTCGTCCCGTTGCGCAAGAAATGCGTGTTCAGGAACGTGGCGAGTCGGACGCGGTCCTCGCCCAGCTCGAACTTCTTCGCGTAGACGAGCGCCGACTCGACTTTCAGGGCCAACTCGCCGCTCCCCGAAGGGCCGTCGACCTCGAACGTGAGCGGCACCAGCCCGCGGCTGGGCTTCTCCGCGTCCGGCGGCGCGAAGCCGACCTCGAGGCTCGAAGGTTTCGTGCGCCGGGCGCCATTCGGCGGGGCTTCGCGCGGCGGCGTCATCACCTTCGCGGCCCGTCGTGGCGCGACGGTCCAGTGGCCCTCGGCCCGCGCCGCCTCTTCGAGGAGCCCCCGCAGGCCGTCGGGTGATGTCCAGTCGCGGCCGCACACGAATCGCGGCACGGCCTATCGATCGCAGCCCGGCTCGAGGAACGCCGGCTGGTCGGTGAACGCCGCGCGAACGCCGAACTCGCCGCCGTGGGACGGAAAGTACTCACCGGCGAGATGGCGGTTCGACTGCCCGTACGGATACGCGAAAAGCGCCGCGCCGGGATTGGGCGCGTGGGCTTCCAGGTAGGCGGCCGCCTGCCGCACTTCGTAGTCCGCTCGCTCCTTCGAATCGATGGTGAGGAAAGTCCCGCGGCGAACGCCCTGCGAGAGCGAGTCCGGAAGCGTCTCGTGGTTGTGATCTCAGCTATGGCTGGCGAGGTGCATCAGCCCGCTGTCGACGGCTGCCTTCCACCACGCGTCGGTCCACCAGCCCTTGCCGACCATGCAGGTGCGATCGAGGACGGCGCGCGCCTCGGGCGAGGCGATCACGAAGCTCGTGATGTTGAGCTGCTCCTGCCGGCCCGGATGTTCGGCCGCGAAGTCGCGCAGGGTGTTGAGGACGCTGCGCTGCGTTCCGGCCGTCGGATGGGGAAGATCGAGATAGTCGAAGTCCGCGCCGCCGTTGCACGCGATCGCGACCAGCTTGCCGTTCAGCTCCGCGCCGCGATCGCCCAGCCAGAGGTCGACGATGGTCCTCAGGGGCACGATCCTGAAGCCGGCGTCCGTGACCTGGCGCAGATCCGCGGCGAGCGCCTTCAGGTCATTGTTGGCGTAATCGTTCCCGGCGATGCGCATCGCCTGGTAGGTGAGGATCGGGATTCGCACGGAATGTCGTCGGCGAGGTGGATACTGTCATTCTAGTGCAGCGGCGGCGGCACTCGCGAGCGCCGTTGCTGTCCAACCGGGATGAATTACCGGGGAGCGCCGACATGAGTCCTGCCCATACCACGATGATCGCGATCGCCATCGCCCTCGGCATTGCCGCGCTCTACTTCCTGGTGATGCGCGTCTTCTACAAAGAGGGCAAGGAGCTCGACAAGAAGATCGACCTGTCCAAGATGAAGGCGTGGAAGGACGAGGACTAGCGCAAGGAGAAGTCCACGCGGCTCAGGTGCGCTTTCTCGGGCGCGCCTTCCGCGTTTGTCGCGACCAGGACACGCTCGGCCGGCAGCTGGCCCTGGCTCACGAGGTAGCCCTTAACCTGCTCGGAGCGGCGCTGGGCGAGGGCCGCCAGGTCTTCGGGCTTGATCTCGATGCGCTCGAGGGCGAGCGCTTCCATCTCGACTGCGGAAAGCTGGTGCGGCTTGCCATCCTTCGCACTGTCCTTCGTCTCTTCCTTCGGCGCCGGCGCCTCCGTGGCGATCCCTTCGCGCTCGAGGATCGCCTTGAGATAGCGAGCGCGCTCCTCGGGCGCCACGACGACCTCGGCCTGCGGCGCCGCTTTCAGCGTGGCGCGCTTTGCTTCAACGAGCATGCGCTGCAGCGCCGCGCGCTTGAGCGCGTGCAGATCTTTCTCGGCGTCGACGCTCGCCGCCATCTCGAGCTTCACCGCCGGCCGGTCGAGGAGCGCCTTGGCGACGGCGTCGAGCTTGCGCCGGCTCGCGGGCCCGAGATCGGCGCCGCCGGCATCGAAGTCGACGAAGGCCAGGTCGTCGCCCGAGGGCCCGCCCGCCGCGCCGCTGCCGCCACCTCCACCGCCGCCGACGACCGCAGTGAGGAGCGAGAAGGGCGAGGTGACGGCCTTCTTGAGCAGTCCCACCACCACCTGCGTGATGAGGCCGCCGATCTCGAACTGCGGATCCTCGAGCGAGCCCGAGATCGGCAGCTCGACGTTGATCGCGCCGTTGGAGTCCTTGAGCAGGTTGACGGCGAAGAGGACCGGCAGCTTGGTCGCTTCGGGGCTCTCGACCTTGTCGCCGAACACGAGCTGGTCGAGGCGGATGTTGTTGCGCCCCTGCAGCTTGCCGCCCTCGACGTGGTACTTGACGTCGAGCGTGAGCTTGCCCTGGGTGATGCCGTAGCCCGCGTAGCGCTGCGAGTACGCGGTGAGCTTGGGAAGCTCGATGTCCTTGCCCTTGGCGGCGATGTCGAGGAAGAGATCGCCGCTGAGCGGGTTCACCGTTCCGGCGATCGTCACCGGAGAGGCCTCGTCGTAGCTTCCCTGGAGATCGACCACGCCGCGGCTCGCCGGATCCGAAGAAAGGTTCGTCACCGTGCCGTGCAGCGCGCCGACGTCGGCCGAATAGTTCGGCTTGATGAAGTGATCGGTGAAGTCGAGGCGGCTGTCGGCGAAGGCGATGCGATCGATGCGCACGTTGCGCGGCTTCGCCTCGGTCGTGCCGGCCGCGCCCGCGGCGGGAGCGCTGGCGGCGGGCTCGTCCGGAGTCGCGAACTTGAGCTGCGTGAGGTTGATCTTGCCTTCGGGAGTCACGACGACGCGCGCATAGGCCTTGCTGACGGCGACGTCGCGCACGGCGAGCTCGAGGGGATCGTCGTGCGACCAGCGAAAGCCCACGCCGGTCATGCGCACCGAATCCCAGTTCACCAGGTCCTCACGGCCGGTGGTTTCGACGGTCGCGATGCGAGCGACCTCGGCTGAACCGGTGTAGCTGATCCGCATCGCGTTGCCCTCGCCCTTCACGGCGAGCGTCCCCTTCGCCGACGCCTGGCCGCTCTTCAGCGCCACCGTGCGGAACTGCGTGACGTACGGGCGCAACGCCACCAAGTCGATGCGGTGCGCATCTATCTTCGCCTCGAGGTCGAGCGGATCGAGGGCGGCCGTCGACTCGACTTCCACCGACCCGCCCTTCTCGAGGCCGAGCCGCGCGTGCAGCGTGGCCCGCGAGCCCTTGCGGGTGGAGAAGTCGCTCACCTCGAGCCCGGCCAGCGTCACGCGGTGCGTCATCGCGGGCTTGACCGCGGCATCGGCAAGCGCGATGCGATAACCGGCGAGCGTGAGCTTCGCCACCGCTGCCGACCACGGTGTGGACGCGGCGGGCTGTGCTTCGTCCGCTCCTGCGAGGCGCGGCAGCTCGATCGCGCCGTCGCGCCCGCGCTTGAGCTCCACCGCGCCGTCATTCGACGTGATGGATGCGATCTCGACGGTCTTCTTCGCAAGCTCGGCGCGGATGTCGCGCGCCTCCGCGACGGGAACACGAACCTGGCCCTCGAGTGCGTTCGCGTCCGCGACGCGCAGCGCCTCGACGCGCAGCAGCCCGGCGAGGGGATCGAAGGACGCAATATCGGCTTCGATGCGCCCGACCTGCGCGAGCGCCCCGCCTTCCGGCGTCGAGAGGCGAAGATCGCGCAGGCCGAGCTTGCCGGCGATGTCGATCGAGGGATCCTTTCCGGCCGCCTGCGTGAAGCGCACCGAAACGCGCGCGTCGAGCTTGCCGCCGTCGACCCTCACGGGCAGCGGCGTCGGCGAATACCCGACGTAGGGCTGGATCTCGAAGGCGTCGAGGTCGAGCGCGATGTGCGTGCGCAGCGACTTCTCGAACGGCAGCGTCTCGCCCTTGATGTGCAGCGGAGCGCCGTTCACGCGCGCCGCGAAGCTCGGCTGGACGTAGTCCTTGAGGTCGCGCGGCAGATTCGACAGGTAGGGAATGGCGACGTTGATGTCGCTCACCTGGTGCTTTTTGCCCTTGGGCCGGTCGTCGAAATCGACGCGAGCGCCGACCAGGCGGATGTTGCCGAGCGAGAACCTGGCGGGCTTCGCGTCCGCCGGCGCCTTCTGCTGCTCGCTGGCAAAGCGGCCCAGGATGTCGCTCACGTTGTAGTGAGTGTCGCCGTCGCGCACCAGGTTCACGCGCAGGCCGCCGAGCGTGACCTCGTCGGCGACCGGGGCCAGGTGGTAGAGCGAGCTCACGCTGCCGTCGACGTCGAGCCGGTCGAAGGATGCGAACACCGTGCTCTTGTCGGGCTCGAGGATGCGCAAGCCTTTCGCGGTCGCGTTGAGCGTGTAGGGATTGAAGGAGAGATCGTCGAGCGTCACGACGCGGCCGAGCTTCTCCCCGAGCTTGTCCGCAATGGCCTTGCGCGCAAGGGGCGGCGCGGCCAGGCCCGCGACGAGCCCGTACACGACGGCGAGCGCGACCACGATGTAGAGGGCGTTGCGGACGCGGCGACGGGTGGGCTTCTCGGGAGCGGGGTGGGCTGGCATGTGTTGCTCGCTGCGTATCTGTCGCGGCTGTATTCCCGCTCGGTGCGCGTCGTTGGGCGGCTACATTATGATTTCGCGCGCCGCGGCACGGCGTCGGAATGGGCCGATCCGCGAGTCGGCAAGCGCGGATGGACGCTGTAGGAATCGACGCCGTCGGCGCCTTGGAACTAGCGGCTTGCCGGGGTGCAGGCGATGAGCACGGCGTTGGTGCCGCCGAAGGCGAAGGAATTCGAGGCGACCGCGGCGAGCCCGGGCATCGGCCGCGCGCCTTCCGCGACGTAGTCCAGGTCGCATTCGGGATCGGGTTGGCGCAGGTGCGCCGTCGGCGGGACCACCTGCCTTTCCATGGCGAGTACCGCGGCGACCAGCTCGAGCGCTCCCGCGGCGCCGAGGAGATGGCCGTGCATCGACTTGGTCGAGCTCACGGCGATGCGATAGGCATGCGCGCCGTAGACCTCCTTGATCGCCGCGGTCTCGACGCCGTCGTTCGCCTGCGTACCGGTGCCGTGCGCGTTGATGTGGCCGATCGCCTCGGGCGCGAGGCCCGCGTCCTCGAGCGCGCGGCGCATCGCGCTCGCCTGGCCCACGATCGACGGCCGCGTGATGTGCGCGGCATCCGTCGTGAGTCCGTAGCCCGCGATGAGCGCGTGGATGCGCGCGCCGCGCCGCTTGGCGCGCTCGAAGTCCTCGAGCACGACCATCGCCGCGCCTTCCCCGAGCACCAGGCCGCTGCGATTCTTCGCGAAGGGTTTGCACGAGGCGGAGGGATCCGCGGGGTCCTCGGTGGCGAGCGTGCGCAGCGCGTCCCACGCCTTGAGGGTGCCGAAATTGAGCGGCGCCTCCGCCCCACCCGCGATCATCGCGTCGACCTCGCCCGCGGCGATGCGCCGCGCTGCCTCGCCGATCGCCACGGCCGACGACGAGCAGGCGGTCGAGAACGTGAGGTTCGGGCCCTCGAGCGCGTGCTCGAGTCCGATCCACGCCGCGGGCGCATTGTTCATCGCGAGCAGCACGCTGAAGGGCTTCACACGGTCGGAATTCTCGGCGTAGAGCGTGTAGTAACCTTCGTCGGTGGTCTCCGCCCCGCCCATGCCGGTGCCGACGAAGACACCCGCGCGGCGGCGGTCCAGGCCGTCGAAAACGCCGCTGGCATCAGCGAGTGCCTGCGTCGCCGCCGCGAGCGCGAACTGGCTCACCCGCGGTGCCGGGAAATGCGCGGCAGCGTCGAAGGCGGCCGGTGCACCGATGCCCGAGACCAGCCGTTCGTGGAAGCGTCCGTCGAGCCGGCGCACCGCGGAGCGCCCGACCGTGAGCGCGGCGAAGAAATGCAGCGGATCATTGCCGAGCGGCGAGACGACCCCGAGCCCGGTGATCGCCACGCGTTTCAAGCGGGCGCTTTCCCCGGTGCGGCAACGACTTCGTCGATATACCCGGCGAGGTCGCCCAGCGTCTTCACGCGCTCGCGGATTTGCGCCTGCTCCGCCGGGATGGCGATCTTGAACTCATCCTCGATGCTGAAGAGGATCTCGA
>WNFM01306099.1_pt7 | contig 21609 bp, 21 predicted proteins | sample 5400271 | NCBI WGS metagenome assembly WNFM01 (sample SAMN13153352, study PRJNA577476) | soil metagenome | isolation source: 60 cm saprolite on Douglas fir-dominated hillslope | place: USA:California | collected 2013-09-17
GACGCTGACATGCGCGCGCTCGGTGTACGCCTCGGACAGGACCAGGAAGAACACACCGGCCATCAGATAGAGCGAGATCAGGTCGTAAGCCCATGAGAACGGCTTGTTGAAGGCGTAGCGCATGATGACGTCGCCGAACACGATGATCATGATCGCGAACATGAACACCGCGGCGACGGTCGAGGCGATCTTCTCGATCGTCGCCAGTGCCTTTAATATTCCGTCAAGCAAAATTCACCTCCCCAAGGTGTCGATCCTGCATTCAGCGGCGAACCGCGTCTTGCGTCTATTTGGCGGGAATGGCCGCTACCGCCGCGTCGAATTCCCTGAGCGCGTCGCTGCCGCGCTTGCCGCGTCCGTCCAGTCCCTCCGACCAGGTTTTGGCGACGCCCTTCATCAAATCCTTGAACTTCGCGTTGACCTCAGGCGAGAGCGCATCAAAACGAATGCCCTTGGCTTCGAGCGACTTCTTGGTCTCGTCGTCCGACTTCTGCACCGTCTGGCAGGCGGAAGGAATGATCTCGTCGGCGACGTCGACCATCGCCTTCTGGATTTCCGGCGACAGCTTCTTCCAGGCGCTGTCGCTGATCGAATAGGCAACGATAAAACTGCCGAAGCCGAGCCCGTCGGTGGAATATTTGACGAGCTTGTCGGCGCCATAGGCAACCACGCTCTCGAGCGGAAACAGCAGCCCGTCCATGGTGCCGCGCGACAGCGATTCATAGGCGTCGGGGGCGGCCATGCGCACCGGCACGGCGCCGATCGCGCGCAGCGTCAGGTCCTGCGCGCCGCCGGTGGAGCGCAGTTTCAGGCCGGTAACGTCGGCGGTATCCTTCACCGGCTGCTTGACCGTGAAGATGCGGTATTGCGGCAGGCTCACCATCAGCAGCAAGCGGATATTGTTGGCGGTATAATCCCGCTCCGCGATCACGCCATTCCGCGCCAGCTTCCAGTAGGCGAGGGTGCCTTGGCAGGAATGCTCGAACGCCCCCGGCAGCATCGCCACTTCGGAGACCGGCATCTTGTCCGACGTATAGCCCGGCGCGACATAGCCGATGTCGGCGACGCCGGTTTGCGTCAGCTTCAACATGTCGGCCGCCTTGCCGAGCTGCTGGGCCGGATAGTGCTCAAAAGTCACCGCGCCATTGGTGCGCTTGGTGACCTCTTCCATCCAGGGTTCGAGGATCAGCTTGACCAGATAGTGGCCCTTCGGAAACGAGTCGGCCACGCGCAGTTTCACCGGGTCCGCGGCCTGTGCCAGAACGGTTGTTGCAATCAGAAGGCCGGAACCGGCAAGGGCTCGCAGAAGCGCGACCATATCTCCTCCCAAGGGACATGTTATTATTTGAAATAGCTGCGCATAAAGGAATTTGCCCGTCAAGGACGGCGCTCCGGCTGAGGTTTGCGGGCTCCACAACTAGGGGACGCAGGGGCGAAAAGCCCCTGCCTTTCTGCCTTTGACGCAGCGTCCCCGGCGCGCCGCCTGAATTGACTTTGGCGCTTGATCGGCTGCAAATGCGGCCAACAGGCTCGCAAATGCGGCCAACAGGCTCCAAGAAATCCGTGAAGAAATCCGTGAAGGAAACACCATGGCTGACGCGCTGATCATCGACGCATGCAGGACGCCGCGCGGCATCGGCAAGGCCGGCAAGGGCGCATTGGCAGGCATCCATCCGCAGCAACTCGGCGCGACGGTCTTGCGCGCGCTGGCCGATCGCACTGGCATCAATACCGCCGACGTCGACGACATAATCTGGGGCACCAGTTCGCAGCGTGGTCCGCAGAGCGGCGATCTCGGCCGGATGTCGGCGCTCGATGCCGGTTACGATGTCCGCGCTAGCGGCGTTACACTGGATCGCTTTTGCGGTTCCGGCATCACCAGCGTCAACATGGCGGCCAACGCAATCATGTCCGGCTCCGAGGATCTCGTGATCGCCGGCGGTACCGAGATGATGTCGATGGAAGGCCGCCGCGGCGAGGGGCCGTTCATGATGGACAATGGTAATCTCCGCCTGCGTGCCCGGCATCCGCAATCGCATCAGGGCGTTTGCGCCGATGCGGTGGCGACGCTCGAAGGCATCACGCGGCAGGACGTCGATGAATTGGGTCTCGAGAGCCAGAAGCGGGCGGCAGCCGCCATCAAGGGCGGCTACTTCGACAAGAGCCTCGTGCCGGTTTCACGCGAGGACGGCAGTCTTGCACTCGACCGCGAGGAATATCCGCGCCCGCAGACCACGCTCGAAGGCCTGGCCGGACTGAAGCCGGCCTTTACCGCGGTCGCCGATTATCCGCTTGATGATAAAGGCACGACCTACCGCAATCTCATTCTCGAAAAACATCCCGGCCTCGACATCAACTTCATGCACCACGCCGGCAATTCCTCCGGCGTCGTCGATGGTTCGGCAGCGATCCTGCTGGCGTCGCCGGGCTATGCCAAGGCGCACGGCCTGAAGCCGCGTGCCCGTGTCGTCGCGATGGCGAACATGGGGGACTCGCCGACCTTGATGCTGAATGCGCCGGTGCCGGCGGCCCGCAAGGTGCTGGCCAAGGCAGGCCTCACGATCGACGATATCGACCTGTTCGAGATCAACGAGGCCTTTGCGGTCGTCGCCGAGAAATTCATTCGTGACCTCAAGCTCGATCGCAACAAGGTCAACGTCAACGGCGGCTCGATTGCGCTCGGCCACCCCATTGGCGCGACCGGCTCGATCCTGATCGGCACCGTGCTGGATGAGCTGGAGCGGCGCGACCTCAAGCGCGGCCTGGTGACGATGTGCGCCGCCGGCGGCATGGCGCCGGCCATCATCATCGAGCGAATTTAGGCTTCTTAGTTTGACGCGTTTTCTTCACACGAACCGGTAACCACCCTCGGATCACGTCCGAGGGCATGCTTCGCTTAAAAACGCTATGCGGCCGGGAACTGAAGCTCGAACGCGGCGCCGGTGTTTGATGGCAACAGCCGGATCGACCCGCCGTGGCTGGTCATGACGGCCTGGACGATCGCGAGCCCCATTCCGGTGCCGCCGGTATCACGGCGTGTGGTGAAGAAGGCGTCGAAGATCTTTTCTCGGTTCGGCTCCGATATCGGATCGCCGTCGTTGCTCACGATCATCTTGACGGTCGCGGCGCCATCGATGGCTTCCAGCCGCACATTCTTTGCGTTGTGACGGATCGCATTGTCGGTCAGGTGCGACAGCACGATCAGCGCCTTCTCGCTGGACATGCCGATCGAGCGTTCGAGGCAGCCGGTGGCGTCGATCGCGCGGGTCGGAAACCGGCTTTTCAACCCTGCAATAACTTGCACCAACTCGGTGTGCTCGTTGAGGGGCGCCGTTTCGGCACGTGCCAGCTCGCGCAGCCGCTGGGTCATGGCTTCCAAACGCTCGGTATCGCCCAGAATATTCGAGACGAAATTCTTCTGTTCCATGCGGGTGAGATTGTCGGTCTTGCTCTGCAACGAATCCAGCAGCAGCTCGGCCGCGCCCTTGATCGAGGTCAGCGGCGATTTCAGTTCATGGGTGAGGTGCGACGAAAAGGTCGCGATGTAATCCGACCGGTGCGACAATTGCTGCGCCATGTCGAGGAAGCTGTGCGAGAGCCGGGCAAACTCGCGTGTGCCATAATGGGCGAGCGGCTGGAATGCGTCGCGATCGCCGCGGCTGATGCGCGCGGCGCGATCGACCAGTTCTCGCATCGGTCGCGTGATGGTCCGGGAGAACACCAGACCGATGATGATGGTTCCCAGCATGACGGCGAGCGCCGCCAGGATGAACTTGCCGCGTTCCTGATAGAGGTGGTCGAAGATATTGCTCGGTGTCCTCGACGTATAGACAACGCCTGCGACCCTGTTGTTGACAATCACGGGCATCGCCGAAAAGACGTGAACGCCGACGCCGCGGCTGATCGAATAGATCGGAGGCGGGATCTTGTCGGGTACGCGAATCCGCAAGACTGCGCGGTATTGTCCCTGCAAGGCCGTAGCCACTTCCTCGATATGGGCGAGCGATCGGCCGACCTCATCGCGGCCGGCGATCACGACGCCGCGGGGATCGAGAATGCGGAATCCCGCCAGCGTGACCTTCTGCGTATCCAGGATGATCGGCATCATCCGCTTGCCGATTTCGACATAGGCTTGTGATGCGGGGGCGGTGGCCGGAAGCGCATCCGGCCGCCGCCGGAGCAGGTCGCCGCGGGCGGCGAGATCCAGCGCCGGGCGGATCGGCGTCATCTGGTCTTGGCGATCGGTGCGCGCGTCGGGCGGAATTTCCGCGCCGAGAACGACCCCGTCGTTGAGCCGGGTCTCCACCTCGCGCGCATAGACCGCGGCCAACACCCGGCTCTGTGCGATCAATTCGGCCTGGGTCTGGTGGATGAGCTGATTGTCGTAGAGTCGGAAGAAGAACAGCCCGACCAATGGCAGCGCGGCCACCGAAGCCAGCACGGCAAAGATGACCAGCCCGACCGACGGCCGCCATTTTTCGCGCGCAGCCGCGGTCATGCCTGCGGCTCGCATCGTCCGAGCTTGAAACCGACTCCGTGAATGGTTTCGATGACATTGTCGCAGTTTGCCGCGGAAAGCCTGGCGCGGATGTTTCGAATATGACTGTCGATGGTGCGGTCGGAGACCTGGATGTTGAGCTGATAGGCGGCGTTCATGATCTGCTCGCGGCTGAAAACCACCGTTGGCCGTGTCAGGAACGTCCGCAGGATTCCAAATTCGATGGCGGTCAGGCGCAGCGGCGTGCCGGCGAATTCCGCGACATGCTGTTCGGGGTCGACCGAAAGCCTGCCTTGGGAAAGAGCCGCCGCTTCCTTGGCGTCCGGCCCGCGGGCCGTGCGGCGCAGAATGACATTGACGCGGGCGACGAGTTCGCGCGGACTGAAGGGTTTTGTAACGTAATCGTCGCCGCCGATCTCGAGGCCCAGTACGCGGTCGATTTCGTCGTCCCGCGCCGAAAGAAACAGAATCGGAACGTCAGAGGTCTTGCGAACTTCGCGGCAGACATCCAGTCCGTCGAGTTCCGGCATGCCGATGTCCAGAACAATGAGATCTGGCCTGTCAGCGGAAAAACGCGTCAGCGCTTCCCTTCCGTCCCGCGCCTCGTTCACGGTCATGCCGGCTTTCCGGAGGGCAACACGGATGACCTCGCGGATGTGGAGGTCGTCGTCAACGATGAGGATGTGGTGCGTCAAACGTCTCTCCGGGGGAAGGTCGTGATTAGCCGGTCGTCGAAGTCTGCCTGATGTCGAGCGTGCGCTGGAGCCGCCAGCTCCGAAACCCCCAGGCGCGCCAGGAAGCGATCTCTTTCCGCTGCTGTTCTACAAGCCTATCACGGCGGGAAACAAGGCTCAGATCGTTTCCGCGAAGCGCAATTGCTCTGTCGATAGCCGGCAGGGCCTGGGGCCCGAGCTGCATCAGGTAGTTCATATCGATCGTAACGCCCTTACCCGAGGCCTCGCGGCTGTGGCTGACATTATAGTTGGCGATTGCCGGCGTCAGATCGACCAGCGCGCAAACATAGAGCGTTACCGTCAATACCAACAGATTCGCGCGGATCAACCAGCCGTTCGAACGGTTCAGCATGATGCGGGCGACGATAAGCAGCAGCCCGATCATGACAAGCCCCATCCAGATGAAAGCTGCAACGCGCCACCAGGTGAGCAGGTAGATTTGCACATAGAGGTCGAGGCGCAGGATCGACGACGCCACCAGTAAAACGTTCTGCGCTACCCAGAGGTAGACCAGCGGTCGGATGACCCTTGACTGCTCGGCCGGGCCACCGGGTTTCATAGCTGCGAGAACGAATGCAGCGGCCAGCAGCGCCGTGAGAATGAGAGGATAGGCGCCTTTATGGGCATAGGAAGCATAACTGATGTCGGCGGGCAGTGTCGTATTTCCCCAGAGATAGAGCGCGTCGAGAACGGTTTGGACCGCAAACAGCAGATTGAACAGAATCAGCGAGCGCAGGATCGTCGCGGCGCTGAAAAAGTCGGTGCCGTGAGATCGTGTGTCTTGTTCTTGGGCGGCTGCCTCGGCGAAGTCCACCACCGCCCTGGTTTTGTTGCGCCACCGTACATGGAGGAAAGGCCAGACGGCGGACAATGCCACGAGCCAACACAGCATCCGTCCGATGTTGACCTGAGAGAGGGCGATGGCGGGAGTGATGATGAGGCTGAGCCATTTCTCGATCAGGGGATTGGCGGATGCGAACAGGAATACGAAAATACTGCCGAGAACGACGGGCACAAACCACACCGCAACGCCCGAGATCACGGTCGACAGGCTGATCATGCCTGGGACATCCCGGAGCATGCGGTAGGGGGCGATCAGGTACAGTTCGCCAAGGGCCCTTGCACGCTGGCCAAGGCGGTCGCATTCACGATTGGTTGTGAGCTGGAGACCGATTCCGAACGCCAGCATGATGAAGGCCAGCGAGATGGCATTGAATTCCTCAACGGCCGGCACGAGGCCCGCTACCGCAAGGAGGCTTGCCAGCGATAGTTGTTTCTGTCGAGCACCGCGAAATTGGCCAGCAGCGATCCGAGGATCAGGGCGATCGTGAAGAAGACGGCGGATATTCCGACTGGTTGATCGTAGAACAACCAGTCTGCCAATGCCGCGAGCGCAAGCGCAATGGCTGGTTTAATCGGCCATGCGCGCGTTCGAGCAATACCAACATCGGATACCGGCGTGGTGAAGTCAGTCATGTCTACGTTACCTGGCTGGAGGGAAAGAGTACGAACCATCGCCATCGACGGGCGGTCGCATAACCACCAACCATCGTTGGCTAATCGCGTCGGAATTGGCATTCAGTGATCGCCCCTGGTTTGCAGCACCGACTATCGATCGCCGTTGTGCAATTGCCGGGAAGGCGCTCTGCAAGACTTCAGGATTTTTATGCAGTTTCTGTGCAGGCCAGCTTATGCGCTCGCAACGACGCGATGGGTTTGATACCGGCAATGATTGCCTTCGGCTGCTCACAGGTCCCGGTCGTCCTTCATGCCCATCACAAAGCGTTTCGGATGGCACCTGCTCTGGCTTGCCGGATTGATTCTGGTTTTTGCCGCCGCCAACAAGAACGATCCCTATCTGATCGCGCTGCGGGGAGCGGGGAACGTTGCGCTCGCCGTTGCAAGCGTTGTTGCTGTCGTCGTCTTGATCCGTTGCGGCTTCTGGCGGCGTGGCGTCACTGGAAAGTTGCTCGTTCTGCTGTGGTGCCTGCCTTCGCTGGCGATGCTGTCGGCGCAGGCTTCGTTCGAATGGCGCAAGCGCGCCGTGCTGCAGACCGAGGCCACGCAGGCGCGTGTTCTCGGGCAGCACTTCATCGTTGGCTATTCGTCATTCCCGGACGTTGCGGTTCTCGCCGAAAAGGGCCTGATCGCGGGCATCTACATCACCAAGCACAATGTCACGCGAACGACCGTGGACACGTTGAAGGCCGAGGTCGCCGATCTTCAGGACAGGCGGCGGGCTGCTGGCTTGCCGCCTTTGATCGTCGCTGCCGATCAGGAAGGCGGCATTGTCTCGCATCTCGCGCCGCCCTTGACCAAATTGCCGGCGCTATCGACGCTCACCGGCCTTGCGCCGGACATTCGATCTACGATGGCGGAAGCGTTCGGGCGCGTTCACGGTCAAGAACTGGCGGCGCTCGGCGTTACCCTCAATCTGGCACCGGTGCTAGATCTGCGACCGGAGACGAAGCGCAACCGGTTCGATTTCAACACCCTGATCGGGTATCGCGCGATCTCCGATGACCCCGCCATTGTCGCCGGCATTGCCCAATCCTACGTTCACGGGCTTGCGGCGTCAGGCGTCGGCGCCGCCGTAAAACACTTTCCCGGCTTGGGACGGGTTCGCACTGATACCCACCATTTTAGCGCCAAGCTGGACACGCCGGTGGAAGAACTGGAAGCCTCCGACTGGCGTCCGTTCCGGGACGTGCTGGCGGGCTCGAAGACGCAATTGATGATCGGGCATGTAACGCTGACCGCGGTCGATCCGGATCGCGCCGCGTCGCGTTCCCGGCTGGTCGTCGACGGAATCATTCGCAAGAAATGGAACTACCAGGGCGTCGTCATGACCGACGATCTGGTGATGGGCGCGATCTACCAGCACAATGTCTGCACCGCGGTGGTCGAAGCGCTGAACGCCGGTGTCGATCTGCTGCTGGTCGCCTTCGACGGTGCGCAGTTCTACCGCATCTTCGCGTGTGCCTCGGAAGCGTTTGCGCAAGGCAAGCTCGATGCCGCAACGCTGCGTGACAGCGAAACCCGGCTAATGGGTGCCGTTCCCGTGGATTGAAGGACGGTCGCTATCGAAGTTGCGTATTTCTATCGCCCGGTATCGTCCGGCCTATTTCAATTCCTGCGCAAGGAAATCTACCAGCGCCCGAACTTTCGTCGATGGCCGCGGGCCGCCCGGAAACACCGCATGCACGTTCACGGTCGGGAGCTTGTAGCTGCGCAACAGCGCGACCAGCGCGCCCGCTTTCACTTCGGGCCCGGCCATGACCGTCGATGCCATGGCGATGCCCAGTCCGGCCATGGCGCTGGCGAAAGCGCCGGGGCCCGAGTCGGTATGAATGCGGCCGCGCACGTTGACCGATATCTCGGTGGCATTGCGCGTGAACGACCAGTTGTCCCGGCCAAAATTACCGGGACCTAAGATGCAGTCGTGCAAGGCGAGATCCGCCGGCGTTTTCGGCACGCCGCGCGCGGCCAGATAGGAAGGCGCCGCGACCAGCATCGTCTGCAGGGTTTGCAGTCTGCGGGCGCCGAATGCGGAATCGTCGAGATCGCCCAGGCGAATGGCGATGTCGGCGCCTTCCGCAACGAGGTCCTGCCGGTGGTCGGCCACGGACAGTTCGACATGCAGCAGGGGGTGCAGCGCGAGAAACTTCGCCAGCCGTGGGATGACTTCGCGGGTGCCGTACACGACGGGAATAGCCAGACGGATCGTGCCGCGAAGCGAGTCGATGCCACGAGCCGCGTCCTCGGCGTCCTCGATTTCCGCCAGAATTTCGCGGGAGCGCTCGAGAAACGTTGCGCCTGCATCGGTGACGGTGATGCGGCGCGTGGTGCGCAACAACAGTATGACGCCGAGCCGGGTTTCCAGCTCGCCGATGATGCGGTACACCGAGGGCTGCGACAGGCCGAGTTCGCGCGCGGCCTGCGAAAAGCTGCCGCTTTCGGCGGCGCGCACGAAGACCGCCAATTCCTGGAGCCGGTCACTCATTTGTATTCCAAATAAATATTGTTCAGAATTGCGGTATACCCCTTTTCAGGTAAATGAACCAGATGTTGCGGGCCAACCCAACAATGGAGATTCTCATGGCCCTGCAAGACCGCCTCGATGCCTTCAAAGCCGATTTCATATCCGGCCGCTGGCTGCGTACGCCGACCCAGCAAGTGCTGGACACCATGCAGCGCGGCACTGCCGAACTGATTGCGAGCGGGCAAGCGCAGCGGGCGCGGAAGGCCGGCGATCCGGCTCCGGAATTCACGCTCAAAGACCCTGACGGCCGACCGGTTTCGTCCCGCGAACTGCTTGCCAGGGGCCCGCTGGTCGTTTCGTTCTACCGTGGCGTCTGGTGTCCCTACTGTAATCTCGAACTGCAGGCGCTGCAGGAGGCGCTGCCGAATATCGCGGCGCGCGGCGCCAGCCTGGTCGCGATCTCGCCGCCGACGGCACCGAACAGCCGCAAATCGCAGCGCGAGAACAAGCTCGATTTCCCGATCCTGAGCGATGTCAAAAGCGAGGTCGCCAACGCCTTCGGCATTCGCTTCGCGCTGCCGGATTACCTGGTCGAACTCTACAAGGGCTTCAAGAACGATCTGCCGGTCTTCAACGACGATCCGTCCTGGGTGCTGCCAATGCCGGCACGCTTCGTGATCGGGACCGACGGCATCATCGCCTACTCGGAAGTGAACCCCGATTACACGAAGCGTCCCGACCCTTCCGAATTGTTGCCCATTCTGGACCGCCTGAAAGCAAGCAGGGCGGCTTGATCCAAATGGCCGGCGCCTCCGACGACAGTGGCGACAGTGCCGGTATCGACCTGGTCGTGGATGGTGGTATCACTCAGCTCTGAGGCGCTGGCGCCGGCGGGACGGAGATCCCGCACCCGCCGGCGCCGGGAAACGCTTGGACGGGTGGTGCGATGCAGTTCGGCATATTCGATCAAAACGACCATGGGCCATATCCGCTCAGCGAACAGTACGAAAACCGGCTGCAACTGATCGAGTTCTACGAATCCGCCGGATTTCGCACCTACCACATGAGCGAGCACCACTCGACGCCGCTCAATCTGACGCCGTCGCCGAGTGTCTTTCTCGCCGCGGCCGCGCAACGGACCAAACGCCTGCGCCTCGGCGCGCTGGTCTACGTGCTGCCGGCGCACCATCCGCTGCGGCTTGCCGAAGAGATCTGCATGCTGGATCACCTGAGCCGGGGCCGGATCGAGGTCGGGATCGGCCGCGGCGCGTCGCCGCACGAGCTGCATTATTTCGGCGTCGATCCCGATCAGGCGCCGGCGATGTATGTCGAGGCCTACGGCGTCATCATGCAGGCGCTGACGAAAGACGAGGTGAACTTTCGCGGCCAGCACTATCACTTCGAAAATGTGCCTGTCGAAATGAAGCCGGCGCAGCTCCCGCATCCGCCGCTGTGGTATGCGGTCCCGGTGCCGGAGGGCGCGGCGTGGCCGGCGCAAAATGCGATCAATATCGTCTGCGGTGGACCGCTGCCGCGGGTGCGCGAAATTACCGACCGCTATCGTGCCGAATGGGCCGCGGCGGGGAATTCGCTCGCGCAGTTGCCCCTGCTCGGGATCAACCGCTTTGTGGTCGCTGCCGATACCGACCGCGAGGCGATGGAACTCGGACGCCGGGCCTGGCTGTCGTTCTATGCGAGTTTCATGAAGCTCTGGAAGAAGCACGGCACCCAGCCGCGTTTTGCCCGCCTGCCTGAGGACTTCGACACCATGGTGCAAAACGGCGGTGCGATCGCGGGATCACCGGGCACGATCCGCGAGCAGGTGCGCAGAATGGTGGAGGAAGCCGGCGCGAATTACTTTATCAGCCAGTTCTCGTTCGGGGATCTCAGGCATGACGAAGTGCTGCACTCCGCCGGCATTTTCGCGCGCGAGGTGCTGCCGGCCGCGCGGGAACGCGTGGCGCAGGTGGGCTAGGGGCGCTGGGGCATGATCATCCGCATTATCGGGGCCAGCCGCGAGGTTGAGATCGACGATCCCCAAAACTTCAGGGCTTTCTCGGTTCGGATCGAGGGGCCAATCGGCGCCGAGGTTCAGACTGAATTGCTGGACCGCGTGACCGTGAGCCACGATCGTGAACATGCCTGGATTTCCGAGAAGGCGCTGCGCGAATGGCCTGCGCTCAGATCCGAGGCATGGTGGCAGGAAGGTCTGTCGAACATGATTGCTGCCGTGCAGAAGTTTGGCTGGATCGATCAGGCCAACCAATCGATCCGTGCTCATATTGAGTATGCGCCGTAGGAACAAGCGTCGCGGCTTCGTCCGGATCGCGCGCGGGCGCGGGCTTTTGGTCCTGCCGTCTGGACCACGACACGTAATAGGCAACGCCGGTCATGGCGGCCATTCCGGCGACGCTGACCAGAACCTGCATGGCAAGTGAATCCGGGCCCGTGATCAGGATGAAGTGTCCGGCAAACGACAGAAATACGCCGGCACAGAACACCGGCAGCCATTCTTCGCCGCATTTGATGAGCGGCTGCAGGGCGGGCCATTGAAAGCCGCGCCAGTTCCGCGGCACCAGATAGCTGACGAGGACAGCCAGCGCCAGGAAATGCAGCACCCGGTAGGGTGCGACGTTCTCTTTGTCGTTGGGAAGGAAGGTGTCGAGCAGGGGCTCAGGTATCATCGCGGCGAGCTGCGGGAATTTTCCCGCCAACGTCACGGTCAATGCGAACAGCAGATACAACAGGGCAGCCACGCGCAGGGTCGAGAGTTTCTGCAGCGCGTGAATGGCGCGCATCGTCGCGGCGCCGCTCAGGGCAAGCCAGGCGCCAAGCACGAAGAGCAGTTGCCAGCAGAAAGGATTGAAATACCAGCGTCCATCCGGATACGCAGACAGGTTCCAGTCGAGATGCCGCGCCACCACGTACAGGGCGATTGACCCGGCCATCGTCAGATTTGGGCGGCGCATCATTCCGAACAGCACGAACGGGAAGAATGCCATCAGCACGATGAAAAGCTGCAGCACATCGAGATTGAGCGGCTTGGCCTGCAGCAACAGACCGTGGATCAGCGTCCGGATCGTGTGGTCGACGATCCCGGTGACATTGAACTCGCCGATGATTTCGGGCGCCGCGGTTTTTCGCGCGACGTATCCGATCAGGTCGATGTAGATCACAAACAGAACGACATAGGCGGCATAGAGCTGCCACAGCCGCTTGAAGATGCGGGTGGCCGTCACGATGAGGCCGCGCTCCAGCATCATCTTTCCGTAGAGGATTGCGGCGGTATAGCCGCCGACGAACACGAACAGGTCGTGGCGCCGCTGAATCCAAAATTCCGCAGGGTCAGCAGACTGACCGCGTTATGCGGAACGTGATCCAGAAAGAGAAACCAGGTGGCGATTCCGAGCAGGAGACAGAGCCGAAGATCGCCGTCGCGCGCGGCAATCTCGGCCTTCATTGAAGGATACATTTGAGAGTTAAGAACTTTGCATGTCGGAGGAATTGAGTCGCGAATCTAGCGCGACTGTCCGCCACGTTCGAATAGACTTTGCGTGAAGGAAAATTGAGCTGATTGCCAGCGGCTGGAATTGGTTAACGATCACAATTTTTTGAGCAAGAACGCGGATCGCACACTCAAATCTTCTCGTGCTTGCGCAGATCGCGGACATGGTCGAATGGGTCGGCCTGCAGATCGGAGCCCGCGGAGTCGATGTCGGGCAGGGCCGCTTCGCTCAGAATATCGGCGGTGACGTCCTCGACCGAGAAATCCGCGATTTCATGAATGAAGCTGATGTTCCCATATTCGCCCGACGCAATCCGCGAGACGACTTCGCGCCGGGTGATTTCCGGGTCGACGACGGCCTCGCGGCCGCGCCGGCCGTAATCGATCATTACGACGAAATATTGCATGCTGGCGATCTGGTCCTCATTGGGGGATCTGGAATCGAATGGCGGCAGTATTTCGGAAAATCAGAAAAAAGTTCAACGAAAAATTCGGTAAACCAGAAATGGATCGCCCAAGCAGCTCTTTCTGTGCCCGCAGGGTAGAATCACTCTGCTACCGGACCGGCGACTTTTCCGGCGCCCGTCCGCCCGGCGCCTTGGCCGCCTTGCGCGTCCGCGCCGCCGCCTTGTTGCGCAGGCGTTCGATCTGGCCCCTCGGCAGAGTGACACAGATCTCGCCGATCCACTCGAGCTTTACGCCGCTGATCGGCTTGGCATTGAAGCTCGTGAGATTGACCAATGCCGTCGATTTTCCCCGCTCGATCGTCTTCAGATAGCGCTCGCCGGTCTTCAGGCGCACGGCGGCTTCCTCGCCATAGAAGCTCGAGAGCGGATGACGCTGCTCGCGAAAAACCACGATAACATCGCCATTTTCGTATTTGGGCAGCATGGAATCGCCGGCGACCTCGAAGGCGATGGTCTCTTCGGCGATCGGGAAGGGTAGTTCGACCTCGCCAAGGCCTTCCGGCGGCACCTGCTCGTGTTCGGGTTCGATCGAGGCGCCGGCGCCGACGCGGCCCATGATCGGCACCGAGTTCAGTTCGAGATATTCCGTGATCGGCGCAATTTCCGACGCCTTGATCAGGCGAATCCCGGAAAGGATCTCCGAGACCGCGCCCGGGCGAACGCCCATGGCCGTGGCGAGACCGCCCTTGGTCTTGCCCGGCTTCCCCAGTCCGCGTTCGATCAGCCTGATGTCCAGCATGGCTCATCCTTTCCGAATTTCAGAAATTATAGCAATTCCGATTATCAGAAATCAAGCTTGACTTTGATTTCGGAATATCAGAAATTGCAGATACGGCGGGCGCGGCAAGGAAAGAGGTGGGAACAATGGAGCAGACAGGCTGGCCGCCGGAACAATCGGATACGTTGCGCAGACATCTCGTTGCGGGATTGCCTTTTTCGGAGATCGTCAAGGCGATCAATCTTAAGTTCAAGACGGCTTATACGAGGAACGCAGCAATCGGCCGCGCCAAGAGAATGGGGCTTGTCGGTTCCGCTCGTCCGCAACCTTCACTGCAAGCCGTTCCGCCGCGCTTCGAGCGAATTGTCAAACCCCAACCGACGGAACCCGGATCGGCTGCTCTGCGCCGTCTGACACTAGTCCCAAAGTCGCAAGAACCGCCGAACCTGCGCTGTGCCGAGGTCGAGCCGCGCCATCTTTCGCTGATCGAACTCGAGTGCGACGATTGCCACTATCCCTATGGCGGCGACGAAGAGGGCGAAGCCATCACCTTCTGCGGCCATCCGCGCCAGTCCGGTTCGAGCTATTGCACACCGCATTTTCTCTTGAGCCGCAACCCCGTCGCGTCGCCCGAGCGTGAAGCCATCGACAACGCGATCTGGCTCCGGATTGCCGAGACGGCATAACCAACATTTCAGAGCGCATTCGAACGTCATTTTCGAAAGGAGGCCGCCAGATATGCCAAGAGCCAAACGCAAAAAGCCGCATGATCCCGCCAAGGCGCATGACCGGCGGTCACGGGATCTGTTGCGCAATGCCGAAGTCGCGACGGTGGAGGTCGACAATCCGTTGGCGCTCGACCCCGGCGACAGGGTCGTGGTGCTGCGCTCGACCCGCAACGATCCGCTGGGACGGCTGCATTCGCATCACCAGATCGACGAGGCGCAGTTTCAGGCGGGACGCGCCTTTCAGAGCGATTGGGAAAAGGCCGAGCGCGGCCCGCGCGCGGTCGATCCGACCCGGGAATATGTCGACGGTGGCCAGATGCGCGAGCCGATCACCGAGGGACAGCGCAAGGCGGTGCTGCGATTGAACCTTGCCGAGCGCGAACTCGGCGCCGATGGTTCGGCGATCGTGCATGACGTCCTGGTCCACGGCATGACCATGAACCAGATCGGGCAGCGGCGGGGACTGACGACCCAGCGTTGGCGCGACTATTTTTCGCGCCGCTTCTGCGAATGCCTCGACAGTCTGGCGGTGCTCTACGGTTTCGCGACGCCGAAGCGCTGACGTAGGTCGTTTTCGGCTGGAATTCCGCCGTCCAAGAATGAACCAAACCGCACGCGGCGCCGTCAAAACCCGGTAACCCCGGGAGCCATCATGAAAGACGCCGTTGTAACCTGTTTGCTCGCCTGCATTGGCGCAGCGATTTGCTGTCGTGGCTATCGCTGCCGATGCGACCTATCTCGGGACGTGGAAGGTCTCCGGCGCAACGGCGGCGCCATGGGCCGATCCGAAGCAAAAGCCTGATGTCGCGGAGCAGACACGCCTGATCGGCAAGGCCGTCGTGTTCAAGATCAGGGAGATTGCCGGTCCCGAGCCCCTGGCCTGCAAGGCGGCGCACTACAAGGAAAAGAACTATACCGCCGACATGATCTTCCAGGGCGCTTTCGAAGAGATGAAGTCAAAGGACAGATCGGTCGACCCGAACAAGATTGCCGCCTCGCTCGGCTTTACCGGCAATGGCATCAAGACGGTGGAAACCGGATGCGAGATCGACTTTCATTTCGTCGATGCGACGACGGCTGAAATCGGCCTGAACAACACGGTCTATACGTTGAAGAAGCAGTAGCAGCGCGCGCTCGTCCGCCCGCAGGCTAGAATCCGCCCGCGCTGAATCGCAGCGGCTGCACGACGTCGTAGGCAGCTTTGGTCAGCGGTACGGCGTAGTCGACGGTTAGCGCGCCGAACGGCGAGGCCCAGGTCAGGCCGGCGCCGACCGACGAGCGCATGACATTCTTGTTGGCGACCTGCAGCGAGGCGGTCGATCCGCTGTAACGAAACACGCTGCCGGCATCGACGAAGGCGCTTGCCTTGAGGCCATATTCGTCGGGCACGCCGGGGATTGAGCTCTGCAGTTCGGCGGTGGTTGCCCAGTACATGCTGCCGCCGACATTATCCATGGTGGTGCCGGGCGTCAGATCCCGCGGCCCAAAGCCGTTGGGCGCAAAGCCACGGACCATGGTCGGGCCGCCGAAGAAGTTGTTCATCAGCGGCACCTGCTGGCCGCCCCAGCCGGTGATATAGCCGCCTTGCGCCCGAACCATGCCGACCAGATCGCTGTTGATCGATTTGTAATAGCGCACGTCCTCGGCGGTTCGCAGGAACTTGACGTCACCGCCGAGGCCGGCCAGATCCTGGCTGAGCTGTGATTTGATTCCGTTGGTCGGGTTCTTGGTGTTGTCGAGCGTGCTGAAGGTCGCGGTGCTGCCGGCAGCGGAAACCCAGGCCGGACCGGCGGCCGCCGCCTGCTGGATCGGCAGCGATGTCGTCAGGCCGGAGCCGTTCGGCACAAGCGTGATGTTCTGGTTGTAGATCGAGTAGCGCCACTGCACGCCGAGTTGCTCGTTGATCGGCGTCCCCAGTTGCAGCGTCGCACCGTAGGTGGAGCTGGCATAAGACTGGTAACTGGTGGCGTCGTTTTGCCGGCCGAACAGTTCGATCCCTGCCGAAACCTTGGTGCCGAGAAAATACGGTTCGGACGCCGCCAGATCGATCCCGCGCGCATATTGACCGTAGGTGAAGGTGGCCTGCACGTTCTTTCCGGAGCCATAGAGATTGCGCTCACCCACCTTAAGCTCGACGAGGGCGCCGTCGGTGGTGGAGTAACCGCCGGCGATATTGATGTCGCCGGTCGATTGATCGATGGCCTCGACGTCGAGCACCACACGGTCGGGCGCCGAGCCGGGCTTGTTCGAAATCTTGACAGTCTTGAAATAGTTCAGGTTTTTCAGATGCCGTTCGGCCCGATCAATCAGCGTCTTGTTGTAGGGATCGCCTTCGGCGATATCGAATTCGCGCCGGATGACGTAGTCGCGGGTGCGCGTATTGCCGTGGATATCGATGCGCTCGACATAGGTTCGCGGCCCCTGATCGATCGCGAACATGATTCCAACGCGCTGGGCGGCGGCATCGCGGTCGAGACGGGGTGTGGCCTGCGCAAAGGGATAGCCGAGCTTTGCCATCTCGACGGCGAGAATTTCGGTAGTCTTGTCCAACGCGTTGCCGTCGAACACCGCGCCCGAGCGGGCGAGTGGCAGCCGGCGAAGCTTGTCGCAATTCAGCCCCGGAATGTCGCAGCTGACACTGACGTCGCCAAAATGATAGAGTGGGCCTTCGTCGATGACGAAAGTCAGCGCAAATCCCTTGATCGCCGGATCGTATTCCGCGCCGGCGGAAGTCACGCCGGCGTCGGCGTAGCCCTTGCCGCGGTAGTAGAGCCGCAGTTGTTCCCGGTCCTGCGCGATGCGATCGGGATCGTAGACGTCACCGCCGGTCAGGAAACTCAGCACGTTCGTTGCCGACGTCTTGATGACGGCGTTGAGCTGCCGCTTGCCGAAAACATGATTGCCGGTGAAGTTGATCTGCCGAACCGTGGTTTTGGCGCCTTCGGTAATGGCGTAGACGAGATCGACGCGGCCGTTGCCGCGGTCGATGATCTCAGGTTCGACCCTGACGTCGTCGCGCCCGACGTGCCGGTAAGCCTCGATGATGCCGTTGACGTCGGCCTGCACAGTGGCGCGCTGCAGCGCGCCGCGCGGCTTGGATGCAATGGCCGCCGAGAGATCGGCATCCTTGACCTTCTTGTTGCCCTCGAACGCGACGCGATCGAGCACGGGAGCCTCGGACAGGCGCACGACCAGCCGCTCGCCGGAACGGTCGATCGAAACCTTGTCGAACAGTCCGGTTGCGATCACGGCCTTCAACGCCGCGTCACGTGCGGCATCGTCGAACGTCCCGTCCGGCGCGGCGTGAAAATACGACCGCACCGTTTCGGCATCGACGCGCCGGTTACCTTCGACGACGATCAGATCGCGCGACGGCTGGGCGGATTGGGCGGCAAACGATGTCAGCGATATCACCCCGAGCATACCGGCAAGCCAGCACGTGGCCACGCGCAATCGGTGCGACCGTTCGCATGGCGTGATGCGCAAGGTTCTCACATCGGTCTCCCATCTGCCCGACGCCAATCGAATTGCCTGCGCTAGGCGAAAAAATGTCTCACGTAAGGTGAGTTGCGGGCCGAGCGCCACAATTTGAACGTCTTGATTAACCCGTTCGGTTCTCAGAATTGTCGCAATGGCCGCTGCATGCTCCTTGCTCCAAAAGAGATCGGGACGTTCGCGCTGTGGCCGCACCACGCGCCAACCTTTCGTCAGGAGCATCACATGCGTTATGCAGCCCTCGTTGCAGCCTCGCTCATGCTGGTCCAGCCCGCACGGGCCGAGAAGACGCCGGATGTCGATCCGCGCGCGTCGCTCGGCGTGGTCCAGCAATGGATTTATAATTACCGCGCCAAGCCGGACTATGCACACGTGCCCGCCGCCGTGCGCGTACTGTTTCATTCGCAGACCTTCAAGGAGCCGGAAAATGCCGGCATCTATCTCGGCTTTATCGCGGGCGCCATCGGATCCAATCCGGTCAAGGCCGAGCAACTCATCGCCGGCCTGTTTCCAGTCCCGCCGGAAGACGAATGGGTGGTCGTCCGCGCCATCGCCTATTCGGGACTGCCGGACTGGAGAAACATATTGCGCCGGGTCGCACCGCGAATGCCGGGACGGCAGGTGATGATCGACAGCTATCTTTCGGGCAAGTTGCCGACGCTGACCGATATTCCGCTGGAAGAGATCAAGCCCGGCATGCTCGACAAGCTGAAGGGGGCATTCACCAAGAACCCTTTCGCCAAGGACGACAAGAAGCTCAACACGACACTGACATTCGCGAGCAACCAGGATCTGCTGGACACGCTCTGGGGCTACTATTTTGCGACCGGCTCGCATGCCCCGATCCAGCGCATCCTGCAGATGCTGCCGTGGAGCAAGAGCCGGGACACGGTCGACAAGCTGACGGTCGGAAGCATGGCGCGCTATACGCTGGCGAGTTATGCGATCCGCGATCGCGGCCTTCGTGAATATCTTCGCAGCGAACTGGCGAAGCAGCCTGCGGCGGTCAAGGCGCCGCTCGGTGAAGTGGTCGAGGCCGCCGACACCGTACAGATCGCCGCGTTGCGCAAGGACGCGCTTGCGGCCGTCGACGAGCTCAAGACCAAGGGCTCGGACAGCCGGCGCAATCTCGACTTCTGGGGGCAGGTCGGCGTCGGCGCGGTCGCGCTCGGCTGCGTTTCGGCGGCGGCGCTGGGGCAGGTGGCGATTGGCATTCCCTGCGTGATCGGAGGCTCGGCCTCGCAGGGGCTGTTGTCGTTCTGGGAGAAGCAGCAATAATGGCGGGCCAATCATGGTCGCTGCGGTTTGCGTCTATTCCGGCCCTACTACTCAAGACCTGCGAGGCGAAAGCCTTCGAGATAGTGCTCGCGATCGGCATCGAGTTTCCAGGGTAGCTGGGTCGCAATCCATGCGAGCGAAATATTGGGCTGGGTTCGGCGCAATTCCGCTAACGCCGCCTTGGCGACGTCGATCTGACCGGCCATGCCGGCAGCGACCGTCAGCACCCGGTAGGCGCCGGTAAGATCGCCACGTTGCCGGGTCGCCTCGCGGGCCAGAATCATCGCTTCGCAATAGTTCTTGCCGACGAACTGGGCGTAGGCGGCAACGCCGTAATAAATCGCCGAGGACGGATCGCGCGGGCTCTGGCGAATGGCGCGTTGCGCGGCCGCAAAGGCGTCCTGCCAGCGGCCGCTATAGCATAGCGCCAGGGCGTAGTAGCCTTGCGCCAGCGAAAAGTTGGGGTTGAGCTGCAGCGCGAGCTCGAACTCGGCCAGCGAATTGTCGAGCCGCCGGGACGAGAAATAGACACTGCCGAGCGCGGTGTGTGCCCAGGCGTCCTCGCTGTCGGCAGCGATCGCCGCCAACGCCGCCCGTTCGGCCATGGGGACGGCGGATGCAATATCGGTCCAGCCCAGGTGCACGCCGAACATCTGGTTGGTTGCGATCAAGGACAGCGCCTGACCGTAGTCCGGATCGATCGCGATTGCTTTTTCCAACAGGGCTTGAGCGGCGGCACTGTCGGTTCGCGTCACCCGCCAGTGATGCGACAGCGCCCGCATCACCAGATCCCAGGCGTCCATGTTGTTCGGGGGCTTGCGCCGGCTGCGAAAATTTTCCGCGGCATAGATCTGCGGCTCGATCGCCGTCACGATGGCGTCGGTGATCTCGTCCTGCACGGCGAACACGTCGGTCAAATCGCGGTCGTAATGCTCCGCCCAGATGTGGCTGCCGGTCGCGGTATCGTTGAGCTGCGCGGTAATACGCACCCGATCGCCGCTCTTTCGTACGCTGCCCTCTACGACATAGCGCACCCCGAGTTCGGCGGCGACCTGCTTCATGTGCACCGCCTTGCCCTTGTAGGTGAACGAGGAGTTGCGTGCGATCACGAAGAACCAGCGCAATTTCGACAGCGCGGTGATGATATCCTCGCTGATGCCGTCGGAGAAATATTCCTGTTCCTGGTCGTCGCTCATGTTGTCGAATGGCAGCACGGCGATCGCCGGCCGGTCCGGCAGCGTTAACGTCGGCTGCGGTTGTGCAGCCCCCTCCTGCAATATTGCAGCCGGCGGGCCACCGTCCGAATGCCTGTTCACGGTGCCGACGAAGCGAAGGCCCTTGCGCGGAAAGGTCCGGATCAGCTTCTGCTCCTTGCCGTTGTCGCCGACGGCATTTCGAGCGGCGTTGATGCGGCTGTCGAGCGTCGAGTCCGACACGATCCGGCCGCCCCACACCAGCGCAATGAGATCGTCCCTGCTGACGACGTGATCGCGGTGTTTCAAGAGATGGACCAGCAGATCGAACACCTGCGGCTGCGTCGCGACCAACTCGCTGCCGCGCCGCAACTCGCGACGGCTGGTATCGAGGGTGTGATTATCAAAGCTAAAAGTCAGGTGCGTCATCGTATCTTTCTCAGGAAATAATCAAGTCAACCTCAAGCAACAGGCAAAGTCTTCTGGCCGGGTGTCCCGCATAAACCGGGAGTTGCGATCCAATTGCCTGTAGCGGAGACATTTTTATGGCCGAAATCCACGCTCTTGGCCCGGCGACGCCGGGCAATCGAATGCTCAAATTGGCTTCATTTCTCTTCGGCGCTGTGGCCTATCTCACATTTCTCTTCACGATTCTGTATGCCATCGGTTTCGTTGAGGGCCTTGTTGTACCGAAAGCCATCGATACCGGCGCCAAATCGCCAGTATTGGAAGCGATCGCGATCAACCTCGCTCTGATGTCGTTGTTTGCCGTCCAACACAGCGTGATGGCGCGTAGTTCGTTTAAACAATGGTGGACACGGTTTATTCCCAAGCCGGTCGAACGCAGCACCTATGTGTTGCTCGCAAGCCTGACGCTGCTCCTGCTGTTCTGGCAGTGGCGTCCGATGCCGGCGGTGATGTGGCACGTCGAGGAACCGGAAATGGCGGCGGCGATTACCGGATTGTCGTTCGTCGGCTGGGTGATCGTTTTCACCAGCACCTTTCTGATCA
>WNFM01274471.1_pt1 | contig 21607 bp, 17 predicted proteins | sample 5400271 | NCBI WGS metagenome assembly WNFM01 (sample SAMN13153352, study PRJNA577476) | soil metagenome | isolation source: 60 cm saprolite on Douglas fir-dominated hillslope | place: USA:California | collected 2013-09-17
CATCGCGATGATCGCCTGGCTGGCCACGATCAACGCCCTGGTGCTGGTGTTCAACCTGCTTCCCGCCTTCCCGATGGACGGGGGCCGCGTCGCCCGCGCGATCGCCTGGTGGCGGACGGGGGACCGGACCGCCGCGACCCGTTTCGCCGCCAACCTCGGCCGCGCGTTCGGCTACTTCTTCATCGCCGCCGGCCTCTACATGGTTCTGACCGACTCGATCTTCGGCACCTTCGGTGGCATCTGGCTGGCGCTGATCGGGACGATCGTCAACGGCTCCGCCCGGGGCGCCGCGATGCAGACCGCGATCAGCAGCAAAATCAGCGATGTCCGCGTCTCCGACGTAATGGACCGCGAACCAGTCGCGATTCCCGGCGAACTCAACATCGAGCAGGCCCTCGACGAGTACTTCCTCCGCTACCGCTGGCCCTGGTTCCCAGTAGTAGATGCCGCCCACCGCTTCCTCGGTCTGCTTGTCCGCGATCGCGCGGACGAGGTCCCGGAGGTCTCCCGCGCCAGCTCACTGGTCTCAGACCTCCTCGAGCAGGACGACGGAACCTTCCAGGTCCGCGACGACACTCCGCTCGACGCTCTCCTCGGCAATCAGAACCTCCGCCGCTTCGGCGCTCTGATGGCCGTCGACGCAGATGGCCGCCTAAGCGGCGTCATCACCGTGGAGCAGGTGGGTCGTGCTCTTCGCGATGCCACCGTGGGGCCTGGGTAGGGCTTTCGCTTAACTTTTTCGAGGAGCGTCGGCGGCTGTCCGCCCACCGCAGCGCCGAAAAAGTACAAGACGCTTCAGCCCTACCCAGACCCCACGATCGCGGTCGCTGAGACTCCCGAAGCTGTTGGGTGGAGCAGTCCCTATCGGGACTGCTCCGGTGAATGGCGGTCGATGATGCGGGTGAAGTCGGTGTCGGCGGGCAGGGTGCCGAAGGTCTGGCCCCAGTCGCCGGAGAGGCGGGAGGCGCAGAAGGCGTCGGCCGTGGCCTCGTCGCCGTAACGCACCAGGAGAGATGCCTGCAGGGCGAGGGCCATGCGCTCGACCACGCGGCGGGCGCGAGTCTCGATCGTCTCCACGTCGCCGGGGAGCTCGTCCTTGAGCGACTGGGCGTAAGAGGCGAGGCGCGGCTCGCTTACGGCGCCCTCCTCCACCTCGGTGAAGAAGGCTTCCAGGGAGGCTGGGCTCTTGATCGTGGCTCGGAGGACGTCGAGGCACTGGACGTTGCCGGAGCCCTCCCAGATCGAGTTGAGGGGGCTCTCGCGGAAGAGGCGGGGCATTCCGGACTCCTCGACGTAGCCGTTGCCGCCGAGGCACTCGAGCGCCTCGCCGGCGTGCATCGGAGCGCGCTTGCAGATCCAGTACTTGAGCACCGCGTTGGCGATCCGCTTCAGATTCTGGGCCTCCTCGTCGGCGGCGATCGATTCGTCGTAGGCGCGGGCCAAGCGCATTGCCGAGATCGTCGCCGCCTCGGACTCGACGCAGAGATCGGCGAGTACGTTCTGCATCAGCGGTTGCTCGGTCAGCTCGCGGCCAAAGACCGAGCGGTGGGAGGCGTGGTGGATCGCCTGAGCGACCCCTGCGCGCATTCCGGTGGCGCCGCCCATGACGCAGTCGAGGCGGGTGTGATTGACCATCTCGATGATCGTCCGCACCCCGGCGCCCTCCTCGCCGACCAGCCAGGCGGAAGCCGAGTCGAACTCGATCTCGCTGGAGGCGTTGGAACGATTGCCGAGCTTGTCCTTGAGGCGCTGCAGGCGGAAGCGGTTGCGTACGCCGTCCGGCGTCCAGCGCGGGAAGAGAAAGCAGGAGATGCCGCCGTCGGCCTGCGCTAGGACGAGGAAGGCGTCGCACATCGGCGCCGACATGAACCACTTGTGCCCGCTCAGCTCGTACTCGGCGCCGGGCCCGCCCCCGTTGACCGGCCGAGCCAGGGTCGTGTTGGCACGCACGTCGGTCCCCCCCTGCTTCTCGGTCATCCCCATCCCCGCCAGCGCCCCGGTCTTGCCCAGCGCGGGCGTGTTGCGGGGGTCGTAGTCGGCGGAGAGGAATCGCGGCTCCCACTCCGTTGCCAGCTCGGGCTGGGTTCGCAGTGCGGGGATCACCGAGTAGGTCATCGAGATCGGGCAGCCGATCCCGGCCTCGGCCTGCGACATGCACATGAAGGCGGCGCCGCGAGCGACGTGGGCGCCGGGGCCCGGCCGCTTCCAGGGAGAGGAATGCAGCTCGTGCTCGACCGCCATGCCCAGCAGCTCGTGCCAGGCCGGGTGGAACTCGACCTCGTCGACGCGGTGGCCGTAGCGGTCGTGGGTGCGGAGCTTGGGCGGATTCTCGTTGGCGAGCGCGCCGAGGGCGAGGACGCGCTCGCTACCCGCCAGCGCGCCGACCGCGGAAATCCGCTGCTCGGCCCAGTCTGCGCCCTCGCGGCGAACCGCCTCGACCAGCGGCCTGTCCGCCTCGAAAACGTTGTAGTCGACCAGCGGTGGCGGCTGGTTGACCACCTCGTGGTTGCCGACAGTCGGTCGCTCCGCAGTTGCCATCCCGTACCGATTGTGGCAGTTCCGGCGCTTTCCGCGCCGGTCAGGCGACCGAGGCGGCAAGGTAGATAGCATCGCCCGCCGGTGGCGAAGATCCAGGTCAAGAACCCGATCGTCGAGCTCGACGGCGACGAGATGACCCGCATCATCTGGTCGTTCGTCAAAGAGCAGCTGATCCTGCCCTACCTCGACATCGACCTCGTCTACTTCGACCTCGGGATCGAGAGCCGCGACGCGACCGAGGACCAGATCACGGTCGACGCCGCCAACGCGATCAAGCAGCATGGGGTCGGCGTGAAGTGCGCGACCATCACCCCCGACGAGGCGCGGGTGAAAGAGTTCGGGTTGAAGGCGATGTACCGCTCGCCGAACGGGACGATCCGCAACATCCTCGGCGGCGTCATCTTCCGCGAGCCGATCGTGATCTCGAACGTGCCCCGCCTTGTACCGGGCTGGACGAAGCCGATAGTGATCGGCCGCCATGCCTTCGGCGACCAGTACCGGGCCACCGACATGGTCGTCCCCGGCGAGGGGACGCTGACGCTCACCTACACGCCCGCGGACGGCTCCGAGCCAGTCGAGCTCGACGTATACGACTTCCCGGGCGGTGGCATCGCGATGGCTATGTACAACCTCGACGACTCGATTCGCGACTTCGCCCGCGCCTCGATGCGGTACGGACTCGACCGCGGCTACCCGGTCTATCTCTCGACCAAGAACACCATCCTCAAGCGCTACGACGGCCGTTTCAAGGACATCTTCGCCGAGGTCTACGAGAACGAGTTCAAGGCTGACTTCGAGGCCGCTGGTATTACCTACGAACACCGTCTGATCGACGACATGGTCGCGGCGGCGCTGAAGTGGGAAGGGGGCTACGTTTGGGCCTGCAAGAACTACGACGGCGACGTGCAGTCGGACACCGTCGCGCAGGGGTTCGGCTCGCTCGGCCTGATGACCAGCGTCCTGATGAGCGCCGACGGCAGGACGGTGGAGGCCGAGGCCGCCCATGGCACCGTCACCCGCCACTTCCGCCAGCATCAGCAGGGAAAACCCACCTCGACCAACCCGATCGCCTCGATCTTCGCCTGGACCCGTGGCCTTTCCGCCCGCGGCCGGATGGACGAGACCCCGGAGGTGTCGGCGTTCGCCGAGACGCTCGAGCGGGTATGCGTCGAGACGGTCGAGAGCGGCAAGATGACCAAGGACCTCGCGCTGCTCGTCGGCGGGGGGCAGGAGTTCCAGACGACGCAGGAGTTCCTGGCCTCGATCGAGGAGAACCTCCAGCGAGCGATGGCATAGCGGTCCGCAAACCCCGATTCGAGGAGAGATCTCGTGAGCACCCCCGTCAAGGTCACCGTCACCGGCGCCGCCGGCCAAATCGGCTACGCGCTGCTGTTCCGGATCGCCAGCGGCCAGATGCTCGGCCCCGATACCCCCGTCGAGCTGAGCCTGCTGGAGATCCCCGACGCCATCAAGGCGGCCGAGGGCACCGCGATGGAGCTGGACGACTGCGCCTTCCCGCTGCTGAGCCGGGTCGACATCAGCGACGATCCCAAGCAGGCCTTCGCGGGCTGCAACGTGGCCATGCTGGTAGGCGCCCGGCCCCGCGGCCCCGGCATGGAGCGCTCGGACCTGCTCGAGGCCAACGGCGGCATCTTCAAGCCACAGGGCGAAGCGATCAACGCCGGAGCGGCCGACGACGTCAAGGTGCTGGTGGTCGGCAACCCGGCCAACACCAACTGCCTGATCGCGCTGTCAAACGCACCTGACGTCCCGCGCGAGCGGTTCACGGCGATGATGCGCCTCGACCACAACCGGGCGATCTCCCAGCTCGCCAACAAGCTCGGCAGGTCGGTCACCGCCGTCTCCAACATGACCGCGTGGGGCAATCACTCGGTCACCCAATACCCCGATCTCGTCAACGCCAAAGTCGACGGCGCCAGCGCCTGGGACGCCGTCGACGACGAAGCCTGGATCGCCGACGAGTTCATCCCCCGGGTCGCCAAGCGTGGCGCCGAGGTGATCGACGCTCGCGGCGCCTCCAGTGCCGCCTCGGCGGCCAACGCCGCGATCGATCACATCCATGACTGGGTGCTGGGCACCTCGGAGGGGGACTGGGTCTCGATGGCGGTGCCGGCCGACGGGCCCTACGGCATCGGCGAGGGGATCGTCTGCGGCTTTCCCTGCAGCTGCAGCGGCGGCGAGTGGACGATCGTCCAGGGCCTCGATGTGCCCGACTTCTCGCGCCGGCGGATCGACGCCAGCGTGATGGAGCTGCAGGAGGAGCGCGACGCGGTCAGCCAGCTCGGCCTGATCTAGCCCGGCCCGAACGCAAAGAGGCCGGCCCAGCGGGCCGGCCTCTCGAAGTAACAGTCGGGTCGGACTCAGCCGGCCGGGAAGTACTGGCGGCCCTGCTTTTTGACCCTGCCCTCTTTCTCGAGGTCGCCGAGAACCCGGTAGAGGTAGTTCGGCTTGATTTTCATCTGCTTGGCCACGTCCGAAGCGCTGATTCCGGGCGCTTTCTCGATCAGGCCCACGGCCTGGTCGGCGCGGGTGCCGCCACGTCGTTTGCGGCGGCGGCGAGGGGTCGCGGCCCTGGGGGTCGAGCTGGATTTGCTTCCACGCGGACGACCCGGTGCGCGCCGGATCACTTTGCCGCCAAGCTCGGCAAGGGCGCGCTCGAGGCGCTTACGCTCCTCGTCAAGGTCCGCGAGGCGCTTCTGAACCAGCTCCCGGGCCTCGTCGAGTACGTTCGTCGTGTTGGGCATCGGTTTCCTTTCCATCCAAAAGTAATTTCTGCTGTGCGGAGTGTGGCACAGTGACACTCACTGTGACTCCTTATTTAGTCAAGAACGCTCCCGCAACTGGCCATTTGGATGATAACCGAGCGGTTAGGTGGGGAAATCTGTGTCCAAGCGTGCCCGCTCGGCCTGGCGCTGAGGTGAGATCCGGATCACGTTTCGGGCCAGTCCCAGCTTCTCCATCGCACCGATGATCAATGCGGAGGGGTCCAGCTCCCACCGTTTGAGGCCGTGGACGGCGGAGCGGGGGAAGGCGTGGTGATTGTGGTGCCACGACTCCCCCAGCGAGGGCAGCGCCAGCCAGAACACGTTGGTGGAGCGATCATCGGTGTCGAAGCGCCGGCTGCCGAGGAAGTGACAGACGGAGTTGACGCTCCAGGTGACGTGGTGGACGAAGAAGATGCGGACCAGTCCACCCCACAGAAGGCCGGTCGCGGCTCCGACGAGAGTTCCACTGACCAGCCAGCCAGCCAGGGCGGGAATCGCGAGACTGCCGAGTACCAAAGGAACGAAGTGACGGCTGATCGATCTCATGCCGTGGTCCTCGTAGAGGTCGGGTGCGTAACGCTTCCAGTCCGCACGCCCCTGAGTTGACATCAGCCAGCCGCTGTGGGCGTGCCAGAGGCCGGCCAACACGCCACGCACACCCCCGTCGTGCCCTACGTGTGGACTGTGTGGGTCTCCCTCTTCGTCGGTATGGGCGTGGTGCTTGCGGTGATCTGCCACCCAGGAGATCGCCGGGCCCTGCACGGCCATCGAGCCGAGTACCGCGAAGGCGTACTCGATCGGCTTCGACGTCTGGAAGGAGCGATGGGTGAGCAGGCGGTGGAAGCCGACGGTGATCCCGATCGCGGTCAGCAGGTACATGACCACCGCGATCGCCAGGTCGGCGGGGTTGACCAGGCTGTTCCAGAGCAGGGCGATGGCGGCGAGGGTGGCGATGAACGGCACCACCACAGCGCCCAGGTTCGCCGCCTTCTCGGTTTTGGTCATCTTGCCCACGCCGAGAAGTTACGCGAAGGTCTGAGATATGTATTAGCGTCTATCTCACCTTTGTAGGCCAATTCTTATCAGTTAGTGACAAAAACCCTCGATTCCGAACCCTGGCGCGGCCTTCCGGCCCGTGTTGCCGACCTGATCGAGCCGGAGTTGGCCGCGATCACCGAGGAGATCCTGGCGACGATCGCCCGCGAGGTGCCCGAGTACGCGCGCCCGCTCGAGGGGCGATTCGGCCGCGGCATTCGCACCGGGGTTGGCGAGGCACTGCTCCAGTTCGTGGCGCTGATCCGGGACCCCGACGCCGGCCGCGAGCCGGGACGGGAGGTCTACGTCGAGCTGGGGCGCGGCGAGCAACGCCAGGGTCGCACCCTCGACTCCCTCCAGGCCGCCTACCGGATCGGAGCCCGGGTCGCCTGGAGGCGGATAGCGGCCGCGAGCCGGCGGGCCCGCCTCGCGCCAGAGCCGCTGAGCCTGCTCGCGGAGGCGATCTTCGCCTACATCGACGAGCTCTCCGCCGACTCGGTCGACGGCTATGCCGAGGCGCAGGCGGAAGTCGAGGACGTGCGCCGCCGCTGCCGGCACGAGCTGGCGGCGCTGCTGGTGCGCGAGCAACCCGCCGACTCGGCCGACCTGGCCGCCGCCGCGCAGGCAGCCGCCTGGCCGCTTCCCCGCCGGGTGGCTGCGCTGGCCTGCGCGGAGCCGGAGCTGGCGGCGGTGGCGCGGCGCCTGTCACCGGAGGCGCTCGTGACCGTCCTCGGCGGGACGGGCTGCGTCCTGCTTCCCGACCCGGAGGGTCCCGGGCGCGCAGAGGCGATCGAGCGCGCAGCCGGGTCCTCGGCGCTGGCCCTGGGCCCGTCGGTCGAGCCGGCCGGGCTGGCCGAGTCCTGGTCGCTGGCGCTGGCCCTGCTGCGGGCCTCGGTGGCGGGGGCGTTGCCGCCCGCCGGCCCGCTGCGCGCGGAGGACCGCCTCGCCGAGCTGCTGCTGTTCGAAGCAGCGCCGCTGACCGGGCGGATTGCCGCCCGCCGCCTCGCCCCTCTGGCCGTGCTGACCGAGAGGGCGCGCGAGCGGATGCGGGAGACGGCGCTGGCGTACGTCCGCCACAGCGGCAACGCGGTCGCGATGGCCGCCGAGATGCACGTCCACCCGCAGACGGCGCGCTACCGGATCGCCCGCCTGCGGGAACTGTTGGGGGATCAGTTGGACGACCCCGACGCCCGCTTCGAGCTGGAGCTCGCGCTGCGGGCCGGTGCGTGAGGAGACCTGGTCACCCTCCGGGCGAATTCAGTCGCGCACCCCGCGGGTGCGGCTCCGGATGATGCTGCGCGCCTATGGCGCGCCGATATGAGATTGCATTTCGCCGCTTCGCGACATTCGCCCAGAGCGCGACCAGATCTCCTCCCACCGACGCGCTCCCTCGCTACAGATTCCGAAGGACGTGACCTCTGAGCTAGCGGTGCGCCAGCTAGCGGTTGCGCTTGCGCGGCAGGGTGCGGAAGACGACGTCCCAGAGGGGGGAGGAGACGCCGTAGCCGAAGCGGTGGTCCTGGAAGTGGTGGCGCATGTGCTGCTCACGCAGTTTCTTGCCGAGGTCGGACTTCGGCACGAAGTGGTGCACGTAGTAGTGGGTGTAGTCGTAGGCCAGGTAGCCGAAGATGAAGCCACCGAAGATCGGGAAGGCCGCCGGGCCGCCGAATACCAGCCGAAAGGCGAGGAAGAAGAGGGTCGCCAGCGGAATCGAGACCGATGGCGGCATCACCAGCCGCAGCTTGTCGTTGGGATGGTCATGGTGGATGCCGTGGATGATGAAGTGCATGCGGCGGCCGAAGGCGTTGTCCGGCTCCCAGTGGAAGACGAGGCGGTGCAGCCAGTACTCGGTCAGCGTCCAGATCGCGATCCCGGCGAGGGTCAACAGGAACAGCTGCAGGGCGCCGTACCCGCGATCCGCCCCCAGCCACTCCATTGCGACGACCACCGGCACGAAGACGACCGCCGGCACGGCTGGATGCACGCGGGAGAAGAAATTGAGGAGCTCGCTCTCGAAAAGCGGGGGGGATGCCGAGAGCTTCTCGCTGCGGTTGTGAGCCTCCATCTGGGGCCAATAGTAGCGACGGCTCCCAGCGCCCCCGCAAGACGCGGGGAACTTTGTGACAGGACCGTTTCAAAGAGGTGGCGATTTGCGGAATTGCCCCTCGCGGAAGCGTGACGGCGCTGCCAAGATGCGCTCTCGCATGCCGCGCAAGCCAAAGCCCCCCACCTGCGAGGACTGCTACTTCCACAAGAACCTCCTCTGCGCCCTCGAGCTGCAGGAGCCCTGCGCGACCTTCCGTCCCAACCGCCCCGAGGGCCTGGTGCCTCCAAGCCAGCCGGTCCTCCTCATGCGAGCCCCCCGCTGGGCGTCGCGCGCCGCATAGCCCCACTCTTTTGGCCGGGCCTGGCTATGTTTTGACCGATGCCGCAGCGTGACCCCTTCGCTGATTTCGCCCGCATGCGGCGGGAGATGGACCAGATGATGGGCGACGCTTGGGGCCGCAGCCGCTACGTCAGCCGCCGTACCAGCGGCTTTTCCCCAAACGTCGACGTCTACTACTGCGGCGATCCCCAGCGCGCGGTGGTCAAAGTCGACCTCGCCGGCGTCGAGCTGAGCGAGGTCGGGATCGAGGTCAGCGGCCGCCACCTGGCGATCGTCGGCGAGCGGCCCGTGCAGGAGACCGAGGGCCGCGTCTACCAGCAGGTCGAGATTCCCTCGGGGCCGTTCCGCCGCGTGGTCGAGCTCCAGGTCGAGGTCGACGCCGAGCGCGCCAGGGCCACCTACGAAGACGGGGTGCTGCGGATCGAGCTGCCGCTGCGCGATCCCGCCGAGACCACCCGCCAGGTGCCGATAGGGCGGGAGTGATGGAGGGGGCACCGGTCCTCGAGGTGGTCGACTCCTCACTCGACGCGGAGGACGCGATCCGCGCCAACCAGCCGCTCCCCGACGCGCTGCCGGTCCTGCCGCTGCGCGACACGGTCACCTTCCCGGAGACGCTGACGCCGCTGGCCGTAGGGCAGGAGCGCTCGATCAAGCTCGTCAACGACGTCCTCGGCGCCAACCGGATGCTGGTCATGGTCGCCGCCCGCGACCCCGAGGACGAGGAGCCCGGCCCGGACGGTCTCTACGAGGTTGGCGTCGTCGGCGTCGTCGCCCGTATGATCAAGGTCCCCGACGGCTCGCTCCGCATCCTCGTCCAGGGCACGCAGCGGGTCCGGCTCGGGCCCTTCGTGGCCGAGCAGCCCTACCTGGTGGCGCGGATCACCGAGCTTCCCGACGTCAGCGAGCCAAGCGCCGAGCTCGAGGCGCTGACCCGCAACGTGCAGCGCACCTTCACGGAGATCGTCGAGCAGATCCCCTATCTGCCCGAGGAGCTGCAGATGGCGGTCGCCAATATCGACGACCCTGCCGCGCTCGGCCACCTGATCGCCGGCTCCCTGCGGATCGGCACCGAGGAGAAGCAGAGGCTGCTGGAGGAGGTCGACGTCGCCAAGCGGCTGCGCCACCTCTCGCGGATCCTCGCCCGCGAGCTCGAGGTGGTGCAGCTCGGCACCCAGATCCAGTCCCAGGTGCAGTCGGAGATCGACAAAGGCCAGCGCGAGTTCTTCCTGCGCCAGCAGCTGAAAGCGATCCAGGAGGAGCTGGGGGAGGAGGACGAGCAGGTGGCCGAAGCGAACGAACTGCGCGAACGGATCGAGGCGGCCGAGCTGCCCGAGCACGCGCGCAAAGCCGCCGACCGCGAGCTCTCGCGGCTCGAGAAACTGCCGCCCGCCGCCGCCGAGCACGGCGTCATCCGCACCTACCTGGAGTGGCTGGTGGAGCTTCCCTGGTCCAATCGGACCGAGGACAACCTCGACATCGCCCATGCCCGCGAGGTGCTGGACGCCGATCACTACGACCTCGAAAAGGTCAAGGACCGCATCCTCGAGTACCTGGCGGTACGCAAGCTCAACCCCGACTCGCCGGGCCCGATCCTCTGCTTCGTCGGCCCGCCCGGGGTCGGCAAGACCAGCCTCGGCCGCTCGATCGCGAAGGCGCTGGGGCGCGAGTTCGAGCGGATCTCGGTCGGCGGGGTCCGCGACGAGGCGGAGATCCGCGGCCACCGCCGCACCTACGTCGGCGCCATGCCGGGGACGATCGTCCGCGCCCTGCGCGACGCCGGCTCCCGCAACCCCGTCTTCATGATCGACGAGATCGACAAGATGGGCGCCGACTTCCGCGGCGACCCGGCCTCGGCGATGCTGGAGGTGCTCGACCCTGCGCAGAACGACTCCTTCCGCGACCACTACCTCGACCTCGAGTTCGACCTCTCCGACGTCCTCTTCATCGCCACCGCGAACGTCCCCGACACGATCCCCGGCCCGCTCCTCGACCGGATGGAGACGATCGAGCTGTCCGGCTACACGGTCGAGGAGAAGCGCCACATCGCGCGGCGCTACCTGGTTCCCCGCCAGATCGAGGCCAACGGGCTGAAGCCCTCCCAGATCGAGCTCTCGGATTCCGCCCTGACCACGATCATCGAGGAGTACACGCGGGAGGCGGGCGTGCGCAACCTCGAGCGCCAGATCGGCACGATCTGCCGCAAAGTCGCCCGCGAGGTCGCCGAGGGAAGGGTCAAGGGCAAGGTCAAGATCTCCGGCAAACGGGCGCGGGAGCTGCTGGGCCGACGCCGCGTCTTCGCCGAGCAGCGCCGCCGCACCAAGGTCCCCGGCGTCGCCACCGGGCTCGCCTGGACGCCGACCGGCGGCGATGGCCTCTTCATCGAGGCGACGGCGATGCCGGGCTCGGGCAAGCTGACGATCACCGGCCAGCTCGGCGACGTGATGAAGGAGTCGGCGCAGGCGGCGCTCTCGTGGGTCCGCGGCCACTGGGCCGAGATCGACCCCGAGCTGGGCGAGGACTGGTTCGCCGAGCACGACATCCACATCCACGTGCCGGCCGGGGCGGTGCCGAAGGACGGCCCCTCGGCGGGGGTGGCGATGACCGTCGCCCTCGCCTCGCTGGTCAGCGGCCGGCCGGTTCGCAACGATGTCGCGATGACCGGTGAGGTGACGCTTACGGGACAGGTGCTGCCGATCGGCGGCCTGAAGGAGAAGTCGCTGGCGGCACAGCGGGCCGGCATCAAGCGAGTGATCGTGCCGGAGCGCAACGAGGGAGACGTGGCGGAGATCCCCGAGCACGAGCTCGGCGACCTGGAGTTCGTCTTCGTCGACGAGGTCTCCAAGGCGCTCGACGTAGCGCTGTCCTAGGCCCTATGGAGGCGGCGACTCTCGGCAGGGGCGCCCCCGCGGCATTCGCGCAATCGCTTCGCGAGGCGGCACGGGCGCGCTCGCGAGCCTTCTGGATCGTCGCCGGGCTGACCGCGTTGGCCGCCGCCCTGCGCTTCGCCACCCTCGGCGTCCAGAGCTACCACCACGACGAGATCGTCACCGCCAGCCGTATCCTCCGCGACGGCTTCGGCCACGCGATGGACGCGGTCGACTTCAGCGAGTCGGCGCCGCCGCTCTACTACGCGATGGCCTGGGTCTGGACGCAGGTGACGGGGACGGGCGAGTTCGGCCTGCGCTCGCTCTCGGCCGCGGCCGGGGTGGCGACGGTGCCGGTCGCCTACCTGGTCGGCCTCGAGCTGCGCGGGCGCCGCGCCGGCCTGATGGCGGCGGCGCTGGTCGCGGTCAACCCGATGCTGCTCTGGTACTCGCAGGAGGCGCGTGCCTACTCCCTCTTCGCCCTGCTCTGCACGGTCTCGCTGCTCTTCTGCGCACGCGCCGTGCGGCACGGGAGGCGCCGCGACCTCACGCTCTGGGGCATCGCCTCCGGGCTCGCCCTCGCCACCCACTACTTCGCCGTCTTCCCGATCGCCGCCGAGGCCGCCTGGCTGCTGCGGCGCCGTGGGCGCGACAGCCTGGCCGGACTGTGGATCGTTGCCCTCGCCGGCCTGCTGCTGGCGCCGCTGGCGCTGCACCAGAAGTCGATCGGCCACGCCGAGTGGATCGGCAACTTCTCGTTCGGGCACCGCCTCTGGGAAACAGCGGCGACCTTCGTCACCGGCGAGACCAGCGACATCATCGCCCGGCCGGAGCGGCCGGCCCTGGCCCTCGCGCCGCTCGCCCTGGCGCTGGCGGCCCTGGCCCTGCTCGCCGCCCGCGGAGACCGTGAGGAGCGCCGCGGCGCGGCGCTCCCGCTGACCGTCTCGCTGGCGGCGATCGGCATCCCGATCCTGCTGGCGCTGGCCTCCCCCGGCAATGACTACGTGCTCGCCCGCAACGTGATGCCGGCGCTGGTGCCGCTGCTGGTCGCGGTCGCGGTCGGCGTCACCCTGCCGGCCGCTCGCCGGCTCGGCATCGTCATCGGCGCGGCGCTCCTCGCCTACTCGCTCGGGTTCTGCGTCTGGGCCAGCCTCTCGCCTAACCTCCAGCGCCCCGATTGGAGCGCCGTCGCCTCCAGGCTCGGCGAATCGGAGGCGCCGCGGGCGATCGTCACCTGGACCCTGGGCGAGGCATCGTTGCGCTACTACCTCTCGACCGGCGCCATCCAGGCCACCACCGCCGACGGCTACGACTGGCTCGTCCACGAAATCGACTTCGTCTCCAACGGCAAGGCGCCACCGCCACCGCTGCGGCTGCTTGGCCCCGGCTTCCGCGAAACCGCGCGGCAAGGCGCCGGCCGCCTCTTCATTAGGCGCTTCGCGCTGCCGGGACCTGGGCTCGCGCCGCTGCGGCTGCGGGAGCTGCGCGCCGCCGATCTCAACTTCCGCAGCAACGGCGTATTGCTCGATGGCGTTGGCCCCGGCTGAGCGCGGCCAAGCAGATCAAGAACGCAGTGAGCGTGGCGTGCTCTGCACGCGAGCGAGCGAGGACGTCGATATGCGCCGCGCCGCGCTCAGCCGGGGGCTATCCTGGGTTCGCCACGGAATCGAGCGAGGAGATGGTATGAGCAAAACGACGGCGGCCCGCGCCAACGACATCTACGAGACTGCCCGCGAAAACCCGTACGTGCAGCGTTTGATCGAGGACGACGAGCTGCGTGACAGCCTTCGCGACGCCTTCGAGGCCGCGCGTGGGGCCTACGGCCGCGCGACCGGCAACGGCAAGGGCGCGGTCAAGGCCGTGACCAGCGACAAGAAGGTCCAGAAGGACCTGCGCGAGGCCGCCGAGAGCCTGCGCGAGGCCTCGGAGCGGCTGCGGACGCCGCGGAAGCGCAAGGGCCGCCTCGGTCGCCTCATCCTCTTCGGACTGGTTGCCGCGGCGATCGCGCTGGTCCTCAGCGAGGACGCGCGTAAGGCGGTGCTCGACACCCTCTTCGGCGCCGAAGAGGAGTTCGAGTACACCAGCAGCACCAGCATCAACGGCTCCTGACGGCATCTGGCACCGCCATGCGGCGTCCTCGGTCGCTTGTGTGCAGAGCACACGGCGCTCTCTGTGTCCTTGCCTGGCGGAGTCAGATGCCGTCAGGCCCAGTACTAGACTGATCCTCATATGGAGGCGGCAACCAAAGAGCGTGAGCTGAGTGGCGACAAGGCGCAGCGCATCATCGACGCGATGCGCGACAGCGTCGCCCGCCGCGGCGCCGCCGGGTCGACCTTCGAGCACGTCGCCCGCGAGGCGGGTGTCAGTCGCGGCCTTCTCCATTACTACTTCGGGACCAAGGAGCGGCTGCTGGTCGAGGTCGTCCGCCGCGACGCCGAGCTGCGCGTCGCCCGCCTCGACGAGATGCTGGCACGGGCGAAGACCGTCGACGACGTCCTCGACGTGCTCCTCGCCAGCCTCACCGACATGATCGAGAACGAACCCGGCTTCTTCCTCCTCCTCTACGAGCTGTTCAGCGCCGGCCGCCGAAATCCGGACATCCAGCGCGAGGTCGGGCAGCTGTTCGAGCGCACCCGCTCCCACGTCGCCGAGGTGCTGAGGGCGAAGGAGCAGGAGGGCGTGCTCGACCTTCGCTACGACGCCGAGGCCATCGTCTCCTTCCTGTTCGCGGTCGGCGACGGCTTCGCCCTGCAGGCGCTCTCGGACCCCGAGCGCGACAACGCCTCGGCACTCGCCGCCGGCGCCGCCTCGGCGCGGTACCTGCTGATCACCGAGTAAGTGACTAGCGCCACCCCCGCGTGACGCGACTCACAGACCGAGAGCCGCCGGTGCGAAAGGCTGGCTAACCAGCCAATGCGCGACGGGATGAATCGACTTGCGGGGGTGCTGGGCCGGCGACGGCGCTGGGTTCTGGCGGCTTGGGTGGCGATCGTAGTCTGCGCCCTGCCCTTCGCCTCACGCCAGACCGACCACCTCACCGGTGGCGGCTTCGACGTCCCGGGGAGCCAGTCGAAGGCCGTCAGCGATGCCCTCCAGCGCGACTTCGGTTCCCAGTCCAGCGGGATCACCGTACTGCTCAAGGCCCGCGCCGGCGCCACTCCGGCCGAGCGCGCGGCGGCCGTCGGCCGGGTCCGCCGTGAGGTCGCGACCCTCGATGGAGTGACCCTGCCGCCGGCCGCCGGCCGCCAGGCGGAGCGGCGGCTGCGGAACGGGAGGATCGCGCTGCTGCCGCTCAGCAGCGAACGCTCTCCCGACGAGCTGATCGACTCGGCCTCAACCCTGCGCGCTGACCTCGAACCCGGCACCGCCCGGGCCGGAGTCACCCCATACCTGGTGGGGCAGCCGACGATCTGGGCTGGGATGCAGGAGATCTCCAAGCAGGACCTGTCGAAGGCCGAGGCAAGCGGCTTCCCGATCGTCGCTCTGATCCTGCTCGTCGTCTTCGGCTCGCTGGCCGCCGCCGCCCTGCCGCTGGCGCTCGGCTTCGTCAGCGTGCTCGTCACCGGCGCCCTGATCTACTTCATCTCGCTGCAGATGACGACCTCGGTCTTCGTCACCAACATGGCCTCGATGATCGGGATCGGCGTCGCGATCGACTACTCGCTGTTCATCCTCGCCCGCTACCGCGAGGAGCGCGAAGCCGGGCGCGGCAGGCGCGAGGCCCGCTCCGAGGCGCTCGCCACCTCCGGCCTGGCGGTGAGCTTCTCCGGCCTGGCGGTGATCATCTCCCTCGCCGGGCTTTGGATGGTCGACAACCAGGCGCTGCGCTCGATGGCGCTGGGGGCGATGACGGTGGTCGCGGTCTCGATCCTGACCGCGACGACGCTGCTGCCGGCGCTGATCGCGATGCTCGGCGACCGCGTCCTGCCGGGCGGCATCGTCGGTCGCGTCGAGCGCTTCTTCAAGCGCCGCGTCTTCCGCCGCCCGGTCTCCGCGCCGGCCGCAGCGGGCGCTCGCGGCGGCGTCAGCCGCTTCTGGGAAGGCTGGACGAGGCGGGTGATGGCGCGGCCATGGACCGCGATCGCCGCGGTCTCGGCGGTGCTGCTGACCCTGGCCATCCCGGTCCTCTCGCTCGAAACCGGCACCCAGGCCCTCAGCCAGTTTCCCAAGGGCAGCGACGTCCGGGTCGGCAACGAACTTGCCTCGAAGCAGCTCGGTGGCGGCACCGACCCGGTGCTTGTCGTGGCGGCGTTCGACGGCTCCGGCCGGGGAGGCGATCGCGCCGCCGTGGCAAAGTTCGTCGACAGGCTCGAGGCAACGCCGGGGATCGCCTCCGTGGCGCCGCCGGCCTTCGCCGCCGGCAGCGCCCTTATCCAGGCCACCCCCGCCGCGCCCAGCGAGTCCGACGCGGCCGCGGCGCTGGTCGAGCGGCTCCGCGACACCGTGATCCCGGCGACCTCGCTGAGCCGGGTCGCCACGGTCAGCGTCGGCGGCGAAACCGCTCGCAGCCACGACGTCCGCGCCCAGATCAGCGGCTCGATGTGGAAGATCGTCCTCTTCGTCCTCGCGCTCAGCTTCGTTGTCCTGATGGTGATGCTGCGCTCGCTGCTGCTGCCGCTGAAGGCGGTGCTGATGAACCTGCTCTCGATCGGGGCCGCCTTCGGCGTCCTCGTCGCGATCTTCCAGTGGGGCTGGCTGGACGGCTTCCTCGGCTTCGAAAGCCAGGGGGCGCTGGACACGATCAACGTACCGCTGATCTTCGCCGTCGTATTCGGCCTCTCGATGGACTACGAGGTCTTCCTGATGTCGCGGATCCGCGAGCGCTACCTGCGCCACGGCGACAACGAGCGCGCGGTGGCCGAGGGCCTCTCCTCGAGCGCCCGCACGATCTCCTCGGCGGCGCTGATCATGACCGCGGTCTTCGCCGTCTTCGTCCTCACCGGGGTGCCCTCGATCAAGGAGCTGGGCCTGGGCTGCGCGGTGGCGATCGCCCTTGACGCGACCCTGGTTCGCCTGATCCTGGTCCCGGCGGCGATGAAGCTGATGGGCTCCTGGAACTGGTGGATGCCCTCCTGGCTCGACCGGGCGCTGCCCGATCTCAGCTTCGAGGGCGGCAGCGAGCCCAAGCCTGCCGAGGTCTGATCCTCTTCACAGCGGCACGGCATATCCTCCCGCCGGTGGAGGCCCGCCCGACCCTGCACCAGCGCCTTCGCTACGCCTTCGACAACACGATGGCGCGCGGGACGCCGGCCCTGGTCGGCTGGCTTGCGCTGGCGACGCTGGCGCTGATCGCCGTCTTCACGGCGATCGTGCTGATCGGCAACCTTGCGCCGAACGGCGGCGGCACCCACCACGGCGTGATCGGCCAGGCGTTCGAAAGCCTCCTGCACGCGCTCGACCCCGGCACGATCGCCGAAGACGGCGGCAGCTGGCCGTTCCTTCTGGTGATGCTCCTGGTCACCCTTGGTGGCCTCTTCGTCGTCAGCTCGCTGATCGGCGTCATCGCCACCGGGCTGGACAGCCGGATCGGGGAGATGCGCAAGGGGCGCTCGATGGTGCTGGAGGAAGACCACACCCTGATCCTCGGCTGGTCGGACACGATCTTCACCGTCCTCGCCGAGCTCGATATCGCCAACGAGAGCCAGAAGAAGCCCTCCGCAGTCGTCCTCGCCGACCGCGACAAGGTCGAGATGGACGACATGGTCCGTGAGAAGGTGCGGCCGAAGCGGACCCGGGTCGTGACCCGCAGCGGTTCGCCGATCGACCTTGGTCACCTGGCACTGGTCCGCCCGGAGAAGGCGCGCTCGATCGTCGTCCTTTCGCCCGAGGGCGACGAGGAACCCGACGCCCAGACGATCAAGACGATCCTCGCCCTGACCAAAGGCCAGGGGCACCGCGATCGCTCCTACCACGTCGTCGCCGAGATCCAGGAGCCGCGCAACCTGCGGGCGGCCGAGCTGGTCGGCGGCGATGAGGTGGTCCTGATCGACAAGCGGGAGACGATCGCCAAGCTGGTGGTCCACTCGGCGCGCCAGTCCGGCGCCTCGGTGGCGGTGATCGAGCTTCTCGACTTCAAAGGCGATGAGATCTACTTCCGCGAGGATCCGAGCCTGGTCGGCAGGCCGTTCGCCGAGGTACTGCTCGCCTACGAGGACTGCTCGCCGATCGGCGTCATCGACGCCGGTGGCGCGGTCTTCCTCAGCCCCTCCTCGGAGCGGCTGATTGAGCCTGGGGAGAGGCTGATCGCGATCGCCGCCGACGACGCCCACCTCGGCGCCGCCTCGCCCAGCCAGGGGAGCGTCGACCCGGAGGCGATCGCCGCCGCGCCGGGCACGCGGCGAACGCCGGAGCGCATCCTCGTGCTCGGCTGGAACCCCGGCGCGTCGGCGGTGATCCGCGAGTTCGACCAGTTCCTGCTCTCCGGCTCCGAGTTGCTCCTGGTCAGCGACGATCCCGGTGCCGGTCCCTGCCTCGAGGGCGAGAGGCCGAACGTCGCCAACGCCAGCCTCGAGTTCCGCGAAGGGAGCCCGATCGACCGGGAGACGCTGGAGGGGATCGAGCTGGAGCGCTTCGACCATGTGATCGTCCTCTCCGGCGAGGGCCTCGACGCCCAGCGGGCGGACGCCCGGACCCTGGTCACCCTGCTGAACCTTCGTGACATCGCCGACCGTCGTGGCGCCACGTTCACCGTCGTCAGCGAGATGATCGACGAGCGCAACCGCCAGCTCGCCGAGGTGACCCGGGTCGACGACGTCATCGTCAGCGACAAGATCATCAGCCTGATGCTGACCCAGATCTCCGAGAACAGCGAGCTGTCGCGGGTGTTCGGCGAGCTGTTCTCGGCGAGCGGCAGCGAGATCTACCTGCGGCCCGCGGGCGAGTATCTCGTCGCCGGCCGTGAGACCGACTACGCGACCGTGGTCGAGGCGGCCCGGCGCCGCGGCGAGTGTGCGATCGGCTACCGCTCGGCGGCCGGCGCCGACGACCCGAGCCAGAACTTCGGCGTCCGCATCAACCCGTCCAAGTCCGAGCGGGTAGCGCTCGGCGACGGCGACCGGGTGATCGTCCTCGCCGAGGAGTAGCGATCCATAGGATTGCGGCGTGGCTGACGACGACATCGCGTTCGCGGGAGCGGCTCGGCAGGCGGAGATGGTGCGGCTCGGCGAGGTTTCGCCGACCGAGCTGGTGCGGTTGCACCTGGAGCGGATCGAGCGGCTCGACCCGCGGCTGAACTCGTTCCGGGTGGTGCTCGCCGAGCGGGCGACGCTCGAAGCCGAACAGGCAGAGGCGCGGCTCAAAGGGGGAGACCAGCGACCACTGCTGGGCGTGCCGATCGCGCTCAAGGACTCGACCGACCTGGCCGGCGAGCTGACCACCCACGGCACCGACGGCTTCCCGGACCCCGCCGCCGCCGACTCGGAGATGGTGCGGCGGCTGCGCGAGGCGGGCGCGATCGTCGTCGGCAAGACGCTGCTGCCGGAGCTGGCGATCTGCGGCTTCACCGAGTCCGCCACCTGGGGCGTCACCCGCAACCCGTGGGACCCGCAGCGCACGCCCGGCGGCTCCAGCGGCGGCAGCGCCGCGGCCGTCGCCGCCGGTCTGGTCCCGATCGCCTCCGCCTCCGACGGCGCCGGGTCGATCCGGATCCCCGCCGCCTGCTGCGGGCTGTTCGGGCTGAAGCCACAGCGCGGCCGGATCTCCGTCGGGCCGGACCTCGAGCACTGGAACGGGCTCTCGGTCAACGGCTGCGTCAGCCGCACGGTGATGGACACGGCGCTGTGGCTGGACGTCGTCAGCGGCGGCTCCAGGGAGCCGGGCGCGCCGCCCCCGCCGGAGCGGCCGTTCGTCGAGGCGGCGAGGACGCCGCCCGGGAAGCTGCGGATCGCCTACTCGACCGCGGCGCCGCGAGCGGCGGCGCCGCCGACCGTGTCCGGCGGCGTCAAGGACGCCGTCGCCGAGACCGCCGACCTGCTGCGTTCGCTCGGCCACGGCGCCGCCCAGCAGGATCCCGACTGGGGCATGATCGGCAACAACATGACGCCCCGCTACCTGCGCGGCATCGCCGAAGACTTCGCCAAAGCGCCGGAGCCCGAGCGGCTCGAACGCAGGACGCGCGGCTTCGCCAGGCTGGGCAGGCTGATCCCCGACCGGGCCTTCGAGCAGGCGCGCCGGGCGCGCGAGGCCGACGCCGCCCGCGTCGAAGCGATCTTCGACAGCCACGACCTGCTGATGACCCCGGTGATGGGTGGCACGGCGCTGCCGGTACGCCGCTGGGAGGGCCGCGGCGCGCTTTGGACCGTGCTGGGGATGAGTCGCTTCTACCCCTACTGCATCCCCTGGAACCACCTCGGCAACCCGTCGATGGCGGTGCCCGCCGGCTTCGCCGCCGACGGCATGCCGCTCTCGGTCCAGATCGTCGGCCGCCCGGGCGACGAGGCGACGCTGCTCTCGCTCGCCGCCCAGCTCGAGGCCGAGCGGCCCTGGGCGGACCGCCGCCCGCCGATCTCCTGATCCCCCCGGCTAGCCGGGGAAGACCTTGCGCACGCGGGCCAGCTCGCGCAGGCTGCCGCGCGGGCGGATGCGGCGCTGCAGCACCATCTTCAGCTGGTTGGCATCCGGTTTGCCGGAGGCGACCCAGTCCGCCCAGCTGGACTCGAACACCAGGTTGGGGTCGGGCGCCTCGCCCGGCTCGGCGCGGGTCGAGCCGTTGTCGATCACCAGGTGCCATGGGTCGGCATCGCTGAATCGCCACTGGTAGACCAACTGGGACCCGTTTGCGGCCTTTGGGTCGGCGACGCGGCTGATCACGTCGAAGTAGAGGCGCTGCAGCTCCGGAGAGGAGTCGGGCTCGGGGCCGCCGGGCGCGCCAATGATCCCCGCCATCATCAACTTGACCTGGCTCTCGGCGACTTCCTCGGCGGATTTTTCGGGGTCGAACGGGAATACGCCAGGGGGCATCTCCTCGGTCGGGTAGCCGATCGTCCGCCAGCGCTGGCGGATCAGCTTCAGCCCGAAGGCGAAGATGTCCTCGAGTGAGAAGCCGTAGCACTCGGTGTACTCGCGGTCCAGGTTGGGCGGCGAGAAGACCGCGGGGCCATAGGGCAGGGTTTCCCGCAGCAGCTCGACGACGGCTGCCCGGTTCTCCTCCCAGCCCGGGTGTCCTTCGCCCAGCAGTTCGGAGAGGACCTTGACGCCGAAGCCGATGTGGCGCTGCTCGTCGCGGGAGACGTTGGCCATCCCCGAGCTGAAGCCCGGCATCGTCTCTTCGGAGGAGAAGAAGTCCTCGATGAAGTGCTGGCCAGGCTGGGCCAGGCTGCCCTCGACGATCAGGTGGTAGAGCGTTATCGCCTGCGCGTACTTGGGCAGCGAGCGGTCCTTGCGCAGTTCCTCGGCCATCACGTCGAGCCGGTCGAAGATGCCACGGTAGCCCCAGTTGAGCTGGGGGAGAGTCGAAGCGAGAGTCGACTGGATCGACTCGCCGCCGACTCCGATCACCTCTTTGAAGAAGCGGTGGAAGAAGACCGAGTGGCGGACCTCGTCGACCTGCTGGGTGGCGAGGAAGTAGGACTGCTCCTCGCTGGGGGCCGCGGGGATGTAGGGGGCGAGGGTGTCGGCGACCCGGTCCTCGCCGTAGAAGAACATCGAGTAGATCCACATCGCCGAGCGCCGCTGGATGTCGCTGAGGGCCTCCCAGCCCTTGCGGTCCTCCGAGAAGTCGATGTCGTAGGCGCTCCAGTTGCCCCCCTCCCAGCGACGGTAGAGGTCCTCATAGGTGACGTTGTCCATCAGGCTCTGGGAGGCGACGCTCATCTCTTCTCCTTTTGGTGTTGCATACCCGGGTGGGTTGAGCCTAGCGCGATTCCTGGCTGGCTGGCCAAATCGAGGCCGTGTGATGTCCCTCACGTATATCCCATGAGAGTATGTAGACTGAGTCGCGCATGGCAAGCAGGCTTCGGGCACGAAACGTGTCTAGCTCTGCCCTGCGCTCAGTCGCTTGG
>WNFM01312066.1_pt1 | contig 21599 bp, 21 predicted proteins | sample 5400271 | NCBI WGS metagenome assembly WNFM01 (sample SAMN13153352, study PRJNA577476) | soil metagenome | isolation source: 60 cm saprolite on Douglas fir-dominated hillslope | place: USA:California | collected 2013-09-17
TGGCATAATGGAGATGAGAGCATGCCAGTAATTGCTGAAGGAGGGCAGCGTGACGGAAGATCCCGCGGCGAGGATGCGATCCCACTCCATTGACTTGCCCGCCGGTCGCTTTCACTATCTCAGTTGGGGCGCAGAGCGGACGGACCTCCCCGGTGCCCTCTTGCTGCACGGCATCACGAGTTCGGCTTTGAGCTGGGTGCGCGTCGGCCCGGCGCTGGCAGAGCGCTACCGGGTCTACGCCCTGGATATGCGCGGGCACGGCGAGAGCATCAAGCCCCCGCCAGGCAACTACAGCCTGCGCCAGGCCGCCGATGACGCCCTGGCTTTGATCGCCGAGCTGGGCCTCGAGCGTCCCGTGCTGATCGGCCATTCCTGGGGCGGGGCAACGGCCATGGTGCTCGCCAGTGGAGTTGGGTCCCAGCAGCCCGTGCCCGCGCTCTCCCACGTGATCCTGGAGGACCCGGCCCACACCTTCGGGCGGGGAGATCCGGAGCAGCGAGCGGCCGCCTATACCAGGGATATTGGCCGCCCCGCCGAGGAGTTGCGCGTCGAACTCGCGGCGAGCAGCCCCGGCTGGACCGCGGCCGACATCGAGGGCAAGATCGACGCGCTGCACCGGGTCAGCCGGGAGGCGGTCGTGAGCGTCTTTGCCGAGGCGGGCCAGGATGGTGACCTGCTGCCTCTGCTCTCCAACATCGCTGCCCCCACTCTATTGATTCGGGCCGACCCGTCGCTGGGATCACTGCTCGATGAGGTCGCCTGGGAGCGTGCACGGCGATACCTGCCCGCCCACAGCCGCGCCGTCCAGATCGACGGGGCCACCCACAACATCCACCGCGGTATGTTCGATGCGTTCATGCACGTCGTCAATGCGTTTTTGTTTGAACGAGACGTAGCGGAGAAGCGCCATGCAAGATTCGGTAGGCGGGCCTTCGCCCGAGCTGGCCCGCGGAGTCGCCTTGCTGTGTTCCTTACAACGAGCAGATGGGAGCGTCGCCGGCGAGGTGGTCTGGAGTCCGGTCATCACCGCGCAGTACGTACTGACCGCCTACCTGATCGGCCAGCCGATTGAGTCGCAGCGGCAAGCCCGCTTCTTGCGTTACTTTCGTCAGACACAGACGGCAGACGGCGGCTGGGGGTTCCACCCGGAAAGCCGCGGCTATGTCTTCGTCACGGCTGCTGGTCTATGTCGCCCTGCGGCTGCTGGGTCTCTCAGCAGACGACCCACTCTGCCTCCAGGTCCGTCTCTGGCTGCGCGACCACGGCGGGGTGGAGTCCATCCCGAGCTGGGGGAAGTTGTGGTTGGCCATGATGAACCTCTACGGCTATGAGGGCATCAACCCGGTCCTGCCAGAGGCCTGGCTGCTGCCGCGCACCCTCCCGCTCCACCCGGCGCAACTCTACTGCCACACGCGCCTGATCTACCTCGGCTTCAGCTACCTGTACGGGGTGCGCTTCCAGCTTCCGGCGGGCGACTTCATCCAGCAGCTGCGGAGCGAACTCTACCAGCAGCCGTTTGAGGCCATCCCGTTCCGGGCTTTCCGCCACCGGCTTTCGCCCACCGATGTGTACCTCGCGCCGAACCGGCTGCTGCGCGGGCTCGCTGACCTGGAGGGCTGGTACGAGCGGCATCATCGCCCCGGGTTGCGCCAGCGCGCGTTGCAGCGGGTCCTCGAACACCTCCTGTTCCACCACCGGCAGACCAATGGCGTGTCGCTCAGCCCGGTGAACGGTCTGCTCAACGTGCTCGCCCTCTCCCACGCCGGGTACCGGGAGGGCGAGGAGGCCTTCCGGGGCTTGGACTACTGGGCCTGGCAAGACGAGGAGGGCGGCGAGCGCTTTTGTGGCGCCCACAGCCAGACCTGGGACACCAGCTTTGCCGTGCAGGCCCTCTGTGAGGGACCGGAACGCCAGACAGCTAGCCGCTTCCTCAGCGGGGCGGTGCGCTACCTCAAGCGGGCGCAGATGATCGAGGAGGTGCCGGAGCCGGAGCGCTACTATCAGGACAGGCGCCTCGGCGGGTTCTGCTTCAGCGACGAGCGCCACCAGTGGCCCGTCAGCGACTGCACTGCCGAGGCGCTGAGCGCGCTCGGTGCCTTGGAGAGCTGTCTCGGGCCCGAAGCGCAGCTCGAGCCAGCCCGCATCGTGGAGGCCGTGCGCTTCGTCCTCTCGCGGCAGAATGCCGACGGCGGGTGGGGGTCGTTCGAGCGTCGGCGCGGGTAGCCCTTCCTGGAGCGGCTGAATCCCTTCGAGATGTTCGCCAACTGCATGGTCGAACACAGCTACATCGAATGCACCGGCAGTTGCCTGCACGGGCTGCGCCGGACGCTTGAGCGTTTTGAGGAGGCCCTTCCCGCCGAAGAGCAGGCCCAGGTTCACGCAGCCATGCGCAAGGGGGCCGACTGGCTGCGGAAACAACAGCAGCGGGACGGAAGCTGGCCGGGCTTCTGGGGCATTCACTATACCTACGGGACGCTGTTCGGCATCACCGGGCTGCTGGCCAGCGGCGCGAAGCGCAACGACGAGGCCATTCTCCGCGCCTGCCGTTGGCTGGTGCAGGCCCGGCTGGCCGACGGCGGCTGGGGGGAGTCGTGGCACGGCCTATTGGAGGGCCGCTACGTGTCGCACGTGCGCAGCCAGGTGATCATGACCAGTTGGGCCCTGCTGGCCCTCTTGAGGGCTGAATATCAGGGAGAACACGCGCGAGAGGCCGTTGCCAGCGGGATTCAATTGCTCAGGGAACGCCAGTTGCCGAGCGGCGATTGGCCGGAGGAAGGTGTGGCCGACGTGTTCTTCAACACGGCCATGCTGCACTATCGCCTGTACAAGACCTATTTCCCGGTCTGGGCGCTTGGTCTGTATGAAAATACAGTGCGGGAGCACCAGGCTACAGATGAAGCGGGAGCGCACCTGGGACAATACTGATATCCATCGGACCTGTCGCACTCTCTCCCGTGCAGGCAGGAGCGATGTGCAGAGCAAGCAACGACAGAAAAGAGGTTGGACCTGATGAACGCACCTCGACATTTGATTACCTTCAAGCCGGGCGACATCCGCTTCACCTACCGCGTCGGCGGCATCCTCATTCAGCACGAGCATGTGCTGTGCAAGTCGGCGGGCGAAGAGGGCTTCTGGTTCCTGCCCGGGGGACGCGCCGAGGTGGGTGAGTCGGCGCGGATCTCACTGCTGCGGGAGATGCAGGAGGAACTGGGGGTAGACCTTCAGATTGAGCGGTTGCTCTACGTCGTCGAGAACTTTTTTCGCGATGCGAGTGATGCCTGGCACGAGCTGGGACTGTATTTCCTGCTGTCTGCCCCGGCCGGTTCGTTGCTCACGCACAGCCTGGCGCCCTTCACGCGCCAGGACGAGGTCGACCACTCCCTGCGCTTCGACTGGCTGCCTATCGCGCAACTTGAGACCTTTCCCCTCTATCCCCTCTGCTTCCAAAAAGCGCTCAAGGACCTGCCTGAGCATCCGGTCCACCTCGAAGAGCACGGCTCCCGCTCCGAGCACGCATGACTATCCCGTCTTCTCGGCGCTCTCCTGCACAAGCAGATGCCGCTGGCGGTCATCGCACCTCCCTCGTTTACTATGGTATACTTGTGCAACCGGTCGCCTCTTGGGGACGGGTAGAGCACGCCAAGGAAGGAAGAGCTTAGGTCTTGCAACAGGGAATCGTTCCCTCGTCGGCAGAAAAGCGCCGAGTGGCGGTTATTGGCGCCGGCGTGAGCGGGCTGGCAGCCGCAAAGTGCTTGCTCGACGAGGGACTCGAGCCGGTGGTCTACGAGCAGGCGGCCCATATCGGCGGGCTGTGGAACTACGACGAAACCCTGCCCGATGGCGGTGGCGTGATGTACCGCTCGCTGCGCACCAACACCTCCAAGCAGATATTGCCCTTCTCCGATTTCCCGCTGCCCCAGACCGCCCCGGACTACCCGCACCGCAGCGAGGTGCTGCAGTACCTGCGCGATTACGCCGCGCACTTCCGCCTGCACCGCCTCATCCGGCTCAATACGGTCGTGGAGTCGGTCGAACCGGCCGCGCAGGACCGCTGGACGGTGCGTGCGCGCCGGGGAGCAGAGGTGACGACCGAGACCTTCGATGCCGTGGTGGTGGGCAGCGGCCGCGACCACTTCCCGCAGCTGCCGCAACTGCCGGGTGCGGACACCTTTGCCGGTCAGCTCCTGCACAGCAGCCGCTATAAGGGACCGGAAGCGTTTGCCGAAAGCCGCGTCGTCGTAGCGGGCGTGGGCAGCAGCGGGGTGGATATCGCCACCGAACTGAGCAGTGTTGCAGAGCAGGTCTGCCTCAGCACGGAGTCGGGCGCCTGGTTCATCCCGCGCTTTATCCTCAACCGACCCTACGACCACCACTTGACGCGCCTGGCGCAGCACCTGCCCTACCGCCTGCGCATGGCCCTCTTCCAGCGCCTGTTGCTCTTGGAATACCGGCGCATGGGGGTGACGCTGCGACAGTTGCGGGCGCGGGGATTACCGCTACCGCGCTTTGATCTCTGGAGCGCGCGGCTCACGCCCTGCAACGACCTGCTGCCGCGCATTCAGCGCGGCGCCATCGAGGTAAAGCCGCGCATTGTGCAACTGAAGGGACATGAGGTGCGCTTCGCCGACGGCAGCGTCGTCGAGGCGGATGCCATCGTCTGCTGCACGGGCTACACACTGCGCTTCCCGTTCTTGCCGGAAGGGCTCGTTCATGTCAAAGAGAACCGCGTCGACCTCTACAAGCATGTGTTCCACCCCGACCTGCCCACGCTTGCCTTCGTGGGACTCTGTACGGTGGCGGGGTCGCACCTGCCGGTGGCGGAAATGCAGGGGCGCTGGGTAGCCCGCATGCTTGCCGGTCGCATGTCGCTGCCCTCACAGGAGGAGATGCACGCGGCGATCGAGCAATACCGCGCGCACCCGAGTAGCCAGAGCCCGGTGCCCATGCAGGTCCAACTGCTGGAGTACGTGGAGGACCTCGCCGCCATGCTCGGCGTGCGGCCGCGGATCTTCCGGCATCCGAGTGCTGCACCCAGGTGGTTCCTCGGGCCCTTCGAGGCCTCGCATTACCGGCTTGATGAGCCTCAGCAGTCGCAGGGTGGGACGCTTGAGGGGAGCACAGGGGAGCACAGGGCAGAGCAGATTCGGGATTGAGAGGGACCGCTTCTTTTTGTATATTGATCGCCTTTTTGGAAGGAGGAGCAGAGCATGGAATTCAGCGAAGTCGTCCGCAAGCGGCGGATGATCCGCCACTTCACCTCGGAGCCGGTGGCCCCCGAAGTCATCGACCGCCTGCTCGAATTGACCCGCCATGCGCCCAGCGCCGGATTTACGCAGGGACAAGCCTTCATCGTGGTCACCCGGCCCGAGCTGAGAAAAGCGATTGGCGGGATCTGTGGCGAGGATGGCTCTATCACCGGGGGCTTTCACCCGTTCGTCTCCGAGGCCCCGGTCCTGTTCATCCCCTGCACCAGCGAAGCCGCCTACCACCGCCGCTATCTGGAACCCGACAAGCTGCTTCCAGACGGCAGCGAAATCGAGTGGCCCATACCCTACTGGCACATGGATATCGGCTGCGCCGTGATGATCCTGCTGCTGGCCGCCGTCAATGAGGGCCTGGGGGCCGGGTATGCCGGGTTTTCCCCCGAGGGCCTCGAGCAACTGCACACACTGCTCAACATTCCCGATGAGGTGACTCCGGTGGGGGTCATACCGGTGGGCCATCGTGCACGAGACATTCCCTCTCCCTCACTCAAGCGAGGGCGCAAACCCGATGCCGACTACATTCATCGCGAGGGCTGGTGAGGCCTCCTGTCCTCTTCTTGCTGATGCGCTGCATCCTCTCCACTCCAGACGCTCCACTTATGCTCATCTGCGAGAGCTGAGTAGCGTGCGAGGGCAGGATAGCGGGGCGGGTGCTGAGCAGTTGTAGGACGAGGCCTTACACGGAACCAGCGTACCTCTCCTCCTTCGTGGTGCTGAACTGCTCCACGCTCACGGGCTCGATGTAGCCCACGTGCAGGAAGCTGGCCAGCGTCGAGGCGATATCGAGTTCGGTGCGCCGTGTCAAACGGGCCAGGTCCGTGATGGAGCGTCTACCATCCAGGAGAAGCAGTACCCAGCGCTCTCTACGGGGAAGCTGGCTGGCCAGGGTGGTGGCCGGTTGGCCTGCGGCAACGCGGAATACGGTAGTGGCTACAAAGGCACGTTCCTGGGTGAAAAAGTCTGGCATCGTTGCTCTCCTTTACACACATGGTGGCTGCCAGCCACCGTTGTCGTACGAAGGCACTCCTTCCTCGATACCCGTAGTGCCCCCTGGAACGAGACACCACTTCTCGCTCTCCTCTAGAAGAGGCTTTCCTGATCCGGCAGGGTACCGCCGCGTACCCTGCGCCACTCCTCCTGCAGCCAGGTTTTGACTTCCTCAAAGCGTTCGTCTGCTACCTGATCGTACTTGGCCACGCGGAAATGTCGTTTGAGGCGACTATAGACTTGCGCATACACCTGCGCGTAGGTGAGTGGTCGCCCCGGACTGCGTCGATCAATCTCCTGCACGATCCGGTCCACCATCTCACGCACATAGTGTGCGTGCTGTGGCGTCAGGTGAGCGGTTCGCTCATCAACCTTGGCTACTCTGGTTTCGGTCGTAGCCTCTCGACCGACCAGCCCCTCCAGCAACGTCACCGCATGCGGCCTGCGGATGCCCCTGGATTGACCCATGGAGAGGAAGCAGGCGTTCCGTTCATGGCGGCAGGTGAAGGGGGGCTCCTCGGTCCGTCATCCATGCAAGGTCGTTTCCACCACAGCGTAATCGTAGCCGTCGGCCAACTGGAGCACCCGGCAAAAGCGCGCGGGAATTCCCTGCACTTTGCCCATGCGGAATTGCTTGTTCGAGCGCACGGCGATGCGCCCGGTATGGGTCCCCTGCGCCGCAAACCCTGCAGGAACCACCGCTCGCACCCGATCGCCGGTCTTGATGCCTAGGACCTGCTTGCGGCGCATCAGATAGCCCACCGGGAACCCATGTTCATCGACATTGGTGCGGCAGTAGCGCCCGCGACCCGTGGCTTTGATAGCCAGGGTCTTGTGCCCACCCACCGCAACTCCTGCCAGTTCCCCCATGCACAACGCGTCCAGCGCGTGCGTCTTGGGGAGCGCGAATCGCGCCCGGTTCCAGCGCGTGCGCCCGCCGCTCCAGGTCGTGAGCGGCAAGCCAAGCGCGTGCAGTTCGTCACAGAGTGCGTAACGCGTGGCGTTGACCGCTGCTGCATCCCGCAACGGTTGCTTCGCCTGGGCGGCCACCTCGGGATGGCCGAACTCCGCGGCGGTGCGCTCCCCCTTGGCGGCATTGCACGCGTGGCAACTGAGCGCCAGGTTGGACACCCGATCGGAGCCACCTCGACTGCGCGGTTGGATGTGATCCAGCTCGAAGGCCGTCTCCCAGCGCCCGCAGTAGGCACACGTGCGCCCGAACTTCTCCAGGAGATAGGATCGCACTTCCCAGCCGGCCAGTTCGCCGCGTTGGTACGCGACGCCTGAGATTTCCGGATTCTGTAACAGCTGGGTGTCGAACTTCACGCGCTCGACATCCAGGCGAACCAGCGGGATCCAGCGCCGGTAGCGTTTGGCCCAGGACAGGACATTGCCGATCCGCGAGCGCAGGGACGGCGGGAGCAAGCCGCGCGGGCGGCGGCGATTGAGAAAGCGCGGCTCTCGGTAGCGCAGGTTGGTCGAACGCCTGCGTCGACGATAGTCGGCGCGTTTGCGCAGGTGGTCGCGGATCTCCACTCCCCGATGGGAGAGTTCGGCGAGGTGCAGCGCATGGTGCACCTCTCCCTCGCCGGTCTCCTCGATCCGCGCCAGGGCCAGGCCGGTAGTTTTCGAACCGGGATCGATCTTGAGCACGACCGGTTGTAGCGTGCTCTGCTGGACGCTGCGGTCCTTGAGACGGATCGTGAAAGGACTGAGCCGATGGACCACGGCACGCTTGCGTGCCAGCAAGAGGCGGGCGCGCCTGGGGGTACACGGCATCAGCGGCTTTTTCTGTTGGTCGAGCACAAACACCATTGAAAGACTCCTTTCTTGTACCTCTTGCGAGGCCCCGTTACCGGGCTGTGTGACGGTCCTGAGCAGGTATCCTCAGGACGCTCCCCTCGCCGCTGTTGCGCTCGCTTGTTCGGCTCACCGCACCGACCTGTACCCCGACAGGTGCTTTTAACGGTGAGCGACAGGGCGAACCGCTGAGGAAGCACGACCGGGTGTCGTGACGAGCGCAACGCTGGTGCCCATCAGCGCCTTGCCTTCCGGCTCGGGTACCTCGGCTGGACAACGAAAACGACATCAACACAGGGGACAAGCCCCCCGCATTCATGCGTGAGGATCGTTGACCACATAGTCAAGCTGCGACGAAATTATAACCGTTTGTGTCATGAGTTCCTGCTGGTTGGCCGCAACCGCTTCCATTGCGCTTCCCTCCGCCAGTAACGCTGCTTTATGCTCCTGCATCAACTCTACAATGGCCGAAAGCGTTTCAATTTGTTCAGAAAGGGCGATGGCGCGCAGATCATGAGACCCTGTGATGGTGGAAGCTGACGCCTCCATACTGGTCGGCACCTCCACCGGGAACAATTCCCCGCGCTGAAAAGCTCGCCACAGCGCCCGATAGCACAAACCACGATAGCGCTGGACTCGCTCGCGATACGCTGGCTTGACGCGGCTCGGACTGATGTTGAACAGCCAGCCAGGCAGGAGATCCAGCGGCAAGCAGATCACTGCATGCCGCTGCTGCGAAGACGTGTTGCCCGGGACCAGCCGTTGTTGTTATAACAACGGCTGCCATCTCACGTGCCAGAATCTCATCACGCTTGGTCCTCTGATATTGGCTTGCCCAGTCTACTCCCAAATACTGACAGAACTGGCGGAGCGGGACGAGGACCTGGCGCTCCCCACCAATCTCCACCAGCACCACCATTAACCCATCGCCATAAAAGTCCACCCGGCTCACCTGTAACGCGATGAGCGCCCGCTCGCTTGTCGCCTCAGCTTCTTCCAGTCCAGACTGGGTCAGCTGCTCTCCGTTCTCTGCCTGCCGGTCAATCGGGATGAGTTCTTGGTCATCACTCATATGTCACCTCTTTCAAGGGGCGTGTACTGTACACGCCCCCTCTGTTTGTCCCTGCTTGTCAGTTCTGTCCCTCTGCTCTTGAGAAGAGGACCCGTTGCGGGAAACGCTCCCCTCAAGATATGATACGGGGTAACCTCACTGCGGCCTTGTCAATGTTCACGAAATCCTCACGATCGCCTGCAATGTGCAATCCCTGACGAAAACCTTTCGCCATCTGCCTCATAGTGCGTGTTTCATGCTCTCGTCATCAGGTCTGGTCGCTCGTGTTCTGTGTCTGGTTGTGGAACAATTGGTCCTGCCAGCGCAGATACTGTCTGTCTGGAGCCATGCCCTCATACCCCAACAATGCTTGTAAACCCCGTGGGTTTCCTCCTACTTGCAGATACCGGAGGGCAAAGCTGTGGCGTAAAATCTGAGGACTCATGGTGGTGTCACTGAGCCCTGCTCGTGTGCGGAACCGGGCAAACACCATGGTGACACCGTTCTTGGTGAGCGGCTGCTTCTCCCTGGAACCGAACAGGGGATCTCCACCAGTATGTCTTCTCGCCATTCCTCTCTTCGTTGTCGGCTCCATCTGCTTCAGATACGCACGCAGGTGGGTCAGGCAGGTCGCCCCGAGGGGCATCTGGCGTTCTTGGCCTCCTTTTCCCCTCACACGCAGCGAGCCCGTGTGTTGGTCCAGATCTGCCACACGTAACGCACAGACCTCAGAGACCGTCATCCCCGTCTCAAAGAGCACCCAGAGGAGGGCCTGATCACGTGCGGCCGTGCGCTTTGCCTCAGGCGCTTTCCCTTTGCGGGGAAAACCTGCTCGCATCGCCTGGTCAAAGGTCGCTGGCGAGACGACATGAGGGAGAGGGACACTGGTCCGAGGGAAGGCTCGTTCGCTCATGGGGGAACACGAGAGCATTCCGCGCTCGACTAGCCACCCGAAAAACGCCCGCGCCGAGCGCGCATAGGTCTCGACGGTGCTTGCTGAATGCTGTGATCCTCTCGCGGTTGGCGCCTGCGCCAGAAACGCCAGCCAGTTACAGATGGTCGTTTCAGTGATCTGATTGACGAGGAGGAGGTGACACTCGGTCAGCACATACTGTTGGAAATGAGCGAGCACCATCTGGTGCCATTCGAGGGTTTTCAGGCGATGCCCGACTTCGCGTGAGCTTGCAGATACTCCTGGACCGCTCGTTCAATCGTCAGGTGCTGACTTTGCTCTGGTGAGGAAGAATGAGCGGCAGGTGGGGATGAGACGGCGGGAGGACGCCGGGCGAGCTGGCCTGGTTCAGGCCGCGAGGAAGTCAGGGCAGCCGGGACAGACCTCCTTGTCTCCCTGCCGGTGGGTGAGGGCGGCTCTTCTGCCGACTGATGCCGGTCGCACAAGCGCGCACTCGTGTCACCTGGAGAAGGAGTACCAACGCTTGCTGGGAAGGAAGAAGGGGCCAGGTCCCCAGGCGCCGGCGTGGAGAGCTTCAGCTCGTCAGGGAGAGACAGGTTAGCCTGAGGTCCTTCAGGTGATGCTGTCCTCTCATTTGTTTGGAGCAGATGCGTCCTGATCTTACGCATGCCCCGTTGGAGCGTGCGCAGGCGCGAGTGCCCATGGCGTCCGGGGTACAGGGACTGCAGTTCTCGAAGGATATCTCCGCTGCTGCGCGTCGGGTTCGCCTGCACCCAGGTGAGAATTTGCTTCCACTGTCCAGCAAAAGGGTCTTTGCTGGTCCGTCTCCAGTTCAGAGCACTCGCGCGTTTCTGTTCCTCGTGGGGAAACTCATCAGTTTCGCTACCTTCCTGCAAGACCAACTCTGCTGCGCATGCAGCGAGATCAAAAGGCACCAGCGATATTGGCGGTGTTGCTTGACCGGCGGAGGAACGGCCAGCTTCACAGCGCAAGGTCGCCTGCTGTAACTGCTCTACCTGCTGGAAGAGCCGCAGGGGATCGAACGCTTTCCCGATGGTACACAGTTCCTGCTGCTGAGCAGGGGACAAGGCTCCGGAGAGCAGCACGCGTTGCAGCGGCGTTTTTGCCGCGTCGTAGATCCGATGGATCGTTCTTCCCTCGACCTGTTTGGACACCAGCTTCATCGACGGTTGGAAGCAATTCACATACCAGTGCAAAGCGCGATATAACTCGTCTAGTTGCCGGTAAGCGTGCTCCCCCATCAAGCGACCATGGCCCACCAGCCTTTCGCACCACGACCCCATTTTTCTGCTCCACAAAGCACTGATCACGTTTCTCATAGGGGCGTCCGCGCGTGAAGGTAATCTGCTCACGCACACAATGGGCAGCGACTTCTTCATTGATAAATTCCCCGCCATTATCGGTATCCAGGCCCAGGATAGGAAACGGGAAGAGCGCTCGGGCGCGTTGGAGAGCTGCCAGCACCGCCTCTCTCCCACGGTTGAGCAGGGGAAGACATTCCGTCCAGCCGGTGGCGACATCGGTCAGCGTGATGGTGTACAGGCAACCACCCTCAAATCGCCCTCCACAGTGGGCCACCAGGTCCACCTCCAGAAAGCCCAGTTTGGCCTCGTCCCACTGGGCGAACGTCCGAATCGGGATCTGCTGTTTGAGCAGGGGACCAGCTTTGGTGGCCGAAAGGCCATGTGGGTGAGTATAGCGATGGGCCTGCAGCAGGCGGTCCGCGGTCGCTGCGCTCATCGAGAGGAGAAGGCGACGGTGTTCTTCGTTCAACTCAAGGTGCCCATCCTCCTCAGGGTTGCGACGATGCTTGGCAAGAACGGAATTAAGCATTTCGTGCAAATGCGGTTGAGGGTCTTCCAGGCCAGCACCAACGCCTCTTCCACCTCCGGCCCATAGCGTCGGCGTAGTGCTGCCGGCGGCGCACAGACCTCCTCGACATGATTGAGCAGCCAGAGGGCATATTTGCGCGCGTACCCGGTGGCGCTCACAAATTCCTCCAGGATGTGTTGCTTCTGGGACCCCGATGCTTGGTGGTACGCTGGCGCAACCTGCCCGAGCAAGATCCGTCGGGCTGGCGTCCTGAATCCTTTTTCCACGTGTTCCTCCTATTCCCTGTCAAGCAACCGAGGATCGCGTGCGACAGCTCTCCTTCCGCTTGCCTCACGACTCTCGTCCTTTTGTCGTGAGGCAAGCGGTTGAGGAGTGGTTTGGCCAGAGGTGATCAGCACGCTTATGACCTCGTGGTAGCGCCAATAATAGCCAGGGAGAGACAGATGAAAGGGAACCGACCGAGGAAGATTTTGGTGAGGCAATGCGTCACCCATCATATGATTCGAGAACAGTTCTACATAAGAAGCCAGGGCAGGATTCCTTCATAGAGGAAAGAGCATCATTAACGTCTCAAAGAACTCAGAGGGCATTGATGATATATCTCTCAAGAAGAAATGTTCCACATGCTTCTATGGTTACTTCACGGCGAAGAAAAACTCGGTCCATTCCAGGTTTGACTTTTCCGCTTTTAAGCCAGCCAAAGTCCAAGCGAGATTCATCCGTTTTTGTGGAGACCCAAACATTCGAACCCGCCCATCAATCGCTCACGTGCAAGCGGACTGGCAGAACCGGGTGAGGAGAGCCGTAGTAGCGAGTTGGCCTCCACTACTCGGAGGCTTTCTCCAGGCGCAAACCAAGGAACTCTGCCATCGAGCGAATGTGCTGGCGAGCCACAGGTATTTCATGATCTGGCACGAGACCAGAGAGGCAGGCCTGTGCCAGATTCCCCAGTGCACGGACTGCCCTGGGAGTATCCAGATCGTGTTCCAGCGCATTGAGAAAGGCTTGCTTCGTCCATCCGGTGAGGGAGTCAACCGATGGCGTCTCGAGGCTCACCTCCCCTCGCGCTGCTTCCGCGATCCGGTCTGCCAATCGCTGGGCATGTTCCATATCGGTAATAGCGAATTCCCAGCCCTGTCGGTAGTGATGTCCGGCTAAGAGCAGCCGTATCGCATCAGCAGAATAGGCTTTCAGCAGCTTGCCGACGACGATCAGATTCCCGAGGGACTTGCTCATCTTCGTCCCGCCCAGCTTGACTAACCCGACATGCATCCAGTACCGCACACACGGGCGTACCCCGGTCGCAGACTCCGTTTGCGCGATTTCGCAGCTGTGATGCGGAAAAATCAAATCTGCTCCTCCGCCATGGATATCGATTTGCGGCCACAGGAAACGCGACGCCACGGCCGAACATTCGATGTGCCAGCCTGGCCGTCCCGGCCCCCAGGGGCTTGGCCAGGCTGGTTCACCGGGAGCAGCGCCCCTCCAGAGGAGAAAATCCAGTGGATCGCGCTTTCGTGGATCACCTGGATCGTTCCCGTTCAGGTTCGCGCTTTCCAAGAGCTGGTTGTAGCCCATCAGCCCGCTGGCAAACGCCAGTTGCGCAAACTGCGCGTCGCTGCGCACGTCGAAATAAATCCATCCCTCACTGAGATAGGCGTTGCCGCTTTGCAACAGCCGCTCAATGAGCGAGAACATGGTCGGCAATTGCTCAGATGCACGGACAAAGTGATCGGGCATGACGACGTTGATGGCGTGCATTTCGCGCAGAAAGCTCTCCGTCTCCTGCTGCGCGAGTTGATCCCAGGAGATGTTTCCCAACTCACGCGCCCTTTCAAACAAGGGATCATCGATATCGGTGACATTTTCCACGTACACCACGCGCAGCCCCTGCGAGCACAGATAGCGAACCAGGATGTCAAATGTCGTAAAGACGAAGGCATGCCCGAGATGGGCCGTATCGTAGGGCGTTACCCCGCACACGTAGAGTTTGACTTCGTCATTACGCGCAACGAAGGTCTCGATTTGCTGGCTGAAGGTGTTGAACAGCCGCATCGCATTCCACCTCATTTCTTACTCACCGGGCACCGATGGGGTACCTGAACTTTCAAATCATTACCCGCCTTCCCTACTAGATTCTAGCTGTCAAGCCCTACTTGAGTTCCCACGTCGATCCTGTCGGTCCATCCTGTACGATCACGCCGAATCTCTCATCCAGTTCCTGGCGGATGCGGTCGGCTTCTTGCCAGTTTCTGGCCTGACGGGCGAGAGATCGGGCATCCACGAGGGTCTCGATCTGGGCACGGGTGGCGTCGTCGATGGCGTGGTGCCTGTCCAGAGCCGGATCGAGAGCGATGCCAAGGATGCCCGTTAACTCATCGAGCACAGCCAGCCCGGCACGTGCCAGTTCGCGCTGCCCTCGCTCTTGCCCTGGCACGGGTTTGCCCGTGATTTCGTTGAGCCGCCGCACGAGCGCATCGACGGCTGCCATACCGGCGGACGTGTTGAAGTCATCGTCCATGGCGGCAATAAACTCCTCGCGGTAGTGGGTGAACTCTTCGGGTTCCCTTTCCAGCGCGGGAGCGTCGCCCACGAATCTGGCAGCCGACTGCCGCGCTTCGACCCAACGATGCCAGCGCTTGACTGCCGCACCAACTTGCTCGGGAAGATAGGTGAACGGCGTGCGGTAGGACTGCGACAACAGATACAGGCGCAGGGCCGGGGCCGGTGTCACCTGCAACGCCGACCTGATCGTCACGAAGTTGCCGGAATGGGCCATCTTCTCCTCCCCTACGTGCAAGAGACCGGTATGGACCCAGTAGCGCGCGAATGGTTTGCCGGTGAGGCTCTCACTCTGGGCGATCTCGTTCTCGTGGTGCGGGAAGATCAGATCGGCACCGCCGCCATGGATATCAATCTGTTCCCCCAGCGTTTCCATCGCCATCGTCGAACACTCGATATGCCAGCCGGGACCTCCACGACCCCAGGGGCTCTCCCACCACGGCTCCCCCGGTTTGGCTGCTTTCCAGAGGGCAAAGTCACGAGGGTTCCGCTTGCGTTCGTCTGGCTCGAGACGCCCTCCGGCCTCCATCGCCTCCGGGTTTCGTCTGGAAAGCTTCCCATAGCCGGGAAAGGAGTCCGTGGAGAAATAGACGTCGCGGTCGCCTTCCCCCTCGAGCACATACGCGTGCCCCTTCTCGATGAGCTTTTGCACAAAGGCGATAATCTGGGGGATAAACTGGGTCACATAGGTATAGGCATCCGCCGGACGAACGGCCAAAGCGTTCATATCACGGAAGTAGTCCGCTGTATAGCGTTTGGCGGCCTCAGAGGGTGAGATCCCCTCGCGTAGACTGGCCTGGATAATCCGATCATCAATATCCGTGAAGTTCTGGACGTAAGTGACCGGGTATCCCCGGTATTCCAGGTAGCGGCGCATCACGTCACTGGCGACAAAGAGACGGGCGTGACCCAGGTGCGGCTCGTTCTTGGGGGTCAGGCCACAGACATACATACGGACGGGCAGGGAAGCCGGAACAAATGCTTCTTTTTCCCCGGTGAGGGTGTTCGTGATACGCATCGTTGGGGTGCTCCTTTTCTCGTAAAAATTTCTCTCACCGCGCTGGATGGAAAGGAAAGAATGGGACCCCCCATCCTATTATGCACAATTCAATGTCCCTTGATAGATCTTTTAAGAATCAAGAAAAGATGTCAAGCCAAATTAGTGATGAGCAAAACTCGTTGCGCATCCTATATGGAGAGCCCATTTTACCTGAGTCAATTTGCGTGACGATATTGTATAAGATAGGGTAATGCAAATCGAGGATCTCTGCCACCTCATTACCGCTACCGAGGAAGCGATCTTTTAGAACAGAGGTGGACACTGTTGCCTCTTCTGCTTCGCGCACCTCTGAAAAGCAGGGAGCCGTGAAGTGGAGGGGCAGAGAGGAGAGGCACATGGTATAGTTCCTAGAGAACACCCTTGAAAAAGAAAGAGGACATGCGATGGGATTTGATCAGTACCATGAACCCGCAAACGAACTGCCAGAGGAGGCGCGCACCTTTGCACGCATGATTGCTTCGCTCACCGAAGAAGCCGAAGCTATTGGCTGGTACGAGCAGCGATTAGCCGTGGAGCCAAACAGAGAGGCGCGAGCCATCATGGCGAACGCCCAGGGAGAGGAATTCAAGCACTTTGGCATGGATCTCGAATTCTTACTCCGTCAGAAGCCCAGGTGGCGCGCCGCTTTACTGGATATCCTCTTTAAAGAGGGTGACATTGTTGCACATGGTGAGGAGGGGGAGGAGGCTGAGCAAAAGCTTGGTGATGCAGGGCCTCTGTATCCGAAAGCCAGCGAGATGCCGCATCTCACAGTGACCGTGAGCGAACGCGATCACTGGCAGGGGTCGCTGACCGCCGCGGTGACGTTGGTTGAATACGGTGACTACGAATGTCCCTACTGTGGCCTTGCCTACCCCGTCGTGAAAGAAATCCAACGGCAACTGGGTCCAGACCTGTGCTTTGTCTTTCGCCATTTTCCCGTGGCGCAATCGCATCCGCATGCCTGGCATGCTGCGGAAGCAGCGGAAGCAGCCGCTGCCCAGGGCAAGTTCTGGCAAATGCACCAGATGCTGTTCGAGCACCAGGATGCGCTCGATGATGAGCACTTGCTGCACTATGCTGCCGACCTCGGACTTGATACTGAGCGCTTCAAGTGGGAGTTGCAAAACCATATTTTTGCGCAGCGGGTAAGTGAGGATGCCGAAAGCGGGAGGCATAGCCGGGTAAGCGGCACCCCGACCTTCTTTATCAACGGGATACGACATGATGATACCTACACGCTCGATGTGCTGCTGCCCGCGGTGAGAAGTTATGAGAACCCATATGGCAACCGGTGAACACTGATTTCCCGCGATCCTCCTGGTATACTCAGAGGAAAGGAAAGACAATGACCAGTCATTCAGCCACTCCAGGCTACTTCACACGCTACGAAAACTTTGCCTTCGAGCGCACCGATGGGGGCGTCCTGACGCTGCGTTTCCATACCAACGGCGGACCCATTACCTTCACCGGCCAGACACACGAAGACCTGCCACGGGCGCTTGAGGAGATCGCGCTCGATCAGAACAACCGTGCGCTCCTTCTCACTAGCACAGGGGATAGCTTTATGGCTGCCATCGATGGGGCAAGCCTCGGCGACATCTTCTTGCTTCGGAGCGCGCCACGTATGGTGATTTTCCACATCCCGCGTTCGGGATCAGTGCCGGCGATGGTCTGCAGGTGGTCTGGGAAGAGGTTGTCGGCCCAATGCGGGCCAAGTGGCTGCTGTGGAGCGGTGAGACCATCGACGCGCAGACGGCGGAACGATGGGGGGTCGTGACCGAGGTTCTGCCGCACGACCAGGTGCTCGCGCGTGGCCTTGAAATCGCTCACAGGCTGGCCGCAAAACCTGATCTGTACCGCAGGCTCCAGCGCCAGACGCTCAATCAGCGTCTGCGACGTCGCATTGCCGAGGGCGTTCCTTTCGGTATGGCCCTGGAAGGGCTCACTGCCGCCGATCTCCCCTACCAGACCCAGGCATAATCAGAACGGCTGCCAGAGCCGATACGTCCTCGACGGGATTATCGCGTGATGTTTACGAGACGCCCGCTTTGCGAGCGTCCCGACGGATTTTTGACGATCACAATCGTCGATCCAGAAGCAACTGGTGCGCCGCTTAGAGAAACTTTGACGTTCAGTGAGCGAACGCGAGGTACTCATGGACGGAACGCACCGCGGCCGATCCTTCGCCAACGGCTGCCGCGACTCGCTTGGTCGAGCCAGCCCGGACGTCGCCTGCGGCGAACAACCCGGGATGGCTGGTCTCAAAGGGCAGCGGTCGCCGGCCCAGTGTTTCCCATCGCCCGGCGAGCTGGTCTTGGCCCAGGGACCGGTCGGTGAGCACGAAACCGGCTTCATCGAGGGCCGCGCATTCCGAAAGCCAACCCGTTGCCGGATCAGCACCGATGAAAGAGAACAGGGCGAGGCACTGCAACACGGCATCGACGCCCCCGGTGGTGACACGGACCGACGTGAGGGTCCGGTCGCCGTCCAGAGCAGCGATTTTGCTGTTGGTTCGCACGTCGATGCGAGCCTCGGCCTCGATGCGATCGACGAGGTAGCGCGACATGCTGGCGCCCAGGTCGTGACCGCGGATGACGATGGTGACGTGGCTGCCGGACGCTGCCAGGAACAGCGCGGCCTGGCCGGCCGAGTTGCCCCCGCCCACGACCACCACCGGGGAGCCGGCGCAGAGGCGGGCTTCCATCTCGGTAGCCGCGTAGTACACGCCGTTGCCTTCGAAGTCTGCCAGACGGGCGGCATCCAGTCGCCGGTAGTGGGCCCCGCTGGCGACGATCACGGCGCGCCCGGCGATATCGGTCCCGTCCGACAGGCGGACCACCAGATGCCCGGCCGCCTCACGCAGCGAGGCGGCCGCACACGGGCTCGTGAGGTGAGCGCCGAACTTCTCCGCTTGCACCACGGCCCGCTGGGTGAGGTCGCCGCCGGAGATGCCGGTCGGGAAGCCGAGGTAGTTCTCGATGCGCGAGCTGCCCCCTGCCTGACCCCCGACGGCGACCATCTCGACGACCAGGTTGCGCAGTCCCTCGGAGGCGCCATAGACCGCCGCCGCTAGGCCGGCTGGCCCCGCACCGACGACGACGAGGTCGAAACAGCGCTCGGGAAGGCGGTCGATGGTCAACCCGAGGTACTGCGCCAGCACTCCAGGCGTCGGGTGGCGTAAGACCGAGCCGGAGGCGATCACGACCGGGAGTTCCCACGAGGTGACGGCGAACTCGCGCAGGAGGCGTTCAACGATCGCGTCTCGGTCGGGGTCCAGCCACTCATGGGGGATTTGGTTGCGGGCCAGGAACTCGCGGATCTGGAGCGACTCGGGCGAGAACCGGGAACCCACGACGCGGATGGCGGCTGAGGCGCCGCTCAGCAGTACGGACCTGCGTGCGAGAAAGGCGGCGAGGATGGTGTCGCTGAGGCCGGGGTGCATCGCGATCACCTGTTGCAGCGCCGCCTTGGGCACCACGAGCACCTCGCCAGGCTGGGCGACGCGGGCCGACAGGTACACGCGCTGACCGGTCAGCAGGTTCAGCTCGCCCAGGAATCGCCCAGGCCCATGACGAACGATGATCTGCTCCTCGCCGTCGGAACGGAGCACGATCTCGACTGCTCCCGAGCGGATCACGTAGAAGTCGTAGGTGATGTCCCCCTCTCGATAGAGATACTCGCCGGCGGTCACCGACCGCCGGGACCCGAGCGCCTCGAGAACGGCTAGCTCGGAGTCGGCGAGTGTGGGAGATACGGCGGGGTCGTTAGCCGCCAGGTATGGATGGTAGTTCACTGCTTCGCTCTCCTTCTCTGTGCTCTTTTCCGCGTCTCTCGGTGTTCACTCCTCTAGGTCGTTATCTCGGGCAGATCGCCTTCATTTTCTACATTGAAGAGCTGAGCGAAAGCAGCCGGAAGCTGGACACGAACGTCCTGTATCTCACCGATGGAGACCGCTTCAGTGAGTACCCCAAGTACGACACGAGCATGCAACGTTGCATCTGGCAGGTCAACACCCTCTCGCTCACTCACCAGCTCGAAAAATTCATCCAGGGTCAATTTTGCACCGATTCCCGCATCTGGTTGTTCGAGATAGCGTGCGAGCTCCGGTGGAAGCTGTGCTGCAAGGTCATGCGCTTCACCGCCAGCTAAACGCTCAGCCAGTGTTTCGAGCGTGGCACGAGTGGCACGCTCGGCCTCGGCATGTGAACCGAGCCCGGCACGATGTCGAACCTGTCCAATAAATTCGTCGTATTTCAAATCCGTCCTCCTGATCATGTGAGCCGTTTCTGGTCGACGGCATTGCTTACCGGAACACGCTTCATTTTACCTCATAATTTTGGAATGGTACTCCCTCTCAGGGTGGTGGATAATTCGGACTTCTCTCCCACTGGCTTGACAGCACGGTAAACTCTCCTTAATCTTCCTTCTCAAGGAAGCACTCCATGCTTCCCATTTTCAACAGCGAGGATGATGATGGCGCTTCATGTGTACGTGTTCCTGCTCGTGGTCTGCCTCCTCTCTCTGGCGAGGCTCGGGCGGCTTGACTGGTTCGATCTTCAGCCTTCCTCCTCACGAGGAGGGGCCAAGCGCACCGCGCTCCACCGTCTCCTCAAACCCCGCTCCCCAGACGATTGCCCCGCCTGTCGTCTCGCCTCCACTCCCTCGTCGGGCGGAGAGCCGGCGCCTGCGCGTCCCTGGCGCGAGGTGAAAAGCCGGCGAGGAGCACCCAAGCGAGTCAACACCGAGGGCTTCGCCTGCCCCAACCAGAAGTGTCTCTACTTCGGCATCACTGATGATCAGATCCATGCGTTGGTTGGGGATGGCAAGCATGGCCAGGCCGAGCAGATCCAGACCTTTCGAGGCCCTGCGTGCCGCACGACGTTCACAGCCCGGCGCGACACGCCCTTGTACCGTTTGAAAACGCCCTCACAACAGGTCGGAATGGTGCTCTCTGCGCTGGCCGAAGGGCTGGATCCTTCGGCGGCTGAACGGGTCTTCGGCTTTCGACACGCCACGATTACGAGGTGGCTCACGCGTGCAGGCGGGCACGCGCACACCCTGCACGAGCGCTTCTTCTGCCATCTTTGGCTCCCTCACCTCCAATTGGATGAACTGCGAACCAGGCTGCGCTGCTCTCAACACGTGCTCTGGCTTTGGCTGGTCATCGATCCCTGCACCAAGATTCTTCCTGTCCTCCATCTGGGTCCCCGTATACAACATATGGCCCATCGCGTCATCCATTCCCTGCAACAGCTCCTGGTCCCTGGCTGCATTCCGCTCTTCACCAGTGACGGCCTCAATCTCTATTTCTATGCTTTAACGGCCCATTTTGGAGAGTGGATTGAGGTCTGTCGGAGAGGGCGGAACGTGCGCCAGTGGCAAGTAGCAGCGGGACTGATCTACGGCCAGGTGAAGAAAAGCTATCGGCGTCGCAAGCTGACACGAGTCACCCCTATGATGCGTCTTGGCACAGAGGACGCTCTCAAAATCGCCTTACAGAGGATGGGCTTCTCAGGGCGGCTAAACACGGCTTTCATCGAGCGGGCGAATCTGACGGTCCGACATGGGATAGCTGCGCTGGCTCGTCGCACCTGGGCCACGGCTCAGCAGTCCCCACCCCTGTTAGCTCACCTGGAATGGTGGCGAGCGTACTACCATTTTGTGCGTCCTCACCAATCGCTGCGCGTAGAGCTCGTGCAGCCACGAGTGCGAGGGGGCAAGTTGGTGGCGCAACGCTATTGGCAACGGACACCAGCCATGGCCGCAGGGAGAACCATTCGACGATGGACGGCGCGTGAGGTGCTCTCGTACCCCTTGCCGCCGGTTTCCGCTTGAGAGCTACGACAGTTAGATGCGGTCGCAGGAGCATGTCGTGGGGAGGGTGGTGAAAGGGCCAACAGAATCACTCGAATAGAGCCTCACGTCAGAGTGAGATGGTCTCTCCGGACTGCCCAATGACGAAAAAAATCAGCCAAAACAGGATTTGCGGAGGCTACTGGAATTATCCACCATGTCCCATAGCAGCACCCTTGAGGAGAGAAGCGGTCAAGCGGCTCGACTTGAAGCGCGGCGACCTGGTGGTGGATATTGGCTGCGGGACCGGACTGAATTTCCCCTGGTTGCAGG
>WNFM01072803.1_pt2 | contig 21588 bp, 19 predicted proteins | sample 5400271 | NCBI WGS metagenome assembly WNFM01 (sample SAMN13153352, study PRJNA577476) | soil metagenome | isolation source: 60 cm saprolite on Douglas fir-dominated hillslope | place: USA:California | collected 2013-09-17
TTTGTCTCCTCGCTGCAGCGGGTGTGGCCACGTTGCTGCGCGGTCTGAAGTCCGAGGCAAGACATGCACGCTGATGTCGCGGCGCTGCAGGCGCGCGCACGCCAGGTCCTGGCTGTATTCGATCTTGACGGTACGCTCACCCGCGGCGACACGCTGTTCGCGTTCCTGCGCTTCGTCACCGGAGTTGGCGACTTTGTCCTGCGCTTGCCGCGCGCCCTGCCGGCGCTTGTCGGCTTGGTGCTCGGTCTGGTGCCGAACGACCGTGCCAAGGGGGCGGTGCTACGCGTGTTTCTCGACGGTATGCCAAGCTCGGAGTTGGATCGCTTAGGGCAAGTGTTCGCACGGGAACGGTTGCCCGCCATGACGCGGCCGCGAGCACTGGAGCGGCTCGCCGGGCACCGCGCTCAGGGCCACTTCTGCGTGCTCCTCAGTGCCTCTCCAGCGGTGTATGTCAGGCCTTGGGGTCTGGCGGCGGGCTTCGGTGAGGTAATTGCCACCGAACTCCATCGTGATGCGCTCGGCCATGTCACTGGGGGACTGGACGGCGTGAATTGCCGCGGCGAGGAAAAAGTCCGGCGGCTAGAGGAGCGTTTTGGAAACCTCGGGCAATTCACGATCTACGGTTACGGCGACAGCCGCGCGGACCGCCACTTCCTTGCGCATTGCACCGAGGCGCATTACAGGCCGTTCCGCGGTCTTGGAGACGACGTAGTGCGGAACATGGCGCAGAACCAGCCGCGCGACTTGCTCAAACTCGTGCGGCCTCATCAGTGGGCGAAGAACGCGTTCGTGTTCATAGGGCTGTTTTTTGGGCATGCCTGGAACTCTCCGCCGCTGGTGATCGCAGCGATACTAGCTGCTGCCGCCTTTTCTCTCACCGCGAGTGCGGTTTACATCGTCAACGACTTCAGGGATCGCGCGCGAGACCGTCTCCATCCGAGCAAGCGGCACAGGCCGCTCGCCTCGCGACGGGTGGAACCGTGGGCGGCGCTCGGTTTGGCCGCTGTTCTGGCGCTCATCGGCGGTGCGCTAGCCTTTGCCGCCGGAAAATACGTGCTGCTGCTGGTCACGTTTTATACCGCGATGAATCTGGCGTACAGCTTTGGGCTCAAGAGCGTGGTCCTCCTCGATATCTTTATCATTGCTGCGGGCTTCATGCTTCGCATACTGGCAGGGACGCTCGGTATCGGCATTCCGCCGTCACAGTGGCTGCTGTTTTGCGGGTTCTTGCTGACGCTTTTTCTCGGGTTCACGAAACGGCGAGCCGAGATTCTCTCCTTGTCCGAAGGTTCACCGGCGCATCGCGAGGTGTTGTCCGCGTACGGCACCGACATGCTCGATAAGTTGATCAGCATCTGCGCCGGTTGCGTGATCATGAGCTTCAGTCTCTACACCATGAGCCCGGACACCGTCCGCATCCATGGCACGACCGGGCTGATCTATACCGTACCGTTTGTCATCTACGGCATTTTCCGCTATCTGTACTTGCTACACGGCAAGCGTGCCGGCACAGACACCGCGCGCGATCTTAGCCGCGACCCCCATATGCTCGTGGCCGTGGTGGCCTGGTTGATCACCACTTTCTGGCTTATTTCCGGTTGAGCGGAGCCGTGCCGCTGAAGGAGTGCTCGAAGTGCCCCGCAAAATCCTGATCTTGGTCGAAAACCTTCCCAGCCCGTTCGACCGCCGTGTCTGGCAGGAGGCGTGCACGCTGCGGGACGCCGGTTACCTTGTCTCGATCATTTGTCCCAGCGGACGCGGCTGCGCGCGCAGATTCGAGGTGATCGACGGGATCCAAATCTACCGCTACAACCTGCCGGTGGAGGCTTCGGGCGCGCCGGGCTATGCGCTGGAGTACGCAGTCGCGCTCACCTGGACCTTCGTGCTCGCGTGGCGGGTGCTGCTCACGCGCGGCTTCGACGTCATTCACGCCTGCAATCCACCCGACCTGTTTTTCCTGATCGGCGGGTTCTTCAAGCTTCTCGGAAAGAAATTCGTTTTCGATCACCATGATCTCAACCCCGAGCTCTACGAAGCGAAATTCGGCCGGCGCGGCTTCTTCCACAGCCTGTTGCTCAAGCTCGAGTACTGGACCTTCCGCACCGCCGACGTATCGATCGCCACCAACGAGTCCTACCGGCGCATCGCGATCGAGCGCGGCTGCATGCTTCCCGAGCGCGTGTTCGTCGTACGCAGCGGACCGAGCCTCGAGCGCCTGAAGACCCTGCCGCCCGACCCGCGGCTCAAGCGCGGCCGCCGCTATCTGGTCGGCTACGTGGGCGTGATGGGAAAGCAAGAGGGTATCGACCAATTGTTGAGGGCCGCGCGCCACATCGTGCTCGATCTCGGGCGCGGCGACGTCCACTTCGGCTTGGTGGGCGGCGGCACTTCCCTCGAAGAGATGAAGGCGCTCGCCCAAGAGCTAGGCGTCGCGGACTACGTGACTTTCACGGGCCGCGTGCCGGATGGGGAGATGCTGGCCATGCTAAACACCGCCGACGTCTGTGTCAACTCGGACATCGCCAACGAATTGAACGACAAGTCGACCATGAACAAGATCATGGAGTACATGGCGCTTGGCAAGCCGATCGTGCAGTTCGATCTCGCGGAAGGACGTCACTCGGCCCAGCACGCGTCTCTGTACGCAAAAAAGAATGACGCCTCGGACCTCGCGGCGAAGATCGTCGAGCTGCTCGACGACTCCGCGCGGCGCGCCGAGATGGGAGAGTTCGGACGCAAGCGCGTGGAAAACGAACTCGAATGGCGCCACGAAGCGCCCGAATTACTCGCCGCCTACGCAGCGCTCTGGCGCGGTGTTGACGTTTCGTCCGCGGCGCAGAGTGTCGAAACGTGAAGCTCCTCCCCCTAGCCACGCCCGAAATTCTTGACCTAGTCACGGGTTGGCTCGCGCAAAAAGAGAACTACCAGTGGCTGGACTTCGGGAACGGAAGGCAGATCGTCACGCCCGCGCTGCTCAAGATCATGGCGCAGCGGGATACACATTTTCTCCGGGTCTATACCTGGGACAGGGACGACCGCCCGATCGGGATCGTCGGCCTGAACAGCGTCGACCGCGTCTTCAAGACCGGGACGCTATGGGCAGTTGCCGGAGAGAAGTGCTTCTCCAATCGGGGGTATGTGAGTCTCGCCAGTTCGAAGTTTCTGACCCTCGCGTTCCGCGAACTCGGGCTTCACGTGGTCAACACCTGGATCGTCGACCGCAACCCATCTGTTCGAAGCCTGGAACGCCTCAACTTCCGTTTCATCGGCAGGCAGCGGCAATGCCACGTCATCGACGGCCGGCCGTACGATCGCCTGTTGTTCGATCTCCTCGCGAGCGAGCACAGAGAGCTCGATGAGGAGCGGTGGCATCGGATAGAGAGATCGCATCAGGAAGCGGTTTGCGAATAGCCCTGGGCCGAGTCGAGGTGACGGCGATGGATACGAAAGTCAGACAGAAAACGCTCCGGATGCTGTCGAATGGCGTCTACGTTCTGACCTCACGCAGCGAAGGCCGTTACGGCGCAGCGACGGTCACCTGGGTCTCGCAGGCGTCCTTCAAACCTCCGCTGATCATGGCAGCGGTCCGCAGGGGGAGCAACGTGTTCGAATGCCTGGCCGAGAGCCGCAGCGCCGTCCTGCACATCGTAGGCGACCGGCAACAGGAGATCGCCCGGAGATTTTTCTTCCCGACCCGCGCGGCAAGCGGAACGATAAACGGCGAAGCGTTCATGGAGGGAAAAACCGCCGCGCCCGTATTGCCCAACTTGCCCGCGCACATTGAATGCCAGGTCGAGCAGATCGTGGATACGCACGGGGATCACGCGGTGGTGATCCTGCGGGTAGTGGAAGCCGAATGCCAGGAACGGGTCCGGCCCTTGACCATGGCGGCGACGCCGTGGAATTACGGCGGGTGATCGTGGCTCACAAGTCCGCAGCCGTCGCGGTACGTCCCGCTGAAGTGAAATGGCGAGCGCATGTCGCGTCCCGTGGCCTGGGCGGGTTCGCGCGGCGGATCCACGCCGCAATCACTTCTTTTGTCGACGCCTATCTCTTGCGGCGTGGCTACACGTTCGAAGCGGGGTACTTGGAAATGGACAATTTTGCCAGCATCGGCGTGGCCGACTTTCTGGGTAGACGAAGGATCGGCTACGCGGGATACGTGAGGGGGTTCGAACGCAGTATTCCGTTCAGAACGCCTGCCGTGAAGAAGATCGGAGCCGAGTTGTTCGAGCTTCACGAGTAGGCGCCTTCATCGTCTTCAAGCGTTCGCGGCGAACATGGAACGATTCGTGGTATTGGACAGTTGGCGCGGTATCGCCGCGTGCCTGGTGGCTCTGTTCCATCTCGACGCCTACAGCCATCTGTACGGCGTGCCGTTCCTGCGCAACTCCTGGCTTTTCGTCGATTTCTTTTTCGTGCTTAGCGGTTTTGTCATCGCCGCGAACTACCAGCAACGATTGCTCGACGGCTTCGGCGTAGGGCGGTTTCTTTTCCTGCGGTTGGGAAGGCTGTACCCCCTCCATTTTGTGATGTTGGTACTTTTCATTTCCTGGGAGCTAACGAAGGTCATCCGGAGGATCCTACTCCCTGAGCTTTCGCCAGTGGCCGTATTCAGCACCCCTCGGGAAGCGCCGGACACGATTCTCGCGAATCTGCTGCTTATCCAAAGCCTCCATGTATACGATTTCCTGACCTGGAATGTGGCGAGCTGGAGTATCAGCACGGAGTTCTACACCTATACTGTCTTCGCTGCGTGCCTGGTCGGACTTCGCAAGCACGCGTGGGTCGCTTTGCTTTTCGCGATGATTGGGGGCCCGGTATTGATCGCGATTTTGAGCGAGCGCAACATGGATACCCATTACGACTGGGGGATTATCCGCTGCGTCTACGGATTTGCCGCCGGGGCGATTTCATGGAACATCTATGGAAAGTGGAATGAAAAGCTCAGAAAACGGCTTTCCGGAAGCCTTGTGGAGTGGGGCGCACTCGGACTCGTCGTCGTGTTCGTAAGCGTAGCCGGCACGAGCCTCCTGTCGATCGCGGCTCCCTACGTGTTCGCGCTCGTCGTGCTCGTCTTCGCGTTCGAAGCAGGGACCGCGAGCGCGATCCTCAGACTGCGACCGCTGGTTTTCCTGGGCACCATTTCGTATTCCATCTACATGACGCATGTCTTCATCGCGAAAAGAATGCTCGATGCGGGTATTCAGCTTGACAAACGATGGCATATCGATCTTTTTACGCAGCGCGAGATCAACGGGCAGGACACTTTGTTTTTTGGAACCCAGCTATGGCACGGCGATATCGCCTACCTTGTCTACATGGCGATGATCATCACCATGTCCTATTTCACTTACCGCTGGATCGAGAAGCCGGGGCGGGAATGGGTCAGAAATCGGGTTGGGAGGCGGCAGCAACAAACAGTGACTTCGCGCAGCGTTGTCAGCGCGTGAACCATACCCAGTTTCTGCGGCGCAGCTCGGTCATGTTTTTCTCTTCAGCGTAGAGGTGCCGTAGACCCGGCCCCAGGCCTTGCGGGCGATTCGACCCCAGGCGGCGCGCTTCGTGAGGAGCTCCCACCCGAGCGCCTTCGCGCGCTGGAGTCCGGTGTAAATCCTGTGCGCGACAGCCGGGGTGGGGCTGATGCGGACGAGCCACCAGAGGGCGGCCGCCGGCGAGGCGCCTTGGCCGCGCTTCGCCTCTCCGAAGTAGCGCAGGGCCTCGGCACGGTCTCCCTGCCCGAGGGCAGCCCGGCCGACGACGAGCTGCCTCGCCCGGCGCAGGGCGATGATTTCGGGGCCCTCGCCGCGCTCTCCCCCGAACAATTCCTCGAACTGGTGCAACAGATCTCGCTCGAATTCGAACCGCGTCGAGCCGGTCGAGAGATGTCCCTCGTTCAGCTGCGTGCCGTCGCGGGCGTACTCGTGCTTGATCGCCATGGGTAGCGGCAAGAAGTTCGCGTTGAACCGGCGGCAGAGATTGGCCAGGTAGCTGTAGTCTGCGCCGATCCGGTAGCGCGGATCGAACAGGCCCACCGCTTCCCGCGCGCGGCGCGTAATCACCGTAGGCTGCAAGGCAAAGAGGAAGCCGAAGCGCATGTGCTCGAAAACGCGTCCCCGGTACAGGCGCGCGTCGCGGTAGGGAGTGCGGGCCACGATGTGTCGCCCCCACTCCCCGATCGGCTCCACGCTTCCGAAGACCCTGCGGTAGGGGTCGCTCTCTCCAGGAGGTAGCCTCAGCAACGAGGAGCCTGCCTGCTGCGCGAGGGGCGGGTACCACTCGGTCAGTGCGCTGCGAAGGAAGTGAACGAGGCCCCCTGAGCCCCCATCCTCACTGAATTCCCCGGAGAGGAAATCCTCCCCGGGAAAGGCCCGAAAAAAGGCCACGCTGAGTTCCAGGTGGTGGGGGAGCCATTCGTCATCGGAGTCGAGGAAGGCGATGTACTGGCCGCGCGCGCGAAGCATGGCGGTGTTGCGCGCCGCGTTCACGCCCTCGTTCTTCTGCCGGATCAGGACGAGACGGGGGTCCGTGCCCTCGATCAGGGCGGCGGTGTCGTCGGTGGAACCGTCGTCCACCACGATCAGCTCCCAATCGGCGAAAGTCTGCCGCTGCACGCTCGCGATCGCCGCCTGGATTGTCTCCCTGCGGTTGTAGGTCGGGACGATCACCGAGACGAGGCTCATTGCGGGCATTCCTAGATTGCTAGATTGGAATGGTCGAAGATTGATGCCGCCGTGCAATAAAAGTAGTCCAACTGGCGCATTGGATGGATAAGGGGAATAAACCTAATTGCACTGCAAGATAATAACAAAGCAACAACCGAAGGGAGGTGACAACGGAGGGGTTCCGTATGTTGAAGTTAATCTTTGCAGTAGCAGGTCTATTCGTCGTCTCGACCGGTGGTACGGCCATCGCAGCCGGCGGTGTCGGCACGGCCACGCCACACGGTGCGATTACTAGCGCTGCCAAGGAAGGTGGGGCGGAAACGATCAAATCAGGAATCAAGACCGTCACCTCGACCGCCCCTGTCGCCGCCCCCACCCCCGCAAGCTTTCCCCGACTGCTGGGCATGAACATCGGCACGAAGAGCTACGAGAGCGCCGCCTATCAGGCTGCAATGGCGAAGCTCGACGTTGTGATTCTCGGCTTCTACCGCGGCTGGCAGAACGGGTACGCCGCGACGTCGACCTTGGCGATGCGGAAAGCCGTCCAAGCCCTCAAGTCGATCAATCCGAAGATTCTCGTCGGACAGTACACCATCCTCAACCAGGCGTTGGATGATCCGAATGACACTGCGTCTTTGGACATACAGATAAAAATCGACGCTGCTGACTGGTGGCTGATGAACGCCGCGAAGCGGAAGGTTCAGTTCTCCCGAGAGTACGGTCCAACCTGGGAGGTCAACGTTTCGAACTGGGCGCCGCAGGACGGCAACGGCCAGCGCTGGCCGGAGTGGATAGCCGAGCGTAACTACAGGACATCCCGGAGTTCGACATCATGTTCCTCGACAATGTGGTCAATCCTCGCGTGACGGCGGACTGGAATCGCGACGGCAAGGACGAGCCTGCGAACAGTCCCGCCGTCCTCACCGCCAACTACGCCGGGCACGTTGCCGAGTGGAACCGAGTCAGGCAGTTACTCCCCAAGGTGTTGCTGATCGGCAACATTGACAACGATCTCGGCAATCCGGAGTGGAAGGGGCAGTTGGATGGCGGATTTTTGGAGGGCACCATGGGAGAAATCTGGTCCATCGAGACCAGGGCGGGTTGGCCCGCCGCGATGGCGCGCTACCGGGCGGCGATCCAGAACACGAGAGCACCGAAGATCGTCGCCTTCAACGTTCACGGCAGCCCCGTCGACTACAGGTTTTTCCGCTATGCCTACACATCATGCCTGCTCGATGACGGGTACTTCTCGTTCAACGACAAGGCCGTCATGTACAGCAGCGTTCCGTGGTTCGACGAGTACGACTTCAAGCTCGGACAGGCGCTGTCGGGGCCGCCGGCCGCGGCGTGGAGTCAAGGCGTCTGGCGCCGGGATTTTCAGAATGGCGTCGTGCTCGTCAATCCCACGATCTTGAGCAGGACGGTCACAGTCGAGCCAGGACTGCGGCGCCTCGCCGGGACCCAGGATCCCGCAGTCAACGACGGCGCTGCTGTCAGCCAGGTGACTTTGAAGCCGAAAGACGGGATCGTGCTTCGCAGGTAAGTCGGGGAAAATCTGTTCCTCGCCAGGATCGCTCGCGGCTTTTCCCGCCGCGGTACTTCGTTTCATTCCTCCTTTAGAACGGTACGGTCGGCGTTGCGCCGTGACGACGATGCCGTTCGTTGCGTCGATCGCGACTGCCGCCGGTCGCCCTCGCTTAGAACAGAGGCAGCGGAGGCAACGGGGGCAACACGGGCAGCGGGAGGAGAGGGGGCTGCGGCGAGGGCTCCACGTCAGCGAACTTGGCGACGAAGGCGTCGTAGGTGTTGCCGGTGTAGCCGACGCTGGTGTGGCCGATGGGCTGGAAAGCCTCCGGAGTCGTCGGGAAGTACGTAGAAATTGCCGCCGCCGTCCACGGCGATGCCGTTGCCCCTGTCAACTTTGTTGCCACCAAGGTAGGTGGAGTAGCCGAGCGCGGAACCGGTGGGATTAAGCTTGGTCACAAAGGCGTCCCCGAAGGTGTAGACGTCATTCCCCCCGCCGTACGTGGTCTGGAACGCCCCCGGCGACGTCGGAAAGTTGGTCGAGGTGGTGCGTCCAGTCACGAAGGCGTTGCCGTCGGCGTCCACCGCGATCCCGCTGCCCCCTTCATCGCTACTGCCTCCGAGGTAGGTGGCGTAGACCAAGGCGGAGCCGGTGGCGTCGAGCTTGGCAAGGAATGCATCGCTGTTGCCACCGGCGAACGTTGTCTGAAGGGCCCCCGCTGTCGTCACGAAATTGGCGCCGGCGGAGCCCGTCAAATAGGCGTTGCCGCTGGCGTCCACCGCGATCGCATTGCTTCCTGCACCGTTCCCCAAGTAGGTGGAGTACACCAGAGCGGACCCGGTCGGGTCGAGCTTGGTCACATAGGGACTGGGACTATAGGGACCGCCGCCGAAGACAGTCTGGAAGGCTCCCGCTGTCATCGGAAAGTTGGCGGAGTACGTTGTTCCGGTCAAGTAGGCGTTACCGCCGACGTCCACTGCGATCCCGCCGCTATATTCTGAATCGCTGCCGCCAAGGTAGGTCGAGTAAACGAGTGCCGAGCCGGCGGGATTGAGCTTGGTCACGAAGGCGTTATCGTAGAGGCCGGCGTTGGTCAGCTGGAAGGCTCCCGGCGTTGTCGGGAAGGTCGAGGACTGCGTCGCGCCGGTCACGTAAGCGTTGCCGGCGGAATCCACCGCGATCCCTAGCCCGTCGGTATAGCCACTGCCGCTGCCGAGGTAGGTGGAATAGACGAGGACGGTCCCGGTAGGATTGAGCTTCGTCACGAAGGCGTACGAAGAACTGGGGGGGCCGCCGGGAAAAGCCGACTGAAAGGCCCCTGGTGTTGTCGGGAAGCTGGGCGAAGCGGTGAAACCCGTCACGTAGGCGTTGCCGTCGGCGTCCACCGCGATGCCGCTTGCCCCGTCAGCGTAACTGCTGCCGAGGTAGGTCGAGTAAGCGAGCACCACCGGATCGATGATGAGCGGCCGCGCCGTGTCGTAAGCGGCGAGCTGGAAGCCGACCCGCTTGCCGGACTTGATCACATAGCCTCCATCGATCTCTTGGCGGATGCCGCCGATCTCCTGATAGATGATCGGCTTGTGCTGGCGTATGTTTCCACCGGGGGCGTGCAGCACGAGATCGCCGTCAGCATCGATCTCCAGTTTGTTCGCGCCCTTGAAGCCGAGCACGATTCGTTTCGGATCCGCTCCTGGTGCAACGACGAAGTCATACTCAAGTTGGCGCTGGTTGCCGTAGTAGACGAGGTCGATGCCGGGATAGACCTCGCGGTAGTGCACCTTTGCGTAGGTCGGGACATCGGTGCGCCACTTCGCAGGATCTTTGCCGATGAAGTAGTTCGCCTTGCCCGGTTGTTCCTCGAGTCCGCTCAAGAGAGGCTTGCGCGCTGCGCCCACCAAGCTCATGCGCAGCGCGAGGGACTTTTCCTGCGCCTTCGCGCCGCGCGCGTGCGTGCTGCGCGCATCGCGTTTGACATCCGCATTGGGCTTGGAGAGCACCAGCACCGCTTCGTTTGCGGTGAGATAGAGGTTGTAGCCGGGACCGCGCGAGAGGAAGCGCACATCCTTGTGCGTCTGGCCGCGGTTCGCCTCGAAGTACAGCGGCAGCTTGCCGTAGCTCTCGCTCACGCGGGCGTCCGTCGCCGCGGCTGCGGGCAAGGTGAAGGCGGCGAAGAACGTGAACGCGAGGGCGCTGTGAAACGGGATCGACGTGCACTGGGACATGACCATCTCCCCTTTCTCTGGATCGTGCTAGGCGGCGAGGCTCGACGCTCCGTTCAAAGTGCCAGAGATTTGTGACGAGCAGCTGCGGCGCGCCGCTGCTGCGCGTGGTTCATCCGGCGCAGCAGTTAAGAGTTTTCCACGGGCCTACCGGCCCGCTGCAGGCCGGGCGGAATTTCGACGCCGCCAGGCGTCGCGAAGGGGAAGCCAGATGCGGCCTCTCATGGTTACCGGAACCGTGCAGTCGTACGTACGCACTTGCTGCCCGCCGAAGTCCTTTTTGAATCTGTTGATCCCGGCGTTTTCCGGCACGGATTCGTCCTCGAAGAGGCCGCCCCAGTCGTAGCGCTCCATCCCCATCTCCTTGAACCGCAGCATTTCTTTCCAATGGAGCCAGCGGTTCGCGCGACCAACCAGGGCGCGGTAGTCGTTGTCCTTGTTTCTGAAGCAGGAGCCTGTGTACTGGAGCCAGGCGGCTTTTCTGCTTATGAGGTAGGCGTGCCAGACCAATGCCTCGCCGTTCTGAGAGGCGGAGGTGAGCACGAGCTGACGGGCCTTGCAGGCGGCGACTAGCCATTGATGATAGGAGGGCGCGACCGACTTTTGCTTCGCGAATGCGTCGTAGAACGCGCAGAATTCATCCAACCGGCTTTCCGGGTCGGTGAGGAACTCCATGCGAAGCCCGTCCTTCGTTTCGGCGCGCCTGATTTTGTAGCGGCAGTCCTTGCCGAATCTCTCCGTGATCGCGTCTTCCGCTACGGAGAGGTCGGTTACCATCGAGAGGAACGGGGTGGTTCGCGCATCCGCGATCGGAGCCTCCCTCTGGCGGTAGAGGACGATATCCACTCCGGAATCGCCAGCCGGCTCCTCGTCGTACCAGACTTCTCCGTAGACAGCGGCTCGGCCCTCGATGCGGATCATTCAGGCCCTGACCATTTCTGGATTGGTGGCCCGACCGGACAGCCTGTCCCCAGGACTACCCGATGCCGCTTCGCCCGGCGAGTTCTTGAACGACGCGTGGAATTCCTTCAGAGTCATGCCGCGGCACCAAGTGGAAAGCTCCTCGAACAGAATTTCCAGATCCTCGTACAGGCGCTCGATATCCGTCGCGTCGCGGAATTTCGGACTTCCGCCCGGCATGAGCTCCGAGGAATGCAGCGTGAAATCCAGATGAGCTGCGCCTTCAGCCCGCGCTCCGCGCGCAGCTCGCAGCACGCCGCGGAGATTGCTCTCTGCCGGGCACAAATGGTTGAGCGCCGGCGACACCAGCCTGTTGGCGGCCTGGCGCAGCAACGGGATGCGATACACCCAGGGCGCTCTCCGGTATAGGCCGCTTGAGCGGATTGTCATCGGTACCTCCAGCAGCCCACCGCTCGTCGGCACCGAGATGTCGGAGGGGCTCAAGAAGTAGGGGCTGTCGGGAAAATGCGAGTAGTCCGTGCCGCCGTTCCCGTTTGGATCACCGGGGGTTCCGCGCCAATCGAGACCCGGGCTCACGGAGCAGTCCACGCGATATCCCTCGTCAAGCAGCATGGCGGCATAGCGAGCGTCGAAACCCAAACGCCCGGCGCGATGACTGACCATCGCCTGATCGAACCGGTCTTCGAGGAGGCGGGTGACGATCCTGATCTTCTCCTTCATCACCGGGTCGGGATACTCGATCAGGTAGGGTTGATAGTGGAAATCGTCGCTCGTCAACGGGACGAGCGGCGGCGAATTCCACGCGTGCAGGTGCATCCCGATCTCGCAGGCGCTGCGCGCAAGCGCGTCGCGCGCGAACTCGACAAAAGCGTCGGACATCGCCATCTCATAGTTCGTGAGGTAGACGGGCTTGAAACCGAATCGCTCGCAGAGCGATTGGAAGCGAGGCAGGTATTCCGCATTGCGAGTGGTGATCTCCCGCGGTTTTGACCAGAGGTCGTCGCCCTCGGTGTCGATCGTGATGAATAAAGGCGTGTCAGACATGGCGTGTTTTGCTCGATGCGAGTAGACCGGCGTTGGCGGTGTCGACGCGCATGACTTTCTCGAATGTGTCGAGGTAGGCCGCCAAGACCCGGTCTTCGCCGTGTTCCCGCGCCATGAACGCGCGGCACCGATCGCTTGCCGCCCTCCACGCTGCCGCGTTATTCAGAAGATGTCTGATCGCAGCGGGAATCTCCGCAGCGGAGCGCGCGGCGACGCCGAGACCCTCGCGCTCGATTACGCCGTCCGGATCGATAAGCGTCACTACGGGTACGCCTCTTATCCAAGCTTGAAGGTACGAATTCGGAAATCCTTCGACGTCGGAGGTGTTGACCAGCATCCTGGCTCGACCATACAGCTCGTTGGCGTCCCAGTACGATAGTTGGCCATGAAACGATACGTTGGATCTGGCGCCCGCCCCGCGGCTTACATCCCGGAATAGGGCTTCTTCATCGGGCAGAGATCCTCCCGCCATATGAATCTTGACTTCCGGCAATCTGTCGGCGAGTTCGAGAATCCGGTCTGGTCTCTTTACCTGCCGGATATTGCTGATCCACAGCAGGTCGATGTCGCGGGCGGTTTCCGGGAGGCGCTTCTCGACCAGCATTCCCGCCACTCGACCCGCCAATCCGTAGTTGCGCGCCAAAGCCGCCGCCTGCGAAGCGCTCTGCACGAGGATGGCATCGGCCTGCCGCAGGCCATATGCGTAAAGCCAGCGATCGCGCGCAAATCGCACGAGCAGTCGAGAACCGTCACAGTCCGTGTCACTTGCGGCGCGGAAGACGAATCGCTTGTCAAAACGCCGGCAGAACAACGCCACCAGGCCGACCTGCATTCCCGCGCAACTGGTGTAGTAAAGATCGGCATCGGCCCGCTTCAGCGCCGACCACATGCCGGTCCAGCGCGGATGGATGAAGCGGAGCACTGGAATTCCCGCGTCGGGGCGATACGCCTTGAAGGTCTGTATCTCGTCCCATTGCGCAGCATCCCATTGGCCATAGTCCGCAACGACCATGCTCACGTGATGGCCCCGGCGTGTCAGCGCCCGACTAAGCAGGGTTTGCTGAACCGATTCGCCGCCGATGGTATGTTGCCTGTATTCAGGCGCCAAGACCGGGAGATTGTCGAGCCCGACGAAGCAGATCTTCATCCTGAGGTCCTCTGCGGCGCGCAGCGGATCACTGCGGCTGCGCCAGATCCTCAGGCGTCTTCGCCGGCCCCGCTCGCTCCGAGATCAATGTTCCGAGGGGCTGTCTGTTCAGCCATTCCTCCGCTCGGCTAAGAGCGCGGAACGCCTGACATTTGATCGAGTCGCGCAAGGCGCCTTTGCCGTAGGGCGTCGGGTCCAGCCCCATCTTCCGCATCCTGCCGTTCAGGTTGTAGATCATGCCGCGCCGCAGCGAGGCGCGCGTCTTGAAGCCGTTGCTGAACGAGATCGACACGCCGTCGCCGTTCTTTATCCAGTGCGGGTCCGTCGTCGGAATATGGATGCCGTACCCGGCCTTGAGCTCGAAGACCCGGGCGCGCTCCTGATATCGCTCGTGGAATACCATGTTGCGGTGAATTGCCGGGCCGGAGAAGTGCTTCTCCAATTCCTGCTCCGAGAGCACCTCGCGGTCCGAGGCGCTGAACACGCTGATCGTTTTGCTGCCGCGGATCTGCAGCAGGAAGTTGATCTCGTGATCCATGTGATAGGGCGTGGTCGACCCCGGTGATGTCACGAAGATCGCGGCTTCGCGCTCGCACATGCCCGATTCGATCGGTTCAGACAGCGGTTCGATCTCGTCCAGGCACCGGTTGAGCACATCCAGGCACTCGGGGTCCTCCTCCGCGCGCTTGAGCACCATCCACGAGCTGCACTCCTCGATGCGTCTGACGGTTTCCTCTGCGGAGAGACCCGTGTAGGGCGTGTTCTCCTGGTCGGGAAGGCTCACCGGGATTTTTCCCGCGTTGTACTCGACGATGCTGGGGGGAAGCGTTCGAGCGAGCTCCGCCAACCGGGGAAGCCGGAACAGCGGATGATCCGATAGATGGTGCCTGAAGAGAAACGGCTTGCGATTGAAATGAGTGCGGAACGTTTTCGGGTCGATGTCCAGAAAACGGTCCGCTGCTACCGACTCGCCGGCGCGAAGGATACCCGAGGATGATGCTACGGCGCGATTTTCAGCTTGCATGTCTTGCCTCCTTCATTTCTGCGGATTTCCGTGCGTCCTGGGATCTGAAGCGTGAGCAGAGAAATGTGCCGGTGCCTCAGAAGACCTCGTCAGGATCCGACGGGTCCAGCGCAGAAGCGGAAGCCCCGAGATCACGAGATCGCCCAGCGCACCGCTCCCGACAGCCAGGCTCTGGATGGTTTTCCGATCGTTCGAGAGCCGATTGACGAGGAAGTTGTCTGCTGCCGCGCAGGAATCCATCCACCGCACTCCGGGCAGCGCCTGAAGCTGCTCGATGCTGTCCATCTCGAGCATCGCCCCAGGCGAGAACTCCGCGAATTCCTCGTCATACGCCGTCTTGAATGCGAACGATCCCTCGCCCGCCACGAACGCGCATCGACGCGCGATGGGGCGGCCGTTGAAATTGATGCCAAGCATGAGGAGGCGGCCGCGACGAAAGGCGGAAGTCGCAACCTCCGTGAAATAGTGGCGACCGCCCTGCGAAGAAGCCAATGCGCTGCCGCGTTGCCCCTTCCAGCCGCTCGCCTCGATCTGCAGGAACTCGTCGATCCAGCGCCCGACATCGTCCTCCGGTCGCAGTACAAGGTGCTCCACCCGGCCGTGCTCGCTCAGGCGCTTCTCCTTGCGGCGCAGCCTCCGGCGCAGGTCGCCCGACACGGCCAACTCCGGGTTGGTTTTCCTGCCGTATCCGTCATTCCACAGGCCGCGCGTAAAAACGTCCGTTACCCAAGTCAGCAACCCAATCTCGTTTGTCAGGTCGACTAGCATCTTGTGGAACGGGCCGTCTCCGGAAATGCACCCCAGCTCCATCAGGGATGCGCTTGCCCCGCCCGATCGGAACCACTGAAACAACCCGACCATGCATTCGCTTGCGGCATCGGCGCGCACGAGGGGCGTGCATACATAGCAGTGGACATGCTGCCAGAGGCTCAGCGTGGACACCTTGAGCTTTCTGAAGCCGCGGATCAGCTCCAGGGGAAACAGCCCGCCCAGTTTTTCCGGAGCGTCCGGGTTGTGGGGGTCGTGGATCAGCACCAGAACGACGCGGAGATCCTTGCCGGCCCCGAACGCTTCCAGCGCCGGCAACAGCATCCAATGCTCGTAGAAGACGTTGGGTTCAAGCGCGGCTGCCGCCAGTTCCTCCCAGGCCGGGACGAAACCCGACAGCGCCTGCAGGTCGCGCACCACGACGACGGAAGTCCTGTGTTTGGTGTTCGTCGAGCCCAGTTGGCGCAAGCTGTCCGCCGCTGTTGTCCCGGGGTCCCGGTTCGCTTTTCTTGGATCCATAGCGGCCTTGATTGCCGATCTGCCAAGTCGTGCCGAAATTGGCCTTACGTCAACCCTGCGATCTGCCGGCGACGCGTGCTTGTATCGCGCACGGGCAGTGGCCCTCATGCCCGTAGCCTCTAAGACTGAATTCCCTGGTCTGTAAGGACCAGGCGCAGATCGACGGCGAGGCCATAAGACAGGGTTCACCGCGTCCTGTTCGCAGGACGTATGCATGATCGTAGTAACGCCCGATGAAGCGAAACATCGTCCGGACTTGATCCATTTGCCTCATCCGCCCTGGAAGCGCAGCCACCATTCGCCCTCGAGACGACTGAGAAAGGCGTTCCCTTGATGGATGGCCGCGGCGACGTCGGCGTGACGCGAGTGGACCAGCGTCCATGTACCCTCGCGCCGGAACCAACAGTGCCGATCCGAAAGCTCCTGAACGTGGCGCGGATCGAGGCGCCCCCTTACTGCCGCTGCGCCCTGTCGCCAGGCATCGGCCAGGAGTCGCTGCAATACACGGTCGAAGGAGCCGTTGCAGGCTGCAATCTGGAGCACTTCACTCGCCCCGCCCTCCCGCAGGTAATAGAGGTACCACCCGATCAACCGCCGCCCGCTTTCAAGGACGGCACGCGCACGCAGCTTTCCGTGACGTGTCTTGCGGGCCGTCTGCTCGAGCAGCCAGGCGAGCGAGCGCGCTTCGTACTCCGGCTGCAGCGCGCTGCCGTCCGCGACATCGGGCAGGTGGGCCAGCATCGCAGCTGCATCCAGCGCCTCCTCCGCAAGTTCGACGTCTTCCCGATCGAGCCGGTTCGGATGCAACCGAGCTGCCAGCGCATCGGCCAAGGCGCCCAGGGGGCGCGCCGGGAGCGTCAAGGCAGGAGGGAGCGCGCGGCGCTCTTCCAGAAGCGATAGCGCAAACCTCACCGGCCGGAGCGGGCGGGTCCAGTGAAGGTTGTAGAGCAACGGTGCCGTCCCACCGAGCCCGGTCCACATCTGGCGGGACAGCTCGTTCGCTCCATCGGCGATGAACAGGTCCTGCGGCCCGGAAAGCGCCGCTCGCGCCAATTGCAGCGCTGTCAGACCGTTGCGCCGGTTCGGGTCCACCATGAATTGGCAGCCCACCGCGACACGGATGCGCCGTCCGCGGAAAAGCATTCGCCTCGGCATCACCCCTGCGAAGCCGGCCATGCGACCGTCCTCCTCGGCCACCCACGAAGGCAGGTCAAGGTCGCGCCACGGGTTGTTGAAGAGTATCTCCCGGAAGTAGGCCTCGCACGCAGCCTGTGAAGTCCAGCGCTGCTTCGGATACACGCGCCCGAAGAGCGCGGCAGCGGCGGGAATGTCATCCTCGGCAAAGGGGCGGAGCGTAGCCATGGCAGCCCGATCCTTGGTCATCGAGGATTGCGCCGAGGAGCTAGTTTCACTAGCTCACGCTGCGCGAAGGGAGCTGCGGTTCTCCTGGAACGGAATCCCGCGGCGAACCGACCGTGGACGCACGGTTCGTTTCGACGCGCCCAGTCCGGGGTTCGGTGCCTCTGGGTCGAGGTTCCGGCTGGTTCCCTTCATGATTCGCCGCACCGTGACGGGCCTCAAGAGAAAGCACCTGCGCCGTCTGAGAGCCAGCACCTCCCGTGCGCGCTGCGACCAGCCGGGCGATGCCCGCGAGCGTGCGCAAATCGTCGAGATCGATGTCGTCGATCTTTATTTTGAAGCCGAAGCGCTGCTCGAGCTGCAGCAGCAATGCCACCAGCTGAAGGGAGTCGAGAATGCCGGTCTCGAAAAGATCGGTGTCTGCGGACGGCACTTCGATGTGGAGACTCTCGACAAACAGAGCGCCGAGGCGCCGGATGATCGCGTTCATGTCGGTCACTCAGCGCTCCTTTAACCTTGCCCCGGCGCCGCGCTGACCATGCGGTCAGCCCTGTTGGCGTCATGGGGCGGCGACGCCTCCACCTGCGCCTGGCGGGATTCGCTGGCGAGGAACGCGTTCTTCAACCGGGGACGGTCGATCTTGCCGTTGGTGTTCTTGGGTAGAGCATCTAGCCGCGTCCAGCGGACAGGAAGCATGTAAGAGGGCAACAACCTCGTCAGGTCTTTCCGCAGATTTTCGACGGAGACCACGCTGTCCGACGCCAGGACGTACGCGCAGCAGATGAGCCATCCTTCGAAGCCATCGGATTGAATCGCGACCACCGCGCTCTCCCGCAAGGCCGGGAGCGAGTGGAGCGCCGCCTCGATCTCGCCCAATTCGATCCGGTAGCCTCGGCTCTTGATCTGAGTGTCGGCGCGGCCCAGAAAATAGAACAGGCCGTCGACTCCTCGGCGCGCCAGGTCGCCGGTCTTGTAGATGCGGTCCCGCGAATCTGTTCCGCCGGGATACGGGAGAAACGCGCACTGGGTCTTGTCCGGGTCGCGCCAGTAGCCTGGACTCAAGCCCGCACCTCGGATGTAGAGGTCACCGATGTCGTCTGCAGCCACGGGGCGCAACAGCGCGTCGAGAACCAGAAGTTCTTCCGCGTCGCACGCGCGGCCGATAGGAATCGGCTCGCGCTCGTCGATTGGGCACCGAGGCAGCGTGTAATAGCTGCTCGCGATGGTCGTTTCGGTCGGGCCGTACAGGTTGGTGAACTGCGCGTGGGGGAGCCGGCGCATCCAGTGGATCAGGGTGGGCGTAGGGATCACCTCGCCGCACCACATCACCCGGCGCAGGCTCGGGAAGTCGCCTTGGGCGACGACATCGAATTTCGCCATCATATTGAGGACCGAGGGCGCCGAGAACCACTGCGTGAGCCTGGCTTCGCGAATGAGCTGCGCGAGCTTGTGCGGCAGGAGATTCAGTTCGGGAGACACTAGATGCAGCTCGGCTCCGGCCCAGAGCGTGCCGAAGATGTCGAACGTGGAAAGGTCGAAATGCAGCGGCGGATGCTGCGAAACGCGATCGGTGTGGGTGACCCCGAAGTACGCCCCCGCCCACCGTATGAAATGCACGACGCTCGCGTGCGTGATCATCACGCCCTTGGGGACTCCGGTGGATCCCGAGGTAAACAGAATGTGCGCCACGTCGCCGTCCGTGTTGGCGCAGGCAGGCAGCGTTGCCGGATAGGAGTTGAGATCGCGCTGCCTGAATGCAGGCTCCAGATCGGGTTCAGATGGCCTGTCTTCATCCAACCACCCGATTAAGGGCCGCTCCTTCAGCGCTCCCGCCGCCACGGCGTCGCGCAGGCTCTGAGCGACCGGGCCGGCTGCCAGAATGCAGCGGCAATCGCTGACCTGCAGCATGCGAGCCAACCGCGCCGGCGGACTGGCCGGATCCAGCGGCACGTAGATCGCATCTGCTTTCAGCACGCCCAGCATGGCCACGATTGCCGTGGGCATCTTTGGCATGAGCAACGCGACGCGATCGCCTCCCCGGCATCCCGCGGCTATCAGCTGCCAGGCGAGCCGGTTGCTCGCCTCCTCGAGCGCCCCGTATGTGAGGTGCGTGTTCTTGAATACGAGCGCTGTCGCCTCGGGACGCGCCAGCGCTTGCGCGGTCACCCCCTGTTGCAAGAGCATGGTCATGCCGCCACGCAGCGCGTGACGGCGCGATCGAACACGACACCGGTATGGCGCATCTCTTCCGCGCTCGCGGGGACGTCGAGAATGAACGTGCGGTAGCCGATGTCGACATAACGCGCCACCTCATCCGCCACCCGATCGTAACTTCCCACGAGAAAAGGACAGACTGCCTTGTAGTTCTGAAACGGTATCAGCCAGTACGGGTTCTCGGCCTCCGACCCGGTTTTCCCGAGTTCGGACAACTGCCGGTGCCAAGACGAATCCGACACCTTCATCGCAAGCTGGTGCGTAAGCTGGCCCTTGCGGTCTACCGGGTAGCGGGCGTGTGCGACCGACCAGGCTTCCGCGTCCTCGGGACGGGCGATGATGCCGATGCGGATGCCCCTGGACGCGATGTTCGCTGCAGGGGCGGTCGCGTACTCGGCTGGTGGCTTCGGATACTCCACGGCCGTACCCTTGAGCTGCCGTGCAGCGTCCATACCTGCTTCGGAGGATCCCGAGACGAGCACGCCGGGCATCAACTCGGCCGGCAGCGGCGGAGTCAGCTTCAGGTTGGTCACCTTGTAGTACCGCCCCTCGAAGCTGACTGGATCGGCTGTTCGCAGCAGGCCCTGGATGACGGTGGTGTACTCCAAGAGCCGCGCATAGCGCTCGTCATGGGGGGTGAGGTCGTTCAACGCCAGCAAGTCGTTCTTGAATCCCCCCGCTACCATGTTGAGATAGAGGCGGCGGCCGTACAGATGCGCAAACGACGTGATCATCTTGGCGACGCTGTAGGGATGCATGTAGGCCGGTTGAATCGCAACCAAGGGGCACAGACGTTCGGTTGCCTCGACGATGATCTGCGAGACCAGCCACGGATCCAGCTGGCTGTTGTCTGTAAAGACGAGGATGCCTTCGTATCCCGCGTCTTCGCTCGCTCGCGCGATCTCCTGCAGGTCGCGAATGCAGGTCCTTGGCCTGGCCAGGGTGGAAAGAGGGCAGCTGGAGAAGATTTTCAAATCGTGATCGGGGGTTGGCATGTCGGACGTTCGAGCAGTCCAAGTCTGGGAAAGCTCAATCTACTCGTAGGAAATTGCACACCGTGATCGTCGGTGGGTTCGATGCCTGATCCTTTTGGCTCATGACCGGGCGAGCGTTGGGTTTTGGATTTGACTGGCAACATGGCTCGCGGAACCAGTGACTGCAGAAGGCATTGGACAGCCGTGTCGAGGCTAGTAGACCATTCGGCGGATATAGGCTGTAGCGACGCAGCTACGCACTGCCATTGTGTCGCTACGGAATTATCAAGTTTCCTCGATAGTGGGTCGATACCCGACGCACTATCATGATTTTGTGTCTTGATATTATGGCCATCTCCTGCGCAGGACCCTGAGAGTCCTCATCGCAGACGTGCCAGCCGGAGCAAGGGAGCGACTCTCGCGAAGGCACCAGGAAAGGATCGCGAAAGGAAGCAGCGCCGATCCCGAATGTACATAATCTGGTGCACTGCGGCGCTGTATTGGAAAAACAGGCTTGTTGAAAGGTCGAAAATGACAAATCTGCAATTTATCCCGGACCTACTGGACCGCAAGGGCCTTTTGAGCGCCTTGCGAGCGTTCAAAAAGGGCGATTTTTCCGTTCGCCTGCCCATGGATCTGATAGGGATCGACGGAGAAATCGCCCAGGCGTTCAACGACGTCGTGGAAGTGAACGAGAGGGTGACCGAAGAGTTCGCGCGTATCCGGGACGAGGTCGGAAGGGAAGGGCAGATCAATCAACGCGTCAGGCTGCCCGCCGCGACGGGGGCATGGGCCGACTGCGTGGACTCGGTGAACACGCTGATCGGAGATCTCATCCGGCCGACCTCGGAGGTGGCGCGCGTCATCGAATCGGTCGCACGAGGCGATCTGTCCCAGCGGATGCTGCCGGAGATCGACGGCAGGTCGTTACGGGGCGAATTCTTGAGGATCGGCAAGGTCGTCAACACGATGGTCGATCAGCTCGGCGGGTTTGCCTCGGAAGTGTCGCGGGTGGCGCGCGAGGTGGGCACCGACGGCAAGCTCGGGGGCCAGGCGCGGGTGCCCGGAGTGGCCGGGACCTGGAAGGACCTCACCGACAACGTCAACTCGATGGCGGCGAACCTCACGGGGCAGGTGCGCAACATCGCGGAGGTGACCACCGCGGTGGCCAAGGGCGATCTGTCGAAGAAGATCACGGTGGACGTGAAG